>Ga0209164_1000201_pt1 | contig 188342 bp, 167 predicted proteins | sample MTBNYHSulfiMetaG_FD_187458 | JGI IMG/M metagenome (GOLD analysis project Ga0209164, IMG submission 187458) | Enrichment culture microbial communities from rom New York Harbor, USA that are MTBE-degrading - MTBE-NYH (New York Harbor Sulfidogenic)... | ecosystem: Environmental > Aquatic > Marine...
TCGGCGGAGGCCATTCGGCCCTGGATGGGGCACGGGTAGCGCTTCGATTGGGCGCGGACGAGGTCCACATTATTTATCGAAGGTCCCTGTCGGAGATGCTGGCGGAACCGGAAGAGATAGAGGAGGCTCAGAACGAAGGCGTCAAGATCCATTTCCTGGTGGCCCCCCTGAAGATTTCAAGTGAGACTGGGAAGGTCACAGGGATTGAATGCATTCGCACCCGTCTCACCGATCCGGATACGACGGGGAGACGGAAGCCTGTCCCGGTGGAAGGCTCGGAATTCTTTATCGAGGCGGAACACATCATCCCTGCCATTGGCCAGGAGCCTGACCTGGCGTTTTTGGGTAAAGATTTGGATGTGGAGACATCCAAATGGAACCTGCTCACGGTCAATCCCGAAACCCTGCAGACCACTGTGCCTTGGATATTTGCGGGCGGGGATGCGGTGACCGGCCCCGCCACGGTGATTGAAGCGGTGGATGCCGGGAAGCGGGCCGCTCGATATATGGCGAAATACCTCCAGGGAGAAACCCTTCCCGCGGAATGGCAGGAAGAGCCCCCCATTGGAACCAACTGGGTGGAGATTCGGGACGACGAACCGACCCTCCATCGAATGAAGGCCCCCACACTTCCTGTGGATAAGCGGCTTTCCGGTTTCGACGAGGTCAATCTTCTGGTGAATGAAGATACGGCCAGGGCCGAGGCGGGTCGCTGCCTCAACTGCGGGGGATGTTGTGAATGTTACGAATGCGTCAAGGCATGCAAGGCCCAGGCGGTTACCTTTGAGAGCCACCAACAGAAGGCTCAGACCGTCTCCATCGATGTGGGATCGGTGATATTGGCCCCAGGCTTTTCCCCGTTCGATCCCAGCCGGTTCGATACCTACCAGTATGCCGCCTTCCCCAACGTGATCACCTCCATGGAGTTCGAGCGGATCCTGAGCGCCACCGGACCGTTTCAAGGGCATCTTAGCAGACCGTCGGACCACAGGGAACCCGCTAAAATTGCTTTCTTCCAATGCGTCGGATCCAGAGACATCAACCAATGCGACCATGCATATTGCTCTTCTGTCTGCTGTATGTATGCCATCAAGGAGGCCGTAATTGCCAAAGAGCATGCTGGGGGAGACCTGGACACGGCCATCTTTTTTATGGATATGCGAACCCACGGAAAGGACTTTGACCGGTACTACAACCGCGCCAAGGATGAGGCCGGGGTCCGGTTCCTCCGTTCCAGGATCCACACCATCAACGAGAATCCTGAAACCCATGACCTGATCATCCAGTATGCCGACGAAGGGGGCGCGATACAGACCGAGACGTTTGATCTGATCGTACTGTCGGTGGGGCTGGAAACTCCCGGGTCTCTCGTGGAAATGGCAAAACGCCTCGACATCGAATTGGACGCAGATCACTTTGTCAAGAGCGAAACCTTCCAGCCGGTCGCCACCTCCCGCGAGGGTATCTTTGTATGCGGCGCGTTCCAGGAACCCAAGGACATCCCCTACTCCGTCATGGAATCGAGCGCGGCAGCCAATGACGCCAAAGGGTTGCTATCCGCCGCCCAAGGGACGATGGTCAAGGAAAAGACCTATCCCGGGGAACGGGATGTGTCGACACAAGCCCCCCGCGTCGGCGTCTTTGTATGCAACTGCGGCACCAACATCGGCGGCATCGTGGATGTGCCCAAGGTGGCTGAATATGCCCGTACCCTGCCGGGCGTCGCCTACGTGGAAGAGAACCTCTTCACGTGCTCCCAGGATACCCAGGACAAAATCAGAGATGTCATCGAGAGAGAGGGGTTGAACCGGGTCGTTGTCGCCGCCTGCACCCCAAGGACCCATGAACCCCTGTTCCAGGAAACACTCAGAGACGCAGGATTGAACAAATACCTCTTTGAAATGGCCAACATCCGGAATCAGTGTTCCTGGGTCCATTCCAAGGAGAAGGAGAAGGCCACAGAAAAGTCCATGGATCTGGTGCGCATGGCCGTTGCCAGGGCGCAGTTGATACAGCCACTGCCTCAGCCAACCATTTCGGTGGACAACAAGGCCCTTGTCATCGGAGGCGGGATCACCGGCATAACCGCGGCCCTGGGTCTGGCCGATCAGGGGTACCACACCTACTTGGTCGAACAGTCGAAGGAATTGGGCGGAAATGCCCTGAAACTCATTGACACCTGGCAGGGAGAAGATATTGCCGGGAACGTGGCACACATGATCGAGAAGGTCGCGAATCATCCCCTGATAGACGTTTACACCGAATCTTCGATCAAGACATCGGAAGGATTCGTAGGAAACTTCGAAACCACGATTTCACAAAACGGTTCCGACCTATCGCTCAAGCATGGGGCCGTAGTCGTGGCCGTGGGCGCCGAGGAATTGAGGCCCGCGGAATATCTCTATGGACAGGACGACCGGGTCCTGACCCACCTGGAGCTGGATGCCGCCATAAGGGAGGCATCCCCAAAGATCGCGGGGGCCAAGGCAGCGGTTTTCATTCAGTGCGTGGGCTCGAGGGAGCCTGATAGGCCTTATTGCTCAAAGGTATGCTGCACCCACTCCGTGAAATCCGCCCTGCAATTGAAAAAAATGAACCCGGAAATAGACGTCTATGTCCTTTACCGGGACATCCGCACCTATGGCCAGAGGGAAGTCCTATACAGGGAGGCCAGGAGACAGGGCGTCATCTTTATCCGGTATGGTCTCGAACAGAAACCGGCCGTTCTAAAGGGGACGGATGCCGTATCCGTCACCGTCAAAGATCCTATCCTGAACCGGGATATTCTCATCAACGCCGATCTGGTCGTATTGGCCTCGGCCATCGTGCCCCGTGACAATGCGGCCCTTGCCCAGATGTTCAAGCTCTCCCTCAATCAGGACGGTTTCTTCATGGAGGCCCACGCCAAGCTGCGACCCGTTGAGTTCGCCACGGAGGGCATTTTCCTGGCCGGGATGGCCCATTATCCAAAACCGATTGAGGAGAGCATCGCTCAGGCCAAGGCAGCGGCCTCAAGGGCCTCTGTGGTGCTCTCGAAAGAACATATTACCGTTGAAGGGGTGGTCTCCCACGTCAATGAGATCCTTTGCCGGGGCTGCGGCAAGTGCGTGGACGTTTGCCCCTTCAGCGCCGTGTCCCTTGTGGAGCGAGAAGGAGGCAAGACCGTTGCATTCGTGCAGGAGGCCCTCTGCAAGGGATGCGGCTCCTGTGCCGTGGCCTGCCCCACGGGCGCGGCATCCATATTCCACTACGACGATCAGGAAGTGCTGCGCATGGTGGAAGCGGCCCTGAATTGAGAATTGGATATTGAAGACTTGATTATATGTTCGCAGCCCCTGTGTAGCAGCTTAACATCCCTCAATATTTATTTCTCAATATTCGATTAAGGAGGTTTCATGTCTCAGGAGTTTAGTCCAAAAATCGTCACCTTTGCCTGCAACTGGTGCGCGTATTCAGCCGCTGATCTTGCGGGCGTCAGCCGTTTTCAGTACCCGCCCAATATGCGGATCATCCGGGTCATGTGTTCGGGTCGGGTCAACCCCAATTTTATCCTCAAGGCATTCCAGAAGGGCGCGGACGGCGTACTGGTGGCAGGGTGACACATCGGCGACTGTCATTACCTGGATGGTAATGTAAAGGCCGAGAAGATGTTCCATATGACCCAGGAACTGGCCAAAATTCTCGGCATTGATGCGGGAAGACTTCGCTTGGAATGGATCTCTTCGGCCGAAGGAACGCGTTTTGCCGAAGTTGCGAGAGAATTCACGGAACAGGTGAGGGCGCTCGGCCCCTCCGCCCTGAAAGAGGCGGCCTGACAAACGACCCTTCATCCCAAGTCAAAGCGGTAAGACCGCATGATGTTACGAGGCGATAGGAATGACTGCAATAGCTGAACTGATTGATGTCACACAGACCTACTTCTGTCTTGATTGCGGGGTGTGCACGGGATCCTGTCCGGTTGCCAGGGTGTTTCCCGATTTTTCACCCAGACAGATCATTGAACGTTCTCTGTACGAACTGGAGGCGCCTTCTGACAACACCATCTGGAGCTGCCTGACCTGTGCTCAGTGCAGCGTCCGGTGTCCTGCCAATATAGATTTTCCTGAATTCGTACGTCTGATGCGCGACGAGGCCCATGCCCAAGGGTTTGATGGGGTCCCGGCCCACAATGGAATGCTCCAGACCATTACCGCCATCCAAACAGGGGACGTAACCCAGAACCGCAATTTCTGGGTCGAAAATGGAAGGACCGCCGATACTGGAGATCTGTTCTACTTTGTGGGGTGCAGGCCCTATTTTGACGTGGTGTTCCGGGATATCGATGCCGGTTCCATTAACAGCGCCCGGAATGTGCTCAAGATCCTGAACGCCTGCGGGGAAACGCCGGTGGTGAGCAATGCCGAAAGGTGCTGCGGACACGACGCCCTCTGGAACGGGGACGAGGAAAAGTTCAAGAAACTGGCTGAACTGAACCTGAAGACGATTGCCGATTCCGGGGCCAAACAGGTGGTTTTCAGTTGCCCGGAGGGATACTTCACCTTCAAACACTTTTATCCCAGATACTTTGGCGAATTGGATTTCGAGCCCGTCCATATTCTTGACCTTTTGGCCCGAAAGGTGGACGAGGGGGCCATTGAATTTGAAGAAAAACATGAACGGGTGACCTATCATGATCCCTGCAGACTGGGAAGACTGGCGGGCATCTATGACGCGCCCCGCAAACTCCTGAAGGCCATCCCAGGCATGGAACTGACGGAAATGCCCCGCTCCCGGGAAAACGGCGTATGCTGCGGCACTACCGGATGGATGAATTGCTCCAGTTGCTCAAAGGAAATTCAGCTGGAGCGGCTCAACGAGGCGAGCAGCACCGGCGCAGGAACTCTGATCACCGCATGCCCCAAGTGCCAGATCCACTTCCGCTGCGCCAAGGCCGCGTTTGACCTGGGTATAGAAATCAATGATCTCTTTGATACCATCGCCGGTCAAATCAAGGGATAGACATCCTACAAGGCAAGGCCGCTTCCTTTAAGATTGCGCGGCGGTTACATTATTGGAGGAAACAGATCGTGACGAAAGACATATTGATTATCGGAGGGGGCATCGCAGGCATGCAGTCGTCGTTGGACCTGGCCGATATGGGCATCAAGGTCCACCTGGTGGAAAAACTGCCCAGCATCGGCGGCAAGATGGCCCAATTGGACAAGACCTTTCCCACCAATGACTGCGCCATCTGAATACTCTCGCCCAAGATGCTGGATGTCGGTCGACATCCCAATATTGAGCTTTTGGCCTACAGCGAGGTCGAAAAGGTCGAAGGCGAGGCAGGGGATTTCAGGGTCACGGTCCGCAGAAAGGCCCGCTATGTGAACGAAGACCGGTGCACCGGCTGCGGGGCGTGTGCAGAGAAGTGCCCCACGGTGGTGCCCGATGCCTTCAACGAGGGATTGAAAAACCGAAGGGCCATCTACAGCCTTTTTGCCCAGGGCATACCCTCCACCCATACCATTGACGCAGACCATTGCCGGCAGTTGAACGGCAAAAAATGCGGCATCTGCGCAAAGATCTGTCAGGCAGAGGCCATTGACTTCGATCAAAAGGATCGGATTCTTGAACTGAATGTGGCGGCCATTATCATCGCTGCCGGGTACGACGTATTCGACCCTTCACAGATCGCGGAGTATCGGTATCGGGAAATCCCCAATGTGGTCACGGCCATCGAGTTCGAGCGACTCCTGAGCGCCAGCGGTCCCACGGGGGGCCACCTGGACCGTCCTTCAGACCGTGCCATTGAGGCCGAAATCGAGGAAATGGAGAAAACCGCTGCTAAATCGCAGAAGGTCCTATCCAAGATCGAAGAGAAATACGGGGAGTCTTCTGCGGCCTTCTATGAAAAACACCGGTCCGGCGCATACCCGGACGATGAGGACCGGAAGAAATGGGCCGACAAATATGCCGACCATCTGACCGTGGTGGAACCTCTTGAGGCGCTCAAGAAAAAGGCGGAGGGGTTTGACGTTGCCAAGAGACTTGCCTTTATCCAGTGTGTGGGGTCGCGAGATTTCAGATTCTATCCCTTCTGCTCCGGGTATTGCTGCATGCACTCCATCAAGGAGGCCATCATCGCCCATGAGCATGGGCCCGATACCACATCCACCATCTTCGGCATGGACATCCGTGCCGTAGGCAAGGGGTTTGAGGAGTACAAGATACGCGGGGGCAATCACTCCAATATCACCTATGTTCGCGGCCGGGTGGCGGAAATCGTGGAAGGTCCCGACAACAACCCGGTGGTGATCTACGAGGACACCCGGGAGAGGAAGGTCAAGCGCCAGGAATTTGATATGGTGATCCTGGCCACGGCCTGCGCCCCTTCAAAAGGGATCCCCGCACTTGCCAGGACCGTGGGCGTGGAGCTGGATGCGTACAATTTCATAAAGACCAGCTCCCTTTCTCCGGTGGACAGCACAACCCCCGGCATCTTTGTGTGCGGCTGTGCCGAGTCGCCCATGGATGTGCCGGAATCCGTGGCCCAGGCATCCAGCGCTGCAGAACGTGCCGCTGAAATCGTGTTCCAAACGGATTTAGAAAAGGAGAAAGCCGTTGCCTGAAAAAAATGAAGATATCCGGATCGGCGTGTTCCTCTGCCATTGCGGGTCCAATATCGCCGGATACCTGAATATGGAGGAACTGGCGGAATTCGCCGAGAAGCTTCCCCACGTAGCCTTTGTGCAGAGAAACCTCTATACCTGCTCGGAGGGCGGCATCAACGAGATCAAGAAGGGGATCAAGGAGCAGAACCTCAACCGTGTGGTGGTCGCGTCCTGCACCCCGCGGACCCATGAACCCCTGTTCCGGAGTTCCTGCGGTGAGGCCGGGCTCAACCCGTACCTCTTTGAGATGGTTAATATCCGGGACCAATGCTCGTGGGTTCACATGAAGGAGCAGGAGAACGGCACCCACAAGGCCAAGGACCTCATCCGCATGGGCGTAGCCAAGGCCGCCCTGCTGGAGCCCCAGGAAGTCATCATGTCAGAGGTCCAGGTCCGGGCCCTTGTCATCGGCGGAGGCATTGCCGGCATGACCGCTGCCCTTGCCCTTGCCAACCGGGGCTTTGAGGTGGTCCTCGTTGAGAAAGAAGCGGCCCTCGGGGGGATGCTGAATCGACTCAACCGGGTGGGGCCCACCATGATGCCCGCAAGCGACCTGGCAGCAGAAAAGGTCCGGGCCGTGACCGAACATCCCAAGGTCACGGTGTTTACCCATGCCAGGGTCACCGAGGCACAGGGATTCATCGGGAAATACAAGGTGGACATTGAAACCGAATCCGGCTTCAAAAAAATCGATATCGGCGTGATCATCGTTGCCACGGGGGCCCGGGCCTTTGTGCCGAAGGGTCTTTACAACTATGACGGAAAACGCGTCGTGACCCAGCTTGAGATGGAAACGCTTCTCAAGAACGGCCTGGACCCCGGCATCAACAACGTCGTCATGATCCAGTGCGTGGGCAGCCGCAATGATGAAAGGCCCTACTGCTCCAGGATCTGCTGCCAGACCGCGGTCAAGAACGCCATGCTCATCCGGGAGCAGAACCCGGCGGCAAGGGTCTCCATCCTGTACAGGGATATGCAGATGTACGGCGTGGAAAATGAGGAAATGTTCCGCGACTCCAAGGTCATGGGGATCCGGTATATGAACTACGACCCTCACAGGCCCCCCGAGGTGGAACCGGACAAGGTCCGGGTGTATCACGCCCTGCTGGGTCGAGAGATGGAACTGCCGGCCGATTTGGTGGTCCTCTCCACCCCCGTTGTCTCCCAGGCGGATGCGGAGACCATATCCCGGCTGTTGCGGGTCCCTATTGATGAAAACGGGTTTTTCCTGGAAGGACACGTCAAACTGAAGCCGCTGGATTTCGCCACGGACGGGGTGTATCTGTGCGGCAGTGCGCGTTTTCCGTCCAATATCCGTGAGGCCGTGGCCCAGGGCCTGGGCGCTGCGTCCAGGGCATCCATCCCCCTGTCAAAGGGATCGGTGGTGGTGGAGCCGATTATATCGGTTCTGGCCAACGAAGAGGCCTGCCGCGGCTGCGGTCTGTGCGTGGCCCTCTGCCCCTACGGGGCCCTCGAGATACAGCGCACGGAGAAGGGAAGAAAGGTCCATGTCATTGACGTGGCCTGCAAGGGGTGCGGCGTCTGCGCTGCCACCTGTTATCAGCATGCCCTGTCCATAAACTCCTTTACGGATCAGCAGATCAGGTCCCAGCTTGAGGCATATTTGGGTTGAGAACCGACGATTTCACTCATCGCCTGTTCTCAATTTTCAATTTTGATGCATTCGTAAAGAGGAGAATCTCGCGCAAAGACGCAAGGCTCGCGAAGATGGAGACAATAATTTTAATGGGAGATTTCCGTGCTCTCTGAGGTCTCGGTGAGAAACCCAGTCTTTTACGAGACCATCATTATTCAATGTTCAATTTTCAATCTCATAGGGGGTTAAATTGGCCGATTTCGTTCCGAAGATACTGACATTCTGCTGTACTTGGTGAGGATACGCTGCTGCAGACTTAGCTGGAGTTTCCAGACTACAATACTCACCGGAGATCAAGATCGTTCGGCTCATGTGCACGGGGAGGATCGACCCCGCCCTCGTGGCCGAGGCATTCACGAAGGGCCTGGATGGCCTGTTGGTGGTGGGCTGCCATTTTGGAGACTGCCACTACATCACGGGGAACCATCAGGCAAAGGCCAAGTTGGACATGACCCGCAGGCTTTTCAAACATATCGGGATGAATGAAGACCGGCTGTCATTCCGACAATGTTCTTCGGGCGAGGCCTCCGTATTCGTCAATATCGTCACCGAATTCGACGAGAAATTACGCAGCCTGGGTCCACTGGGCGGAGACGGAGACCCGGTGAAGGCCCCGGATCTCTTCAAAAAGCTCGAAGCGGCCCAGGCCGTGCTTGCCAGCGAAAAGATCCGATGGGTCATCGGGAAACGGACGCCGTTTCTGACATCGGGCAACATGTATGGCGAGATTTTTACGGAACACGAGTTCAATCGCGCCATTGACATGATCATCGTGGAGGAGATGGAGGTACAGGAAATCCTTGCCAGGCTCAGGCAAGGGGCACAGTCGATCAAAGACCTGGCCGGCGACCTGGCCATTCCATCCGAAAGGGTATTCCGGTATATAACCGCCCTCAAGCGAAAAGGCATGGTGGCCCTGGACAAGATTGCCGGCCAATCGCCAATCTTTCAGTTAGTTCCTCAAGAGGTGTGACAAAAGTGAATGATAAAAGCGTATTGATTGTGGGTGGGGGGATCGACGGGGTCAGATCGGCCCTTGAAAGGGCGAAGAACGGGGAACGCGCGACCATCGTGGAAAAATTTCCGACCCTTGGCGCGGAGCGGATCCCCAGAGACCGGCTCATCAAAGCGGAGAGTGCGTTTGTCAATCCGGATCTGGACACCGTACGTCATCACGATCAGATCAACATCCTGACCTACAGCGACATAAAAAAGGTCAAAAAGGATAACGGCAAGATTCAGGCCCGCATCCTGAAGCATAGCCTCCGGGTGGACAACACCAAGTGCAATGACTGCAAGGCCTGCATCAAGGTATGTCCCGTCAACATGTTTGACGATTTTGACGAAGGGTTTACCTTCCGGACGGCAGTGGATTATTTCAATCCAACCACGGGCGAGTACAACATCTTCAAAGAAGACATGCCCGTCTGCCAGCGCAGTTGTCCCGTCAACCTGGACATCCGGACCTACGTCGGCCAGATCGCCGATGGAAACTATCTGGACTCCTTGGCCACCATCAGGGACCGGCTCCCCCTGCCGGGAAGCATCGGCCGGGTCTGTCCCCATCCCTGCGAGACCGCCTGCAACCGGCAGTACCTGGATCAGCCGATCAGCATCTGTTTTCTCAAGCGATTTGTGGCGGATGTAGAGCTGAACGAGGGGATTGAACCGGTCTATGAAACCCCTGAGAAGAAATATTCCGACAAGGTCGGCATTATCGGGGCCGGGCCTGCCGGCCTCACCTGTGCCTATCACCTGGCTCGGATGGGGTATGAACACGTTACCATTTATGAAGCCCTTCCCGTACCGGGGGGCTATCTCTGGGTGGGGATCCCGGAATACCGCCTGCCGAAAAAGCTCCTGAAGCGCGAGGTGGACCTCATTGCCAAGATGGGCGTCGACATCCGATACAATACCCGTATCGGCCAGGATATATCCTTTAGCGATCTCAGGAAAAACCATGACGCCCTCTTTATCGGGGCGGGTTGTCATCGCGGCCTGAAGCTGCGGGTGCCGGGCGAAGATGAATATGAAGGCAAGGGGATTGTGGACTGTGTGACCTTTCTGAGGGAACAGGCCCTCGGCAAACCCTTTGACGTCAAGGGAAAACTCATTGTTATCGGCGGAGGAAACGCGGCCATCGACTCGGCCCGGGTGGGCTGGCGCATGGGCTTTGACGAGGTCTATATCCTCTATCGACGGACCAAAAAGGAAATGCCCGCCAACCCGTGGGAAATCGACGCGGCCGAGCACGAGGGAGTTATCCTCCAGTATCTGGCCGCGCCCGTTGAGATATTAGGCGAGAACGGGCGGGTGTCGGGCATGAAGTGCATCAAGATGGAACTGGGAGAGCCCGACGCCTCGGGCCGGCGCAGACCCGTGGCCGTCCAGGGTTCAGAATACGTCATTGATGCGCAAACCATCGTGCCAGCCATCAGCCAGGGCACCAACCTGGATTTCTTGGGTGAAGATCACGGCCTTGACATCAACCGATGGAATACCTTTGACGTCGACGGAGAAACCGGGGAAACCAACGTCCCGGGCGTTTTTGCGGGCGGTGACGTGGTGACAGGGCCTGATATCGCCATCCGTGCAGTCGCCGCGGGCAAGAAGGCGGCAGACGGCATTCATACCTATCTCAGGAGCAAATAGATGATTTACGAAAAACAGAAACGGTATATTATCCCGTTTGACGATGTCCCGACACCCAGGGCTGAAATGCCCGAGATCTCGGTGGATGAGAGACGGGGAAACTTCGCAGAGGTGGAGACCGGTTTTCCCGAATCGGTGGCTATCGATGAGGCCAAACGGTGCCTGAGCTGCCGACGCTGCCTGGGATGCGCGCTTTGCTGGGCCGAATGCGGACCGGAGGCCATTGATTTTTCCATACCCGATGAAGAACTAAACCTTGAATTTGATGACGTGGTTATTACAAAGGGACAGGATAACGCCTTTTATCCGATAGCCGCCAAGTTGGGATACGGAACCTACGCAGACGTCATCACCGACCTCCAGTTCGAACGGATGCTCTCTCCCACCGGTCCCACTGACGGTCTGGTGGTCTCCCCCCTCCATGGAGACATCCCCCGACGTCTGGCCATTATCCAGAGCAACCCTGATACGGATGACGACGGGAGCCTTTCATCGCTGGTCTTGGGGGTCAACGAGTCGATCATTGCTCTGGACAGGGTGGAGGGGCTGGAGGCCGTTCTGGTCGCCCCTCTGAGCGATGGCTTCAAGAATCAGTTTCTCTCAGAGGCAGAGCAGGTCTCCGGGCTCAGGATAGTGGACGGGATGCCGGATTCTGTCGAAAGGGCGTCCGAAGGAGCTTCCCTGACCCTCCGCTACGCTGAAAACGGCCGGCAGCAGGAAGAGACCGTTGATCTGGTCGTAGTCCTCACAAAGCCAAAAATTCCTCCGGAACTCCTTTCGTTGAGCAAAAGACTGGAGGTAGATATCTCATAGGATTAGGATGGTGACTCCCTTCCCATGGGCACTGATCCTGCCGGGCATCTGTTTCAGTCCAGACCGCGTCTCTTTATCTTTTACAGTCATTCACCATGCCGGCCGCTTCGGCGGCCGGCATCTGTACCAGCGCCGGAACGCTCAGAATAGATCACATCTTTTGAATTAAACCCGTCACCTTGGAACCTTTTGACTTTTCTGTCTCTATAGACTAAACGGCAACCGTGAACAGGCTTCAAATCTTTGGATAGAAACAGGGGGAGCCCTCCATGAACCACAAAGGCGTATTCGGAATCGGGATGGCCATATTTTTCTCTTTCTTCATAGTGGCCTCAGGATGTGAGAAAGCGGTTGAAGCAGGTCCGCTGGCACCGGATTTTTCCCTTTCAGATGTTTCCGGTCAGACCGTGTCCCTGGAACAATATCGCGGCAGCGTCGTGCTCTTGGATTTCTGGGCGACATGGTGCGCACCGTGCAAGATGACGGTCCCTTTACTGGCCAAACTCCATGAGCAATACAAGGACAAGGGGCTGGTCATCCTGGGCATTTCAGTCGATGACCCACAGCTGATTCAAGATAAGGATCTGCTCAACTACAAAAAGATGACTCGGATCGAATATCCGCTCTTACGCTTCAATCAAAAGGTGATGGAAGATTATTTTTCGGGCGAGCAGGTTGCCATACCCACCATGTTCGTCATTGATCGTAATGGACGAATCCGCGACAAGATCGTCGGATTTCAACCTGAAACCCTTGAAAAGTCCTTGGCCGCAGTTGTCAAATGATTATCGATTTCCATACCCACCTTTTTCCCCCAGCCTTCAGGGAAAAGAGGGACCGGCTCGTCCATGAGGACCTTGCGTTTAGGTCTATTTATAGCGCTCCTGATGCCAAATTTGCAGGCGCAGAGGACCTCATCCGGAGCATGGACAAAGAGGGGGTCCGGCGGTCGGTCGTTTTCGGGTTCCCTTGGGAAAAAGCCGCTTTGTATACCAGGCACAATGATTACATTATAGAATCGGTCCATCAGTATCCCGATCGGTTAACCGGCTTTTGCGCCTTTTCGGCCCGCTCCCCGGGCGGCGCCCGAGAGGCCGAACGCTGCCTGGACCAGGGGCTTTCAGGTGTGGGGGAATTAGCGGTTTACGGCTCCGGCCTGACATCGGAAGTGGTCAAGGCACTGAGGGACGTCATGGATATCTGCTCTCGAGGCGACGTGCCCTTCCTTCTCCATACCAATGAACCGGTCGGTCATGCCTATCCGGGAAAGACACCCAACACCCTCAGACAAATATATGACTTTGTCAGGGAATATCCCTCCAACCGGATTGTGCTGGCCCATTGGGGAGGGGGCCTTCTGTTCTACGGCCTCATGAAAAGAGAGGTCATGGGGACATTGAAAAATGTCTGGTTTGATACGGCCGCCTCGCCGTTTCTTTACACTCCTGACATCTACCGGATTGCAGGCGAAATCGTCGGCTTTGAAAAAATTCTCTTTGGAAGCGATTATCCCCTCATCCGTCCGGAGCGATACTTCAAAGAAATGGCCGCAGCGGGCATAACTCCCGAACAGATGAATCAGATCAAGGGATTGAATGCCGCACGATTACTGGAGGGTTGACATCGAGACGATCCCTTTCTCCTGTTTTTCTGATGCCCACATTCCTTCCGCCTCCTTTAGATCCCGCCATATTAAAATATCGAAAAGCCCCACATCAATCTGCTGTCCGCCATTGAAAATAAAGCGTCGCTCTGATATGCTGGGTTTAGACCCTTGGTACCACGTAACTTACGACATGTTGTAAATGAAGGTTTGAGGGTTCAGGTGTCAGGGAAGACAACTCCAAAAACTGAATAGTGAAACCCGAAACCTGCAAACCGACCCCAAATTGGGTTGTGGCTGAACCGCGTTGAAGGAAAGACGTTTTTATGGAAACAAGTCATACTCGAAAATGGTTGGGGTTCTCGATTGCCGCCATCCTGCTTATGCTTTCTCTGGGCGCCCGGGCCCATGGAGATGGAACGGCCAGAAACCTGCCCCCCGAAAAGCCGGCCTCACTGACCCTGGTCAGGGCCCTCATGTGCGAGGGAATGAGAGAATTCGAACCCGAGAACGAAACCATTGTCTTTTCTGCCACCCTGGGACAGGCCGCCTGTTTCACAGCCTTTGATCCGGTCCCTGAAAAAACAGAGATCCACCACAACTGGTTCAGACGGGACCAACCCGAAGCCAAGTTCAAATTGACGCTCAAACCCCCCAAATGGGCCAGCTTCAGCAAGATTCGCCTTCGAAATTCAGACACGGGTCCGTGGAGGGTGGAAATCACGGATGCGAACGGAAAAATTTTTCAGACCCTGCGTTTCAGTGTAACGGAGTGATCCGCGGTGCAAGAACTCCTGACGTTTATCTCCAGCATTCGATGGCAGGATATCATTGATATCGCTTTCAACAGCTATATCCTCTTTCGTCTCTATGCGCTTTTTCGAGGAACGGATGCCTTCCGGGTCCTGATCGGCATTGCCTTTCTCTGGCTGCTGCAACGGATAGCCGTGTCCATGGGTCTCATCCTGACCAGTTGGATGATGGAAGGGATCATCGCCGTGGCGGCCCTCATTGTGATCGTTGTCTTCAGAAACGAGATCCGTTCCGTTTTCCGGGTGAGGAATATATGGGCTATTCTCTGGGGCCTGCCGCAGAAACAGGCCAAAACACCGATCAATATCATCGCGGAGAGCGTTTTTAGCCTGGCGCAGAATCGTATCGGAGCACTCATCGTTCTGCCCGGCAGAGAGGATCTTGAAGAAGTCGTTCAAAAGGGGCTGCCCTGGGATGGAAAAATCTCTACGGAGATGATCAAAAGCATCTTCTGGCCAAACAACCCGGTGCACGACGGGGCTGCCATCATTCGAGGAAACCGGGTGGTGGAGGTATCGGCCATTTTGCCCCTTTCTCATCGAAAAGACCTCCCCTCCGTTTATGGGACCAGACACAGGGCCGCGGCAGGATTGTCTGAGATGACGGATGCACTGGTCATTGTGGTGTCCGAGGAAAGGGGCACGATAACCGTAACCCGGGGTTTGGACGTGCATAACATCCACTCGGAAAGAGACCTCGAGCTCCTCCTCAAGAGGCATCTGGGCATTCGGGAGGACCAGGCAAGCCATCTGAAAAAAAGACGGATTGAACTGGCTGCCGCCGCCGTCCTCTCCCTTCTCATTGTGTCCGTTGTCTGGTTCAGCATCAGCAGGGGATTTGATGCCATCAAGACCTATGAAATCCCCATTGAATATGCCAACCGCAACCCCAAATTGGAATTGTTGAATACCTCAGCCACCTCCGTTCGCCTCTACCTGAGTGGATCCGGGGCGCTGTTAAGGTCCATCCGACCCGAACAGGTCCGCGTCAGAATCGACCTGAGCAATGCGGTCTCCGGAACCAACACCTTCGCCATCACCCATGACCACCTCTCCATACCGCCCGGACTCTCCCTAAAGGAGGTCCGACCCATGGTCGTCGATGTGACCCTTGATGAACGTACCCAGGAAACCCTCCCCGTACAGGCGGATTGGGTGGGGAAACTGCCGCCGGCGCTGATCCTTGTCCGATCCAGCATTACCCCTCTCGAAGTGGAACTGATCGGACCCAAGACCATCCTTGGGGAGATGTCGACGATCTACACCACAGCCATCCCATTGAACGACATCACTCGGACGGGGAAGACAGAGGCCAAACTCGTCATCCCTTCCGCCTTTCTGACGCTGAAGCCTGGCTCAAAGGACAAGGTGGTCGTGGAATACGAGGTGAAGGAAAGGGAATAGCATTCATAAGTCGGACGTCAAAATCCGGGAAGTGCGGGCGCCAAAGAATCAATCCGATATACGAATGAGACGGGGAATTCTTCTCCTGATTCTCACTTACCTCCCCCTCCACGTTGATCGTCCAGGATCTCTCGCAGCTTCTGTGATAGCTCAGCTATCTTGATGGGTTTCTGAATAAAGCCGTTACACCCCCGATTCAATATCTCTTCAGCCTGACCATTCATGCTGTAGCCGCTGGATAGAACGACTTTCATATCCGGATTGATCGCCTTCAGCCTGTTAAATGTCTCACTCCCGCTCATCCCCGGCATGATCATATCCAGCATGACGATGTCAATGGTTTCCCAAGATGTCTTGTATGTTTCTATGGCTTCGATGCCGCTTCTGGCCAGAAGAACCGTGTAGCCCAATGCTTCCAGCAACTTCTTTACGATTTCAGTGATCATCTCCTCATCATCTACCAAAAGAATTGATTCGGATCCTTTTTGAATCCCCACACGTTGCACATTTTCCTCCGCTGTCGCCTTTTCAGTCACTTTCAGATAGATATCAAAGGTAGTTCCATGCCCCTTCGCGCTATTGACGTTAATAGATCCGCCATGATTTTTGATGATCCCGAAGGCAGAGGCCAGTCCCAACCCTGTCCCTCTCCCCATCTCCTTGGTGGTAAAGAACGGGTCAAATATCCTCTGCCGTGTCGCCTCATCCATTCCAACGCCCACGTCCCTGACAGATATCCTGACATACCTCCCCGGATCCACCTGACAGGATATGCTATCCTCTTCATCGATTTCGACGTTCCTCGTTTTAAGAAAAATCTCTCCTCCCTCAGGCATTGCCTGCCAGGCGTTGACATACATGTTCAGCAACACCTGCTCTATTTGCCCCCGGTCCGCCTCTACTATCCAGATATTGTCCTGATATGACGAGTGGATGGTGATCTCTTTCTTTGTCCTTCTGAACATCTCAGCGGTCCCCGATACAATTTTATTCAGGTCTACGGGTTTCACCTCGCGCTTTCCACCCCTGGCAAGGCCCAATAGCTGCTTGGTAAGATCTGCGGCATTTTGGACATAATCTTCTATAACCTTTAGATGTTCAACATGATGATGGGATTCATCCATGTTCATTAACATTAAGGAGGTCCGACCCTGGATCCCCATGAGGATATTGTTGAAGTCATGGGCAATACCGCCGGCCAGCGTACCTAATGACTCCAGCCTTTGGGCGACCTGCAAATGGGACTCAAGCCTCTTCTTGTTCTCCTCTGCATGCTTTCTGTCAGTCACATCCCGTATGACACCTCGAAATCCGACCGAATGACCTTCATCATTCCTGACGAGAGAGACAGAAGCTTCAACATGTCTGCTGCAACCATCTGACCTCAAAATCCGCCACTCGGCATCTTGTTTGGATTCCACAGTGCTGTAGACCTGTCTGAATGCCTTATTTACTTCCTCGATATCCTTTGGATCCACGCAGTCTCTTCCATTCATCCCCGTTAACTCATCTCTGGAATACCCGGTTATTTTACACAACGCGTTATTAATAAGGGTAAAAGCCCCTTGAAGGTCAACTTCATAGTAACCTTCTTCGACATTTTCAAGGATGGTCTTATATTTCTCTTCACTTTCCCGCAGGGCCTTTTCAGACTCCTTTTGTTTTAAGAGGTCACGGACGGTGGCTAGGATATACGAATTGTCCCCTAAGGAAATCTTACTTGAGTAGACCTGGACATCTACAACGGAGCCGTCTTGGCGGAGATCTCTTAATTCGTACAAGCGATCCTCACAATGAGGCCATCTTTCTCGACGCTCCAGAAGAATTACCCGGTCCGCTTCATATATAAAATTTAGGACATCCATCCCCAAGACGTCGCTTTTGGTCTGGAAGCCATGCATCTGCAGCCATGCTTCATTCACATTGATGATCTTTCCATCCAGGGTCAGACTCATCGCTTCCAAGGAATCTTCAAACAGTGTTCGGTATTTCTCTTCGGATTCAGAAAGGTCGTTTATGGCCCGTTTCCGCTCAGCAATTTCCTGTTCAAGCCTTTCATTGATGGAGATCAGCTTCGAGGTAAGGGCTTGCTCCTTTTGCAGGGCCTTTTCCAGGTTTCGAACCAGCACTGCCAAAGAGATGACAATCACACAGGTGAGAAAAGCAAGCGTCACCAACGTCGTGTTCCATGTTTCCGACGTGTATGGAACGGTTAACAACCACTTCAAGCGGCCTGCATTCATTTGCTGAGCCAAAATGAATAGGGTGCATATATTAAAGGCTAAGGCTGTAAGTCCGGCCCAAAGGCCCAATAGAAGAGTGGCTGTTACGGCAAAGGTGAAAAGCCAGATAGAGCCAGTTCCCATGGGTCCCACGGTTAACAAAGTGGCTAATCCAAGGATATAAAAGAGAAAGATCCCAATCCCAGCACGGACAGCGAAAGGAATGGAACGCACCAATAGGATGACAATTGCGCAGAGATAGACCGAGGTGTAGAAGGTTGCGCTGTTGGAGAGGTGCCCTCTCGTTATGGCGTACCTGAGCGTCGACACATAGCTTACGAGCCCAAAGAGGATACCGCTTGCGAAGATTGCAAAGAAAATGCGTTCACGCCAAACATGCAGCGGGCTATTTTGGTTGCCGACATCCGTAGGGGGGGCCTGTTTGAACAAGTTCATGGTTAGCCTCAAGATATTTCGTAGATCGTTGATAAGAAATACAGAGGTAACATTTTTATCCTACAGTGATTTTTTCTACTTTTCAACACAATCTCATTGCCAGAGGACATGAAGTTGCATACGCCCGCATGGCAGAGGGCATAATACCAGCAGAGGATCAAAACGCTGTCCGAAAGATGATCATATGAATGAGAGGTCGATTACAGGCCATGAGCCACAAAGCTTCAAGATAAATGCTCATGAGAGGGCACCACTTCTCCTCCCCGGAGACCCACCGTCGGATGTGAGTATTTCCGTTGAAACAACGCTTTCTTTCGGATATAGTCTCAGGAATTGTGCGGACGCCCTTTTCCACATACACAAAAGGTGAGAATTTCAGCAACGATTCCATGGTGTTTTCAGAGAGTCACATAAGACCTATCCTTGGCGGCGCTTCCTCTGCTAAGAAGCCGCCGCCATACACTGGAGAATAAGGCATGGCACAATCCGTTATCGTGGAAAAAAGGGGAGGGACGGCGCTTCTTACCTTGAACCGTCCGGAGGCCTACAATGCATTCGGGCTCGACATGGTACGGTTGCTGGCCGAGGTCCTGATCGAACTGGCCGTCGACCGCGATGTGACCGGCGTGGTCATTTCAGGCCAAGGAAAGGCGTTTTGCGCCGGCGGCGATCTGAGATGGATCAGCCAATGCGGGGAGAGGCACGGACCTGCATTTCATGAACTGGCCGCCCGGTATCATCAGGCCATCCTGGAGATCCGGCGCATGCCCAAGCCGGTGGCGGCGGCCATCAACGGGCTGGCCGCCGGAGGGGGCTTTTCCATGGCCCTTGACTGCGATTTCAGGATCATGGAGGCCTCGGCCGTCCTGAGGCAGGCCTACACATCTAACGGGTTGAGCATCGACGGTGGCGGGACCTATTCCCTTCCGAGGCTCGTGGGGATGGCAAGGGCACTGGAGATTGCCGCATTCGATCGACCCATAGATGCTGAAAAGGCCCTGTCGTGGGGGCTCGTCACCGAGGTGGTGGAGGACGGAAAGGCGCTCCGCAGGGCCATTGAAATGATCCGAGTCATACAGCGGGGCTCTCTCACCTCCTTTGCCGCGTCAAAACGCCTGATGACCGATTCCTTCAATACCCCCTTTGAAAGCCAACTGGAAAAGGAGCGAAATATCCTAGCATGGGCCGCGGACCAACCGGCCGGCAGAGAAGGGATCGCGGCCTTTCTGGAGAAGAGAAAACCGATTTTCAATCCGGATTGTTGAAAGATGGACCCAGGGTAACGATGTATACGGCATATTTCGGTCTCAATGAGAACCCCTTTTCTCTCACACCAGATCCCCGCTTCCTATTCATGAGCCAGCGGCACCGCGAGGCACTGGCACATCTCCTGTATGGAATGAGCGACAAGGGGGGCTTCGTCCTCCTGACCGGCGAGGTGGGGACCGGCAAGACCACCTTGTGCCGGAGCCTGCTGGACCAGGTCCCTGAAGGGGTGGAGGTGGCCTTGGTCCTGAACCCCAAGCAGTCTGCGCTTGAACTGGTGGCCTCCCTCTGCGACGAGTTGAAAATCGCATACCCGGCCGGAACGGACAGTCTCAAAGTCCTCATCGACCGGCTCAACCGCCATCTATTGGATATTCATGCCAGAGGTCGTCGAACCGTCTTGATCATTGACGAGGCCCAGAACCTGAGCATCGATGTATTGGAACAGGTTCGTCTCTTGACCAACCTGGAGACCACCACACGCAAACTCCTGCAGATCCTCCTCATCGGCCAACCCGAACTGCAGGTCATGATGGCCCAACCGGAGCTGCGGCAAATAGGCCAGAGGATCACGGCCCGATACCACTTAAGCCCGCTCCTCCCTGATGAAACAGTCGCCTATGTGAACCATCGTCTGGAGGTTGCAGGGTGCAAGAGACGGTTGTTCACGAAGGGGTCCCTGGGCCTGGCCCATACCCTGTCCGGGGGCATTCCTCGACTGATTAACACCATCTGTGACCGGGCCCTTTTGGGCGCCTACGCCAAACAGCTTGAACGGGTCGACCGGCGATTGTTGCGAAAAGCCGCTTCAGAGGTAATGGGCCCCAGGCTTTTAGGCCGGCCCCGCAGGCTGTTCGCCTGGGCACTGGCCCTCTGGGCCTGTGTGCTGGTGTGGGCAGGATGGCAATTCATCGTCAATCCGATGATCGAAAAACAGGCGATACTGTCAGAACAAGGTCCACCCAACGCCCTTTCCCCTTCTGCCCCCACCGGCCCGAAGCCGCAGCCGCAGAATCTGAAAACAGAGGGTGCAAAGGCTCCGGCATCCGGTCCCTCAGCCGAGACAGGGGAAAAACCCTTAACTTCCGAACCTCGAGCAGAAAATACGAAAGTAAAGGAAGAAAAGACCGACGCGCCGGATGTGCTGGCTGAATTGATGTTGACAGGGGCGGCAAAAACCGACATGGATACGGCGTTTGCAGCCCTCCTGAAACAGTGGCAGGCAGTCGACCTCCCTTTACCTGGGATGACTCCCTGTGAACGGGTCGCCAAGATCGGGCTCCGCTGTTATAGGGACAGGGGCAACTGGACGACCCTGCGTCATCTGAACCGACCCGTAATCCTGGAACTGATCGGTAGCGATCAGCGCCGGCATCATGTGGCGGCTATTCGTATGAAAGAGCATGGAATTACCCTGGATCTGGGTGCGCAACAGGTTACACTGAACCAGTCCGCAGTCGAACCCTTCTGGTTTGGAGACTTCACCCTGTTATGGAAACCGCCCGCGCTTGGCTTCCCCGTGATCAAGGAGGGCGACAGGGGGCCGGATGTGCTGTGGTTGCGCGCTCAACTGGATCGTGCCGAGGATATCCAGTTTGCAGACGCCAATCCGACCGGATCACAGGCCCCGTCTCCCAGCCCCTTGTTTGATCAAGATCTGAAAAGACGGGTCATGGAATTTCAGCGAGCCAATTTTGTGAAAGCGGACGGCATCGTCGGAGAGCAGACGTTGATTCAATTGAACAGGGCAACCGGAGGCGCTGCCATTCCTTTATTATACACCCGGCCAACGAACGGAGAGAAGCATGTCGTTTATCCTTGATGCGCTCAAACGAGCTGAGCGTGAACGCAGGCTTGAACGGCCGCCCGATTTGACTGCCGTATATGAGGAGGATCACCTTCAACGAAAGGGCATCCGGCCATGGCTCTGGTTGAGCGGCGTCCTTCTGGTCGGCGTTATCGTTGCCGGGCTCATCCTGTGGCCCGACGGCCCCGATCCTGGCGCCCCCCTCGTGCCGACAGAATCTTCCATCGCACGATCCACATCTGAGACAGATCCCGCCGGAAAGGCAGAGGCGCGCCCTTCCCCGGTTTCACCGGACAGCAGCGCCTCAAAGCCGCCGGAGCCGCCCCCGGCCCAGACACCCCCGCCTCAGCCTGCGTCGGCCCCGGTGCACAAAACCCCGGCTGCCCAGCCCCCGAAGACGGCAGGCGAAACTGAGGTTAAGGCACTGCCGGAGACAGGGTCCAAACCGGCCGGTCAAACAGCGGATGTGAAGCGCCGACCCACGGATAAAAGGATTTCCTCGGCTCTGGCCCCGCCTGTTCTGACTTCCGGAGAGACCGAACCTGCTGAACCCGCCGCGCCCCAGACGGCCACGGACCCGGACAGCATAAATGAAATGGACGGCAAGGCGATGGTAGATGAACCGCCCCCCCCTCCCCCACAGCCGGCCGATGGGAAGAGGAAGGAGAGTCCCGGCAAACCGCCATCCATTCCCTTGCTCAGCGAACTCCCCTTCGAGGTCAGGCAAAAATTGGGGAACCTCCAGATCAATGTCCACTCCTATTCGGAAAAACCGGCCGAGCGTCTGGTCTTCATCAATATGAAAAACGTCAAGGTGGGGAATCAAATCGGCGAAAACGGACCGGTTTTAAAAGAAATTACATCTGACGGGGTGATTATCGACTACGGCGAAGGTCAGGCCCTCTTGCAGGTCTGGCGATAGGGACAAACCGGATTCAAGCCCGGTCATAATGGCTGAACTGCATGGTGAAAGTGCCTCTTCCATGGGTCACCGAACGAAGGGCCGTGGAATACCCGAACATCTTGGACAGGGGAACGCTTGCCGTCAGGGCCTGGACTGCGCCGGTACTTGCGATCTGTTCGATCTTCCCCTGCCTGGCGCTGAGATCGCCGATCACCTCGCCTGTAAAATCCTCCGGCGCCAAGACTTCAGTTTTCATGATGGGCTCCAAGAGGACAGGCTCGCCTTTCTGGAATGCGCCCCTGAAGCCCATATTGGCAGCCGCCTTAAAGGCCATCACGTCTGTGAGATTCTCTTTGATCTGAACCCCTAAGAGCGTGGTTTGGACGTCGCATACCGGATATCCCAATAGGGTTCCACCCGCCTGGGCCTCGGCAATGCCGTTGCTGATGGCCTCCAGAAAGACCTCAGTGAGCATAGGATCGTCGCACTGGTTGACAAACAGATTCCCGGTCCCCCTCGTCAAGGGGGATATGCGGATCCGAATGCCTGCAAAATGCTCCTGACCGGCCAGTTCTCTCTTGAAGAGGCTCTCCTCCTCCACCGGTACGGTGATGGTCTCCCTGTACACGACCTGGGGTTTCCCCTGATTCACGGGGACCAGAAATTCCCGTTTAAGCCTTCCGACAATGATCTCTATATGTAATTCACCCATGCCGGAAATGACTGTCTGACCGGTCTCCTCATCGATTTTGAATTTGAATGTAGGGTCTTCGTCCGACAGCTTTCCAAGGGCATCCAGAAGCCTGTCATGATCCTGCACGCCTTTGGGTTCCACAGCTACGCTGATCACCGGCTCATTGAATTGCATCGTCTCAAGCAGGATGGGATGCGCTTCGTCGCAGAGGGTATCGCCGGTGGTCGTAAGTTTGAGGCCCATTGCCGCAACGATATCCCCTGCAGAGGCCTCTCCGATCCGTTCCCGCTTGTTGGAGTGCATCTTCAGCAGGCGTGCAGGCTTTTCAACAAGGCCCCTTCCCGGGTTGAAGACCGGACTTCCGGCCGCTATTGTGCCGGAATAGACCCGCAGATACGTCATCTTCCGCCCCTGGTCCATCATGACCTTGAAGGCAAGGGCGGAAAAAGGTCCCTTTGCCTTTGGGGGCCGGGATTCGACCTCCCCTGTCAGGGGATTCGTTCCGGTGATCGGTGGAACTTCCAGGGGTGACGGCAGGTAGTCCACGATCCCGTCGAGAAGGGGCTGGATGCCCTTATTTCTCAAGGCGGCCCCACAAAAGACCGGGACCAGTTTCAAGCGGGTAGTGGCCTTACGAATGGCCTCTTTGAGTTCCTGAACCGGGACCTCTTCATCGGCCAGATACCGCTCCATGACGAGATCGTCCTTGTCGGCCAGGGTCTCCAGGAGGAGATCCCTGTAATGGGCGGCCTCCTTGGCTATTTCCTCCGGTATCGGCACCTTAGTCAATTTCGCGCCCAGAGAGTCGTCTTCCCAGAGGATTCCTTTCATACTGACGAGATCGATCACTCCCTTGAAACTGTCTTCCAACCCCCAGGGCAACTGAAGAACCAGGGGAACCGCAGCCAGCCGGTCCCTGATCATCTGGACGGCCCTGAAAAAATCCGCGCCGATCCGGTCGAGCTTGTTGATGAAGACGATCTTGGGGACCTTGTATCGGTCGGCCTGATGCCAAACGGTCTCAGATTGCGGTTCTACGCCCCCCACTGCGCAGAATACGCCGATGGCCCCATCCAACACTCGAAGAGAGCGTTCCACCTCAATGGTGAAATCCACATGACCGGGGGTATCGATGATGTTGATGGTATGCCCGAGCCACTCGCACGATGTAACGGCAGAGGTGATGGTGATGCCTCTTTCCCTTTCTTCCACCATCCAGTCCATGGTGGCCTCGCCGTTGTGAACCTCGCCCATCTTGTGAACACGGCCCGAGTAAAAAAGGACACGCTCTGTCACCGTGGTCTTGCCCGCATCGATGTGCGCAATGATCCCGATGTTTCGCGTCTTATTGAGGGACTGACCTTTTGCCATGGTAAATTGCTTTTTCTGCTTGTCGTGAATACCGACGCTAACTTCATGTAAGGCAACTTGGGATTGAGAAGACGCGTCTGTTGCTTTGTTGACACGAGGGCAAAATCTAAGGTATCTTCATTCGCCTGTCAAGTTATAAGATCTCTATTTCGGGAGAACATGTATTGAAACCACCCCCTTGCTCCGCAAAAGAAATAGTCGAGCAGCCATTCACCCCCTTCACCGGTACCGGTCAACGGTTGCTGGAGATGTATGAACGCCTCCTCGCTCATTTCGGCCCTCAGAACTGGTGGCCGGCCGAGACGCCCCTGGAGGTCATGATCGGAGCAATCCTCACCCAGAATACCAACTGGACAAATGTGGAAAAGGCCATTTCAAATCTCAAGGACAAGGGGCTCATTTCCATTGACTGTCTTGTTTCTCTACCGACAGCGGAGCTGGCTCTGGAAATCCGTCCGGCAGGCTACTACAACATCAAGGCAAAGCGACTCAAAAATCTGCTCAATTACATCGCCGATCAGTACGATGGAGACCTGGCATATTTCTTCAACCAGGAGACCCGTGTCATCAGAGAAGGGCTTCTGTCCGTCAATGGTGTAGGGAAGGAAACCGCGGACAGTATTGTCCTGTATGCCGCCAACAGGCCGATCTTTGTGGTGGACGCCTACACCCACCGGATACTGAGCCGGCACAAAATGTCCCCGGAAGAGACTACCTACCACGACATACAGTCGCTCTTTATGGATCATCTCCCCGAAGATGTATCCCTGTATAACGAGTTTCATGCCCTGATTGTACTGACCGGAAAGCACTACTGCCGAAAGACCCCGCTCTGCCCGGAGTGCCCCCTGGATCGATGGAAGCATCACGAATGAAAGGAAGGGTCTCCGGGTGATACATTTTTGGTTGCGGTCATCCCGCTTCAGATGGATTTATATCATTTCGATGGCGACAGGAACCGTGACTTGAGACGGGCGGGCCAGTAACGTACACTCCGCACCCTGTTCAAGGAATGGCGGGCCGACAGGATCTGTTTCTCATTGGGCGGAAACAGGCCATAAACACTTTGATTATACAGCTCCACAATCCATGCAATGTCGTTTCCAAGGGTTGGGAATTGCCGTACCAGACGAAAGCCGGATTCGAGGGGCGTTTCACTGGGGATGCGGGGCATCCCGCAATGGACTCCCCAGCGCTGAAGCCGAGCATATGTATGTGCCCGTGCCTACCCAAGCGCTCTTTTCCTCATCCTTCGTTTAGGGATAGACAGGAGGAACGACTTAAAAAGACCCAACAACCGAAGCAGCACAGCCCAGATGCTCGCCTTTTTCTCATCCGTGGGCGTCCTCGCAGCCAGCCATCGAATAAGCCGGTAGGCCCCGAATACAAAGCCCGCCAGCCCAATGATGAGGGCCATGCCCATGAAGCCCCATGTCAGGATAGCGTGGAAGAAACCCGGCTCGCTGCCGGCCGCTATCGGCATTTCAGCGTCGAAATCCTCCTGTTCTGAAGCCCGACACCCTTCTATGAGGCGGATACGTCTTGCCGTCGACCGTTACCTGACGCTCTCCCATGCTCTCAAGGAGACTGGACTGGGTACGGGGGATGGCCCGGTTGATCTCATCCGCCAACAGGATGTTCGTGATCACAGGACCCTCCTGAAAACGAAACTGCGCCTTTTGCTGATCATAAATCGTGAACCCGGTGACATCCGAAGGGAGGAGATCCGGCGTGAACTGAATTCTCCGGAACGCCCCGCCAAAGCTCCGGGCAAGGGTCTTGGCGATCAGCGTCTTGCCCACGCCGGGAACGTCCTCCAACAAGATGTGCCCCTCTGCCAGAAGCGCCACCAGGATCAATTCGAGCACATCGGATTTGCCCACAACCACCCGGGATGCATTGCTGATAATGGTGTTGCATAGTGAAAAATCCACTGTCGTACCTCGTGAAAAAAATTTTCAAAAACAACCACAAAAACCGCCATATCGCAAGAGAAAAAACCCACCATCTCGATCATCTCAATCATCCCCCGACGATTGCCCTCCATTTGGGATGGCGGTTGACAGGACCGGACAAAGGAAATAGGGTAATCCCAAATGGGGATAAACCCGGGGTTGCCATATGTATCTGAAGAGACAATTCGTCAATCATGAAAGGCATTACATCCTCTGTGAATCCTACTGGGATGAAAATTGCTGGAAGTCCCGGCGGTTGATGGACCTGGGTCCCGACCCTGAACAACACATTGTATATCCTGGGGGGAACAGCTTTTACGTGGACGAGTCCTTGGAGGAGAGGCTTCGTGCCAAGGGAAGCGCTGTTGACAGCGACGAGCTGGAAGAGCTCTTCATGCCCTTCATTGATCCAAGGGTACGCAGGATCGTGGAGATGTTTCAGCGGTCGAAAACAGGAGGCGGGCACCCTCATCGGTTGGGTCGGGACGGGTTGATGGAGGCGCAACAACGGCTCCATCCCTTTGATAAGCGTCGGCTCCACTATCTCCGTTGCGGGAGGGTGGATATTGGAAACCTCGATACACGTCCCTGGAAGTTTCTAAACGTACTCCTCTGCAAAAGCCGTGACGAGATCGAGCATCTCCTTGAAGCGATGGAAAGGGATCTGCCTCCTCACGAGATGGGGGATTACATTTATACGGCCCTCCACATGCAGCGCCATTTCAGCCATCGCCTGACCCGACATCACCCCACAGCACTAAGACCGGAGAAGCTGGATGCGTATCTGGTAGAAGATCTCTGCCAACTGAACCGGGATCCGGCATTTTTCAAGGGTGTGGGGCGTCATGACCCGCACACCCTCCATGCCTATCTCATCAAGTATTTGATCCTCCACTTTGACAACCCCTTCGATCCACGGAACATCTGGCAAGAGAGGGCCGAGGACTTCATCTGGAAACACCGCTTTTACAGGCCTCCCCCTCCCCGCTCCCCGGCATCCATGCCGGAGGAGGAGGCCTGTCGCTGTCTCGGCATCCTGCCCATGGATTTCAAAAAGATGGACCGAAGGGCCCTGCTTCACTGCTATCGGCAGCGTGCCAAAGAAAGCCATCCTGACCGGGGGGGTGATGAAGGGACCTTTATTCAGATCACACAGGCCTATGAACGCCTGCGAACCCTGAAAAGCTGACCGGCTGTCTCCCTCCTCCTGGTCCCGCTACCTTTTTGGGATTTGAGACAGGATGTATTCGGATAATGCGGTAATGGTCAAACTTGGGTTGACCCCCAGATTGGCCGGCACCACAGACCCATCCGCGACGAAAAGGTTCGGGTAGCCGAAGACCTCGCCATTCAACCCTGCAACGCCTTTTTCAGGGGACCCGCCCATGCAACATCCGCCAAGGATATGGGCGGTGGTGGATGCATTCAAGACGACCTCAGGAAACGAACTCAGGGGCGTGCCATTCATCTTGCGGGCCAGGCGTCGGGTGACTTCATTGGCTATCGGTATGTAAGCAGGAGACCTGAGCATTCCGGAAGGTACGGTCGAATTCACGCTTCGCCCACCCAGGCGCCACCATCTGGGTGCGTAATCGAGTTTGAGGTAGTTTTCATCCGTCTGCATGACCAGCACCACCGTTGTGGTGGATGCCATCCCCAGGGGCCACAGGAGTCTGACAAACCGGACCGGATGTCTGGCGATATTCCCTAAAAACCGCAACGGCCGCGGGATTTTTCCGCCCCCATCGGTCATCAGGGTGAGGAGATTAAGGAGGACATCGGACCCTTTATTGTACCGCACCATTTCCACATGGGTGGTGTCGTCCGCATAGATGCCGGAAGTGATGGCGATCTGATCGTTCCAATCCGTATCCGTGTCCCTTGATTTGACGCCGAGGAGGGCCTCGGAGTTGGTGCGGACATAATTGCCAAGCTGATCCGATAGACCCGGCAGGAGCCCTTTCTGCCGAGACTTCATCAAAAGCTTGACCGAACCCAGGACCCCGGCGCTGAGAATGACGCCCCCGGCCCGATAGGTTCTTGCAGGATGATTCCATCCGGTTGATTTTCTGGTGGATATCTCATACCCATCATTCCAGGGCCTGAGGACGGTCGCTTCCGTTTCGGGAATGATCCGGACGCCCAGGCCTTCTGCCAGGTAAAGATAGTTTTTGTCCAGGGTGTTCTTGGCGCCTACCGGGCAGCCCACCATGCAGGACCCGCAAAACATACATCCGGTTCGATCCGGTCCCCTCCCCCCAAAATAGGGATCCGGGACGGTCTGCTCCGGTGTTCCGAAAAAAATGCCCACGTCATTGACATGAAACGTATCCTCTCCCCGCAATTCAATGCCGACCTCCCTGAGGTATGTGTCGGCAATACCGATCTGAGGACAGGGGTTGGCGCCAAGCATCTTTCTCGCTGTTTCATAATGGGGCATCATTCGGGCCTTGCAATCGGGCATGCCCCAGTCCGGCCGGTCGAACACCTCGTCCGGCGGGACCAGCAACTGGTTGGCATAGACCAGACTGCCCCCGCCCACTCCCCCGCCATGCAAAATCATGACATGTTTCAACTGCGTCAGCATCTGATAGCCGTAGCAACCCAATTGCGGCCACCACAGGAATTTCTTTAGATTCCAGTTTGTCTTTGGAAAATCCTCCTTCCCCCATCGCTTCCCTTTCTCCAACACGGCGACCCGATACCCCTTTTCAGAAAGGCGCAATGCCGACACGCTTCCGCCGAACCCTGACCCGATGATGACAAAATCGTAATCAAATCCTTGTTTACTCATGTCGCCCCCGCGCCGCAATTATGATTCGTGATGGTTGATTTGGTATTGTCGATTGAGAAACAACCCTAAACCCCTGAAGCGGGATTCAGGGTTGCGCTTTTCGCCACTGGTTGATCGTTTTCAGATGCACCCTCCCTCAATCCCCGGCGTACCAGCCATTCCAACCCCGTAAACCGTGGCCCATTGGAGGCTATTTGTCAAAACCAGTCACGCCTTCCAGCGGGATTTGCCACCTCCCCGGGTCATCAATTCTGTTTTTCTTCCCCACCTTGAATCCCGCTACAGCGGGAAACCGGGAACCTATGAACGCTTACGATTCATGTAACATCTTTCCCCCGCCTTTTCAATACCCGGGGCTTGCGGGCAGGGTTTTGTGTCTTAAGTTCTGCTAACACAAACACCCTTTATTCCCGGGAAAGAAAACAATGAGAAAAGATAAAGATCGGACGCCCGTTGCCCAAGATCTGGTTACCATGTGCACCAGATGCGGCCTGGAACTGGCTCATGTGGTGGTTGTCCACAACCTGCAAGGGATTGTCGACAGGGTAAAATGTAAGACCTGCGGGAGTGAGCACAAATACCATCCCGCTAAGAAAACGGCTCCTGCCAGGGCACTTAAGCCAAAGAAGCGCACCGTCCCCAAAAAGAAAGACTTTGCAAAGGAATTCGATAAACTGGCTGAAAAGTTTAAGGAAAAGGAGTCCATAGCCTACAACATGTCAGGATCGTTTGAGACGGATGATGTGATCGACCACAAGACCTTTGGGAGGGGAATCGTGACAAGGGTCTCATATGAGAAGATGGAGGTCGTTTTTTCCGAAGGACTACGCATTCTTGCCTGTAATAGGTAGAAAATTCCTCTCTCTTTTAGGCAGCCCAACCCATTTTACCTTTATCCAAACAACTTCATCCCCGGCTTCTTAAACGCCTGGGGAATCGGACATGTTGACAAATGGAAGAAAAGATAAATTGAAAAACCTCGGAGACAGCGGGAACGGGGAAATCCCGATAATAAGAAAAAAAGATTGATTTCATATATCAGATAATTATAATAGATAGGTTAAGGTATCATCCGTCAAGATGTTGTCTGACGGCAGGGGCACTTTGGTAGGCGTGGGGTGTGGGGGTGTAGCTCAGTTGGGAGAGCGGTACGTTCGCAACGTACAGGTCAGGGGTTCGAATCCCCTCATCTCCACCATCTTTTCCCTGCCTGAAGCTGCCGTCCGGTAATGCTCCACACCCTGGAACAAGATACGGTCCCCAATGAATCGAGAGGCTACCATTAAGAGAAAGACAAAGGAGACCGATATCGTCTTGCGTCTTAATCTTGACGGCGTCGCCCCTTCCAGGGTGGATACGGGGATCCCTTTTATGGACCACATGTTGGACCTGATGTCGGCCCATGGTTTTATGGAAATGGAACTCAGGGCCTCAGGCGACAGGGAAATTGACGACCACCATACCATGGAGGATCTGGGCATCACCTTCGGTATGGCCCTCAAGAAATCGTTGGGCGACATGCGAGGAATAAGACGCTATGGCGAAGCAACCATTCCCATGGATGACGCCCTGGCGAGGGTCGTCATCGATATTTCGAACCGGCCCATGCTGGCCTATCGGGTAGTCCTCGAAAAAACCACCACCGGAACCTTTGACACAGGTCTCATCAAGGAATTTTTTCGCGCCCTGGCAACCCATGCGGGGCTGACCCTCCACATTGATCTCATGTCAGGAGATGAGCCTCACCATGTTTCGGAGGCCATCTTCAAGGCCTTCGGCAAGGCGCTGGACCAGGCCATCGGGATCGAAACCCGCTTGAAAGGGAATTTACCTTCCACAAAGGGTGTTCTGTAGCGAAAGGAGGGGTCATGGCCGCGAACGTTCGTGTCACCTGTTCACGATGCAGATGGTCTCTCCTGACGCTGTTCACCCTCTGGGTCCTTGCCGGTTGCCACGGCGACAGGCGGTCGCCACCCTCTACCCAACCTCCTTCCCTGCCGATCATACAAACCCTCGTTGTGGTGGGATTTCAGGCCCCCATCATTAACGGAGAGAGACCTGAGCTGGTCCGAAATCCCATAACGGGCACCTCCTTCATGTCCTGGCCGGTTCCCGAAAATGTGGTTGACTGGCTGACGGAACAGCTTTTTGAGATGCTGGCCCAGAACAAAGGACGGCATCTGATTCCACCGGGACAGGCGCAGGGCGTGGTTGAAAGCATCATGCAGTCAGACACAAAGGTAGGCATCCACCCCCTTGAAATGATTCAGGATGTAGGAAAGGCCTTTGGGGCGGATGCCGTCATGATCGGACAGGTATACCGCTGGCAGGAGCGTGTGGGGACCGATTACGGGGTTGAAACACCGGCCTCCGTAGCATTTGATATCTCCCTTGTGAGGCCGTCGGATGGCGCGATCCTCTGGCGCAGCAATTATGACAAAACCCAAAAATCGTTATTCGAAAACCTCTTTGACCTGGATACGTATGTCAAGAGCGGCGGCCGCTGGCTGACAGCCAGAGAGTTGGCCTGCTTCGGTTTAGAGCGGTTATTGGCCGAAATGCCGGGATCTCCGGCAGACGGAAAGGATTAGGAATTTGCTGATTATTCCGGCGATTGATCTCAAAGGGGGCCGTTGCGTCAGGCTTAAGCAGGGACGGATGTCCGATGAAACCGTTTTTTCAGATTTTCCTGAGGAAATGGCGATTCGATGGCATGGGTGCGGCGCCCAAAGACTCCATATTGTGGACCTGGATGGCGCCGTAGAGGGAAGGCCTGTCAATAGGGAGGTTATCAAGCGCATTGTACAGGCTGTTCCCATCCCCGTGGAGCTGGGAGGCGGCGTGAGAGATATGGCCGCCTTGGACGCCTACATTGAGCTGGGACTCCGTTATCTGATCCTGGGTACGGTGGCGTGCAAGGACCCGGAGTTCGTGCGCCGTGCATGCCGCGCATATCCGGGACAGATCATTCTGGGGATCGACGCGAAAAATGGCTTCGTTGCAGTGGAGGCATGGACAGAGCACACCGGACAGGCGCCCATAGAGCTTGCAAAACAGTTTGAAGATGCCGGCATATCGGCCATCATCTATACGGATATCCACCGCGACGGGATGAGAACCGGGTGCAATGTAGCGTCCACCAGAGATCTGGCAAGGTCTACCCGTATCCCGGTCATCGCGTCCGGGGGAATCTCCGGACTCGCCGATGTCTTGGAGATATTGCCGCTGAAAGAAGATGGCGTTACCGGGATGATTACAGGGAGGGCACTGTATGATGGCAGTCTGGACCTCTCCGAAGCCATCAGGGTGTGTGAGGGAATGCAAAGATGATATGAAATCAAATTTTGAGCGTTGACATTTTAATAATTTGCTATATAATGAGAAGTTTGGTGTTTTTTGACCTTCACCCGTAACCTTGGACAGAAAGATGTCTCTAAACCAGAAAATCGCCGAAGATCTCAAACAGTCCATGAAGACAAAAGACAGCCTTCGGCTTTCGTGTCTAAGGATGCTCAGGGCCGCCCTCAAGAATTTGCAGGTGGAAAAGGGGCGTGAATTAGGTGAGGAAGAGATCCAATCCGTCATATCGTCCATGATTCGCAAGGGGAAAGAGGCTGTAAAGGAATTCAGGAGCGGAAACCGTGAGGACCTGGCCGTTAAGGAAGAAAAAGAGATTGAGGTCTTGTATGGATATTTGCCGCAGCAATTGACCCCGGAGCAAATTGAAGCGACTGTGCGAGAGATCATTTCAGAGCTGTCTGCCGAGGGCCCCAGGGACATGGGAAAGGTCATGAAAGCAGCCATGGCCAAGATGTCAGGCCTGGCACAGGGCAAGGAAGTGACTGAGATCGCCAAAAAACTTCTGGCCGCATCTTCCGCCGGACAGTAACGAACAATTTCTTCGAGTGTTTTCCATGAACCGAATGCCTTTCGTTGTTCAGGGATGCAAAACCAACGTGCCTCAAAGGTCGCACCTGCTGATAGAGCCTGCATGATCGAACATACGTACCAGGTTCTCGGATATTATCGCCTGTTGGAAATCATGTCCCGCTACGCCTCTTGTCCGCTGGGGCGATCAGAATGTCTCTCGCTTACCCCGTCGAACGATATCAAGAAGATCACGCAAGAGTTGAGCCTAGTTTCCGAAACAAGGCTTCTTCTCAAGCTCAGGGGGTTTCTCACCTTTGCGGATCTTACGGACCTGAAGCCGTTCCTTGCGAGATCCAGGGTCAAGGGGGCTTATCTGGAGGCCGAGGAACTCCTAACGGTGTTGCGGCTCGCCGAATCAGGCCAGACCGCCAGAGGATTCCTCCGATCCGAGAAGTCCTTTTATCCGGGACTGGCCGCCATCATCGATGACATGCCGGATCTCGATCCATTGGTCAGGCAGCTAACATCCTCGATTGCACCGAACGGCGATATCCGAGACAGCGCGACCCCCTTGCTGGCAAAGATCCGGAACGAAAGGCGCAAACAACGATCCCATCTGGAAAAGAAGCTGGATGACATCCGGAGGTCCAAAGAGCTCGGCCGGAACAGCGACGATCATCTGGTAACGGTCAGGGACGGACGATATGTCATTTCAGTGAGAAGCGACCAGAAATCCCTGTTTGGCGGCATTGTCCACGACTACTCCCGGACCAGAGCCACTTGCTTTGTGGAACCGATGGAGGTCATCTCGGACAACAACCGGTCGGCTGAACTGTCACTGGAAGAGAGGGCAGAGGAGCATCGCATACTGGTGACGCTGACACAGGCGGTGAGGGACATGTCCCCCGAGATCATCCATGCTCAGAACCTGGTCGCCAGGCTCGATGGTCTGTATGCCAGGGCCAGATACGGTGAGGACTTTTCGTGCGTTCCCCCCGAAATAGATGACGGACAAGGTGTCCGGCTCAAGGAAGCCAGAAACCCGATCCTGCTGGCATTATCCCGAATAGGGGGAAAAGAGAGGGAACACCGACCCGTCGCGGTGGACATTACATTGGAACAAGACCGGAATCTCCTGATCGTGTCGGGACCCAACCGGGGAGGGAAAACCGTGACCCTCAAGACCCTGGGCCTGATGACCCTCATGACACAGGCAGGGATCCATATTCCGGCAGCCGAAGGAAGCTGCCTGCCCGTTTTCGATCACTGCATGGCCGATATCGGGGATGACCAAGATATCCAGACCGGCCTGAGCACCTTTTCGGCACATGCGGCGCATCTGAAACGGATCATAGAACTGGCTGACCGGAAGAGCCTGATCATTATCGACGAACCGGGGATGGGAACAGATCCGAACGAGGGAGCGGCTCTCACCATGGCCGTCCTTGACGAACTCTCCCAAAGAGGGGTGTTTGTGGCACTGGCCACACACCTCAACCGGCTAAAGGCCTATGGGCTGTCGAACCGGCGTGTGCTCAACGCTGCAGTTGAGTTTGACACGCAGTGCCATCGGCCGACCTTCAGACTACGATATGGATCGCCCGGCATCAGTCACGCCCTCGAAACGGCCCGTGACCTGGGGATGCCCATGGGCATCCTGGAAAAAGCCCAAGGATATCTGGACCAGGACGACGTTCAATTGAACCGGCTCATAGAAAAAATGCACCGTTTGATCGTACGGGTCGAGGCAGAGAGGAAGGAGGCCGAAGAGGCCAAGCAGGAGCATCATTTGGCGGCCGAAGATATAAGGACGCGGCTGGCCCAGTTAGAGATCGAGAAACGGGCCTTGATGGAGACCTATCGGGTAGAGGCTGAGGCGGCCATACAGTCAGCCAGAGAGGAACTCAAACAGGCCATCAATCTCTTGAAAAGGAAAAAGAGGTCTGTTCAGGCTGAGGTAACGAGGCGGTGTGAGGCCGTCAGACAGGAATTGTCGGTCCATTTTGAATCCCCGGAAAATGCCCCCGCATTCTCAGCCGCTGGACCGTTGAGGGAGGGTCAAAGCGTCTTCCACACCAAACTGAAACAACATGGGGTCGTTCAATCGGTGGACCCATCAGGGTACCGCGCCTCTGTCATGTTAGGGGCTGTCAAGATATCTGCGGATTCCAGGGATCTTCAGATGGTAGATAAACCGAAAACAGTTCCCTCAGATACCAAGCCGCGCTCTGCCGACTGGACCTTCAAGGAAAGGCCCCCATGGAAATCACCATCAAGCGGCTTGAAATCGGGGGAATTAAATGTGGTCGGATACCGCGTCGATGATGCCATCCCCCTCATCGACAGGGCCGTGGATCGTGCATTGGTGGAGGGCGGATCGAGCCTCACCATCATCCATGGATATGGAACGGGCCGGCTGCGGGGAGCCATCCGGGACCACCTGAGAGGCATGCCCTTTATCAAAACCGTTAACAGCGCCGACCCCAGGTTGGGAGGGGACGGCGTAACCATTGCAGAAATCGGGTAGGCAGATAGACACATGCCGCCCGGATGGACACTTTAGTGCCTTTTTTCCCGGTCTTCTGTCACAAAAAAACAAGAAAGTTTTTGGTTCTATTCATGGTACATTTTATTAACTCACACAAAGCTACCAAGAACACAAAGATAAAAACTTCTTTGGGGTTTTTAAAAAGAAAGGCCCTTTGTGTGCTTTGTGTCTCCGTGTGATAAATTTTTGATTGCGGCCGTCAGGCCGCGTTAGTTCACTTTAGTCATCCCGCCATGCGGGACTCACTTTAGGCACTTCCCATGTCAGATACCTCATCGGCCAAAGAAGAAATTAAGAGGGCGGCTGACATCGTACAGGTTATCGGCCAGTATGTTCAGCTCAAGAAGGCCGGGAAAAACTTTATGGGGCTATGCCCGTTCCATGCTGAAAAAGCCCCTTCTTTCACGGTCAGTCCAGACAGACAGATGTTCCACTGCTTTGGATGCAAGAAGGGGGGCGATGTCTTCGCCTTCTGGATGGAATATCATGGAGTGACCTTCCCGGAGGCGCTCAAGGACCTGGCCGAAAGATACAACATAACGATCACCGAGGCATTTTCCTCTGATGAAGAGAAAAAGAGAACCCAAATCCGGGAGACCCTGTTCAATATAAATGAGACGGCCGCGCGGTATTTTCAGGAGGCGTTGGGTCAAACAGCAGGGAACCCGGCCGTCAAATATCTGAAAAGGAGGGCCCTTTCAAAGAAAATCATAAGGGAGTTCCGACTGGGATACGCCCCTGATACATGGGATGGGCTCACGCACTACCTGAAAAGCCGCCGGATCGATCTGGAAAGGGCCGCTCAGGCGGGCCTGATCATCCCCAAAAAGGGAGGAGGATATTACGATCGATTCAGAGGGCGGGTGATGTTTCCTATTTTCAATCTGCGAGGTCAGGTCATCGGCTTCGGCGGGAGGGTACTGAACGATGCCATGCCCAAATACCTGAACTCCCCGGAAACACTTCTGTTTCATAAAGGAGAGTTTCCCTATGGTCTTCATGCCTCCTACCAGGCAATCCGTCAGAGGGGGGCAACGGTGATTGTCGAGGGGTATATGGACCTGCTGGCCCTCAGAGAACACGGCCTCGAGGAGGTGGTGGCCACTCTCGGCACGGCCCTCACCCATGACCATATCCGGAAGATCAAGGGGTATGCCAGGGAGGCGATCGTTGTCTTTGATTCTGATGAGGCGGGCAGGGTCGCTGCCTTGCGAAGTCTGCCCCTTTTCTTGAACGAAGGACTCCCTGCCAGGGCGGTTGCCCTGCCCCATGGGCACGACCCGGACAGTTTTGTAAACGAAAACGGCCTGCCTGCTTTTCTGGCGCTCCTTGAGAAGGCCGCCCCCATGTTTGACTTTTTCCTCGATCAAAAATTATCGCTGGCAGGCAGCGACATAGAGGGGAAAGTCACCGTTCTGAAAGAAATTCTGCCGGTCCTGGCCCAGCTCCGGAACAGGGCACAGCGGTCACTCTATGCCGGACGCCTTTCAGAGCGAATCGGGATCAAGGAGGATGTGATCCTATCGGAATTACGGGCTGTCGCAAAAGGGCTTTCAGAAGGCGGCCTTCAAAAAAACCTCGATGAACGGGTGGCCGCATCCGAGGCAAAACAACGAATCGGAGATGTCCAGTTGCTCAACCTGCTCGTGCATCATCCCGTGGCCGTAACCGGACTGCTGGACACGGACTGCATGAGGCTCCTGTCAGACGCCACGACATCGCAGATCGTTAAAAGGATTTTCGAAAAATGCCGGCAGGAAGGCCGGTTTTCCCCTGAACACCTGGAAGAGACCCTTGAAAGCGAGGAGGTCCGTATCCGGTTCAGAGAAGCCCTGGTGGCCGACTCTATCTATTCGGATCAGGAGGTGAAACAGGCGGTCAGGGAAATCGAGGAAAAGGCGCACCAGAAAAAGCTGGCGAACTCGATCAAGGAGGCTGGAGGAGATCCGGAGGCCTTGAACCGGGTTTTGCTGCAACTGAAGGCACGAGAGGCCCAGAGCCATTGACCCGGAAGGCCGTCGTCCGCGCCTCACGCTGAATCAGGTGAGCCTCGACGGAGACCGATGGTAAGGGAGGATACCCCTTATGGGCGGAACCCGTATATTTATGGTTACGATTCAATATTCACTATCCCGGTTCATCCGGACTCGGAGGTACGATAATGGATAAGAATGCCGATATGATCAGTTTAAAGCGGTTGATCGATAACGGAAAAAATAAGGGCTACATTACCTTTGAGGAGCTGAATGATGATCTGTCTGAAGATTTCGTATCCTCTGAGGAGCACATCGATGAACTTATGATGATGTTCGAAGAGTTGGACATCATGGTCATTGACGAAGCCGCCAAAAAAAAGATTGAAAAGGCCGATGGCGACAAGAAGAGGCAGATGGAAGAGGAAGACAAGGTCGATGATACGGCCATTGACCTCACAGACGCATCGGCGCGTGTGTCAGATCCTGTCAAGATGTACCTAAAGGAAATGGGCCGCATCTCCCTTCTCACCCGGGAGGGAGAGGTGGAGATCGCCAAACGGATCGAAGAGGGAGAAAAGAGGGCACTGGAGACGCTTCTTCTATGTGGCGTGGGCATAGAGCACATTATTGAGCTTGGGGAAAGGCTTAATGACGGCGAAGTGAAATTAAAAGACGTGATCAATGATTTGGAAGAAGACGACAGCTATATGCTGATGGGTGAAAAAAAGGAATCCGTCATCAATCTGATCGATCAAATCAGGGCGTTAAATGAAAGCATGTGCCTCAGAAGGCGTGAAAAGGCCAAGGCCGGGTGCACTGAAAACGCCAAGAAAGAGCTTGTCGCACGGATCAAGCAGGATCAGAAGGAAATTATGAAGTTGGTCAACTCCTTCAGCATGGAGGATCGACAAATACATAATATGATTGATAAACTAAGGAATCTGGCGGTTGAGGTCGAGGAATCGGAAAGGAGGTTGGAAGAATGCATGCTGAGGGCAGGTGGGAGGCCGATATCCTATCTGAAACGATGTTTGGCCAAAATGCCAAAATCCGATAAGGCTGACCCGATCATCAGCCCCATCGGCCTGCCAAAAAGTGAAATCATGGCCTTGAAAACCAAGGCGGACAAGGCTCAACGAACGATTTTACAGGCCAAGGAACGAACGGATATGACCCCTCGCCAGATCAGGCTGAAGCTCCAGAAGGTCGAGAGAAGCCTGGAGATGGCCAACAGGGCCAAAGCAGAGCTCATTCAAGCCAATCTGAGGCTGGTTGTCAGCATTGCCAAAAAGTACACCAATAGGGGGCTCATGTTTCTGGATCTCATCCAGGAAGGGAATATCGGCCTGATGAAGGCAGTGGACAAATTCGAATACCAACGCGGGTATAAATTCAGCACCTATGCGACCTGGTGGATCAGGCAGGCGATCACACGCGCCATAGCGGATCAGGCTCGGACGATCCGCATTCCCGTGCATATGATAGAGACGATCAACAAGCTCATGCGGACATCGAGGTATCTGGTACAGGAACACGGCCGGGAGCCGACCTCTGAAGAAATCGCCGAAAAAATGGAATTTCCCCTTGAGAAGGTGCGAAAAGTCCTAAAAATCGCCAAGGAGCCGATCTCACTGGAAACCCCCATCGGTGAAGAGGAGGACAGCCACTTAGGAGATTTCATTGAAGACAAAAATGTTCTCTCCCCCGGCGACGCGGTCGTCAACTTCGGCCTGGCCGAACAGACCCGAAAGGTGCTGACAACCCTGACGCCCAGGGAAGAAAAGGTCCTCAGGATGAGATTTGGCATCGGTGAGAAGGCGGATCACACCTTGGAAGAGGTCGGCCGGGATTTCAACGTGACCAGGGAGCGTATCCGGCAGATAGAGGCCAAGGCACTCAGGAAGCTGAGGCACCCCAGCAGGAGCAGAAAGCTGAAGAGTTTTATAGATAACTGAGACACAAGGGCCTGCAGGGGATATTTTCCCTTGACAAATTTCCGCAGGATGCGCATTCTATTCACCAGTGATGACGCAACCCTTTTCGGGCCCATAGCTCAGCTGGCAGAGCCACCGGCTCATAACCGGTAGGTCCCTGGTTCGAGACCAGGTGGGCCCACCATTGTTTCAGCGCGGATGCCGAATGTGAGCATCCGGCCGCAGTTCTCGGAGTGGAGAAGACTGCGCAGATGCACGACTGAACCCTACCGCGAAAGCCGGGGATCCCGCTTCGTGGTATTTGACCGGAATAAACCTTGCGACTGCTAACATTACTTAAAATATTTCCGAAATACCGGAATTGACCTTGCCACAGAGGGCGTATTCGTAAAGGATGCGCCCTTTCAATTTTTTTGGCCTGTGCGGTCTCGTCTGGCCCGTTCTGAACAGGGCACCGCGTGGGTGGTGGGCACGGATGGTGCTCTTTTAACATGATACTCAGACTCAGGAATTTCTTGGATATGCTGGAAACCGTGGCCCCGGCCCGATGGGCCGAACCGTGGGACAATCCGGGCCTCCAGATAGGATCTCCCAACCAGGAAATCAAAAAAATCTTTTCATCCCTGGACCCGACCCTCAAGGCCTTGATGTCTGCCTCAAAGGCCCACGCACAAGTCCTGTTCACTCATCACCCGCTGATCTTCAAACCCTTGTCACGGTTCCGGACGGATGCCTTTCCGGGCAACGTCATTACAGAAGCTGCCAGGCGGGGGATTGCCATTGTGGCTGCCCACACGAATCTGGATGCAGCCCCGGGAGGTATCAATGATATCCTGGCCGGGCTTTTAGGCCTGACGAATGTGGAGGTCCTGAAGGCGGTTGACGCGGCCGAAGGCGCGGGGTTGGGACGAATCGGCAATCTGCCCGATCCGGCCAGTCTGCCCTCCGTAGCAAAGACCGTCAGGAAGATCCTGGGGACAGCAGACATACGGGCCGTTGGAGAACGGGACCGCCTGATCCGTCGTCTCGCCGTTGTGGGGGGCTCTGGCGGAAGTCTCGTATCTCTTGCATGTGAAAAGGGTGCGGATCTTCTGTTAACCGGCGATGTCGGCCACCATGTGGCCCTGGAGGCCGAGGCATCGGGCATTGCCCTTATCGACGGGGGCCATTTTCATTCGGAAAAGACCGCGTTCAAAGTTTTTGCCAAAAACCTGGAAACCCTGTTGCGGTCAAAGGGCTGGGAAATCCAGATCGAAACGGATGAGGGTGAAGTAGATCCCCTCTGGGTATGTAATGGATGACCATGGCAGAACAGATTGTCGCCTGCATGCAGATAACTTGGGATGCAGAAATGATGCAATTTTTCGGTTCTCAATCTTCAATCTTGACTTATCAATGTCTATTATGAGGTAACGATTTGAAAGAAAAGATAAAACTTCTGATTACCCTCCAGGACTTCGATACCCGCATGGCGCATATCCTGGCCCACAAAGAGGAGGGGCCTAAAAAAATTCAGAGGCTCGAAAAGCACTTAGCCGACATGGAAACGCAGTTGGCAGAGGAGACACGTCAGTTAGGGGAATTTACCCGTGACCGGCGCGAGACGGACCAGAGCATTGAGGATGCCGAAAATAAACTGAAAAAGGCCAATATAAAACTTTCGATTATAAAATCGAACAAGGAGTACCACGCTGCCCTGAAGGAGATTGACGATCTGAAAAAGGCCAAGTTCCTTCTGGAAGACAGGGCCATTGAAATGATGGAGCAGTTGGAGACTCTTGAAGCCAAATGCGCCGCCCTCAGAGAACAGGCCGCGGAAATGAAGCAGCAGTTTGAAATGGATCGCGATGCGGTCACCCAATCGCTCAAGGCACTGGACCGGGACCTTCATGCGCTCGAGCAGGATAGACTCGGCGTCTCCCGGGCCGTTGACATGGTCCTGTTAAAACGATATGATATGATTAGGGAACGGAAGGGAGGCATTGCCGTCAGTTCGGTCATTCAGGGCGTGTGCCAGACATGTCACATCCGGATACCGCCCCAGGAATTCAATGAACTGATCCGGGGGGATAAGCTCATGACCTGTCCCAACTGTACCCGGATTATCTATTGGGGCGACGATGGGCAGTATAAGGCAGAAGAAAGTGAAAAGAGTGACTGAAGTGAGCTGAAGCAGCGAATTTAGGAATTGGGGGAATTGAGGAATTGAGGGAAACCTTATGCCCACTGGACATTGTGAAATTGTCTTTGCACCCCTTAACTTCATGCACTCCACACTTTAGGCACTCATTACTTCAGGCACTTGACACACGTGTCAGAGCAGGACAGATGACCGCTGCCCTGCCTGCGAGCAGGGGGGAGGAAAGTCCGGGCTCCAGAGGACAAGGCGCTGGGTAACGCCCAGTCCCGGCGACGGGAAGGAAAGTGCAACAGAAAGGAAACCGCCCGGTCAGGCGTGTTGTTGCCTGACGGGGTAAGGGTGAAAAGGTGAGGTAAGAGCTCACCAGCCCCGCCGGTGACGGCGGGGGCTTGGCAAACCCCGCCTGGAGCAAGACCAAATAGGGGGACGCTGGAGGGTGGTCCGCCCGAGTCCCCGGGTAGGTCGCTCGATCTCGACGGCAACGTCGAGCTTAGATGAATGGTCATCCCCCCGGAGGAGGGTGACCCCTTCGGGGAACAGAACCCGGCTTATTTCCTGCTCTGACACAATTTTTGTATTCGATCACGGGGTGGGCGACATATGAGGGACTTTTGAAGGTGACTGGCGGAAGGCCGCCGTGTTTTCAGGCTTATCCGCGGGGGAAGCCGCGGCCAGACGGAGTCTGGAACGCGGAGGGGGCCAGTGTCCCCCGCAAGATAAGCCGCCAAAAACACCAGGCCGAGAGCCTCGGAACCGAAAAAACCCCTCATAGGTGACCCTCTGACCACTTACCAATTTTTAATGTGGGGTGTAAGGCCTAATGGATGAGGTGCGAGGCGCGAGGCTCACGTCAAAAGACGCAAGGCGGCAGAATGGGCATTGATCTGGGCCCGATGGATGAAAACGGCGTTTTCATTATAGGCGCCGGACACTTCGGCGCCAGGGCCGCGCGCATTATCCGTCAACGATCGGACGCCCCTGTGTTCATTGTAGATCCGGATGAGAAAGGCCTTTCCAGCCTGGGGGATCTTAGGGTAGAAAGAATCCAAGGCGACGGTGTTCAGTTTCTGTTAGACAACTTCCATTATTTGAGAGATGTGAACACCATTGTGCCTGCGCTTCCGGTACATCTCGCCTATGAATGGCTGATACGGTATCTCCCGGAAAACGTGGAAACAAGAAAGGTACCCGTGCCCGAAACCAACCCCCCGCTGCCTCATGCATGCCCTGCGAGCGAGGGATCGACCCTGGTCAGTTATGCAGATTTCCTATGCCCGGATGACTGCCCTGAGCCTGTGTATTGCACCGTAACAGGAGAAAAGCGTGAACAGCCCCTGTATGCACTCCTGAAAAATCTCCAACTCCCTCCCTTCCGAGTGCATATTATACGCAGTCATCAGCTTGCCCCGGGATTGGGGGGATACAAGGCCGGAGATCTGAGGGAAACGGCAGAAAGGGTCATAACCGACGGCGCCGGGATGTGGATACTGGGGACATCCTGCAAATGCCACGGCATCCTGACTGCATTTAAGATGAGTGATCTCTCACAGAGTTCACAGAGGCACAGGGGGGTTTGAAAGCAAACAAAGTTTGATGATCTCGTAAAAAGTCGGAAAGTACGGATTGAATAGCGTTATCCTTAGCGATAGCTGTTTAAACTCATTCGGAATTCCTAATTTCCTAAATCCATGTAAAAAGGACTTTTTACACGGGCGTCAAGGATATCTCCATGACCTCTGTGGGCTCTATCGTAACGGGTGAGAAGAATCTGAGGAGGAATTGATTCCATGTTCGTAATCGGTAATTTCCTGACCGCTGTGGCTAAAATCATTGATATCGGTTTGACCCTTTACATGTGGATCATTATCGCACGGGCAGTGATCTCATGGGTCAATCCGGATCCCTATAACCCTATTGTCCGTTTCCTGACATCGGTGACCGAACCGGTCCTGTATCAGATACGGAGGAGACTCCCCATCAATCTGGGCGGGATAGATCTCTCCCCCATCCTCGTCATCCTGGCCATCATCTTCATTCAATCCTTTCTGGTCCGGAGCCTGGCGGAAATGGCAGCCCGAATCGGATGACAGGGAGAGACCTCGAGCCTTTTGGAAGTTGCCCCCCAAACCACCCTCGACATCAGGGTCCTGCCCCGATCCTCCAGAAATGAAATCGTGGGGAAGCAGGACGACGTCTACAGGGTCAAACTGACTTCACCGGCCATCGAAGGAAAGGCCAATAAGGCCCTAATAACCTTACTTGCCAAACGATTGGGTCTTCCCAAGGCAAAGATCCAAATTGTCTCAGGAGAACGATCCAGGACAAAAAGAATCCGGATTCAAGGCCTTGCGCCCGACGAGGTTGAGGCACTGTTCATCCAACCCTCCTAATCACCCACCCATCCCCGTTTTTCAACCTTTGCCCCCTGCTCCCTGCTCCCCCCTTCACCGCTTAATCACCTCCAGCATGTCGTCATGGATGAGACCGTTGGAGGCCAGGACAGTATCCAAGTAGGGCGCATAGGGTTTCCCGTCAAAGGTGGTCACCTTCCCCCCGGCCTCCTTCACGATGATCTCTCCGGCCGCCGTGTCCCAGGGCTTGAGGTCCTGCTCCCAGAATCCCTCCAACCTGCCCGCGGCCACGTAACACAGGTCCAACGCAGCGGAACCAAGTCGCCGAACCCCCTGCGCCCTGACAAGCATCCCTTCAAGCAGGGCCATCACCCGTTCGGGTCTTTCGTGGACATCATAGGGAAACCCGGTGGCGAGCAGAGAATCCTGAAAACTGCCGGTTTCAGAAACCCGGATCGTCTCACCATTCAGCCGGGCCCCCTTGCCTTTCGCGGCCTCGAAAAATTCACGCATGTGGGGATTGTAGACAACCCCTAACACCCGATCATCTTCAACTTCAAGGGCAATGGATACGGCAAAAAAGGGAAAGCGGTGTGCATAGTTGGTGGTGCCGTCCAGCGGATCGACGAGCCAGGTCCGGGGCGATTCCACGCCATGCCTCCCCGCCTCCTCCGACAAAATGGCGTCACGGGGAAAATTCCGGCCAATCATCTCCAAAACCAGCTTCTCCGCCGCAAGGTCTGCCTCTGTAACCAGATCGATCTCCCCTTTCTTCACAATATGGTGGGTATCTTCCAGCATATGGATCAACATCTCTCCGGCCGCCCGTGCGGCCTCCCCTGCAACAGCTGATTCATTTTCAAACATAATGCAATTAACCTTGCCCTTCTATCACGTCTCGCATCTTCTGGAGAAAAACGTTTGTATCGAAACGGCTCGCTCGGACCTCACACGCCCTCCGCATCCCGAAGGCCCTTTCAGGCGTCATCCACTCCACTGCTTCAACTATGTCTTTTATCCCTGGATCTTTTGCCACCAACACCCCGCAATCCGTGATCATCAATCCTCTCCCGGCCTCATGCCTCCGTCCTCCGACCTCGGACCTCTGTCTTCTGTCCTCTGTCCTCTGCCCTCCGACCTCTGTCCTTTCTCCTCTGCTCCCTGCTCCCCGCTCCCTGCTCCCTGCTCCCTGCTCCCCGCTCCCCGCTCCCCGCCCCTCTCCTACCGTCTCAAACAGCGCCCCCTCCTGGACACCGATCACCGGTTTGCCCGCTGCCATAGACTCCACCGGCGAGATCCCGAAGTCCTCATCCCTCGGGATATAGATCGTAGCGATACACCTTCCCATCAGATCGCAAAGTGTTTCATCATTCACCCACCCCAGTACCTCGATGTTGGGAGACCCTTCCGCGATTCCTTTTACCCGGGGCAAATCCGCTCCCCCCGAAACCACCACCAATCTCTTGCCGGGCATCTCCTTGAAGGCGTTGACGATCAGGGCCACCCGTTTCAGGGGATCCACCCTGGCCGTGGAAAGGTAGAATCCACCCGCCTCCATCCATTGAAACCGGACAGTTTCGCAGGGAGGGTGTACGACGAGGCTGTCATGCCCCAGGTACCTAATGGTTCGATCCCTGACGGTTTCTGAAATCGTAACAATCATGTCCATATGGCGCACGGCCCGCTCATACGCCAGACGGTATAAAAACATGACACATCTCAAGAGGGGCCTCTGCCACGCAGGGACCTGCCGAACCATAAAAATCCTCTGGTCGTAGAGGAGTCTTGGCGGGGTAAGGCAATAAAAAATCTTACGGCCTGAGATCTTTTTCCATGCGAGAGGCGAAAACGATCCGCTAAACACTGCCCACGACGCCCGTGTGAGAGGAAGGTGGGCAAATGCCCACCAGAGTTGAAAGATCTGCGAGAACCTGAGCCAGCGAGGCGCCCTGTGATATGCATCGAGGCTCTTGGGCGTCGCTCCGTCAAAGTACCCCTGGGAAAACGCACGTTCATCCAAATGCCCGGTCACCAGGTCGGCATGAAAAGATCTGGCCAGAATAACCGCCACCTTTTCCCCCCCGGCATATTGTGTGAAAAAATCGTGGAGCACGATCTTTTGGTCAGGCCTCATGCGAGCACCGCCTCAAATACCTCAATTGTCTGTCGCGCGGCTTTTTCCCACGAAAACTCACTGGCCCGCTCGAGTCCTCTAACTGCGAGGCCGTCTCTCATGGCGCGATTTTCAACCAACTCCCTCAGGATGCCGGCAAGGTCATCCACGTTCCGAGGACTTTTCATATACAGGGCCGCGTCCCCGGCCACCTCCGGCAGGCTCGTTTCCCTGGTGGTCACCACGGGGCAGCCGCAGGCCATGGCCTCGAGGACAGGCAGACCGAACCCCTCATACATACTGGGGAAAATCATCCCAAGGGCGCCTGAATAGGCCCGTGCCAGTTCTTCATCGCTGACATATCCCAGAGGCATGACCCCTTCTGAAGTCTCCCCTTCAGACCACCCCGACCATCCTGCTGCCACGAGAGGCACATCCAGGCCTATCTTTTGCAGCGCCTCCGGAATGACATCCATGTTTTTGCGGGGATCTCCGCTACCCACGAACAGAAAATATTTTTCAGGCAGGGCATGGTCTTGAAGGAACGCACGGATCTCTTCGGCCGATCTGGGATAGAAAATCGTATTGTCATGGGCCTCGGGAGTAATCGTTGTTCGTCCAGGGTCAATGCCCAGATATGTCTCCATTTCCCGGGCAGTAAATTGGGAAACCGCCAGAAAGTGATCCACGCCATCACACCTGCGCCTCAAAAAGAAACGTGAATAAAGCACCCGTTCCCGCGGATGGTGCTGCGGAAACCGGATTAGAGACAAATCGTGTATGGTAAAGACGGTTCTTACCCGAGGCGAAACAGAAAAAGGGAAAAATCCGGCCTCATGGTAAACCTCATACGACCGGCTGCACTTGCGGAAGACAGCCTCCCTTATAAAATGGAACCCGAGCCTCACAATGAGTGCCGGATAGACCGGCATATCCCAGAACAGGTCCACACCCCTTGCCCATTGCCCCAAATTGGCCGGTCCACGGGGCATCTTGCTTGAGACCTTGAACCCGTCAAAATACCCGATCTCCAGCCTGTCGCCATACAACCGCTCCATCTCCCTGTACAGGCACCTCAGATAGCGGCTGATCCCGGTGTTCACATTCACCATGGGGACGGCATTGACAAGGAGCCTCACTTGTGGAATCATCGGGGTATGTATCGCCTTGGAAGGTTCACGGTTTAGGGTTCAAGGTTGAGTGGCTGGATCTTCCGTCTTCCATATCTAACGTTGGAAGTTCGATCTTGGATGTTCGATGTTCCCATTTTTGCACGGTTTTCCATTTACCTTTCAACATCTTCCCAAGTTCGGCGGTCAACGTCACTCGATATCTTGGTGCCATGGCGACTTCCTTTTTACAGTTGCCATTATGACACAGTTATATAAGACTATTTCAGTTATGCAATACTAGTAGTGAAGCCATAGATAAAAGAGAACGTGCGCATCCAATCCAAAGATAGTCCCGCCCTTACTAGCCCAACTACTAATCCGGCGCGCTATTGAGGCATTCATGAATTTTGGCTGTATTGCAACCGGAATCCTTCAAATCCTCTCGCTTTCATTTCATGAAAGGATTTGGGACAAGTATCTCGGATGGCTACGCACAGTAACCTCAACCATACCTTCTGAAGAGGTTGTAAGGTCTGTCATCCAGCAGGAGTACTTCCATAATTTTTTCGTTTTCAGGAATAGCCTGGTTTATAGAATAATTTGGGCAAAGCGCGCAAAGTTCCCTGCGGAGGAAGAGGCTTTGGCCGCGTGACCGCCGCAAAACTCTGGACTCTCAAGTTAATATCATGAAATAGAATTCCTTGAAATGCCCGTGAAACCACAGCTACGTCTATGTCGCTGGTTTCGGTGGATTCCCCTCTGGCCGCAGATCCAAACAGGTAAGCCTCCGCAACCGGCACCCCATTCTCGCTGAGAAGTCTGATAAATTCTTTCACTTTGTCAATGTATCGATTCTCTGACGTATCCATTGAAAGACTTCCTTAATCCGTTTGAAATGACGCGTTGTAAAATCATGGGTACACATTTTGTAAAACTTGAACTTCTCGTCCGGATAACGCGTGCTAATATTGAAGGTGTTAACCGAATCCAGAAATTCAGCCGTTTCGTCATCCAGTTCAATTCCGGCCAGAAATGCGATCCTTACCAAGTCATGGATTTTCGGTGGAAACTGTTTTGATGGGTGGCCACAAAGCATGCCTTTAGCGCCTTTTCAAGGACAAGGTGCCCGACAAAAAGGCACCAGTCATACTTTTTAGCATCAAAAAGGGATTGGGCTACTTCCAAATCATGATGAGCCGAGTCGAGCCAGTATGATGTTTGCTCTTTGATATCCAAGGGTTTTTTCACAATCGGATGCATGGGCGGTTTTTATGGGAAACGCTGTCCATATTGCTTAATGTATGCGTAGGATTTTCGCTCAGGCCCTATTTCACTCATTATGCTATGCCCAAATTCTTGTAATGTCAAGATTCCTTGGAAGTTTCCAAAGCCTATTATCGCATTGGGGAGTTGGGAAAGGCCGAACACGAGGTCCGGCAGGGGTCTGAAACCTTTCCACGGCAAGCACGGTTTCACGTCCTTCTGATCTTCTGAACTTTTTATCTGCTGCGTCGGTTGAGGGATGATTGAATGGGTGGAAGATTGCCGAAGGGGCGGGGAGCGATAACCGAGGTACCGAGGTTGTTGGACAGTGTGCGGGGTATGCGGTCAATACGTCGGAAGGGGTTCAAGAACCGGGTAGATCAATTGAAGGCCCTGGGCTCGAACCCTTCACGGTTCAAGAGTGTGGCCCCGCCTTCGTCGGTCTGGGTCAGGGCATAGAGCCCCGCCTTCTCCGCATACCTTCCCACATAATCATTTACCACCAAGGCCCCCATGCCGCCGACCACCTGATATTTCTCATATTCCGGAAACAGCGCCTTGAACCGGGGAAGCTTTTCTTCAAGAAATCTGTCCACCATCTGTTTATCCAGCTTGTTCTTCACCTCCACCACAAGGACCCGTCCCCCGTCCACGGCCACCAGGTAATACTCGCCCTCTCCCTTGCGTTTCAGATTCCGCTTCACTTTTTTGATGTCCATTTTGATCTTCTTGAAACCGCCGTAAATATCACCCATCAGTTCATGAGCTACAATATTTTCACCCCTACGCCCAACTCCCTCCTGTCAAAGTTGCCGAGATGATTGTGGGGAATCCAGGTGCGCGACACCTTCATCAGCAACCGCTCCTCTTTGCCCGGCACATCTGGAATATCGTATCGTCTGACGATGCTTTCGCCTCTCAGCTTTTTGCCTTTGGCCTTCTGCTGCGCGCTTTGTGTCTCACCTCCCATTCCCTTAAACACAATCTTATCCAACACCCTCCCCTCATGAGAGACCGTCACCACTACCGGGTCATCCTCGGTTCCCGGGGTCATGCAGTGAAACTCTAACACAACCAGCCTCGGCCTCCCACCTTCCGTCTCTTGTCCTCTGTTCTCCGGCACATAGATGGCCCCTCGCTCCCCGCTCCACCGGTAGTCCCCATATGTCCACCGCTGTGAAGGCTGATAAAACCCTGCGAACCGGTCTTGATCCTGACCCAAGGCATATATTCTTAACCCATACTTTTCGGCCAGGTCCTTCGACTCAAAGTTGCCCAGATACACAAAAAGACCTATGATCACGAGCGCTACGCTCGCCGTTGTTAAGACACCGGCCAACCGCCTCAACCGGTTTGGCAACACAGCATCGTCAATGGTCATGGCATAGCCCAGACAGAGAAAAATCAACAGCCAGATCATCGGTATGTATTGCATGCTTTGCACCATGCCATACATATGAAAGCTGATGATAGATATAAGGACCGGGATGTTCATTAACTTCCCATTTTTCATAATGTCAAATATCATGTTCATCAACGCATATCCGATGATCAAGAGCCACAACCAAACACCGACAATGCCGCCACTTACAAATATGGACAAAAAAACATTATGCGGTGATTCAAAAATCCTTTCGCGCTCACTGCGAAATTTGCTGAAATAGGAATCAGATAGGCTATCCAAGATGTGGGCCTGAAAGAAAAAGGTTTCATATCCCAACCCGAACATGGGGCTTTCCCTTCCCGCGCTTATCCCTTGCCCCCATGTACGATCACGGCTGCCTGTATCCAATTCTGCAATGGTCTTTAATCGAGATGCCAAATATTGGCTTGTCTGTCCAGAGCCCCTGCTGATCCCGCTGATGCCGGATTTATCCTCCAATTGTTCTCCCAATGGCATCAATACGCAAAATACAAGGAGCAGGCTTATCATTAGGGTAATGGGGACAGAGATCGTAACCTTGAGCAGGTCTCTCCATTTGAAGCGAAATACTTGAAGCCTCCCTTCCTTGGAAAAGTATGAGAACAACCAGCAGATAAACAGGATCAAGGGATAGGTAACCCACCCTGCCCTGCCGCCAGCCAGGATCAGTGCCACCTCACAAATCACCAGGCAACCAAACAGAAGTATTTTCCACCACACCCCCTTGATCTTGCTTAGAAAACCTATCATGACAAACGGAATCACCGTCAAAACGAATTCTCCAAAGCAGTTTCTGTTCTGAAAGGTGGAATGAAGGACCCCGGGAGATATTGTCTCCCCGAAACGATACCACGCCAATGAAATAACCCCATAGAAATCCAAGAGGCCTATAAACGCGCTGAATACACCACCTGAAAAGATACCAGTGAAAAGCGAGCTATATATTTCGACGCTGGAAGAGAAGGAGGAAAGCTCTACGGCCAAGACCACAAAAAGCGCTAATTCAATCACCGCGGCAACCGGGAAATAAAAGCCGTAAGGCGGGCCTATAAAGAGATAAAAGAAGCAATCCGGAAACCCAAAAAACCAAAAATCCCTAAGAATTTGCCTTACCGGCAACAACAGGATCGAAAACAGAGAAAGCCCCACATAACACAGAATCAGAAGGAGCAAAGGCCGGTTCAACCGCCCTCCGGTGCCTTTCTGCTGACCACCTATTTCTGAACTTTCACTTCTGCCCTTTTTGGCCCGCCAGTTCATAATAAACAAAGCAGCCGCGAGACACGTCACCAACAACTCAAAGATGCGACTCTGGATATCTATGGAGCCAAACCCAAACAGGAAAAGCGAAGATCCAAAGATAAAGAGGAGGTACCGCAGATAACGGGGAGAGAAGATTACGACCAAGCATGCGAGTATCACGCCGCCAAACAACCCGGCGATCACCCCATTGTAGGGCGGATACCTGAAGATCGTTCCAAACCGGATCACCAGATTGAACGCCAAAAAGGCAAAAATCAACCCCTGCAGGATCTTATTTCCACGAATCAATCGCAAGTTTCCCATTGTCCCTTTTTCAACGAGCTGTTATCCCTGACCACCTCCTCCAAGAGGTGGGATTCACACCGGTCGGGCGCGTGGCACCGGGGTCAAACCTGAGGCCCCTTTCCGGTATTCAAGCAGGCCGGCCACCGCTGCGATCCAGATGTCATTTGTGGGGATAGGCGTGCTCCCACTTTTGAGCTGATGGATATCAGGCGGTAGTGTTCAGCCGTATCAGCATCCACCGGGTATAGAGCCCCTCTCGGCAAGTCAAGAAATATGGCAGGTTCGGGTGTAATCAAAAGTGTTTGTAGACAGAATGGTTTTTAGTTCAGGCTATCCCAGTAAGATTCCCAGCGATTATTGGCCCTTAAGGAGCGCAGTGCCAGGTATACAACCATCTTCAGTCGCAAACCATTTATCAAATTCTTGAACGGTTCGCTGGTAGTCAATGCCACCGATTGGATGTGATTTCTGCTCGCCATGGACGAGCATGATACATCAACTTGAGCGAAATGGGTACCGCTATGGCGAGAAAACTCACGGAAGAAATCAAATGGTTAGTCCCGCTTTCTGAGGCCCGCAAGAAGCGCAATCATAAGAAACGCCTCTGTTGCGATGGTGGCCCATGCCGCCCCCAGCGCCCCGAATCCGGGGATGAGGAACAAGTTAAGCCCGATATTCAAAACGGCCCCTGCACCGGCTGCAACAGCATACACGCGTTCCCTGTTCCTTGCAATGGCTGCCTGGGTCAAGATTCCGTTTGGCAAGAGAAAAATCAGGGCGCCAAGCAACCACGGTAGGAGGTGTGCTGAATCGGCGTATTCAAAACCGTACGTCAAGGCCATAATCTCTCTACTGAAGAGGCTTCCTGCAACCACAATACAAATCGATGCCGCAATCATGACCGTACTCATCCAGCCTATCTGAACCCAAAAAACCCGCCTCTCTTCCCGGACCATCCTCAGCCTTCTGAACCAGATGATGCTCAAAGGCGCAGCAAGAAGGATAATCCCGTCCAAAAACCGGTAAGCAGCAGCATAATGTCCTACCGACGCAGGTCCAAGGAATCGCTCAAGCAGAAGAATATCACACCGGTAATATACCGTGGTTGCCGCATTAATGGCCATAAGATAGAAGCAGGAATTCCGTATAGTCTGATTACGAAGACCGCCGAAAAACGGTTTCGGAACCGGATGTGGGGACAAAAAAAGACACACGAAGAGTCCCAAAGACCAGCCGGCAAAGATGACCCACGGTACAGGCGTGACAAAGAAGATGCCGAGGAGAATACCGATTGCGCCCGATGTGCGAACCATGGCGTGCCACATGGCATCACGGGGAAACAGCCCCTTGGCCCTCAACTCCGAAGAGATGAAATTGACCACCGCCTGGAATCCAAAACAGATAATAGCAGCCAGTATTCCCAATCGATACTGGGCCGGAAGGACCAACACAAAAAAGGCCCCGGCCGCGGTGACCACAATTGAGTGCCCCATGGCCCATGAAAACAGGCGACCCTCGTAGGTTTTCAGCCCTTCGGAAGGGAGCGTCTTTTCACGAAAAAGAAGTGTCTTGAAACCGCCATCCTGAAGGATAAACAACAGTGTCGCTATCGTCAGGATATAACTGTAGATGCCAAAGCCATCAGGACCCAAAACTCGTCCCAAAACAAACGTGAGCCCGAGAGATACGACAGCCGTATAGAGTGTTGCCAACCACTGCGATGTCAGATTGATGCTGAACGACGCCATCCCCGATCCGAGTTGCCTCCTTCTGGCTCCAGTCTTCCCAAAAACCAATCTTGTGCAGTCTTTTCATCATCATAACGAAATGAAGGATATACCCATTCACTGGAAAATTCAAGCCGTGATTGACCCGTTGAGGCGGCGACCCACTATTTTTGTTGCTAAAGGGGCTTCCTTTCTGTTTAACTGTTGACTATCGCTCAAAACGACCCAACGCCCAGTTGATCGAAAACGTTCATCGATTGGGTTGGGCATTGCTTCCAACCCCTCGGCCGTCAACATGAACACAAAGACGCACACGGAATTGGCACATATCGAAAATGCCCTCTTTCACCTGAACTACCGGTGGAAACTCCACTCCCTTGCCATGTGGAAGGGGGAGCGCCCCCCGTTCGAGATGTACCAGCTTTATGACGATTATGAGGAGTTCGTCAGTATCGAGACCCTGGCCCGGATCGAAAACCTGAATAGCGTGAAGGGAAAGGTCCAGCTGCGACACGCCCTGATGGATCATTACCTGCAACGGGCCCTTCTCCCCCACGAGACCGAAATGCGCGCCTGGATGAAGGGGGCCTCAGCCCATGTGGATGGCCAACAGATCTATTTCAGGGACATCATCTCCTGGTGTCAAAAGCAGAGCGACTACGAAGGCCGTCAGGTGCTCCAGAGGGAAACCGGACCCCTATGCAAATTTCTCGCCCCCTTTGCCTTGAATTACTGGAATATTCTCCTGGAGATCCTAACCGGCGAGCTGGGGTTTGAGAGTTACTTAGACTATTGCCGTGAAAAAAAGGGGCTTGACTACCATTATTATTATCAGATGCTGAAAGACTTTCTACCGGAGGGCGACGACCTCTATTTCCCGGCCATGGAACAATGGTGCAGAGAGCGGTTCGGTCATAAGATCCATGAGCTGACCCGATTTGACGCCATTCATATCCTGGGGTTAGGGCATCTGGACATCCTTTTTCCAGACAAACCGGTTAACAGGTTCACCCCCTTTTTCAACTATTGGGGGATCGACCTCGAGAACACGCCCGGGCTTAACCTGGAGATCGGCAGTGAAAAGGGGAAGAGCGCCCAGGCCATCAGTTTTCTCCTCCAGGTCCCCGATGAGGTCTATGTCCTGATGAAACCTGAAGGCGGATGGATCGACCTGGAGACCCTGTGGCACGAACTGGGGCACGGTCTGTCGGCCGTCTTCACATCCCCCGAGCTTTCCATCATAAACAAAGACCTGTCCACATGCTTCGGTCTGTCCGAGGCATTTGCATTTCTCAATCAGAATATTACCCTTTCGTTCCCTTTTCTGGTAAGCTATCTGGGACTTGAACCCGCTGTTTCAAAGGAGCTTCACTATTGCAAGGTCCTCAAAGACCTCTCCATGTTCCGAAGGTATGGGGCCAAGTTCCTGGCCGAGTATGAGATGTTCCAGGCCGGAAACCTCTCGGACGGGCGGCCCTATGCAGAGGTGATGGCCCGTTATACAGGCTTCTATTATCAACCGGAAAGCCACCTGTTTGATCTGGTCCCCGAGTTCTACAGTCTCGATTATGTCCTGGGCTGGCTGACAGAGACCATCCTGGAAGGAGATCTGAGCGACAGACTGGGACCCGACTGGATGTTTCATAAAGAGGCGGGTCACATGCTGAAGGATTGGTGGGGTCAGGGAAATGAAAACGACATCCCGGTCTTTCTCCAGTCAAACGGATTGGAGGCGCTCAATACCGACCGGATCATGAGGCGCTGGAGAGAGGCCCTTGGGTAGAAGGGATGCCTGAACTTCCAGACGGTAAACGCGGACGAACCAACATCCATCCCGCCGAGGCGGGACTCACACGGAGACACGGAGATTTCTTAACGATATGGCATTGTTTTTCTTTGCGGGCCTCGTGACGTTGTGTGATACAAACCGGAGATTGAATCATGAAAATTAAGCTGCTCATCGGGTTAGCAATCCTCATTCTTCTGTCAGTCTTTTCAGTCATCTCTATTTACCCGGACTGGCTCTGGTTCAAAAACTTAGGGTTTTCCCCGGTCTTCTGGACCATGCTGTCGGCCCGATTCGGGTTCGGGTTTGCGGTCTGGCTCTTCCTGATTTTGATCATTACCATCAATCTAACCATTGCCAGACGCCTGAGCCCGGTTCCGGGGGCCGGGGCCAGGGATGAGAGCCCTTTTGCCTCCCAGATCGGCCTTTCCGCCAACACCCTCAATCTCCTTTTTTTGGCCTTCATCCTGATCGCCAGCTTCGTCATTGCATCCAAGGGATCGGATAAATGGAACATGGTCCTCCGGTACCTCTACTGGCAGCCCTTTGGTGAGGCCGATCCCATTTTCAACAGGGACATCGGCTTTTACGTGTTTGTCCTCCCTTTTTATGCCTTTATCCGCAGCGGTCTCTTGACCCTTTTCCTTCTGGCCGCCGGACTGACCATTATCTGGTATCTAAAAAACGGCGCCCTACAGGTCATCGGCGACGTCGCCCAGGTGGAAGGAGGGCCGCCTTCCCTGCCAAAAATCCACGTGGCGCCGGCGGTCAAAAAGCACCTGATTTTCTTGGGGGGCATTATTGTCCTCCTCATGGCCTGGGGATATCACCTCAAGATCTACGGCCTCATGTATTCCACCCTGGGCCCTGCCTTCGGCGCCAGTTATACGGATGTGCACGTCAAAGTCTGGGGCTACAGGGTCCTGACAGCCGTCTCTATTGTCTTTGCGGTCTTTCTGTTTCTCGAGGCCTTCAAGTCTCGGACCCGGCTCATGCTGGGGACGGGCGCGGTCTGGGTGGCCTCTATCCTGATTTTCAGCGCCATCCTCCCCATGGCGATCCAGAAAATCGTCGTGAAGCCCAATGAGCTGGCCAAGGAATCCAAGTATGTCGCCTATAACATCGATGCCACCCGAACGGCCTATGGTCTCAACCGGATCAAAGAGGTCAGTTTTGATGTAAAAGACAACCTGACTTTCGAAGAGGTCAATAAGGAAAAGACCACCGTCCAGAATATCCGGATCTGGGATGAACGGCCCCTGCTCCAGACCTATCGACAGATCCAGGCCATCCGGCTCTACTACGATTTCAACAATGTGGACGTGGACCGCTATCAAATCAACGACCAGTACCGGCAACTCATGCTGGCGGCAAGGGAAATGGAGGTCAAGCTACTCCCCCCCCAGGCCAACACCTGGGTGAACCGGCATCTCATCTATACCCATGGCTATGGACTGACCGCGAGTCCGGTCAATGAGGTGACCAGCGAAGGCCTCCCCGACCTGTTCATCAAAGACGTCCCGCCCGTGTCTAAGGTGGGGCTCAAAATCGACCGGCCCGAGATCTATTACGGGGAAAAGACCCATCACTATGTCCTGGTAAAAACCCGGACCGAGGAATTCGATTATCCCAAGGGGGACAGCAACGTCTACACGGTTTACCAGGGAAAGGGGGGCGTGCTGATTGATTCATTCATGAGGAGGGTCCTCTATGCCATTGAATTCATGGATACCCAGATCCTCTTCACCGAATATCTCACGCCTGAAACCAGGATCATGTACAACCGCAACATCCGGGCGCGGGCCAGGATGGTGGCGCCCTTCTTGAGCTACGACCAGGACCCCTATCTGGTCCTCTCGGAGGGGAGGCTTTACTGGATCCTGGACGCCTACACCACATCGGATATGTACCCCTATTCGGTCCGGTCCTCGTCGCCCTTCAGACACGAACCGCTCAACTACATCCGAAACGCCGTCAAGGTCACGGTAGACGCCTACAACGGGCATGTCTCCTTTTATCTGATGGATGAAGAGGACCCCGTTGCCAAGACCTATGCAGCCATATTCCCGGACCTCTTGAAGCCGTTTGAAGAGATGCCTGAGGACCTGAAGCGTCACATCCGGTATCCCAAGGACCTCTTCCATATCCAGGCGACCGCCTACGCCAAGTACCACATGCAGGACCCACAGGTCTTCTACAATCAGGAGGATCTCTGGCAGCTCCCCGACGAAATATACGGCGACACCCGGCAGAAGATGGAGCCCTACTATATCATCATCAAACTTCCCCAGGGCGACAAAGAGGAATTCCTTCTCATGCTTCCCTACACCCCTTCGGAGAAGGACAATATGATCGGGTGGCTGGCGGCCCGAAGCGATCTCCCAAACTATGGAAACCTGATCGTCTACAACCTGCCCAAGGAGAAACTGGTCTACGGCCCGATGCAGGTGGAGGCCCGGATCAATCAGCAGACCGAGATCTCCCGGCAGTTGAGCCTCTGGGACCAGCGGGGTTCCCGGGTCATCCGGGGGAACCTCCTGGCCATTCCGGTGTGTGACTCCTTTATCTACGTGGAACCGATCTACCTGCAGGCGAAACGAGAGGAAAAGAGGGGCGATTTGGTTGGGGAAGCCCCGGCCGCGGGGCCCGGAAAAACCCGAATGAGACAGGCAGCGCCTTCATCCTCAAGGGATCAGTCCGCGGCCCTTCCCGAACTCAAAAGGGTTGTTGCCGTATCCTCCAACCGGATCTCCATGGAGGAAAACCTGGACAAGGCCCTGAGCCGCGTACTGGGGGGGGACATCACACCCCAGGAACGGGTCGTGCCCGCAGCCGTGGAAATCTTGAAATCCTCCAGCCTGGGCATGATTGCCCTGGATCATTACAACAAGGCCAAGGCACATCTGCGTGAGGGGGATTGGGCAGGATATGGAAGGGAGCTTGAAAATCTGGAAAGAACGCTCCAACAAATGGCCGCTGAAACAAAGAAGTAAGGACCGGTGACCCATTATTCAAATGAAAGACGAGTGACATAGAGGCTTGAACTTGCACCCTGAACCGGAAAGACAGCAGATGCTGGAAGCAAGAAAATCCGGTTTCAGGATGCCGGTCAGCCGGTGTCTTTAAGTAGATTGCAGATCTCGGGGCCAAGCAGCTCGATCTGCCAGTTTCGAATCTCCTCGATGGCCTTCATATCTTCGGGCCTTTGGGGATTGGATATGGCGATCTCCCGTATCTGGGCGTTCGTGCAGATGACTGCCGGATCCACTCCCCATTGATCGCCCACCCGGTCACGCCAGCGTTTCAATGCCTCTACGCGAGCGCACTCTCTGGATCTCAAACGCTGCCAGGTCTTCCTGGGATAGACCGGCAGGGCCTCATCAGGGACACGCAATCCCTCCCGGACCTTTTCGATAATCGCCTCCCCCATATGATCGATCTGTTTGCGGCTGAGTCCTTTGATGCCGCTGAGATCCGACCTGGACAGCGGCCTGTTCTGGACGATATCCAGGATCGGCTGGTTGCCCAACACTTTGAAATGGGGGCAGTCCCGACGCTTCGCCAACTGGTCCCGAAAACGGAGGAGGCCTTCCAGTACCGCAAGGCTTCGTGAATCAAGCCTGGCCGCCCCCTTGAAGCCGGTAAAAAACGACCCGCTTCTGGGTGCATTGGGCCGGACCGCGCTGAGTAGGGCGCACTCCTCCTCCACGCAAAACAGCAACCCCTTTTCTTTCAATTTCTTTTCAAGAATGCGGGCCAGGGGGAGGAGATAGCAGATATCCTGAACCGCATACTCCATCATGGGGGCCGGCAGGGGTCTTTGAGACCAATCCTTCTTCTGATATTTCTTATCGCTCGATATATGAAAATTCTCTTGTAGGAGGCTGGCGAGACTGATCTCCCTGGACCCGAGGAATCTGGCGGCAATCTGGGTGTCGAACAGAGAATGAACCTCGATGCCGAAATCCCGGTAGAGCGAACGGATGTCATAGTCTGCGCCGTGAAAGACCTTGCGAACGCGTCTGTCGGCAAAAACCGGGGCAAGAGGAGAAATGTCCTTCATTGACAGCGGATCGATCAACAGGTTCAATCGCTGTGTGGCGATCTGAATCAGACAGACCTTTTCCTGGTAATGGAACATGGAGTCCGCCTCAAGGTCTACGCCGATCACCGCTTCACCTCGAAGCTCCGACATAAGCCCGTGGAGATCGGCATCCTTTTCAACAAGGATGTATTCAGGGGGGGTGTGATCCGTCATCAATCTTTCTCAACACGTCAAATTGCCTTACCCTCTTGCCTTCTCAACTTCTTACCCTCTTAACCTTCTATCCCTCAGAATGCAACAGGATTTTGTGATCACGCCCCGGCATGGCAAAAAGGAGAGCGCGTGGTAACGTATCCTATGAAAATGGCTGATGCCATAAGATTTTTCTTGACATCAGAGCATGAATCAACGATATAGAAAGGTTTCCATAAATTCTAACCAGGGGAGGATGGTTTCCCCGCTGCAACCTTATAAAATTCGCCGTCCTTTCCGGATGGCCAGAGAAAAACGTCAATGGAACAGAACACCATCAGAAACGTCGCCATTATCGCCCATGTCGATCATGGGAAAACCACCCTCGTGGACCAGATGTTTAAGCACAGCGGCATGTTCAGGGCCAACGAACATGTTGCCGAACGCTTCATGGACTCCATCGATCTGGAACGGGAACGGGGCATCACCATCGCATCCAAAAATGCCTCCTTTCACTACAAGGGGTTTCGGATCAACATCATCGACACGCCCGGGCATGCCGATTTCGGAGGTCAGGTGGAACGGGTCCTCCGGATGGCCGACGGAGCGCTACTCCTCGTGGACGCCCAGGAAGGCCCCATGCCCCAGACCTATTTTGTCCTCAAGAAATCCCTTGCCCTGGAGCTTCCCATCATCGTGGTCATCAACAAGATCGACAAACCCGCGGCCCGGCCGGAATGGGCCGTCGATCAGGTCTTCGATCTCTTTGTCAAGCTGAAGGCGCCCGATCACATCCTGGACTTTCCGGTTATCTTCGCCTCTGCAAAACAAGGGTACACCTCCCTGGAGGCCGGAGGGCCCGAACTCTCCATGGAGCCGCTTTTCGAAAAAATCATATCCCACATTCCTGCTCCTGTTGGCGATTCGAATGCACCTCTCCAGATGCTGGTAAGCTCCATCGAATACTCTCCCTATCTGGGCCGTTTGGGGATCGGCAAGATAACCGGGGGGACATTGAACATCAACAAGGAGATTGTGGTGGCCCGACGTGACGGGACACTTGCCCCTGCCCGCATCAGTAAGGTCTATCGCTTTGAAGGGGCCAAAAAATCGGTCACCGATATTGCAGGCGTGGGTGAGATCGTTGCCGTTGCAGGAATGGATGATGTCACGCTCGGGGTAACATTCACCGACCCGGACCATCCCATGCCCCTCCCTCCCATGGAGATCGACCCCTGCACCATTTCCATCCATTTCATTCCAAATGAATCCCCTTTTGCCGGAACCGAGGGTTCGTACGCCACATCACAGCATCTCACCGAGCGGTTGAAGCGCGAGGCCCTCTCGGACGCGGCCCTGCGGGTCGAAGAGGTGGAAGGAAGCAGAGGGTTCAAGGTTTCGGGGAGAGGAGAACTCCACCTCTCCATTCTTATTGAAAAAATGCGGCGCGAGGGATACGAATTTGAGATCACCCGGCCCCAGGTCATCATGAAAGAAGAAAACGGCAACATCCTGGAACCCATTGAAGAGCTGACCATTGACGTTGACAAAACCTATATGGGCACGGTCATTGAAAAGTTGGGCGCACGAAAGGGTCAGATGCTCCAGATAAACCAGGAAAACGGGATGGCCCGCCTGACCTACAGGATCCCCACGCGGGGACTGCTCGGATTCCGGTCGGAGTTTCTGACCGATACCAAAGGGATGGGGGTCATGAACTATCGCTTCCTGGAATATGGACCCTTTGCCGGCGACATCCGGACCCGAACCAAAGGCGTTATGGTGGCCAAAGAGCCCTGTACCACCGTCGCCTATGCCCTCTTCAATCTTCAAGATCGTGGAAGGCTCTTTTACGGTCCTGGGACACGGGTCTATCAGGGTCAGATTATCGGCGAGCACTGCAGGCCGCAGGACCTCCTGGTAAACCCGGCAAAAGGAAAGAAATTGACGAACGTGCGGGCCTCAGGGTCGGATGAAAACGTCATCCTCACCCCCCCGATCCGGATGAGCCTGGAACAATGCATCGCCTATATCAATGAGGACGAGCTGGTGGAGGTCACCCCCCAGGCCATCCGCCTTCGCAAGTAAATGCAAGGACGCGGTTATGTCACGGTGAAATGAGCCGCTTCAAACTCGGGTTTTCCCTCATAGCGGCCCATAAAAAACCCCGGCGCCGCGTCGGCGTTTTCGATGATGCTGGGATTGATCTCTATGCCGGCCCGGTGAAAGGCCTCCACAATCGATTTGGGCTGGGGCGGGCACCCTTTGATGGCGATCATCTCCTGAATGTCCGGGTTGTCCTTGTGGCGCTGGTACATGCATTTTCCGAACAAAATCGTCTTTTTCATCCCCGGCGTAGGCGTCATGGATTTTCCCGTAAGAACCTCCACATCCTCCCAGGGCGTTCCTTTCCAGGCACCGGCCACGGCTGCCAGCACCACCCCGTTGACGGAAGAGCAATAGGTGCACAAGGTCAGATCATATTTCCGGTACGACAGGCCCCTGATCCCCATCTTCTCCATCGGGAGGGGGAGGGTGTCATCCTTGTTATAAGGAAAGGTGTATCTGTGAGGAGAAGCCACGTCCTCGATCTTTTCGCCCACGACCTCCACCCTTGAAGGGTCGCAGGGGCGGTTGCGGTTTTTTGCCGCATGGACCAGATGAGGAACCTCCGATGGATCATATCCCAATACCTTTGCCCCCACCAGATCGGCCGACAGGACATCGGCCGAGGCCACAATGATATTGCTCCGCCTGACCCGGCCGTCAAAACTCGGGCCTCGCTCTATGGTGTAGATGCCGTCCAGAATGGTCAGCATGGGGGGCATGGGATCGGCCAGCCTGGCCACCCAGTAATTGAGATTCTTCTCCGGGTCGGCGTTGTGGCACTTTTTTCGGGAATTGATATCGATCATCCCCTTGAGGTTCTTGATGCCCAGGGACACCACGGTCTGGGCATGGGTCTTCAGCACAGGGACATCCACCACAAAATCGCTGTCAAGGATGTCCGCATTGAATCTGAGCGTTTCGCCGTTACCCAGGTCCACCTCCCTGAACTCCCTCTCAACTACATTGATGGCCTTGACGCCGTAGCGCCTGTTCAGCTCATTGTACCCCAGGGTTTCAAAGGCATGGGCCGGAGTCTCCCTGTCTTTGGCCTGTGCCACCATCCCCTCTCCAATCGTAATATGGTCAATCCCCCGCTCTTTCAGGAGGATCACTGCGTCCTCAACCATGCGTGAGGTAGTGATCACACCCCATTTGGGAAAAGCGACCTTCCGGGTCCAGAACACGATGTTGGGTTTGATATAGACCCTGGCATGGGGAGGGAGGTGATCCAAACCCTTGCAGAGATCGACCGCCCTGCGGAGCGATTCGAGGGGTTTCTCGTACCGTACAATCGCCACAACCGGTTTGCCCATAATAGTATCTCCTTTCTCTGTCCGCTGACCTGGAAAGGCTAAAACCGAAGACAATCTCACACAGAGCCACAGGGACACAAAGAATCTTTCCCCGGAAGCCCTTGTGATGCGTTTGCTCTCCGCTTTCTGCTAACCGGCCAACCTTCCAATTCCTCATTTCTAAATATCTCAATCCCTCAATTCCTTAATCTCTAAATTCGTCAATCCCTGAATCCCTAAATCCCTGAATTCCTCAATGCCCAACGCCCTATCTCCCCATGAACTGAGGGGACCGTTTCTCCAGGAATGCGGCCCGGCCTTCTTTCAGGTCGTGACTCTTAAGGACCCCTGTCACGATATTCTCAGACTCCTTACGGTCGTCTGCAGCCATATCGATATTTGATCGCAGGATCAGGTTCACGATTCGTTTGATACCCTTCAGGGAGAGGGGCGCGTTCCCGGCGATCTCTTCGGCCAGATTATAGGTGAAGGATTCAAGGTCCGACTTAGGGATTAGATAGTCGACCAGGCCCATCTCTTTCGCCCGGAGGGCGTCGTAGGTCCGACCCGTGAAAAAGATCTCTTTTGTTTTTGCTAATCCGATGGTCCGGATGAACCGCATCAGGCCTTCCGGGGTGTATATCATCCCAATCCGGGCAGGGGTCATCCCCAAACGGATGTGGTCCCCTCCGACGCGGATATCGCAGGAGACGGCCAGGTCGCACCCCCCGCCAAAGGCGTATCCGTTCAGCATGGCGATCACCGGATAGGGATAGTTCATGATGGCTTCCACAGCCGTTTCAAACGGTCCGAATGAATCCGACCGGCCGGTTGTCCCGACGACCTCCGGACCGCTCCCGGCCGTCAGGGCGCCGATATCGTATCCTGAACAAAATGCCTCATCCCCGGTCCCCCGAATAACAATCGCACGAATGCCCTCATCCCCTGAAAGCCTCTCCAGATTCCGGTGAAGGTTGAGGAGCAGCTCCTCGTTAAGTGCATTCTTTTTTTCAGGGCAGTTCAGAACAAGGGTGCACACGCGCCCTCTTCTCTGGATCAGCAGCATGTCATCGGCCATTGGTTCCCCACCCACAGATCAGGGACAAGAATATCGAATCCACCTTCATAGACAATCCCGATTTTCATGTTGTTTTGATAGGTCTGCACGGCGTCAAGGTTGTTCTTATCCCTAACCTTGAACGTTGAACCTTTGAGCCTGTGATAACGCTATCATACATGTTCGGCACCGCTGAGTAAAGCCCATCCTCAGATATTCGAGGGTTGTTGAAGCTTATCCCCCCGCGACCTTTCCATTTCAGTTGAATCTCCGTCGCTCATCCTGTATGCTCGGCCGAACCCGGTGGATGCTGTAAAGGACTTCCACCTTGGCCTGTGTATAGGTCCCTAAAATCCGAAACCATTCCCCTGAGAGCTGCCCTATGTTGCCCATCCGTCCCTCCAAGGAAATTGCCGCCCTGGTGGAGCTGTCGTCCATGATCAATTCCTCTCTGAATATCTTTGAGGTGCTGAACCATGCCATGCGCTTTGTGGAAAAGGTAATCGGCACCGAAGGGAGTTCCATCTTTGAGATAGATCATACAACCGATGAGCTGTTCTTTCGGGTCCTGAGCGGACATGAGACCCATACGTTCAGAAAATTACGGATGAAGATGGGGGAAGGGGTCGCCGGATGGGTGGCGCGTACCGGGGAGCCCGTCATTGTTCCGGACACGGAAAAGGATGCCCGATTCAGTTCAAAGATCGACCTCATCACCGGATTCAAGACGCGCTCCATCATCGCCCTCCCCATCCGGAACAATGGTCGCCTGACAGGCGTCCTGGAGTTGGTCAACAAACGCGGACCGACCCCATTCAATCAGGACGACCTGGAGTTTTTGACCATTGCGGCCAATCAGATCGGGATCGCCATGGCGAATGCCAAGTTGTATGGGCGATTGCGGGAGAAATTCACCCTGACCCAGGCCGAATTGAAGAAAGCCCAGGAGCAACTCCTCCGCACGGAGCGTCTGTCTGCCCTGGCGGAACTCTCTCAGGGCGTGGCCCATGAGGTCCGGAACCCCGTCATGAGCATCGGGGGCTTTGCCCGGCGCCTTAAGACAAGGCTCCATGCGGACAAGACCCTGGAATCCTATGTGGATATTATCCTGAAGGAGGCCGCCCGGCTGGAACAGATGGTCAAAGACGTGGAGGCGTATACGGCCATGCCCGAACCGGTCATTCATGAGATAAAACTGTCCACGCTGCTGCAACACACCTTGTCGCTCTGGGGAGAGGCGCCCGACGCCAAACGCATCGACCTCCAACTGACATCCCCGCCGGACGACCCGACCCTGCACCTGGACAAGGGGCAGATCACCTTAGCCCTGATGAATCTCTTTGAGAACGCAACGGAGGTCATGCCTCAGGGGGGGACGATCTCCATTTCAACGGCCTGGGAGGGGGAGTATCTGGTCATCAAGGTGAAGGACAACGGCCCGGGCATCGATCCTGAAGATCTCCCCCGCATTTTTGATCCGTTCTTTACCGCAAAGCCCCAAGGGTCCGGGCTCGGACTCACCACGGTGAACCGGATTGTGACCGCACACAGAGGCCACGTCAAGGTCTTTTCAGAAATAGGCGCCGGGACGGAATTCCAGATCTGTCTTCCGCCCTTCTTCCGCCGGGGAGGATCTGGCGATGATTCCGCCGAACAGGAGGATTCCTGATTCACTCAGTGGATTTAAAGAGTTACAGAGCCTCTATGATGACATCTGCTTTTATGGAGAGCAGGATAGATTCGTTGACCCCCACACCCTGTCATGGAAATAATTGTGACTCAGGAGCCTTGTGTAAGGAGGGCAGGGAGTTCTTCAAGGTGGTCAATAATGTAATCGGGCTCAGGGTCGCCGGAGGCCATGACCGATACCCCGCCATTGGTGAGGAGCACTGTGACGGCCCCGGCCCTTCTACCCGAAATCACATCAAAGCTGAAATCCCCTACCACCACCAATTCCCCGGGTGAAAGTCCCATGCGTTCCGCCGCCTTGATCACGCCATCCGGATGGGGTTTAGGGAGCGACATCTCACGGGTAATAATAGCCTCGAAATAGTCGATCGTGATGCCCCTGAATCTTTCAAGCGACATCCTGATCGGCTTCAGCCTGCTTCTGGTCAGAATGCCCAGGGGCATTTGTCTTCGCTTAAGGATCTGAAGGCACCTCTCCGCACCTCGGTTAGGCAAAGACGACTCAGCGGCCAGATCCTCCTGTTCCTCCAGGATCTTCATGAGCCCGGGCCGACAATCCGGAGGCTGCAACGCTATAAACTCCAGGATGGGGTGGTCCAGAGGACACCCCAGCAGCCTCTTGATGGCAGGGAAATTAAGCGCCCCCGGAACGGTCAGGGTCCCGTCAAAATCGAATAAAACGCCTTTGATCGCCATCAGAAGGGGGTCGACTCGTCCCACATGGGCTCGCGCTTTTCAATGAATGCTGTAAAGCCTTCTATGGCATTGGCACTGACGCCGGCCATGGCCATCATCTCCTTGGCATACTGATAGGCCTGCCATTCCGTCATCTCGATCTGAGAGTAATAGACATGCTTGGACATGTGGATAACATACTTGCTGGCCCTGGCGATCTCTTTGGCCCATTGAAAGGTCTTTTCATCCAGCTCGTCATCGGGGAACACGCAGTTGACCAGGTGAAAGGACCGGGCTTCTTCAGCGCTGTAAAGCCCGGCGGTCATGAGCATCTCCATACATTTTTTCTGAGGCACGGCGCGACTCACAGCCACTGTAGGCGTGGAGCAGTTATAGGAGTATATCAGGCCGGTCATGCCGAACCTGGCCTTGTCCCGGCCGGCCGTAATGAGATCGCACCCTGCGGCCAGATGACACCCCCCGGCCATGGCAATCCCCTGCACCTGGGCGATAATGCACTGGGGTGCCGTTCGAATGGTGTTCATGAGATGATATGAGGTCTGAAAGAGTTCTCTGATGGCCGACAGCGGCTGGTTCAATATCTCAAGGCGGTCGTGGCCCGCGCAGAATACATCCCCGGTGGCCTTGAGGATAATCACCTTTGCATCGCATCGCTTCCCCGCGTCCTGAAGACATGCAATGATCTCTTCTTCGAACTCCTTTCCCAGGGCGTTCCGCTTGTCCGGGCGGTTCAGGGTCAGGATGCCGATCTCTTCTTTTTCTTCGTAGGTCATATGCTGATAATCCATACATTTCCTCCCAAAGCTATCATTCAAGTTAAGTGACTTGTTGAACGCGGAACGCGGAGCTCGGAACGGCGAAGGAACGATCAAAAGACGAACGTCCAACATCGAACATAGAATCAGGTTAACAAACGGATGACCCCGCAGGTTTCCCGGGTCACTCCCTGCTCCCCGCTCCCCGCTCCCTGCCCAATTGACCAGTGACTAATGACCTTCCCATTCCTTATCCCTCAACAGACGCCTGAGGGCCTTGCCGGCTGCGGATCGGGGGATCTCATCCACAAACGCTACGGCCACCGGGACCTTGTAGGGGGCCATCCTCGGTTTGCAGAACGCCCGGATCTCCTCCAGGGTGGCGGTCTCTCCCTCCTTTAGCTGGATAAAGGCCTTAGGGGACTCCCCCTTGAGTTCATCAGGGATCCCCACAATGACCAGGTCCTTGATCTTGGGGTGGACCAGCATCATGTCTTCCACTTCCGAAGGGAACACCTTCTCCCCTCCCACATTGATCATATCCTTTTTGCGGTCCACAATATAGGCGTATCCATCCGCGTCCATCACCGCGATATCCCCGGCATGAAACCATCCGTCCGGATCGAAGACCTCTGCAGTAGCCTCGGGCCTGTTGAGGTAGCCCCTGGTAACACAGGTTCCTTTCACGCACAGTTCCCCCTGTTCACCCGGGGGGAGGGTCTTCCCCTGGTCATCCACCACCTTGATCCGGGCGTCGTCCATGCCCCTGCCACACGATCCGATCCGGGTCTCCGTATAGGGTGCGGTGGTCCCCACACAGGAGGATTCCGTCAGCCCCCAGGCCTCGGCGTACCGCCATTTGAGCGTATCCTCTATCTGACGGATCAAATTTTCAGGCATCTTGGTGGCTGCGGACAGGCAGAAGAGGACCGATGAGATGTCGCGCTCAGAAAGATCCGGCTGCTTGAGCAACAGATTATACATGGGCGGCACCCCCTGAAACACGGTTGGCCGGAGTTGCTCGATGGCATCCAGGGCATTATCCGGATAAAAGCGCTCCACCGTAATCACCGTCCCGCCCCTGGAGAGGGTCCCGAAAGTCCCGTTAATCAGGCCCCAGCAGTGAAAAATCGGGGTGGCCACCATGGTGATGTCCTCCGGCCTGAAATGCACCTTGCCGAATTCCGTTGAATTGTGCCAGATGTTGAGGTGGGTGGCCATGACCCCCTTGGGCCAGCCGGTGGTGCCCGATGTGTACATCAGATGGCACAAATCGCTCCCCTTGGTTCCCTCGGGCTCGAAGCAGTCGCTTCCCTGGGCCAGGATCGAATCGAACGGAATATAAAGACCCCCTGACGTGTCCCCCAGTACGATGGCTCTCTCCAATGCCTCGAGTCCCGGCCTGACCGCCTCGATAATTGGGAGCCGCGACGAATCCACCAGGACCGCACGGCTCCGGCAGTCCTTAAGTATATAGGCCACCTCCTGCTCCCTCAGCATGGCATTCACCACGTTCACCGTCAATCCCGCCCGGACCGTCCCAAGGTAACCGATGATCAGCTCCGGGAGGCTGGGCAGGAACAAGGACAGGACATCGCCCCGCACCAAGCCGGTTTTCAGCAGCCCATCCGCGGTCCGCGTAATGAGACGATCCAGCTCGGCATAGGAGATGCGGCGATTCTCAAAGATAATGGCTGTCTTATCCGGCTGTTCGGCCACATGGCGTCGGATGATATGAGAGACATTCATAGCCTATACCTCCTCATGCACTGGATACGGGTTGCTTGATACTGGATACTGGATATTGGATATTGGAGCAGTTGTCGGTTCTCCAAGTTTGAAGTTACGAGTTTGGAGTGCCTAAAGTGAAGGAAAAATGAATTTGGATTTCAACTTCCAACTCCCAATTCCACACTTCACACTTCTTTGGCCGCATGCCGCTTGCCGATCCTCGTTGTTTCTGATATAAGACGGCATATTATGAAATCGATTCACAAATGTCCATAGGAGGAGGCGAAATTCCATGCACAAAGATCACATCCCCTTAGGCGTCGGCTTTTATCCGGACTGGTTTCACACCCAGTACGGCATCTCCTTTGGCAGGGACTACTACTTTGACCCTGAGACCCGGGTGGAGGCCCGGATGGAGATCGAACGGCGGCTTTACGAAAGGTTCGGCGATGTGGGGCTCGGCAATCCGAATCCCCAGCCCAAGCCGCTGATCACCTTTGGCATGGTCATGCTCCCCTCCATCTTCGGCTGTGAGATCGTCTACAAGGATGATGCCCTCCCCTGGGCCATGCCCCTCAATCTGTCCGAGGACGAGGTCATGAAACTGGAGATCCCGGATATCTTCACCACCTATCCCATGACCGAAATGATCCGGCAGATTGACTACCTCAAAGAAAAATACGGCAACGTCGTGGGCGACATCAATACCACGGGGGTGCAGAACCTGGCCCTCAAGATCCGGGGCGACCAGCTTTATATCGACTTTTTTGAAAATCCGGCGCTCTGCCGTCACCTGCTTCGCATCTGCGCCGAGTGCATGATCCGGCTCTTTGAATTCAACCGCAAAACCACCGGGACCGGGGCCGTTGACGTGACCCCCATGTGCGACCCGAGGCTCTGCGTCCTCCCCAACTGCACGGCCGAGCAGATCTCCCTGGAGACCTATGAGGATCATGTCCTGGAATACGACAACCAGGTGGCCGATGCCTGTCATCCGGTGGGGATCCATCACTGCGGATCGGTGGACCAGGTCTTGGACGGGTATGCCAAGGTCCATCACCTGGAATTCGTCGAGATCGGGTTCGGATCAGATGTGAGGCGGACCCGGGAGGTCTTCGGCCCCAAGGTGGCCGTCAATGCCCGCATAAGCCCCGTGCTGATGAAAAACGGCGCGCCGGAAGAGGTGGCGGCAGAGGTGCGGCGTCTGATCGACCATGGGGCACCCCTCGATAATTTCTCCATCGATACGGTCGGGTTGACCTATGGCACCCCTGACGAGAACGTCCGGACAGCCCTTAGGACCGCTGCGGAGTACGGAAAGATCGACGGCAAGGGATCTGCTGTCGGCAAACAAAGGTTCTCGTTCGGCCCCAACAAAGGCCTCCCACCGGTTGAAACCATCGTGAGCAGCGCCACAAAGACGGTCACCATAGGGCCTTCCCGGCCCCTCGTCCTCATCGGCGAGCGCATCAATCCCACCGGCCGGAAACAACTGGCAGACGCCCTGGAGGCGGGGGATCTCGACCTGGTACGATCCGAGGCCCTCAGGCAGGTTGCCGAGGGCGCGAACATATTGGACGTCAACGTGGGGGTATCCGGGATCGATGAACCGGACATGCTGAAAAAGGCGGTGCTGGCGATCCAGGGGGTCACCGATTGCCCACTCTGCATCGACTCGGCCCTTCCCGAGGCCCTGGCCGCAGGCCTCTCGGTATGCAAGGGGAAACCCCTGGTCAACTCGGTCAACGGCGAGAGACACAAACTGGAAAGGGTCCTTCCCCTGGTCAAGAAGCACAGAGCCGCGGTCATCGGGCTCACCATGGACGACAGCGGCATCCCCAAGTCCGCACAAAGGCGTCTCGATATAGCCAGGCGGATTGTGGAAAGCGCGGAGCGGATCGGCATCTCCCGGGAGGATGTTATCATCGATCCCCTGGCCATGGCCATCAGCGCCGATGATCAGGCCGGTCTGGAGACCCTCAAGGCCATTCAGCTCATCCGGGACGAACTGGGCGTCAACCAGACCCTGGGGCTTTCCAATATCTCCTTCGGTCTCCCTGAACGGGCCGCCATCAATGCGCTGTTTCTGGCCATGGCGGTCCAAAGCGGCCTGACATGCCCCATCATGGATCCCACGGTGTGGGAGATGCGCCGGGCTGTGCTCCTCACAGATATGCTGTTGGGGAGAGATCCATTCTGCATGACGTATCTGGCCACAGCGAAAAGACGGGGAAGCGTCGACGCCGTTGCGCCCGGACCGGGTGAAGCGGCCCGTGAGGATGGAGATCTGGAGCGGATAAAGGACGCAGTCATCGCCGGAAAACGGAAAGCGGCCGTCGAATATACCCGACAGGCCCTGGACCAGGGCGCGGATCCCCGGAAAATCATCAACCAGTACCTGATTCCGGGCCTCAACACGGTGGGTGAGCGCTTTGAGAAAAAGAAAATCTTTGTCCCCGAGATGATGATGGCCGCCAAGTCCATGCAGGCCTGCGTGGACCTGCTCACGCCTCTTTTGAAAAAGGAGGCGTCTGCAGAGGGACTTGGGACTGTTGTCCTGGGAACGGTCTTCGGCGATCTCCATGATATCGGGAAAAACCTGACCAAGCTCCTGCTGGAGACCTCCGGATTCCGGGTGATCGACCTGGGAGAGAATGTCCCGGCTGCCAGATTCCTGGACGCGGCACGGGAATATAACGCCCACATTGTAGGGCTCTCGTCTCTCTTGACCACCGGCGATCCCCACGTGGAAGCGACCATCCGTGCGATCAAGGACAGTGACCTGAGGGGCAAGGTCAAGGTGATCTGCGGCGGTGCGGCACTCACCCTGAAGTTCGTGGAGGCATGCGGGGCCGACGCCCACGCCAGGGACGCGGCCGACGGGATCAAGAAGATCAAGGCGCTGTTAGGCATTGAAAAATGAGAAGTAAAAAATGAAGAATGAACTGAATGAACGCGGAACGCGGAGCTCGGAACGGGGAGCTCGGAACGGGGAGCAGGGAGCGGGGAGTGGGGAGCGCGGCAGACAGGCCCAAGAAACCCACAACTCCCAACTCCAAACTTCAAACTCCTAACTGATATCGTCTATGCCTCCCATCATTTTCCACCCCTTTGAAAAAGAGATCGAACCCGATGGGGACCTCGACCTCCTCCGGTTGGCCCGGAAGGCCGGCATCCCTCTGGAGGCCCCCTGCGGAGGAAAACGGATCTGCGGCAAGTGCAGGGTGATCGTGGAGAGTTCGGACGGGCCGTTGCCCCCGCCTTCGGAACGTGAGGAGGAGGTGCTGGGGGGGCTCATCAAAAAGGGATACCGCCTGGCCTGCGAGACCGTCTTAACCCGAGGGGCCTCGGTCGTGGTCCCTGAGGAGAGCCGGACGGGACGCCAGGTGATACTGACATCGGACACCCGGCACCCCTACCCGGTGAGGCTGCGACCCCATGTGAGCCCCTGTTACGTGGAGGTCCCGGAACCTTCCATCGACGCCGTTTTGGCCGACCGCGAACGATTCCTGATGGCCTTCGAAAAGGCCTACAGCATACGGTCACCTGAAATCGACCTGTTCGTATTGAGGTGGCTCCCTCAGGCCCTCCGCTCCGATCCGAAAGGGGTCACTGCAACCATTCATGACGGGAAAGAGATCATCGACCTTTGGCCGGGGAGGGAAGAGCGTCTCTACGGGGTAGCCTTCGATGTGGGCACCACCACGGTGGTTGCCTTTCTCATGGACATGGCGACAGGGGAAAAACTGGCGGTTACCCATGCGATGAACCCTCAGATCGCCATGGGCGATGATGTCATCACCCGGATATCGTTCTGCAGGGAAGAACCCGGGGGCCTTGAAAAGCTGCGCAGCGAGATCGTTTCGTGTCTTAACAACCTGATCGCAGAAGCGACGGCCCAGGCGGAAATCGATCCCCACCGGATCATGGAAGCGACCGTCGTGGGCAACACGGCCATGCACCACCTCTTTGCAGGTCTGGATCCCCGATATCTCGCAATGGCCCCCTACCCTCCTGTCCTTCAGGAAGGACAGACCTGCAAGGCCAGGGACCTGGGTCTCAGGATCGGGGCCTCGGCCTATGTTCACCTCTTGCCGATCAAGGCCGGGTTCGTGGGGAGCGATACCATGGCGTGCATCCTGGCCACCGGCCTCCACAAACGAAAGACCCCCGCCCTTCTCATCGATCTGGGCACCAATGGTGAGATTGTCTTCGGCAACCGGGATCGGATCCTCTGCTGTTCCACCGCGGCGGGTCCGGCCTTTGAAGGGGGGCACATCCGATGGGGCATGCGGGCCTCGCCAGGGGCCATTGAACGCATCCGGATCGATCCGGACACCCTGAATGTCCTATGGGAAACCATTGACCACGATAAACCTTCGGGTCTGTGCGGCTCGGGAATCATATCCGCAGCCGCCGAAATGATCCGCTCCGGGATCATCCTGAGCAGAGGAAATATGAACGATGCCCTTCGGACACCTCGTCTGCGGGAGGGGGAAGACGGGTGGGAATTCGTTCTGGCCTGGGGATCCGAGACCGCAACCGGACAGGCTATTGTCTTGACGCAAAAGGACGTGGCCGAACTCCAGATGGCCAAATCCGCGGTCTATGCGGGGGCAAGCGTTTTGATCGAGCAGTACGGGGACGTGCCCTTCAGTCAGATTCTCCTCGCCGGTGCCTGCGGCAACTATGTGGACCCCCGCGATGCCTGCGCCATCGATCTCTTCCCCGGCTGTCTTACCGCGAAGGCCGTGGGGGTGGGCAATGCGGCCGGTCATGGGGCCTGTCTGGCCCTCCTGGACAGGAACAAAAGCAAGGAAGCCGGGCGTATCGCTCGAAAGGCGGAATATGTCGAGCTGGCCGCCGAAGGCCGGTTTCAGGAACTGTTCGTATCCAGCATGCGGTTTACAAAGGCATGGGATTTTGAGGATGATTTTTGAAACAGGACCCGGCGATGCGGTCACTCATCATTTCCCCTGTTTCGTTTCCGCACCAGCTCGATGAATCGCTCCAGGTTCTCCTGGGAACCGAAGGCCTCGCTGAAGAATTCTTCGCTCCAGATATCAAGCCCTAATCGGAATATATGATGGATCAGCTTGTCCGCATTGTCAGGGCCTTGTATCTTGAGGACCTGGTAGAGGAGATCCTGAGGCACCCGAATGGGATAGACCGCTGCCGAAGAGGCGCCTTCTGTTTTCAAGTATTCCTGGATGCTCTTGAGGACCTTGAGATTCACATACTTCCGGTCGTATTCTTCCTGATCCATCGGGTCATTCCTCTTGGCAAATGCCGGGTTGCGAACGCGGAACTCGGAACTGGGAACGCGGAACGGGCGGAGCAAACCCTTGGATTGATAACTGGTAATTGTCGATTGAAAAGACCACTTCACGACCATTTCCTGGCAGGCGAAGCGGATGACTGATCTTCAATATCCCAATTCTCAATTTTCAATAAACCCCGGGCAGAGGAACCCGTTCCTTCTTGCGCTGCCGGATCCTGAAATAATCTGTGTATCCTGCCTCCCGGGCCAGGGCGAGGGCCAGGGCGAAATCGATCCCGACGTCCGAGGGGGAATGGGCATCGGAGCCGAAGCATATGGGGATGCCTCTCTCGTGTGCCAGGGAGACAATCAGAGGCGATGGATAGATCTCGCCCACGGGCTTCCGGAGTCCTGATGTATTCAACTCCATTCCCATGCCGGCCTCGGCCATACGATCCAGGACCGGCTGAACCATCTCCTTCAGATCCTTGTCAGGAGGCCGATGCCCGAATTTCTTGGGCAGGTCCATATGACCCACCGCGTCAAAGAGACGGGTTTCGACAAGCCGCATGATGACCTCAACATATTTTCTCCAGGTAGCGGCAACATCCACCGAATCCCATATGTGCCGTTCCTCGGGATTGTCAAATCCCCACCCATCGATGAAATGCACCGACCCTAACACAAAATCGAATCCCTGGGCCGGAAGCCATGAATCGAGAAACCGCTCACATCCCTCATAGTAATCCGCTTCAACGCCGAACAAGACCCTCGGGGCCTCGTCACCCCGGATAGCTGCAACAGCATCCCTGTACAAGGGAAACTGCTCCAGTCGCATCCGGTGTCTGGGATCATATCCGTCCGGGTTCGGGGCATGATCCGTGAAACAGATCTCCTCCAACCCCTTTGTTCCAGCCGCCGACCGATAGTCGCCGGCCTCTCCCTCTGCATGCCTGCACAGGGCCGTATGGATGTGGTAGTCCGGCAGTGTTAAGTGTGAAGTGCCTAAAGTTTCAAGTGTGAAGTTTGACATCTATGGGGTTGTGCCCTTTCCGATCGATGTGAAAAGGGCCAACAATTCGCTGCACTCTTCATATGGGGCTTTGATCTGTTCCGAGCTAAACCATTCAGCCTCTACAATGACCTCAAGCCAGTATTGGGTTTCACTCGATTCACTTTCACATATCTTGATTTTATTCCTGAAATCGGCCTTGCTTCTGGCACGATTTGTCTCTCGATAGTTCGCACCTATTGATGTTCCCGATTTCGTTATCTGATTCCTTATAGCCCTGGCTTCCGGAGTGTTGGGCAACGATGCCGATAGCCGAATGATTTCTACCGCGAATCGTCGGGTTCGCTTTTCCAGGTTTGAGGAAAACGCCCTGTTGTTCATTGCTTTCGACTCCAGATATCACAGCACTTCCCACTTCCCACTTCACACTTCACACTTCACACTCCAAATTGCCACAGCCACAAAATGAATGTCAAGGCAGAAAGGAGGGTGGTCATGGATATTGCGGCGGTCGCCAGATCGGTCGAACCGTTCATCTCGCCCGCCATGACAAAAGTGACGGTGGCAGTGGGGGCGGCGAGGAGGATCAGACCGGGGAGGAACCGGTCCGCCGGAATGCCTGAGAGCCGATAGGCTAAGACCCCCAGGGCCGGAAGCGCCAGAAGTTTCAACAGACCAGACGCAAGGAACAGCCTGATTCGGGATCTCATCAGGCCAAAAGAGAGTGAGGCCCCTATGACTAACAGGGCTGACGGGAGGGCCATGCCGCTGATGATCGTAAGGCACCGGTCGATGATCTCGGGAATCGGGATCTCCAACAACGAGAAGGCCATGCCGGCAAGGGCCGATCCGATGACCGGATTCCCCACGATCTTTTTGATGAAGAACCAGGGCCCTCGTCCGTGCCCCGTGCCGGTTGACGCCAACTGGTAACCGATAACGGACAGAAGATTCTGAAACAACATCAGAAAACCGGCCAGAATGCTGGCGCTGGTAAACCCCTTTTCGCCCAGCAGATAATAACACACGGCAAGCCCTATATATCCCAGATTGCCATGGATGGAAGATTGAACAAAGGTACCCCTCTCCTGCGGAGTTAGCGGCCATGCCTTGCCTGCAAGCAAGGCCATTCCGAATATGATCAGCAGGGGGAGCAGTGTCGCTGCCAGCAGCAACGGATCAAAATAGAGCGCAAATGAAGACCTTGCCACCTCCCTGAAGATCATGGCAGGGATGGCCAGGTAATAGACCAGGCGGTTCAGGGGCCCGATCAGGATCGATGGAATGAATTGGCGCCAATTCAGGAACCAGCCCAGCAGGATCACGAGAAAGATAGGGGCAATCGTATGGGCAACATGGAGCATAACGGGGAACCTGTAATTCGACTATCTTTCTTTTAACTCGAACCGTACCGGGACCCTGACCCACATATCCACCTTCTGATCACCGATGCTTCCAGGTTCGAACAACCAGGTTTTCACCGATTGAAGGGCAGAGCGATCCAAAATACGGTATCCACTGGACTGAAGTATCCGCAGATCGTTTACCTTTCCGGCCTTGTTGACCAGGACCTCCAGGAGAACCGTGCCCTGATACCCCCTTCTCTTGGCCATCCTTGGATATTCGGGCCGGGGATTCTTCCGGTACGCGGGCGTTGCCTGGGTCGTTTCTTCAGTTGAGGGGACGGGGCCCGCTTTCTCTCCGGCCTCAGGGCCGACAGTGCCGCTTGGACCAGGGACATTCGGTCGGGAACCCGTTGGCTTCCCGGCTCCCCGTTCCATGGAGGGAATCTGCGTCGGTCCCGCGGCTGCAACCGGCCCAGGTATCCTCTCCGGTGCAGGCTTCATTTCCGGGTGATGCTGCGCTTTGACCTGAGGCGGTGGAATAACGCTCTTCTTTTCCGCCAGGATCCGCTTTTTCGGAGGAGATTTCACCTCCGTCTGCCGGGGCCTCACAACCGCTCCGGCTTCAGGACGGGGCTTGGGAGGCTCTACCTTTGGCGACACAGCCTTTTCAGGCGGCTTTGGAATCTCTTCGGGGGGATCCTGCCTGACACCGCGCGGTTCGGCCTTTTCTTCAAACCCCCTCATCACCTCATCCGGTGAGGGCACGGGATGGTCGAGTTCAGGTCCGGGTCCCGCCTCAGTATCCTGCCTGGGGGCGAATGTGACGGCAAGCTGCATCGGTTTTGGAGGGGATTGCCTGCTCAACAGCCTCGGCCCAAAACCAAAAAAGAGCCCATGGATGGTCAGGGCCAGCGCTGCTGCCACCAGAAAGCGTTTCACCTCTACTCATCGGCCTCCGCCTGCAGAGAAATCCGTGTCAGGCCCGCCATTCGGATCTGGTCGAGGACCTTGAACAGGTATTGATAGGAAAGGTCTCGATCTGCAAAGAGGAGCGTTGCGGGATCTTTGGCTGCCCTGGCCTTTCTGGTCAATTCCTCTGCAAGGAGCTCTATCGGAACCCGTTCCTTGTCCAGATAAACGGAGCCGTCCGATTTCACCGTTACGGATAGGAGTGCGGTCTTGTCAATATCAGCGGTGGCAGATTCGGGGAGCGTCACGGGCAAGGCCCGATGCACGGCCATGGAGAGCATGGCATAGATGAAAAAGACCAGGAGGAGGAAGACGATATCGATAAGGGGGAGCATCTCGATGCGCGCCTTTGGGGCCTTTTCAAGTTTTACCTTCATACGCCCCTCCCTCCGGATTGTTTCCCCGCTGCGTCAGTTTTTCAAACACAATCTCCAGGCTGGTCCCATACTTTTCTATGGCCAGTACGGCATTTTCCACGCGGGAATTGAAATAATTATAGGGAAAGACAGACAGGATAGCGATGCCGAGGCCTGCGGCCGTGGTGATCAGGGCCTGGGCAATCCCGGCCGTCACGGCCTGGGGATGTTCGATCCCGCTGGCGCCCAATAAATCAAACGAGGTGATAATTCCGATCACGGTCCCGAATATTCCCAGGAGGGGGGCCACGGTGATCATGGTGTCCAACACCGCCATGTAGCGCCGCATCTCCTTCACCTTTTCGGCGCCGGCCGATTCCATGGCCTTAACCATGGAAAATTCCCTGTGGAGGATCCCGGTCACCAGGATCCGGATCACATAGTCTTTCGATCCGGAGACCTTCTCCCTGACCGTCTCCCACTTCCCCTGCCGGCAGAGTTCCAGGACCTCATCCACCAGCGACTGGTTGCGCCGCATATCCTCCCTGATCCAGAAGAGCAATCGCTCGATAATCACGGTCAGGGCGATCACGGAACAGGCCAGGAGCGGATACATGACCGGTCCGCCCTTTACAAATAGCTCTATCATATCGGATTTGTGATTGTTGATTGAAAAACAAGCCAAAAACACATTGACAATAGCCCGGTTGGGCCAAGGGCATCATCCTTTGAATTTCAGACGCGCACTTCCAACTCCAAACTCCAAACTTCCTTTTGGATACCACATAACAAAGGGTTAAATCAAAAGGATTTTAATTTGTCGCTTGAGAACAGACAGCCAACATGGTAAAGGAGAGCGTAGATGCAGCGCATTCCAGGTCGGAGCAACACCTGGCACGTGCCGCATCAGGCTTAATTGAAGATTGCTCAATCGTCAATCTTCAATCAACAATCTTCAATCCAGAGGTCCGGGATTCCGGTGATTATCGAACAAGCGAAAGAGGTCTTGAAAATCGAGGCCCAGAGTATTCTGGACCTGGCAGAACGAGTCGGGCCTCCATTTGAGAAGGCCGTGGATATTATTGTACAGGCCAAGGGGCGGGTCATTCTCACGGGAATGGGGAAGTCGGGACTCGTGGGGAGGAAGATCTCCGCCACCCTCAACAGCACCGGCACGTCATCCCTCTTCCTCCATCCGGCCGAGGCCATCCATGGAGACCTGGGCATGGTGACGCCCGACGACGTCATCCTGGCCATCTCCAACAGCGGGCACACCTCCGAGATCAGTCGCATCCTCCCCATCCTGAAGAGCATGGGGGCAAAAATCATCCTTTTCACTGGCTGCCTTGATTCATTCATGGCCAATGAAAGCGACGTGGTCATCGACGTGGGGGTGGAAAGAGAGGCCTGTCCTCTCGGTCTCGCACCCACGGCCAGCACCACATCCGCCCTGGCCATGGGCGACGCCCTGGCCGTGGTCCTGCTCAATCAGAGACGGTTCAACCGGGATGACTTCAGGCGGTTTCACCCGGGCGGAAGCCTGGGAGAGAGGCTCTCCTACCCGGTGAAAGAGGTGATGCTGACCGACGCCCATATCCCGATGGTCCCGTTAGGCGCCGCGGTCGAACAGGCCATCGAGGAAATCGATGCAAAAAAGATCGGCGCCACCCTGGTCTGCGGAAAAGACCGCCACCTTGAGGGGATTATCAGCGATGGGGACCTGAGGCGGGCCCTCCTCGGCAGAAAGGAGATCCATCGGCTCAAGGTCGAAGAGATCATGTCCCCGTCGCCCAAGACCATTAATGAAAACGACACCTCCATAGAGGCCCTGGGCCTGATGGAGGCCCATGGCATCACCCACCTGGTTGTGGCGGATGAACACGGCCGGGTCAGGGGGATCGTTCATCTTCATGACCTTCTGGGAAGAGAGGGGTTCAGGATTAATGGAGGCCTCAACCGCGCCGCGCGGACTCATCGTTGAGCTGGTTACCCCCTTTGAGAGGGGTGGAGGAATCGACGGAAGGGGTTTGGTAAAACTCCTTTCCCGGGCGTCTTCCTCTGTTCAGGGGGTCTTTCTGGCCGGTCCCCGTGCAGGCCAGGGGACGGCCCTTTCCCCCGCCCTGAGGGCGGACCTGCTGAAACAAACAATCCTCGCCATGGAGAAAGACCCTGTTCCGCTCTTCATCTGGGTAACCCAGGAGAGTGAAGACAAGACCCGGGAGACGCTCCTGGCCCTTGACGAGGCGGTTAGAGCGCACCGGCACGGGGCCGGTCTCTTCTATGTGGACACACCCCTGTACTATCACAGCAACCGGGGGCTCCCCGATCTTTACAAGGGGTTCTGCGCCGTGGCCGAAGCGCCCTTTATACTCCATAACGATCCCAACCTGATAGAGGGACTGGCCACGCCCTTCAAGCGGACCAATATCCGGACAGCGGTGCTCAAGGAGTTGGCCGGATTCAACGGGATTTCGGGCATGATATTTTCCGGGTCTCTGGACAGGGCACACAACTACCAGAGGGCAAGCAGACAACGGCCCGATTTCAGGATCTTCGATGGCGACGAAGCCCATTTTCTGGACCACCCGAGCCGCAGTGGGGTCGTGTCCATGGGCGCCAACCTGGCCCCCGCAGCCTGGGGAAGGATCGTGCGATCTTCCATCCAGGCGTCAACCAACGGCGCCGACTACCCCGACCGTTTGCGGCAGATCTGGGAGACAGGGGACTCCCTGCGCAGGATGCGGAACATCTATGCCCATGCCCCTTCAGCGATTATCCAGGATGCCCTTGCGGACATGGGGATCATCGAGCCGCCCGTGCAGCCCCCGGAGAACATCCAAGAAGCCCGGATTGCCTTAAGGGAGTTGGTGGACCAGTTGGGATAAAAAGCCTTGAGGAACCAAAGCCGGATCCTCCCTGGCCTCCGCTTCCAGATTCCCTGTGGAGGACGTATCGAGTTCCGGCAATTCCCTTTCTATCTCCTTCTCGTCTATTTCAGACCCTTTAAGAAGGCCTCCAATCTTTACCACCCGCCTGGCCTTGGCAGGGAATATGACGAGAACTTCAGAAGGTTGTTCAACCCATCAATCCTCTTTCTTGATGTTCCCTGCTGCGACAGCATCTCAAATTCCGGTCAACTCACCGGCTCGCGAATAAGGGATCAAAGCGCCAGTTGGCAACTGTTTCCAGATTTCTTCTTGATGTGCGGCCTTGTAGACATCCTCATCATTTGGAAATCGTTTAGCCACCTTATCGATGATACGGAGTTCTTCATCCGAAAGAGGCTCGGCGTCGTTCCCATTAGCGTCCTTAATCGGCTTAACGAGGTCCCTATAGTTGTTCAACTGTGGTCCATAAGGAAGCGCAGCGTAACTGGCCCCTGTGAGCCCTTTTCCGAGGTGTCGAAAGGCAAGCATATCGGCGTACCACAAATATTTTGCCAAAAACAAAAACTTATCCCCCACTTTGAGCAATCGCCTGCCGAGTTTTCTCTCTAATGTCACAGCGACGAGTTTAATCCTGGGCAAATTCATTTTCCGATTGCCGGTATAGTTGTCCGAATGGGTGTTGCACTCCAATGCGATCCGTAAGGCCTGGTCCATGGACTTGCTCTGAACCAGGCCCGTTTCCCAGCGTTTAACACTGGCTATCCCCACGTTCATGGCATCCGCTAATTGGTTTTGAGTCAGCCCCTTTGTCTCGCGTAGAGACTTGATTTCCCGGCTGGTCAAAAGCCCGACTTTCTCACGGTAGCTGTCCGCAATAGCGCATTGCACAGCTCCGGCGGTTTGTACTGTCCCCGCCTCAAGCCCGCAGACCGGGCACACAAAGAGGTCTGCCTTATACTCAATATCAACGCCTTTGAACGTTTTCTTTTTGCGCACTTCTTTCGGCGCCATTGGGCCATGTCCCTTAGGGCAATGTATGATTTTCATGCTGACTCCTCTATCGGACGGTCCTGATGAAGGGACACCAACCAAAGTGCCCCTCGGCTGAGGGCAAATTTGAAATAGACCCTGCATCTGAAACGAAGGCTGTCCACCACGAAAGGAAAAAGCTCCAAGCCTTCGATTTCCTTCTTATAAGACCGTTGGGGCGGATGCGACCCGGCATAGTGGATCTCTGACGTTTTCTCCAGGAGTTCCCCGAGAACCTCCAGCAGTTCACTCCCGATATCATACCCGAGTTCAATGGCATCCTCCGCGATCACGTCCGGATCGATCAGAAAAATGTCCGCGTTCCGAACTGCTGCTCTGGCATCTCGCAATTTCCCAGACAATTCTTTATTGGATGGTCTTACCATTTATTATGGTATCAATTGATACTTTGTCAAGGGTTTTGTCGATTTCCACCAACCATCAAAGGGCGGGGCCAAGATGGTGCGCTGTATTGAAAGGAAGCGTTGAGGCACTCTCAGTTTCCTATCTGGGGGTTACATTGTTGGCCGGGTGATTGTGGGCGATGATGACCGCGGCGGCGCGGCCTCGTTAGCTGCTTGCACACCGTGCATGTCTGTTGGAAAGCCATTTCTTCAAAGAAGCCTGACTTTCTCCCGAAGGTTTCCCTGAAAGGAGCCCTTCCAAGCTGATGTCCTCGTCCAGATCTTTCCAGTGGATTCCTTCACCTTGGCCAATTAACCTCCAGTTTCGCAGCTCTTCCGGGCTGGCGTATTCCAGGCGGGGATACCAGCCTAATGGAACCGAAATGCTGCGACCGTCACTGAGATCTACCGTCAGGGTGTTCGCTGTCACAGAGACCCCCACGGCATAAGGGATTTCGATTTCAACTGCCAAAATATGGGTTCCATGCCTTCATAACTGATCGGCTTTCTTCAACTATTTTTTCGTGCCTTTCCTCTCGGGGCTTTCTTTGGCCTTTTCGACTGTTCACGCTCAGCCTTGATCCGGTTCTTTGTCCGGAATCTGTCCTCCCCCTGCTGGTCGTTGTACAGGGCCTTCAGGGCGATCAGGTTGTCACCGAAAATCAGCATGTTGCGCCAGCCGTCTTCAAAAGGATTGTCCGTATTGAAAGACCGGATCTGCTGCAGCGGGGCCGCGGGGGTAGTCCGCAGGACCGCTTCTTTTGGCATTTTGCCCTTGTAGACCAGGCGATAGTCCTTTGTGGCCTCGACATATTCCGTGTCATCCTCCGCAAAGAGCGCGGAGCGATATTTTAACGGCAGTGGCTTCCCCTCTTGAATCAGGGAAATCACCCGCTCTTTTTCCGCTTTAGAAAGATTTACCATGAGATCGGTTCCCACATGAAAAACCAACTCCTTCTTCGCTCTCCTACTGAGTTACCCATTTAACATAGCGAAACAATTAACCTTTAACAGAACCATTTCCTGCAATAACTTCCCACATGGCCGGCGGGACTCACGGTTGCTCCTTGCGCTGTTGCTTCAGCATCTCTTTCCCTGTTTCGGTCAGGCGATAACGCTGTTTGCTGCTGCGCGGCTTGTCGGGAATGGTCATCTCCAAGAATCCCAACTTCAAAAGCTTCTGCAGCCCACGTCTGAAATATCCCGTTCGCCTGGTATAACCAGTCGCCTCCAGAAGTTGTACGCCCGTCGCATCCTGGCCGGCACACATTTCGAGCATGGCTATTTCCCACTTCTGAAGAGTAGGTTGGCCCTCTTGACCCCTCTCTTGGCCCTCTTGGCCCCTCTCTTGGCCCTCTTGGCCCCTCTCTTGGCCTTTTGCCTTTTGCCATGCTTTATCGCCTTCTACTTGAGGGCGTGGGAAGGTCACAGTAAACCAATTTTGAGAGACGCCGATCTTTGGTTTGGAAAGTCCGTAATCCTGGCAGAGATAGTAAATGCGCCGGATACCGGACCCGATATTTTCAACAGCTTCCATACGATGAAGGATACCGAAGAGAAGAGGGTTACGGGGGATACTCTTGACGCCCAGATCGGCCTCGGCCATCCCCGCTGGAAGTCCGCCCGGGCTGACGATTTCGATTCGGTCCTTGAACACATAGATCTGAACATTGGCAGTGGAGCGGTAGTCACGATGAGCGAGGGCGTTAACCACCGCCTCTCGAAGCGCCTCCTCGGGCAGTTCGGGCCTCTCCTCCCGCTTGACGCGCTTGATGATATATTCCACGTTGATCTTGGAAAGAATCCAGGTCACAACAGCGTCGATCATGGAATAGACGTCGCTGTGAAGGCCTCTACGGTCCAGAATGCGCACCTTGTCTGTTCCAAAGAAAAGGGCGCAGGCCACGTCGGCGCTGATGGTGAATTTCCGGATATCCCTGGCCAGGAGCCAGGCCCCCGCATGGGTCATACGCCCTTCATCATCAATCAGATGCAGATTCCGAAGTGCGGTAACAGGTTCCATGCTGGCTGGAATTTTCGCTCGTTTTCGGAAAGTTGACCAAACGTCGTCGGTAAGATCCGTCTCAAGAGAAAAGCGCCTGCACGGGGTTTCATCAAAATGGATCAATCCCTCCTTGTAGAAGAACTCTCGGATCTCTGCGCGGGACATCTGCTGCGAAGACGCCCCTTCACGCAGAAAAAACTTTCCGCCAAAGGAATAGGGCTTGCTATGCTGGCCCGGGATGGTCACGCAGAGCACTTCGCCCACGCTCTCCAACTCCACCGCAATCGGCGGATCCGCCGACCGGGCAATGGCCTGGACCTCTGCCTTGAGCCGATTATGATCACCGACGCCTACGATTTGCCCGTTGTCGGAGATTCCAATAAGAATCACCCCGCCCGTGGCATTGGCGAAGGCGCAGATCTCCCGTCCCAGCTTCGAAGTGCCGGCCCGCTTAAGCTCGGTGGTAAAACCTTCGCCAAGGGCGATAAGATTTTCAAGGTCCTTGCGGTTCATTCCGAATCTTTCATAATGGTCATTTTGTGGTTCCCGCGCTCGATACTTCCTATGTTATTCTTACAATTCTAACATTATCTACAAAATAGGGTTGACCGCCATGAATAACAATCCGATCGAATCGATTGTACGTTGAATCCAACGCAGAGATTTCAACCAACCTGTCCCCTTTAGAATTATTGAGATATAACACAAACTCTCCATCGTTGCTTGAGTGAAATTCAAACTGATACCAAGTGTCTTCTGGAGGATTGATATGAATTCGTTTGCTAATCTCTACTGCTTTGCCTTTATCCCTTCTTTCTATTGCAGCGAATTTGACACCATGAGCAATTGAAAATCCGTATCCATTGAATTCCGCATCTTCGATTCCCAAGCGATCTCCTTTTCCTCCATGCTTTCCGGAAGGGCGGTAAATCCATCCAGAGAAAATAAAGCCAAGGCCTATCGATTTCCCGATTATTCTATATCCGCCATGGGGATCATTTCCCTGTTCTTTCTTCAGACAGTATTCACCAGTACGTGGTCTCACTTCCTTGGAGTGGGATACCCTTCCTCCGAGATACTGGTTCCATCCCGCAAAAGAACCACAGCCCGCTTGGAAATCTTGAGTATGTCCGCAATCGCTTCCGTTGAAATCTGAGGATGATTGAACATAAGAGCCACAATCCTCTCTTCGGTTTTTGGTGAACCTTTTGGTGAACCGTCGTCCAGCTTTTTACCCGCGTTGTATTCGTCAAGCAGAGACAGATAACCTTTGGAAAAAGGAAACTCCATCCACAGATCATTGGCCGCATAGCGGATCAGCGGTTCCGGGGTTTGGGCTAAAGCGCAGGACTCGAATATCCGCTGCAAAGCATAGCTACACCTTGCTCTGTGAGAGCGTGGACCAATTTGGCATATTTAATCTTAGAGGATGTCACAATCGGTGATATCCTCAAGACCTCGTCCCGGGTCAATTCAAACATGAAATCTTTGGGAAAACATTTAACATTTCTTCGCACGGCTTGGTTCAACACCCTTGTTTACACACCATAAAGCCCGGCCAGGTCTCTATCGATCATAACCTTAGTATTCTGGATGACGTAAATTTCACTGGCGATCTTTTGGGTCGGTACCATATCTGCCATCTCTTAGCTCCCGTCAATGGATCTGGGTATGAGTCTGGGGACGCATGCCTTGGATTTTGGCTTCAGACAGGGCCTGCGGGTTGTCCTTCATGGCCTGAAGAAGGTCCTCGTGCTGAATGGGTCTCCGCCCCTCTACCTCAATCCCGGCCGCTTCATTGACCGTATTCTCGATTTTCGCCATGGGGGCTGGTTTGGCCCCGGCTATGAGATCGCACCTGCCTCTAACCACTGCCAGAGGGGCATGAGACGGACCTGTTTTTCTATGCCGTGCCAACGGATCGTTTCAATCCCCTCCACCCGATCGTTCAACAGCAACAGATCATCGCATCGGAGTTCTTCCGATGCTTGAAGCAAGGCACGCATTTCCCTTTTGAGAGTCTTCGGGTTGGACACCTCCACACATACCTGAATCAAGGTCGAAACCGCCGGCCCCTTCTTGACGACAAAATCAACTTCCTCTTTCTGAGCGTTTTTCCAATAGTACAGGGAGATCTTCCCAGCAATTTCCTCGTGCTTTAGCGCAATGGCAACCAGGTTTTCAAAAAGCGATCCCCTGTCCGGGCTGAAACCAAAGCCGGCGGTCACGGCCATCCCATTATCGATGCAATAGATCTTCTTGGCGTGGCTGACCTGATCCTTTACCCTGAACGAGAACCTTTTCAGATCGAAGATCAGATAGGCCTCTTTGAGGTAGCCCATATACTTCTCCACAGTGCGAACGCTCCTGCACTGGGTCACCTGGGAAAGGACATTGAAGGAGTATTCCCTGGCCATATTGGACATCAGATAGAGTGCCAGATCCTCCATTCCTTGAACCCCCCGGATTTTGAAGCGTCGGACAATGTCTTTATACAGCGTGGACTGGAGCAGGGTGCGAAGATACCGGCTGCGATCGATGCCTTTAACCAAAGGTTCAGGGTAACCGCCCTCCTCTGCATAACCCATGAGCGATTCCATCTTCTCCGTGCTGGTCTGTTCACCGCCGGATGCCCTCAGATATTCCCTGAAAGAAAAAGGGAAAAGCACAATGGGCGTGTGCCGGCCTGTGAGATGCGTAGAAAGCTCTGAACTGAGGAGGTTGGCATTGCTTCCGGTGATAATCAGACGCCATCCCTGCCGCTGCAACCGGTTTACAAAGATCTCCCAACGTGGAAGGTTCTGGACTTCATCCAGAATCAGGATTCGGGGCTGTCCATAAACAGAGACCGCGGCCGTAAGGATTTCGTCATAATCGGCCAGCCCGATCAGCCGTTCGTCATCGAAGTTGATATACCCGTAGGGCCTGGCCTCCTCAAACAGGTGTATCGCATAAAAGGATTTCCCGGCACGTCGCGGACCGGTAATGACCTTGACCAGGCCGTCTTGAAGGTTTAAAGGCGTCACAGCATCGCGGCGGATATAGGGCTCTTGCAGACGAGCCTCCAACTCCCTCTTTTGAACAAGCAGTATATCTCGTACCATTTTTCCCTCATATTACACAAAAAGTGGCTTTTTTATGCATTATGATGAGAAAAGGCTTCAAATGTCAACGAGAATTTCAATTAGATGGGGCCTGCGCTTGACTCATTTCGGGTTCGCTTTTGCCGGAAGCAGCTTCAATAACCCCGAAATCTGAAAGATGGGACGGGTGTAAAAAAAGCAAGTCAACCCAAAGATGTTCTACAAAAACCGGTGGACCGTTCGAGGATCATTGCGCAATCCCCTGTCCTGCATGGCCTGCGCAGGAGTTATCTTCCGAGTTCCCGATGGAACCATCGCCCTATGATGCCGCCGATTACCGCGCATTCCAGGCCGAAGGGAAGATAGCCGGCAAATCCCAGGACAGGCATCTCGAAGATCAGAAACCTGTGGACAAACGGGACCGAGTATTCCCATTTGGCCAGGCTGCAATAGTTCCACATCTCCCAGAATCCGCCGCACATGAGCGCCGCGCAGGCAGAGGCCGTGAAGTCCCGCCAGTCGCCCCTGGCCATCGGGTCCAGCATGCCGGGTTCCTGCCGGATGATCTGCAGGGAGACAAGGATGAGGAGGGGAGAGACCCAGAGCAACGGGAACAGGAGATCCGGCCACACCCCCACGCCTGCCAGACCCGCCCCGGATGCCATGAGGACCCCTGCCGCAACCGCCCTGGGACAGGGAATCCGGACCCTGACAAAGTCTTTGAATCCCTGTTGGATAATAGACGAACCGGCTATCCATTCCCGGGTTCCTAAAACCGCGGGAAGGACCGTTGAAAAGGAGAGGGTGGCCAACCAGAAGTAGGCCCCCTGGCTGAAATGGATCCCCACATAGTGCCAGTTCTGGACGAACCGGTTCAGGTATTCGAAAAACCACCAGAAGAGGGCGCTGAAGGGGAACAGGGCAAGGAAGAATCCCGGCCGGTCCAGCATCATGCAGGTTCCCCTGCGTCGATAGGTCATGGCATTGATGACCACGATATAGGAAAGCCAGAGGGGGGTGAAGGTGTGGGGCTGGAATGCCTCAAACCAGGAAAAACGGGTCCATGCAAGGCCCCAGAAGATCAGACCCGCCGCCATCCCGAGCCGGCCCCACCATGGGAAGGGATATACGGTCAGAATCCGTGCTTCGGCCCGACCCGCCCCCCTGATCGCCCTGATCACGAGGGGAACAACCGCCCCCAGGATCAGCAGAAGATACGCGGTGAATACAGGCCACGAAAACGGGGCATGGGTCACATACCGGGTCTGAGGAGGAAACTCCAGATACCGGGGCAGGGGGAGTCCCTTGAGGACGATCCCCAACAGGGGGAGCCCCAGCAACATCCCGGCAAGGATGGCAAACTTGAGAACACGGCATTTCACCCGATGGAGCCCCCAGCAGTTTGCTCGGCGGAATCTGGCACTCTCAATTTTCTGACTTTAGCTCACTTCACTTCCCCGCCGATCTCACTTCTCAATCTGATTCAACCGGTACTGGTAATAGGCGTCTCTCATGGCAACATAAGGATCCAGGGCCGCCTTTTTGAGGGCTTCGTACTCTCCGATCCTCAGGGACGTCTTGTTCACTATATCGAGCGTCCTGAAACCGACATTGGGCCAGAAATCGTCCACCATATAGTCCAAGGGATTCAGATACAGCTCTCCCACCCAGCCGGCCGTGTCCCTGAGCGTGGAGGGCCCCAGGAACGGAAGATTGAGATAAAAACCAGGCCCGATGCCGTAAAATGCAAACGCCTGCCCCAAATCCTCATCCTGGATCTCAAAACCCAGACCCTGCCTGGCCACATCCTGAAACCCCAGGAACCCTGCCGTCGTGTTCACCACGCAACGTACCAGCTCAATCCCAAACCCTTCAAACTTTCCCTGCAACAGACAACTGATGGCACGGATCGGCATGATCAGATTGGTGAAAAAATTGCGGATGCAGACCCTTCCAAACTCGGGGACCACCATGCCATATCCGGTCCCTACCGGCTTGAGAAACCAGAAGTACATCTTGTCGTTAAATACAAAGAAGGCGCGGTTCATCGGTTCAAGGGGATCGGGGATCGAATCCATGGATTCCGGCTCATCCTCCCAGGGATCGGCATCCTTTGCATCTTCTGAAGCGTCGATGGTCCGACCGGACGCTCTGGATGGTTCCTCACGGATCGGGTTGGCCTGGGCGGCTTGGTTTTCTGAATAGGCCAGGCGTATGAGTTCATGGGCCTCTGTGTCTGATACGAGAAAAGCGGCCTCCGGGGCCATACTGCCGGTTGCTGCATCCGCTTCCCCGCCAAGAGAGGGCATCACAAAGAAATTCAATAGGAACGCCAAACAGATAAAAAAGCTCACGGGTGCGCCCACAAACAGGCTCCTTTTCCGAAAGGTTAAAGCGTCAAAGGGTTGGATCGTTGCGCTCAATTCTGTTCCTCCACCTTTGACCTCAACTTTTCCATCAAGTCCTTAAAGGAAGAACGAGTGATGATGCTGTTAAACTGCTTCCGGTAGTTATTGATAAGGCTGACCCCTTCGATCGAGATATCATAAACAAGCCACTCGTTTCCCTTTTTCTGGAGTCTGTAATCGACCTGGACCTCCGTTTCTTGCTGGGTCACGATCTTGACCGCGACAATGGCATACTTCCCTTCCACCTTTTCGTCCATATACAGGACCTTCTCGCCTGAATAGCCCTCCACTTTGTCCAGATAGGTACGCTCCAATAACTTGCCGAAGAGGTCGATAAATTCGTTCTTTTCATTCTGGGTGCGGTCCTTCCAATGCCTTGCAAGGGTCCTTTTGGACATCTCTTCCCAGTCGAACCGCTCATCCACGACACTGCGGATCTGTCGGGACTTCTCCCGGGCCTTATCCGCTTCTTTCAACCCTGGGTCCATTACAATCGCAATAATTTTGTCGGTGGTCTTCCTGACATGTTCCGTCGGCTCCCCCGCCACGGATACAGATTCCGCAGCAACCAGCATAAAAAGGGAAAATAGAACCATTGTCAAACGCTTACAGAGCATAGATCCCTCCATGGGATTGATGATTGATGATTGCCAACCCATCAAATCTTACCAAAGACATAATTGGAGATCAATTCTTCAAAATCAACCGCGGACTGTGTGTCCCGGATCCGTCCGCCCGGTTGAATAAGCTCATCGGCCCCTCCGGGCGTAATCTCCACATACTTCTCACCGATCAGTCCCTTGGTCTTGATGGAGGCGATGGCGTCCTCCTGTATCTTTACATCCAACGGAAGGTTCAGCACCACCCTGGCCTGGTAATCATCAAGGGCCACCTCCTTCACCCGTCCCACGTCCACCCCTGCAATCACCACAGAGGAACCGGTCTTCAACCCCCCGCTGTTGGAAAAAACGGCCTCCACCTCATATCCTTTGTCGCCTAAGATCTCCATCTTTCCCAATTTGATGGAAATGTACCCTAAGCAGAGGATACCCACGATCATAAAAAGGCCTACCGCAAACTCAAGATCAAACTTCTTCATGCATTCCTCCCCGCAGATCTGGTCGAGTCGTCAAATCGTCGTCCTCGATTTGGAAAAAGATCTGGACAATCACCCGTCAACCGGTCACGTCATCTCCTTTACAGCATCCCCCAGAAAGGCCCTCACAACCGGATCCTCAGAAGAAAGGAACCGGGACGGCGTTCCCTCGGCCCATATCACTCCCTCATGGAGCATGGCTATCCGATCCACGATGGGAGAGACCCTCCCGATTTCATGGGTCACCATGATCCCGGTGAACCGGAGCCGCTGGTGGCACGAATCAATAAGTTCGATAATCGACTGACCGGTTACCGGATCCAGGCCTGTGGTCGGTTCGTCAAAGAGCATGATCTCCGGATCACCCACCAGGGACCTGGCCAGGGCCGCCCGCTTGACCATCCCCCCGCTGATCTGGGATGGGTACTTGTATTCCGAACCGGACAGTCCCACATTCTCCAATTCCTTCAAGACCCTTGCCTGGATCAGGTTATGGCTTAGCCGGGTCTTTTCCCTGAGAGGAAACGCTACGTTTTCAAATACATTCATGGAATCAAAGAGCGCCCCCCCCTGAAACAGGAAACCCAAACGGTCCCTCAAGGCCGTCAAGGCCTTCCCCCTGGCTGTGCCCATCTCTCTGCCGTCCACCACCACACGGCCCTTCTCCGGTTTGATCAACCCGGCCACGTGCTTCAGGAGGACGCTCTTGCCGCAGCCGCTCCTCCCGATAAGGGCCAGGATCAGACCTTTGGGGATGTCTAATGAAATCCCCCTGAACACATCTTTGCCGTCAAAAGACTTATGCAGGTTTTCGATCTGAATCATAGCCGCTTATTAAAACAGGATGGAGGTCATAAAATAATCCCACACGAGGATCAGGACCGACGACAGGACCACCGCCTGAGTGGTCGCCCTGCTCACGCCCTCTGAACCGAAGCCGGTAAATATCCCGGCGTAATACCCTTTGAAGCAGGAAACCCACGCAATAATAACCCCGAAGCTGAACGATTTATAAATCCCCTCCATGACATCCGACATTTCCACATAGCTGGCCATCTCCCCGAAATAGGTGCCCGCCCCGACCCCGAGGAGTTTTCCCCCGATGAGATATCCCCCGAAGATCCCAACCACATCAAAAATGGCGGTCAGCAGGGGGAGCGATATCATGGCCGCCAGGAGGTTGGGAACCACCAGGTAACGGTAGGGATTGAGGCCCATCAGTTCGAGGGCATCGATCTGTTCGCTCATCCGCATAATGCCGATCTCGGCGGCTATAGCCGATCCTGCCCGACCCGTAACCATGAGGGCGGATATGACCGGCCCCAACTCCTTGATAAGGGCAAGGCCCACCATAGGCCCTAAAAAGGCATCGGACCCGAACCGGCTCAGGCTGTAAAACCCCTGGAACCCCAATACCATCCCTGAAAATGCCCCGGTGAGAAGGATGACAACCACCGATTGCATGCCGATGAAGCGTATCTGCTTGAGGAACCTTACGAACTTGAGGGGCGGAATACCCATAAACAGGACGGCCTTGAACAGAAAAAGGCCCATGACCCCCATTCTGCGGATATATTCTATGGTTGCGGCGCCGAATCTCTGAATAATCTCGAACATGGGCCGGAGTGTTGCAGAACTGGCCGAATATGTCAAAATCTTTCTATAGGTCGCACGCCGAGATGCCGAGCCCTGGATATTTCCAGGCGATATCCTTTGTGTCTTCTATTGACTAATTGACATTATATTTTATATATTTAGAATTGTTAAGGGATACATACTCAGTTTGGGATGAGAAGGGTTCGGACACTTCTCTGTTGAATTCTCATCCTGTTTATACTATCAAGAAGCTTTACGGGCGGGGGAAAAGATAAAACCGTTACGGCATCTATGGGAAAAGGAGCCTGCCGGTGTCGAAAATCAAGTTGATCGTGGTCGGCAACACCCGATCTTCTTTTCTGAAACAGGGAGAGGTGTTTTACCTGGAAAGGCTTCAGCGGTATGCGCCTACGGAATGGATCGAGGTAAGGCCGCAGAAGGTGAGCAAGGGGCGGTCACGAGAAGAGATATTGAGGGTTGAGGCCCGATCGATCAGGCAGAAATGTCTGCCGGACGACCATGTCATCGCCCTGGATCTGAAGGGAAAGGAATATGATTCGGAGGGACTTGCGGCCCTTGTGGAACAGCTTTCACAGACACCGAAACGGATCTGTTTTGTGATCGGCGGCCCTTTAGGCCTGTCAAAAGAAGTCCTCGACACAGCATCGGACATCGTTTCGCTCTCAAAAATGACCCTGACCCATGAAATGAGCCGACTGCTTCTCCTCGAACAGCTCTACAGGGCCCATACCATCATCAAGGGCGAAAAATACCATAAATAGGGGAAACACCCGGTTACTCTTTTTCGGCGCCCGCCTCCAGGGCCATGGCGATCTTGTTCTTGAGCTCCGAAAGGTCAAACGATTTGATCACATAATAGTCGGCGGCGATCGACTTCATATCCTCTTTGAAGGTGTCATAGGCCGTACAGAGCACCACAGGGAGGTCGTAGAACTTATTCCGGATATCCTGCAACAGATCCAGCCCGTTGTAATCCACCATCTTGATGTCCAGGACCACCAGATCAGGCTTCTCTTTCTCAATCCTTTCCAACAGGAGATGACCGTTTTCCGCTGTAATCACCTCATAACCGGCATCACTCAGTTCTTCTGAATACAGGTAGCGGATATGTTCTTCATCATCCACAATCAATATTTTTGCCATAATCTCCTCTCCATTATAGGACGCCCTCGCAAAGGGACCGTTTTACAAGGGTGCCGATATCCGATGACCTCGCAAAAAATTGAATCCATTGACGCCTCGCGACACACCATATCAGATGATGGGGTAATTTGCAAACCGTCCTGAACCAGCTTTGACCTCACCATCAGACCAACGCCACCGCAACCCGGATAAGTGACTCAAGCGTCTAAAGTGAGCTAACGTTCCTAAAGTTTTAAACACGCTAGCTCACTTTTGCGCACCGTATTCACTTTCAGTACTGGTAAAACCCTCTTCCCGTCTTTCTCCCAAGCCACCCTGCATCCACATATTTCCTTAAAAGCGGGCAGGCTCGGTATTTGCTGTCCCCCAATCCCCGGTGAAGGACATCCATAATCGCCAGACAGGTATCCAGCCCGATCAGATCGGCCAGGGCCAGCGGTCCCATCGGGTGGTTCATGCCCAGTTTCATGATCTCGTCAATATCCTCCGGTTTCCCAACGCCTTCAAACAAGGCGTAAATCGCCTCATTGATCATCGGCATCAATATCCGGTTGGCCACAAATCCCGGGAAATCATTGGCCGGAACAGGGGTTTTACCCAGTTTCAGGGCGAGATCCCGGGTGGTTTGAAACGTATCGTCGGATGTGGCCAGCCCGTTGATGATCTCGACCAGTTTCATCATGGGGACCGGGTTCATAAAATGCATTCCAATTACCTTTTCGGGTCTTTGGGTCGCCGCGGCAATCTTGGTGATGGAGATGGAAGAGGTGTTGGAAGAAAGGATCATCCCTTCCCTGCAGCGACTGTCCAGTTCCTCGAAAATCTTCAACTTCAAGACCTCGTTTTCAGTGGCCGCCTCCACCACGAAATCGGCGCTGGACATGTCCGCCAAGCTAGTGGATCCCTCTATTCTCCCCAACACTGCCGCTTTATCCGCCTCCGACATTTTTTCTTTCTTGACCATGCGGGCGAGGCTTCCTTCAATGGTTGAAAACCCTCTTTCCACGAACTCATCTTTGATATCGTTCATGATCACCGACAGCCCGGAGACAGCACCCACCTGAGCGATTCCCGAACCCATCTGTCCGGCGCCCACAACACCGAGAACCTTAATTTCCATCCCTCTTATTCCTCCTTTTTCTCGTTCGTCTCATTTTACAAAAACTTACATCGAAATTATCCAGATCACAAGCATAAACTGAAGGTGTTCCAGGGGATAACTTCCTTCGGGGGCAAAATGGCGGATGGTTGCAGATTTTTTCATTTTAGGGTAATCACCCTTTACAGAGAGACCAACTGCCGTGCCGCCGGTACAACCACTGGTCATAATAAAGACATACGAACATTGGCGCACGGCTTTTCTCCCTCACCCTGCGAGACCCGTGCTTGACTTTCACCCATAACGAACCAGGAGGACATCATGAAATTGAAAACCAGACTCTTAATAGGACTCGTCGTCCTTGCCGTGGTGGACATGGTCATCCCCGTTCCGTTTACGGCCCTTCTGCTCCTCTATGTGGTTCTTGAAAAGCCCCCGTGGTTCCGGACATGGGCCTCGGAAGTCTACGAGCGCTGACCCGTCACAACCGTTTGTTTGCAAAGGACACCCATCGAATCCCGCTTGTGAGCGGGACCGGGGCGCGAAATGAATCCGCAATCCCGCGTACCTCGGGATCTACGCCTCGCTCCGACCAGCAACCAACCCCATATGAGGCCTCACGAAAACGGGGTCATTCGCTTCCGCATCAGGCGGATGGTCTCTTCACAGTCTTCACTGTAGTAGATGGCGGAGCCGGCCACAAATACGTCCGCACCCGCTGCCGACACCTGGCCGATGGTATCCGGTCCGATGCCCCCGTCCACCTCGATTTCTACGTTCAAACACAAATCCTTCACCGTCTGTCTCAGCTTCCGGATCTTCGGGATAACCTCCGGGATAAAGGCCTGTGCCTCAAAGCCCGGATTTACGGTCATCAAGAGAACCATGTCCAAGTGATTCAGCACATATTCGAGTGCATTCAACGGGGTAGCCGGGTTGAGGGCCACGGCAGGCCTGGCCCCTTGATCGCGTATAAACTGGATGGTCCGATGAAGGTGCGTTGCCGCCTCCGCGTGCACGGTGATAATGTCGGCCCCGGCCTTTGCAAAGTCCTCGATGAAATCGTCGGGATCAGAGATCATCAGATGCACATCCAGCGGCAGATCGGTAACGCGTGCAGCCGCCTTTACGATCATGGGGCCGATGGTGATATTGGGCACAAAATGCCCGTCCATCACATCCACATGGATGTAGTCGGCACCGGCCTTTTCCACCTTCCGGATCTCTTCACCCAGACGGGTAAAGTCCGCTGATAGGATCGATGGCGCGATCTTTCCCATATTATCTCCTCCAGTTGGTCTTGAGCCGTTTAGACTTCGGCCGTCATTCCATGGTCATTCGGTTGTCACTGCGTGCCGCCTACTCCCTGCTGCATACCACCCCTTGCACCTCAGGGCTCAATCCTCCGACTTCCGAAAAAGCGCCCCAAAAAAACCTTCCATCCCGTGAACATGAGGAAATGCCCTGAAAAACCCATTATCATCCACCAGATCCGTACCCCATGGGGGCATGGTCTTTTTGATATCCTCCCGGATCACCCCGCGGTGTTTTCTGAGAAAGGCCTCCACCACCCCCTCGTTCTCCTCCTGTGAAATTGTGCATGTCGCATACAGGAGTCGGCCCCCCGGCTTCAGGAGCAAGACGGCCTGGTTCAGGATGGCGCCCTGCAACTGGACCAGGCGTTGAATGTCCGCTTCCCTCTTGGTCAACTTCGCATCCGGATGTCGCGATATAACGCCAAGGCCCGAGCATGGAGCATCCACCAAGGTCCTGTCGAAGGGGCGCCGCACCAAAACGGAGAGGGGACCTGCCGCATCCGCAACCACCGGCAGGATAAGACGCGCCCCGAGACGGCCGACGCTTTCCACAAGGCCCATCAACCGGTCCGGCTGCCTGTCAAGGGCAACCACCCGCCCCCTGTTTTTCATGAGCGCTGCAAGGTGGGTGGTCTTGCCCCCCAGCCCTGCGCACACATCCAGCACCCTATCCCCTTCACGGGGGCACAGCAGATGAGAAGAAACCTGAGCCGCCTCTCCCTGCACCTGAAACAGCCCCCCCCGGAAGGCCCGCAATCCGGTCACCGGCCCCCTGTAATCGTCCATCCGCACACCCTCGGGGGAATAGGCGCACGGGGTCGCAGATATGCCCTCCTCATTCAGCTGCGACATGAGACGATCGCGGTCAATCTTCAGGGTATTGACCCGAATGACACGATCAGGGATGCGGTTGCCGGCATCGAGGAGACGCTCTGTTGCCAGAGGGCCCAACTCCCGGATCCATTTTCTCACCAGCCAGAGCGGATAGGAATAATAGATGGACAGATAGCGGTCGCGGTCGCCCACCGGGTCCGGAAACCGGATACCCTCCCTGTCCCTGCAGATATGTCTCAATACCCCGTTAACAAAACCAGCCACATACCGGTTGTGCGCGCCCCCGGCCTGCTTGACCGCCTCATCGACCGCAGCCCGATCCGGGACCCGATCCATGAAATATATCTGATAGAGGGCCAGACGTAGGATGTTCAGGGGTACGGGCTCGATCTTCTTGAAAGGGAAACGAACCGTCTCTCTGATGATCCAGTCAAGCCGGATCTGCCACCTCAGGACCCCCTGGACCAGATGGAGAACAAAGGCCTTGTCCCTTTCATCGAGGCCTCCATCTTTGTGAAAAGCGGCCTCCAGGTATCGTTCGAGAAAACCGGGGGAATCCTCCCTGTTGTTGAGTGCGGCTAATGCGAGGTCCCTTGGCGTCACAGGCTTATGGCTCCAGAAAGGTCTGGATTCCCTTCTCCACAAGCTCCATATCCACGTCCGTATCATAACAGGGGCCGAACGGTCTTCTGTTGAATATGCCGAAGACGGGAATCGGGTAGCTGTCCTGGATGCCGCTGGAAAGGTCCCGCTCGCATGCCACGGCGATAATGACCTTTGGCCTCTTTTCGACCACGATCTTTCGGGCCAGGGTCCCGCCGGTGGCCACCGCGATGGGGACATGGTAGGTTTCAGACAACGTCGCCAGGTCCTTTATCTTACACTTTCCGCACTTCTTGCAGTTCTCCACCTTCCCGGTAATTCGGACCTTGCATTCATGATTCTGAAGACAGTGGGGGAGGAGGATGAGGAGTTGATGCGGCTTGACTTTCTTGGCCTCTGCCAGGACCAGCCGGTTGTTAATGGCCACAAAGGATCTTCGGATATCCTGTTTGCTGATGCCGAAGCATCTCCCCACGAATACCAGCAGGGGAAAAAGCTCCCGTATCACCACCCCTCGAATGCGTCGGTTGAAGAAGAGATTTTTCCCTCGAATAATGGTAAATACGAGGGTCAGGGCGCCGCCCAGGCCGAAGAGGACCAGACAGGCCAGGGCGATGGCCAAGAGGAGGGGGAGACTCGGATGAATATTTGCAAGGCCTATATAGGGGACCCACCAGAGGAGGAAGGCAAGGCCCACCAGCACCACGCAGGAAACCAGGAGCAGAAAGATGAAGATCCGCTTTTTCGGCCTGTCCACATTCGGATCGTCCGACCCTCTCTTGGCCGCCATGGGCAGCACATTGGCCTGCCCAGCCCCCTCGATTCCCGCCAACTCTTTCATCTCACCCAAGTGCCTGAATACCTAAATCCCTGAATTCCTCAATTTCTCAATTCGCCAATCCCTAAATCCCCAACACCATCCCCTCATCTATTGGAAATCCCCGAAGAAACTCGGAGGCAGGCAGCCTTCTCCGGCCGGGGGCCTGGAGTTCCCTGATCCGTATGGTCCCCTCCCCTGTTTCCACCCAAAGACCCTCGGCAGAACGGCCTGCGACTCTGCCCGGTATAGGTCTCCCGGAAATGCCGGGTCCATCCGGTGCTTCAATTCGGGCGGAAAAAAGCTTGATCTCCTTACCCCGGACAAGGGTCGCCGCACCGGGCCACGGATCCAGGCCGCGGATCAGGGCCGATATGGACCGGGCCGAACGAGACCATGCGACTCTGGACATGCCCCTGTCGATCTTGGGGGCGTAGGTCGCCAAGGAAGGGTTCTGGGCCGTTTCCCTCAACTCATGAGCGATTAATCCCTCCAGGGTGGCCGTCAGCACCTCCCCTGAAAGTAGAGAAAGCCGGTCATGGAGTTCCCCCGCGGTCTCGTTCGGACCGATGCGCACCGCCTCCTGGAACAAAATGGGGCCTGTGTCGAGACCTTCATCCATGTGCATGGCGGTCAGGCCTGTCTCGCTTTCGTCATTGATGACGGCCCACTGGATCGGAGCGGCGCCCCGATATCTGGGCAGAAGGGACGCATGGATATTGAGTCCTCCCCACCGGGGAATATCCAGAATGATCTTTTTCAGGACCTGGCCGAAGGCTACAACGACCAGGAGATCCGGAGCCAGATCTTGAATTGTTCTGCAAAAATTCCTGTCCCATGCCTTTTCAGGTTGAAGAATAGGAAGGCCGAACCGTTGGGCCGCCGCCTTGACCGGCGGGAAAACCGGTTTTCTGCCCCGCCCCTTGGGACGGTCCGGTTGCGTCACGACAGCCCGGACAACATAACCGAGTTCGACCAGTTTCGCAAGGGAGGGCACGGCGTACTCGGGGGTGCCCATGAAGATGATTGCCGGATCCGCGGGAAACGCCTCCATCGGTCGCCGGTTCATAGATTCCCCAATCCCTCAATTCCTGAGTTCCTCAATTCCTCAATTCCTCAATCCCTCAATTCCTCAATCCCTTGGGTCATTCTTCTTTCAGCATTTTCATAATCTTTTTCTTGTAAAGGGCCCGCTTGAGAGTGCTGATATGATCGATAAAGAGGGTTCCGTTCAGATGATCCACCTCGTGCTGGAGGCATACGGCCAAGAGATCTTCTGCCTCGATATCCGATGGGTTCCCGTGCCGGTCAAGCCCCTGGACCTTTACCTGGGCCTTCCGGACTACCTCGGCGGAAAAATCAGGGACGCTCAGGCACGCCTCCTCCCACTTTATCTGAGACTCGCCCAAAACAACCTCGGGATTGATCAGGACTGCCGGATCTCTCCCCTGCTCCCGCGGCCGGCGGTCAAATACGATCACCCTCTTGAGTACGCCGACCTGGTTGGCGGCAAGCCCGATTCCAGGGGCGGCGTACATGGTCCCTATCATCCAGTCGATGAGGCGTTGCAGGTCTTCATCAATCTCCCTTATCGGTTCAGCCGGGGTCTTGAGAACCGGGTCGGGATAGGTACAGATTCTCATCTCATGTTCAGTGTCTTCCATCACCCTTCACTCGCTTCGTTTCCACTCGATCTGGTGTCGAGGCAGGGGCCCCGCGATCCGCCGGAACGCGGGATGGCCGCAGCCTTCCGTGCCATACGGCTTTCATACTATACACTTTGCCGGAATAAATCAAGAAGGCGCCGTGACAAAAGCGACCGATCCCTTCGCTAAACCCTTGACTTTTAGGTATTCCCCGCCTATCAAGGGGCATGCTGAAACGGATGGTGGAATTCATGTTTGAGGTGGGCATGCTCAAAAGGAGCCCCCGCACCGGATACCAGTTCTTAGGTTCCGGCGGCGAGTCTGTGGCGGACCACTCCTTCCGGGCTGCCGTCATCGGATATGTGCTCGCATCCATGGAGCCCGATGCGGACCGGGACAAGGTGATCCTCATGTGTCTGTTCCACGATTTCCCCGAGACCAGGACCGGCGACCATAATTACGTGAACAAAAAATATGTGATCGTTGACGAAGAAAAGGCCGTCCGGGATCAGGTGGAGGGCCTCCCTTTTGGCGATGAAATCTCACGGCTGATCCGGGAATTCAATACGCTGAAAACCCTTGAAGCCAGGCTTTCCAAGGATGCGGACCAGCTCGATCTTATTCTTGAACTCAAGGAACAGCTCGACCTGGGCAATTCTCAGGCTGGAGAGTGGCTCTCATTTGCCCTGAAGAGGCTCCTTACCAAGAGTGGAAAGCGGCTGGCCGAAGAAATAATGACCACGGAAAGAGACTCCTGGTGGTTTGACAAAAAGACGGACTGGTGGATCAACGGCCCTAAAAACGGCCAGTCCGTTAACGGGGGTTAATCTGTAAAATATGCCCCTTTCATCTCCAGGGTCAGGCCGTCGCCCTTCATGAGCCTCTCTGCCAGTCCACCCATTTTGGGCAGCTCATAGGCGAAGAAAAATCGAAGGGCATACAGCTTGCCCTGATAGAAGTTCTTTTCCTTTTCGATCGCGGCCGCACCCAGCCCCTTCACCACGCTGATTCCCTGCTTGAGCCATTGCCAGGCAATGGCAACGATCCCGAAGAACTCCAGGTACAAGGTCGCGTCGGCCAAAAACAGCTCCGGATCCCCCTTGGCAGCCACTCCTTTGAGATGGGCGGTGACCTTTTCCAACAGAGAAAGGGCCTGCTCAAGTGCCTCGGCATGGGGGCGGAGACGTTCTTCCCCAAGGGCCTCCGAGATGGTCTTGCGCACCTCCTCTCCGTAGAGTTCAAAGGCCTTCCCGCCCTTCATCATGACCTTCCGACCCAGCAGGTCCAGGCCCTGGATCCCGGTGGTCCCCTCATGGATCGGGTGTATCCGTGCGTCCCGGTAGTACTGTTCCAGGGGGTAATCATCGCAGTAACCGGATCCGCCGAGGCACTGCAGTCCCTGGCTGATGGAAAGAATGCCGGTCTCTGAAGGATAGGATTTGGCCACGGGGGTGAGAAGATCCAGCAGAAGGGCACACTTTTCCGCCTCTTCATCGCTCCCCACCCTTTTCATATCCACATACTTGCTGCATTGCAGCAGCAGGGAAAGAGACCCCTCCACCACTGCACGCTGAAACAACAGCATACGTTTGACGTCGGCGTGCTCAATAATCGGCACCGGAGGAAGGGAAGGGTCCTTTTCCTTGATCCTCCGCCCCTGCTTTCGAATGTCTGAGTACTCAAGCGAGGCGTAGTAGGCCGCGGTGGCCATGGCGGCAGCCCCCATGCCGACCCCGATCCGCGATTCATTCATCATCTGGAACATGTATTGGAGGCCATTGTGGGGCTCTCCCACCAGATACCCCCTGCAATCATTCCTGTCCCCGATGCTGAGCTGTACAATGGGGCATCCCCGGTAACCCAGCTTGTGAAAAACGCCCGAGGTGATCACATCATTGGAGACCAGATCGCCCCTTTCGCTGATCCGCATCTTCGGCACCACAAATAAGGAGATTCCCTTGACGCCGGCCGGCGCCCCCTTGATTTTGGCAAGCATCAGGTGCACCACATTTTCCACCCCGTCGTGATCTCCTCCCGAGATGAATATCTTTTGTCCCTGGATCCGGTAATACCCTTCCCCGGTGGGTTCGGCCGTCGTGACGATATCGGCCAGGGAACTGCCCGCCTCCGGCTCCGTCAGGGCCATGGTCCCCTGCCACCGGCCGCTTCGCATGTTGGGAACAAAGACGTCGTACAGCGCCCGGTTCCCGAAATTTTCAATAAGGCGCGCCGCCCCATCGCAGAGTCCCGAATAGGCGGCCGCCGAGTAATTGGCCGAGCAGAAGATAAAGTGGCACGCATCGGCCATGATCTGAGGAAGCTGCTGCCCGTCCAGTTCTTCGGAGACGGTCATGGCGATCCACCCTCCCTCGCCCAATGTTCTCAATATTTCTCTGACGGATGGATGGACCTTCACCGCGTCACCCACCAGTGCCGGCGGGTTTCGGTCCATTTCCTGGAAACGGGGCCACAGGAGTCCCTGGGCCAATTCCCATGCAGCCTGAAGCACCATGTCCAACATCTTGCGGTCGTACGCGCCGTAGTAGTCATACCTGGTCAGCGAGACCCCATCGAATACCTCATACAGGAGAAATCTCAGGTTCCTCATGCTCATGAACTTCTCAGCCAAAATACCACCCTTTTCTCATTTTGGGTTCTTCCCGGATTACCGCGACGAATTCCTCTTTTTTCAATCGAGGGTTCAGGTTTCAGTGCCCATGGTTAAGGTTCCATATTTCACAATCAGAGCCATGGATTTCTCCGCTTCGCAGACCGAGTCGCCTCAAACCCCTCAGGCATTGGACGCCTTGGGCGGACTGACGACGGCACGACCCTCCAGCACCAGGGTGCCGTCCTGATTGACACAGGTGGTTCGAACCGTTACCCGGTTCTTCTGATCCATGATCTCGATGATCTCCACCCTGGCCGTAATGGTATCGCCGATATGAACGGGGGCCAGAAAATCGAGTTCCTGCCGGATATAGATGGTCCCCGGTCCCGGCAGGCTCACGCCGAGCAGTCCTGAAATAAACCCGGCCGTCAGCATGCCCTGGGCGATCCGGGTCTTGAAATAGGTCTTTTCGGCATAGACTTCATTGAGGTGTGCCGGGTTGAAATCGCCGGTGACTCCCGCATAGAGATAAATATCCGATTCTGAGATGGTTTTCCCAAATTCAGCCGCGTCACCGATCCTGAGCTGATCGATTGTCTTCCCGATCATGATAATCCTCCTTTATTCACATAGACCGGGAAACCATATGGAAATTGAGGGAATGCGTCAAGACAAAACAGGGAACCGATGCCACGTTACTTCTTGACGGCACATCTTCAAATTGGATAAGCTCCATTCTTTCCCTTAAACATGATCGAGATGGACGAAAGCCCATGAGGGGCCAGAGGAAGTATCACAAAGAGCACGTGTTAGGACGAAACCCGGCGAAATGGCCCCCACGCTGAAGGACCCGATCCGGGGGGCCATGAATCAGACGCGCCTACAGACCCGGCAACCCTGACGGGCATCTCAAGAAAGGTTCCGATATGACAGGCATGACCCGGAGAGAATCCTTCCTCCTCAAAAACAGGATGCTCTTTGCCAATATCATCTCCAACGCCATCGGGGTCGCGGTGGTCCTTTTTTTGATACGGCATACAGGCCTCGCCACTCTCCTGTCCGAGGCGTACGAGGTCGTGAAGACGATTCATATGATTTTTTTGCCATTTGCCTTCATTGTACCGATCGGTCTGGTCATATGGTACGAACGTCCGATCCGGGGTCTCCTCAACAAAGAGCGGATGGGACATGAGATATCCGCCGAAGGCCTGAGTCAGGCACGGCGCAGGCTCCTCAACGAACCTTTCGCCCTCATCGCGGTGGATTTCGGGATCTGGCTCATAGCCGGAATCGTCTACCCTCTCGGGCTGTGGTTCTCTGACGCCCCCCATGGGGTCAGCACGCAGCCTTTTTTCATCAGCCTCTTCACCGGTCTGATCACAACAGCCTTTGCGTTTTTCGTTCTGGAGCACGTGCTCCAGAGGAGACTGGTGCCCCACTTCTTCCCCCGGGGCGGCCTCTATATGACCCCCAAAACCTTGCGCATCCGTATCAGCACGCGCATCGGCGCCCTTGTCTTTGCCGCCAACCTGGTCCCCTTCTTTGCCATTCTCAACATCGCAGCCGGAACGCTTCACGGAGGGGGAGACGCGGGCCGCATCCTGGAGGAGCTGCAGTCCACCCTCTTCATCAATGCCCTCCTGTTCATGGCCGTCGGCATCTGGCTGGCCTTTTTGGTGAGCGGTAATTTACGGCGGCCGCTGGAAGACATCATCCGGGTCCTTCAGAAAGTCCGTAACGGACATTTTGACGAGAAGGTCCGGGTGACATCCAATGATGAGATCGGCTATACCGGTGATTCCATCAACGACATGACCGACGGGTTGATCGAGCGGGACCTGATCAAGGATACGTTCGGCAAGTATGTGGCCGAAGAGGTCAGGGACGAGGTGCTGTCCGGCCGAACGCCTTTGGACGGCGAAAAAAAGGAGGTGACTATCCTCTTTTCCGACCTGAGAGACTTTACCCCCATGACGGAGCAGAACGATCCCAAGCTGGTCATCCAGATCATGAACGCCTACTTCAAGGAGATGGCCGAGGCCATTAAGGAAGAGGGAGGGCTGGTTCTTCAGTTCATCGGCGACGAGATCTATGCGGTTTTCGGGGCCCCCATCTATCGGCAGGATCATGCCGCCAAGGCCTTCAGGGCCGGTCTGGAAATGAGAAGACGGCTGACCGGCCTCAACCGTCAGTTTGTAGAAAGGGGCTGGCCCACCCTGCGGCACGGCATCGGGATCCATACAGGTGAGGCACTGGCCGCCAATATCGGCAGCCCGGACCGCCTGTCCTATCTCCTGGTGGGAGATACCATCAACCTGGCCTCAAGGCTCCAGTCCCTCACCAAAGAGGTGGGGACCGATATGATCATATCGGCAACCACCCACGCCCATCTAAACCCCGACGCGCGCGAGGCCATTGCATTAAAACGGCTGCACAACATGTCCGTCAAAGGGAAAGGCAAACCGGTCGAGGCCTTTGCCGTGCTTGAGCGTGAAGGCCCATCCCATGGTCCATCTTAGACGGAGCGGATCATTCATCTGCAATCAGGGCCAGCCGCAACGTGTTGAGCCCGATCACCGCCCCCCGTGTCCGCAGGGTAAATGGATCTCCCCCCATGTCCCACGAAAAGACCTTATTCATCCCCTCGCCTGAAACGGCTGCGCTCGCTTTCACCACGGGATGGGTTCCCTGCCCCTCCTGAACAAATCCTAAGATCGCGAGGCCCACATTCGCATGGGCCTTCTCCCTCACCGTCTGTGCCACGGCCAGGGCGGATTCCGGTTCAAGCACGACCTCCTCCCGGCCGAGGTATTCCGCCACACTTCCCGGACCCGGAACGACACAGCTCTGGAGCAGCCGTGAGCAGCCGGGGACGTTATAAAGCCGCTCTGCTGACAGGCCCCCGGTGAAGGTTTCCAGGATGGCCAGGGTAAGTCCCCTTCGGTGGAGCAGGGAATGAATCACGCCTTCGAGGGTGTCGTCGCCCTGGCCGAAGATCTTGCTGCCCAGCCGGGATCGGATCTCGGCCGCCACGGGATCGATCAGCGCCGCAGTTGCCTTGTCTCCGTCCGCAACCGCCGCGATTCGGATCTTGATCTCCCCCTGGGACGCCAGGAGACCCACTTCAGGATTCTGTCCCGGTTTGATGAGGTCATGGATCAGCCTGTCCACCCCGCTTTCACCCAAGCCCACCACTTTCAAAACCTGATAGCTGACCCGATGATCTAAAATATTAAACCGCTCCCGGACCCAGGGCAGCACCTCATGGATCATGAGATACCTGAGTTCCCTGGGCACCCCGGGGAGACATATCACCGCCGTTTGTGCCATCTCGGTGATAAATGCGGGGGCCGTGCCCACAGGGTTTGATATGGCAATGCTGCCGGCCGGGACATAGGCCTGTCTCCGGTTGTTTTCGGGCATCTCATAACCATACCTTCTGAATATGGCCTCGATCTCGTCCATGAGATCCTGCCGGTAGTCAAGCGCCACCCCGGCCACCGCTGAGACCGCCTCCCGGGTCAGATCGTCCAGGGTGGGTCCGAGACCCCCTGTCGTAATAACCAGATCGCACCGGTCCACCGCGGAACGGATCGCCTGCAGCATTTCATCCATCCGGTCGCCCACCGTTGTCCTGAAACGGACGGCAATACCCAGGCCAGCCATTTCATGGGCCAGATAGACCGTGTTCGTGTCCTCGATCTGGCCTAAGAGCAACTCGCTCCCGATGGTGATAATTTCGCACGTCGGAGCCTCGCCTGAATGCGGTCCGAATGAATTAGTGCTCATGAAAACCTCTCTGGATACTGGATGCCTATTGCTGGACGGTCGATCCTCGTTGCTCGGGACTGCTTCATAGACACCGCCTAATCTTACTGCTTACTCCCTGCCGCCTGCGGGTCCATCCTCACATCTCACCCCTTATCCCTCAATAATACGTCGATTTCCGCTTCTTCTCTCTTCTTCCCAGAACAAGACCAAACATGAGACCCACCAGCATCACTGCGCCTCCTGTCAGAAACCAGGTATTCCTTTGAGAGGACTTGAGGTCTTCATTTTCCTTGGTCAGAATTTCCCCAGTCGCAAGGGCATCCTGCATCTTCTTCTGTGCGATGTCATATTCCTTTTGGAGTTTCAGAAATCCGCCGGCCCCCTCCTTCAATTTCTCGTATTTCTGCTGTATCTCACCCAATACCCGCTCGTTTTCCGCCAACTTTCGCCCCATCTCTTGCCTTTCACCGGTCAGAGTTCGCCACTCCGTCTCGATACTGGCCAGTTTCTCTTTGAGCCGGGCATTTTCCTCTTCTAAAGAAACGGCCCGGATTTCCCACGGGACACGTGGAACCAGAAACCCGCTCACGATCCAGCCTTCCTTATTGTCCCACTTGGGCGCCAGGAGCCGGACATGACTCCATCCCTCCCGGGAACCCAGGATCTCGACGGGCTCGTTCTGGGCAAGCATAGCCAGAATCTTTTCATCGGTCCCCGGCCCGTTCCGGAGGGTAATCTTGGTGGGATTCGTGACATAGGCCTTCTCAGCCCGGCAAGGGACTGAACAGAGACACATGCATAGACTTACACTAACAGCAATGACCCATTTAATCATTTTCTCCGCCCTTTTCTTTTCGTATTACCTGGATATCGGTCATTCGGGTCCCGGGGTACTGTCCCTGCTCATCTTTTTCAAGATATTTGACCATATCCCATACGGTATTTAATGCGATGCTGACCCCTATTAGGGCCTCCATTTCAACCCCTGTGCGGGCCTGGGCCCGGACAAGGCATCGGGCCTCGACCCCGTCATCAATGACTTCAAACCCCACCTTTACGGTGTCCAACGGTATCTGGTGACAGTGGGGGATCAGAAGATGGGTCTGTTTGGCCGCATTCATGGCGGCCACCTCAGCCACCAGAAAAGGGTCGCCCTTTTTGACCTCGCCCTCCGCTATCTTTCGAAGCGTACCGGGCGCCAAATGAATTTTCCCCAGAGCCTCTGCCTGGCGCCGGACCACCGGTTTCTCTGTAACATCCACCATTCCCATGTTCCAATATCTCCAGTTATCGGTTGGTTTTCATCGGTACCGCCGCCATCCAAATTTGATGGTCTCGCAAGGAAACGGAAACAATAGGATTCCAGGGATTTCTCAAATGCCTAACCTTTTACAATAATCAGCAATCCCCAAAATCGATGTAAGAAAGGCCTTTCACACGAACCCTATGATGGGCGCGCAAAAAGCCACCAAAGCTACATGTAAACCTCATGACTTCAATAGGTTATATTCATTTCAACTGGTACGTCTGGGATTTCAAAAGGTCGTCAATGTTGCGTTTCGGTAAATCAGGCCATATATCACCCGCATATGATAAGTCCCGCTGGAGCAGGATCTGATCCAGGAGTTCAAAGACCGTGCTGTTAAGGCGGAGCAGCAGCCAAATCCGACCCAAATTTCAACGTCGATTCTGGGCAGCTGCCTTTGCGCGTTTTCGGCGCCATTGGCACGGTTTTTTGACAACCTGTAAAACCAGGTGATTAAGGGTTTACATGGAATACGGCCCCACTTTCCACATGCATGCCGGGCCCGATGGTTACGACGGGCGCCGTCAGAGTAACGTTGGCCCCTGCTTCAATGATGACGCCGGCCCCCGTCGTGATGGAGGCCGTACCCGTACAGACGCACGTGGTCCCCGAGGCAAAAACCGTGTTTTCCAGGGTCACCGCAGAGCCGGAACAGCTTGGGCAGCCATAAGGCATTGTGAATCGCAGGGCTGGATAATTAAGAAATCCGGCAGCCATCGGTCGGGAGCCGTTGTAGCCGTAGCGCACGGTCTGTGTTCCAGCAGGATTTTGAATGCCGATCGTTGCGCTTTGGGCGTTGTCTACAGTGTTAGGCAAATCTGCATCCGTGTCGTAGTAGACAAAGACGATTCTCCCGGTTGTCTCGTAGAGTTTTGCCTGGAACTGCACCGTGGCCAAAGGCAAGGAGTTGCGGTTGTTATAATGCTCCGCACGCCAGTGAACGATCAGGCGTCTGCCTGGCGCAGTCCCTTTCACCTCATATTTCGCGTAAACAGAGGCCGTGTTGTACACCATGGACAGGTCGTCCCACCATGGTGCGACCATGGATCCGGGGACCCCCGCGCTGGTGGGGAAATCACTGTTGATGTAATAGAGCCCCCCAGGGGCATTGAACGTCAGGAATCCATTCACAGAAACATACACATTTGTGTAGGTGGTCCCGTAAAAGGGAAAGGAGAAGCCGATGGGGATCTGTTCCGTTCCGTCCTCCGGGTTTGCGAACACGATGGTCGTTCCCGTACCGGCGATGCCCTCCCAGGCGTCGTCGGAGGCCTCGCCGGTGTAGCCGTAGGGATCGGGCCCGGGCCAGTAGGTATCCCGATCGAATACATAGGCCGAGCCCGCGTCCGAGTTGTCGTTAATGGAAGAGACCAGCACCTCATATCCAGAGCTGAGGCCGACGCCGTACCCGAACTGGTCGCCGGATGCGCCGTCGGATGGGGTGATCTTTTCCACCTGACCCCAGTTATCGGCGCCCCCCTGGCTTTGTCTATGGATATAAGAGGCACCCGTCTGGGTGGCGCCCGTATCCCCATACACCGCGCCCACCAGGAGATCGGCACCTCGCAGGTCCACCGCGTGTCCGAAACGGTCGGAGGCGTGTTCTCCGGTCAGCTTTTTCAACTCCCCCCAGTTGTCCCCTCCGCCTGTGTCCTTCTTAAAGAGATAAACAGCGCCTTGACCGGAGTTGTGCCCGTAGGCCCCGACAGCCAGATAATTGCCCGAAAGGCTGACAGAACAACCGAAATTGTGTCCATCCCCCCAGTCGGATGCGTGGATGTATCGGATTTGCCCCCAATTGTCTGCGCCACCAAAATCCTGTCGGTAGACATAGATAGACCCCGGTTCCTCCCAGGGATCGCTCGGGTCCGCCCTGTAGAGTTCCAAGGGCATGCCCACCACGGCGTAATTGCCGTCAATGGACACCGCCTGGCCGAACTGCTCCCCGTCGGAATCAGTAGGGCCTTCAATCTTTTTGACCCGGCCATAGTCGTCCGCATCCACGGTATGGTGGCCCTTTTTAAAAATGTATGCGGCCCCGTTTTTGTTGGGACTTGCCACAATATTCTCTTTTCTCGCACCCACGATGATGTATTGACCGTTGCTCGAGATATCCACGTGTTCGCCAAAGCCCGTTACCGTACTGTCGCCGCTCAACTGGCATTCTTCTCCCCAGGCGTTGACCCCTCCTTCGTCCCTCCTGAAGACGTATGCCCCGGGGTTGTCCTCGCCGCTAGCCGTCCCTCGATAGGGGGCGCCCACCACGGCAATGCCTTCAGCAGCGTTGATGGCCACGCCAGATCCGAAGCCGTCGTGATAGCCGATGCTGGCCGGCCGCAGTGTCTTGAAGAACGACCAACGGTTGGTTCCGTCCTGCGATCTTTTGAAGAGATACGCCTGGCCGAAGTCCTCTTCCGTATAATCGTCGATGTTTCCGTTGCCGCTGGTGTCATAATCCACGCCAGGAGCGCCGATCAGGGCGTAGTCGCCGTCGATGGCCACCGACGTCCCGAACCTGTCATCGGCCCTGCCGTCCCAGGCACCGCCCGCATCGGCGCCTTCCAGTTTTTCCAGTTGTGATGTCAGCAATCCGGTATAGGCCTTCAGTCGTTCGGGATCAAAATAGACGGCCGCTGCATCGATTCCGTGCGTCTCCAGAAACCAATCTCCTCCAGCCGAAGGATTGCCGGTGTTGTTCCGGGAGGTAGCCACATTAGTCCCTGAGATTCCTTCCAATGCGGCAACCAGAAGACGCCCTCTCTCCGTGGCTGCCACCCGGCATGCGAGGATGTCGATGCGGCCGTCTGACGTCATTAACTTCCCGATCTCCCGCCAAAAGGCCTGTTGTTTTTCGCTCCCAAGGGTCGAATCCAGGGTCACGGTTTCAGACCCCGTAAGACAGAATTTTCCAGAGCCAGTATCATGGACGGCTATCCCCATTGATTTCACCTTCGCCCCTCCGACCGCTTGCCGCACCCGGGCTGCCAGCGCTTCAAGGCTCGTGGTAATTGGCTCATATCGGATTACAAGAATGTCCTTTCGGGCGGCCGATGCCAGGGCATGCGCTTCATCGACGCTTTGAGAAACCAGCAGCACGCCGATGGAACAGGAGGGCACTACCGGTTTTCCCTCTGCAACGGGCATCTGGATAGTGAAAAGAAAGGCAACAGCGGCAGGAAAAACCAGACAACGACCGTGGCGCCTGTGGGGAGTTCCTTGAACCTGTTGTTTCATTGTGCACCTCCTCAAAATTCAACAAAAGGTTATACACCCATACTCGAATCTGAAGAATCCTCCAAGGGATACAAGCGACATTGGCTCGTCTTATCAAAAAAAAGTCACGGTGCAGACCAACTTAAGTGTTAGTCAGGTACCGCCATGTCCCCGATACGCTGCCTCTTCTCGGACATCCCGAAACCCTATACCATGGCCCCCCTTTGATCGATAACCGTGAACAGCCCGCGCTGCCGCGATGAGTCGCATGATTGCAGATGTGACGGGCTCATAAAAAGTCAAGAAAGCAGCTATTGAACCCGCTTATTTCAATAGATTATCTGCTTGAAACGGCAAATCGGGCCTATTTGTGAGCAATCAACTTCAGATGGCGATAAATTCCCTCTTTTTGGCGCCCCGCTTCTTGATCCGGTCCACCGTATCGATCAGGGCGGGAAACACATGCTCACGGGTGTCCCCCCCCACGACCACGGCCATGATGTCGCGGCCGACCGATAATCGACCGGCCTCCGCTGTTTCAATCAACACCTCCACAATGCCCGGCATCTTTCTTGTCTCATCGGCTATTTTTGTAATCTCATCCGGATCGAACTCGATCTCGATGGCATTCACCCGATCTCCGCTCAGAGAGGTCGCCCTCACCACGCCCAGATGGCTTGCGATCATCCCCATATCCGGATAAAGCGGGTGTTTCTTCATAACTTGAATCATCCTGGTCAGGTCCATGGCATCCTCCTTTTGGGCAAAATCATTTGGGACAAAATAATTGAAAAAGTATTGAAATAGCTAATGGTTAATAGCTCATGGGTTCGACGTTCAAGGACTTCCCAATCCCTGAATCCCCAAATCCCTCAATTCTCAAATTCCTGAATCCCCAAGTTCTCCCTTACCGGCCCCCTCGTCCTCCAACCCGTTTAACCGAAACAGCCGTTTTGTCAAGTCCAGATAGGTGTTGAGGGTAGGTCGCCCTGCCCTTCCCTTTAAAAAAACAATCGGGTCATTCAGCACCTTCTCAACGATGGAGCGGGTGAGGGTCTCTACGGCCTCATGCTGAGTCGGCGTGAGCCGATCCAGGACAGAACGGCTCTTGGCGAATTCCGACTGGAGAATCGATTCCGCCTTGTCGCGCAGCGAAACGATCGTGGGAACCACGGCCAGCGTCTTGAGCCATTTTTCAAATTTGCCGACCTCTTCCTCGACAATGCGGCCGGCCTTCACCGCCTCTTCCTTCCGTTGCGACATGTTGAGGGCAACCACGCCCTTGAGATCGTCGATGTCATACAGATAGACGTTGGACAGGGCATGGACCTCGGGCTGAACATCCCTCGGAACCGCAATATCAATAAAGAAGAGGGGACGGTTGCGCCGTCTCCTGAGACACTTTTTCACCTGCCCCTGGGTGATCACATATTCCTTGGCGGCCGTGGAGGTGATCACGATGTCCACGTTCAGGAGTTCCGAATCGATTTCCTCAAAGGAGACGGCCTTCCCATTGAAATGTCCTGCGACCTCCACCGCCCGCTCAAAGGTCCTGTTGGCCACCACAAGGGAACTGACGCCGTTTGTCAGGAGGTGTCTGGCCGCCAGTTCAGCCATCTCGCCGGCCCCCACAAGGAGGACCTTTTTCCCCTCCAACACGTGAAAGATCTTCTTGGCCAGCTCAACGGCCGCGTAACTGATAGAGACCGCTGCCCCGCAGATCTCGGTCTCGGATCTCACCCGTTTGGCCACATGAAAGGCCCGGTGCATAAGCCGGTTGAGGATAACGCCCGAGGTCTTCTCCGCAGCAGCCAGCGCATAGGCCTCTTTGATCTGGCCCAGGATCTGCGGCTCTCCCACCACCATGGAGTCAAGGCTCGAGGCCACGTTGAAGATATGACTGACCGCATGCATATCTTCCAGCACATAAAGGGACGGCGCAAGGTCGCGGATATGGACCCCGCCGAGTCCAGACATGAGTGAAATAACCGATTCCCTCGCCGACTCCGCCTCCTCGGTGATGAACAGGGCCTCGACCCGATTGCACGTAGAGAGGAAAAGCCCCTCCCGGACAACCTCGCTGCTCCGCATCCATGCCAGGACCTTCCGGATGTTGTCCGCGTCTCCGCCAAGGCACTCCCTCAGCTCAACAGGGGCGGTCTCATGATTCATCCCTATTGCGATAATCTTGAGCATGGCGGTCACCGCGTCCCCATGCTGCTGAAACTGTGATATCCCCCCATCAGGAGACTGACCCCCACAAAGGTGAAAATCAACACCGCGAAGCAGACGATCGACATGACGGCCGCCCGTCGACCCTGCCACCCCACGGCCAGTCTCTGGTGAAGAAGGGCCGCATAGAACAACCACGAAATGAGAGACCAGACCTCCTTGGGGTCCCACTGCCAGTAGCGCCCAAGGGCGACCTGGGCATAGATCGAGCCGGTAATCATGCCGATGGTCAGGAATGGAAACCCGTAGACAATGGAATTATAATTGATGGCGTCGAGCGTCGCCAGAGAGGGGAGACGGCTGTACATCGAGCCCAGACGCTTCCGTTTGATCTGTCGTTCCTGGATCAGGTACATAATGGCCGCTAAAAACGCAATGGCCAGGAGCGCATCGCCTGTAAACACGGTCCCCACATGGATCGTGAGCCAGATGCTCTTAAAAAGGGGCTTCACCGGTGCCGCGGCCCATGGCATGGCCGAAGAGATGATCATCAGAAACGCGGCCATGGGTGCGACAAAGGAGCCCAGGACCCTCAACTTGAACCGGGCCTGCGCGACCAGATAGACGCCCGCAAGGGTCCACGCAAAAAACGAGAGGGCCGATCTGAGATCCAGGACCGGGGCCGTCCCCAATTGGTAGTAGCCATATGCCAGAAACACCGTATGGAACAGAAATCCGGCCACGAGAATCCAGTAGGAACACCTGAAGGCCCATTTCTGCTGCCTGATGATAAATACCGTAAATCCACCTGCCGCCAGGAGATAGAGACCCAGGGCCAGGCTGAACCAGGGGGATATCATGGGAATCCTAACCCGGACAAACCGGAATCAATCCCGCAGGACTCACACAAAGACACGAAGACACAAAGCTTTTTTGACCCCATACATCGGGTCGTCTTCTTCTCTGTGGGCGTTGCGGCTCTGTGTGATAACATAGGTTTATACAATCCTCCTCGTAATGGATCCTATATCCATATCCGCTGGGAGGATCTGTTTCAGGGTTGCGGCCACCGTCTCCCGGTCCCCCCGGGCCAGGGCCTCGAGGATGGGGCTATCAACGATCTCGTGAAATATCCGGCTGTTTTCCGGCTGGGGAAGTCCCATGGTGAGAAGGCCCTTGCGCACGCCCCCCATCAGATCCAGAAACTCCGCATATTCTTCGCCGAACTGGGCCTCGAGGCCTTTCCGGATCTTCTTTGAAAGGGCCGGACTCTTTCCTGAGGTGGAGACGGCGATCATGAGATCTCCCCTTCGGACAATGGAGGGGACAATAAAGGTGCAGTCGGCCGGCTGATCCACGGCATTGACCAGAAGGCCCCTGGTGCGGGCCCCCTCGCTGACCCGGTGATTGAGCCCCGCGTCGTCGGTGGCCGCTATGACCAGGGAGACATCATCAAAAAAGGCATCCTCCATTTCCTCGCCTAAAAAGCGTATCTCTCCGTTCTGAATCAACCGGTTGAGTTCCGGGGCCAGTTCCCTCGCAACAATCGATACATTGGCCCCGAACCCGAGAAGGGTCTCCACCTTTCTTCGGGCCACGCCGCCGCCCCCCACCACAAGGGCCGTCATCCCCTCAAGTTGCAGGAATATCGGATAATAACTCATGCTGTCCTATTCTGCTCAGGTGTCGGGTCGTTCATAGGAGTGCCCTATGTGTCAAGAACCTGTCGCAAAAAGCAAGAAACCAGGAAATCTTTTGGCAGTTATGTTCTCTGTGACTCTGTGTTCTCTGTGTGAAATATTTTGGCTGCGGTCATGCCGCATTCGTTCAATATTCAATCGTCAATATTCAATCCTCACACATACCGGTCCACCATCTCGGTAATCAGCCTTTCGACGCCCGCCTTCCCGTCTTTGGCCTCCACATCTTCCAACAGCCCCTTGAGCTTTCCATAAGTGACCAGGTCGTTTTTCAGGTCATCGGTCGAACCGTACGTCCCCCCTCGCCGTCCGAGCCGGTAGATGAGCCGGTCCCTATCGGAAAGCCCCTGGTATCGCCGGATCACCTCCAGCATCTTTCCCTTGTCTTCCGGCAGCCTCCCCGAGACCTCCTCCAGGAGGTTCATGATGTGGTCGCTGGTTACCATGCTCGTAATCCCGTCCAGGGTCTCGATAAAGAGCTTGATCTCCTCCGCGATCATGTCGTCGGTCTGCATGGTAAAGGATCCGTCCATGAGATTCTCGTACAACGGGACCCGGCTGGGGATACGAAGGCTCCTGAGCCGGATGAAGTGGGGGTTGATCTGATTCAAGGCCTTTGCAGTGGCCAGGGCGTGTTCCCGCCACATCTCCTGTCCCCCGAGCCCGGGCATCACATATTCCGAGAGTTCCATCCCCGCTGCCAGGACCTTCTGCCCGGCCTCGATGTGCTGGGCCCCCGTGACCCCCTTCTTCATCAGCTTGAGCAGCGGGTCATAGGCGGTCTCGAGCCCGATATGGATCCTGTCCAGACCGGCCTGGCGTATTTCCGTCAACGACTCCACGGACTTGCGCGCCACGGAGCGCGACCGGGAATAGGTCGTGACCCGCGTAACCTCCGGCAGTGTCTGCCTCAGGAACCTGAGGACCTCCACCAGGTCGCCGGTCTTCATGACCATGTTGTCCGCATCCTGGAGAAAACACGCCCCTGTCCCGTAATAGAGCCAGACGGCGACACTCCGATAGGCGTCGCTATAACCGGAACTCCCGAAAACGGAATTGATCACCGCATCATTGATCTTTCCGCTGTATCCGAGGTTCCATGAGATCGCCTTGATATCATCCACGATATCCCGCACGGTCAGGATGTCCGCCTTGATCTCCTCTGCCGTGCGAAGGGAAAATTTCCGGCCTTTATAGACCGGGCAGAATCGGCACTGATTCCAGGGGCAGTTGCGGGTGATCCGCAGAAGAAGGCTCCGCGCCTCATTGGGCGGCCGTATCGGCCCCTGCTCAAAGCTGTATTCCTTTTGTCTCATGTTGCCTGCCCTCTCTTAAATTCCGGGTCAAAACCTTATCACTTATGATCGTTCGTTTCAAGATATTACCTGTTTCCCATTTTTAAACCCCTTTTCAGGGTACGGCAGGAACCCCTCTGATCCAGCGCGCCCTCCGGCCACTGAACTGGGGGGGCCCGTGTTCCCGTTCGTGAAGACCCCAGGGTCTTGCCCTCTTCAGAATGCGAACGATTTTCCTTGACTTAAACTCAATTTTCAATAAGATCCCCCCGATCGTCCATATCCCATGAGCCATCAGCCATCAGCCATCAGCCATTTCTTCTCAGACTACCCCCTCAAATACCCCATCCCCACCTACGGACAGGAGTTTTGTGGCCTGTCGGGAGTGAAAATCACGGACACAACAATCCGGAATTTTTACAAACAAGACCTGAACCGTTACAGGTCCCTGCCCTTGTCGCAGATGGAATGTGAGCGGCTTGTGCGCATTGGAATCGGTCAAGAAAGGGCGCCCTAAGACGAACCGACTTCAGAAGTCGAGCGGGCTCCTGGCCTCTTTCACGGTCCTGCTGGGTATGCAATGGGTGTAGATCATGGTGGTTCTCACGTCGCTGTGGCCAAGGAGGGTCTGGATCGTCCGGATATCATAATTAGCCTGCAACAGATGGGTGGCAAAGCTATGGCGGAAGGTATGAGAAGTGACCCGCTTCGTAAGTTTGGCCCTGCGTACAGCCTCGTAAAGCGCACCCTGGACATGAGTCTCGTGCAGATGATATCGCCGCAGTTCTTGTGCCGCCGAAACCTGCGTGAGAGTCTTTTGCGGGAAGAACCACTGCCAGATAAGATCCTTGGCTGCCGAGGGATACTTCTTCTCCAGTCGGTCGTCAAGAAACACCCCTGTATATCCGGCCGCGAGATCTTCATCATGAATGTTCTTCACGGCCTCAAGTTGCCAAGTCAGCTCCGGCACAATCGTCTCCGGCAGGGGAACCGTGCGGTCCTTTTTCCCTTTTCCGTGGACAGTGAGTATTCCGGCCTCGAAGTTAAAATCCTTGACGCGCAATTGCAGGCATTCAAACAACCTGAGCCCGCAACCATAAAGCAATTTGACCACGAGATCATAAGGATATTGGAGGTGCTTCAGCACGGTCTCTATTTCCTTTCGGGAAAGGACTACCGGAATATATTTGGACTTTTTCGCACGGGGAACGTCCTTGTAATCTCCGAAATCCTGTTTGAGAGCATGCCGAAACAGAAAAAGAAGCGCATTGAACGCCTGATTCTGCGTGGATGCCGAGACACTGCATTGAACAGCGAGATAGGTCAGGTATTCCTTGACATCCCTCGATGACAGAGACTTCGGCGGTTTATTCTTTAGAAAACGCTGAAACTGCCGTGACCAATGGGCATAGGCTTTAAGCGTCTTTCTGGAGTAATGCCGCGTTTTGATTTCCGCTGCCAGCTCGGCGATGGCGGCATCCCATTCCGGAGATGCGGATTTAACGGCATAGCCATCCTCCCACAAACGCCAGCGCGGACCCTGTGCCGGCACACCATATGAAGTGGCCTTCAGGGGAATGGACTCGGGAAAAGAGGGAGACGCATCCCGGATCTGCTGAGGTTCCTGGATGAATGACATTGCAGTGTCGGTATTGAAATCCGCAACCGGGGTTTCGCCTTTACGCTGCATCTCAAAATATAGGGATACAGCCTGGGCTGCCTGATTTTGCTGGACCGGGGTCTGTCCTTTTTCCCGCAACTTGTCGATGAACAAGCGTACCTGGTCAGGTCGGCCTTCGGGGACAGGATGTTTGGCACAGAAATCCAGAAAATACCTAAGCCACTTTTTATACTCTGCACGCTGTATGGGCGCAACGGCTCGTTCTTCGAGAATGGCGTCAAACCCCGTCAGAATGGCAAACGGAACACGCAGCATCGGCATTGAAAAGAAACCTCTTAAGAACCTAAATTGGATGTTGAACAAGTTAATAAGAATAATAATATCAGATAGATTTGTCAACATAATTTTATTTTGATATTGACAAGCTCGAAACTCCTTGATATTGAAAGGAAACTATTCAATAACTTGTTCGGCAACACAAAGGGGGAAATTCACGTGACATATCGAGAGCAACAGCGACGAAAGTTAACATCGATGCGGGAGATGTTTTTCAAAGACCCCGGGAACGGCATCTTTTATGGCAAGGAACGCGAATTCGCACTTTCCGATCCAATCATCAACTTATGGGAAGGCATTCGGTATGATGCCGTTGACTATTTCAAACGAAACAATATTGGTTGGTGGCAAAGTAGCGGCGACGATTTGCCCACAGGGCATTTGCTTTCATCGCAGATAGCATGTGTGAACCATCTGTACTTCATCAGACAAAGAGAAGACCTTGCGACCGCGCTTCTGAAGGGAATAGACCCCGATGTAGACCATGCAGTCATCGTTGACGACGGGTATGTCGAATTTGAATTCATTGGTTCCGAAAAAGCTAAAATCCCCCTGTTGCTGAACGAAAAAGTTCTCACACGCGGAGCGAACTGCACCTCTGTCGATGCGGCCATGATTGGTCGGTTGCGGTCGGGAGACCTACGGTTATTCCTGATTGAGTGGAAATACACGGAGGCATACCAGACCGAAGACAAGTATATCCCCGAGAGAGCAGCCCGTTATGACAACTTGATAATGGCCCCGGATTCCCCGTTTGTCGGGGGAATAAATGTGGCAGCACTCTATTTTGAACCTTTCTATCAACTCATGCGGCAAACGTTGTTAGGAAGTCAGTCTGTGAAAGTGAAGGACTATGGCGTTTCTTCCTACAAACATCTTCATGTTGCCCCGATGGAGAACACGGAACTCCGAGAAAGAATTACCTCGAATGGATTGACGGGAACAGACATCCATGATGCTTGGAGTAAGACGCTGAAAAACAAAGACGCTTTCATTGGGACAACGCCAGAAGACTTACTGAGACCAGTCTCAGACTTGAGAGACTCAAAATCGGTCCTTTATTATCTACAGAACAGATATTGGAAATGAAGGCCGAACAAGGCGCTTGCAGTCGGACGCGCAAAAAGCCGCGCGCCACTGAAGCGCACCGTTGGATGTAACCAAAGTGAACGTAGGAGCACATAATGGTGTTTCAATCATCTGCTGATATAGTCAAAGACATCTTGAAACGAAGGCTGCTATCTGCCGGGCAAATCCTGAAAGGAAGCTTCCCAAGCATACTTTCCGAAAGGTCTCCGCAGTGGCTTCTTCTTGGCGACGATCATATCTTCGCAGTCATCTTTATTGATGACGTCGAGAAACGTCAAATAGCAGATTTCCAGAAACGAGTATCACAACCCTTCCCCGGTCTTATGACAACAGACCCGACTGTTCCGGCCGCTTTCAAGCTGCAAAATGCACGTAACAGCATCTTCTCTAACTGCACCGTTGAAAATACAACTTCCTTCTCCATGGGTCCTGATTCTACCATCATAGTTATTGACCATAGACAGGTTCTTAGAAGAACGGAGATCGGTGACATCGAATATAGAGTCCCACTGGGCTATCTCATATCCTTCGGGCCCGAAATAACTTCGGGGAGTGTTTTTGATTTCTTTGAGGAACTAGTTGCTTATTCAGTGAGCCAATGGAGAAGCCCCAATGACGGTTGAAGGTCCTGATCTTTACTCACAGCTGAGGGCATCGATGGAAAATGAGGGCCAAACCGAACTGGAATGCCGTTCTTTCCTATCCCACGCGAAAGACCTTCTTGTTAAGGTTACTCCTATAGCTTTTCTTGCAGAGGCGGATGAGTACCGAGGTCATTCTGGCGATTCCGACTACATTGTCGTGTGTGAGGTTTGTGATGAGGCAGGTATTCCATCAAATCAAGCATACATCTGGGAGGCCAAAGCCCCGCAGTGTTACGTTTTTGAGCAGGATACACAGAACAGAGTAAGGCCATCCAAGGATTTTATTTCGGCAGAGAACCAGTTACTTCACTACTACGAAGAAAGCAAAGGAAGCGATCAGTTCAGGTCTGAATTTGGCATTACTCATCCAGAAAACGTGAAGCTCGGCGGTATCATAATCGGCTCAAGAAGAACCCTGGTGAAGAACACAGACTATAACGCTGACATGGCGTTTCGGCTTTACGCACGTGCGCTTGATCTGAGGCGACGCTACTTGTACGGCCATTCCGGCATCAAAATCATGATATGGGACACGGTCCTTGAACACCTACAGCGTTCGGAACCAGTTCGGAGGATTGTTCTTGAACCAGTAAGTTCAGCTGTTAGGGTGGTGTCAGACGAGGTGAGGGTTGTCATTGATAATCCATAAGAAGCATCCAACAAAACGTTCCACCGGCTCGCTTACGCTCCCGGTGAACTCAGTGTTGGGCGTCATAGGAAAGCGAGAGAAATGCATCAAGGAATATATGATCGGCTGATTGAACTTGCACGGGCACTCCCCGGACGACTCACCACCTACTCTGACATCGCACCGCTTGCAGGTCTCTCAATGAACAACGACGCGGATCGAGAAAGAATCTCCACGCTCCTCGGTGAGATTCTCTTGCATGAGGTCAATCAAGGCCGTCCTCTCCTTACCGCCATCGTCGTCCATCGCGGCAACGACAATAACCCTGGCGAAGGCTTCTTCTCTATCGCTACTGATATTGGTAGGTTCAACGGTTCGCGCGACCCTTTGGCGCGCCTTGAATTTTGGGTTCGTCAGGTGCAAGAAGTACATACCTACTGGGCAGCGCATTGAAGGTTATGGCCGCCTCAGCACATATCGGGGAGAGGGGGACGCTGTAAGGTTTTTAGGTTTTGCAAGAGATCCTTAGATCAAGGGCTGGAATATGTCACCAACCTTAAAACCTAACAGCGTCCCCGTTATCCCGCGGTGTGAATGGTGCGGGAGTGACCCACTATATGTCGCCTATCACGACTATGAATGGGGTATCCCTGTTCACGATGATCGACTTCTCTTTGAATTCCTGATTTTGGAAGGAGCCCAGGCGGGACTGAGTTGGTTGACGATCCTGAAGAAGAGAGAGAACTACAGGAAGGCGTTTCACGCCTTTGAAGTTGAGCTTGTTGCCAAGTACACAGAAGCAGACGTGGAACGCCTGCTTGCCGATGCGGGGATCGTGCGAAACCGCCTGAAGATAGAGTCGGCTATCAAGAACGCGAGAGGTGTTCTTGGCATCCAAGAGGAATATGGATCGTTGGATTCATATCTCTGGCGCTATGTCGATGGTATCCCCGAGCAGAATGCTTGGCGATCCATGTCTGAGCTTCCAGCAAGGACAGAGCTGTCTGACACGATGAGCAAGGATTTGAAGAAGCGAGGGCTCAACTTTGTGGGCTCGACAATCTGCTACGCTTTCATGCAAGCGGTGGGCATGGTGAACGACCACACGACTGACTGCTTCCGATACAAGGAAATCAAGGATCTTGCCCAACCAATGCGTGCTGGCTGACGCCGCACCCCGCCGCTCGTTCCTCGCTCTGGGGTCCGGCGCAGCAGACGCTCACGTTCAAGGATAATTATCCGATAGACGAATTTTCAGAGGCTGATTTGATTTATAATACCAATACAATGCAAAACCTGACATCGGCGGTGTTCAGATAATTGATATGCAAGGAATGTGAATTAGAGTAGACGCGCTACAGGTCGGTTCATTCAGACTGGGTCTTTATTCCTATGACCAGAGGAAAGAACGCTTCTGATGGGATTTGCTGAAAAGTTTGTCAGGCAGTGCCGGAAACCTCAAGGGTTTCTTGGAAGATTTTTGGGCAGGGCCATGAATATCGGACATGCAAGAGTTAGGCGGTGGGGTCTTGGCTATGTCCCTTCTGAATCCTATGTTGCCGTCCTAGATATCGGCTGTGGCGGAGGGGGCGCACTTCGGGACATGGCTTCAAGATTCCCAAATGCCAAGCTCTATGGAATTGACTATTCCCAAGACATGGTTCTGTTGGCAAATAAGGTGAACAAGAAACTATTAAAGAAAGGGCGAGTAGAAATCAGCCAAGGTTCAGTTTCATCCCTTCCGTTTTCCAGTAACACTTTTGACCTCGTTACTGCCTTTGAAGCTTACTATTTCTGGCCAGATCTTCATCGTGACCTCCAAGAAATCGAGCGTGTGTTAAAGCCAGGAGGAACACTGCTACTTGTGAACGAGGTCTATGAAAACGAAAAATTCCAAGACCGAAATAGGAAATGGGTTGCCTGGGCGGACATGCAGCTTCATAGCCCCGGAGGTTACCGGGAATTTCTGGAGACTGCGGGATACGAAGCCATTGAGGTTCATGAAGTCGTTGAAAAGAATTGGATTGCGGCTGTGGGCAATAAGACCGAACTGCCATCAGGAGGAAAGCGAAACCGACACTGAAAAACAAGAAAAATTCATAACAATTCAGTGTCACGTAAGATAAAAGCCGTGTCGGACACATCATCTGCTGTTTGCGAATGCCTTGAAATTCAAACATAATTATCCGAAGATTGAAACATCGAGCTTGAAAACCTTTTATGATACCAATCCTATTGGAAAAGTGATTTCAGTCTTTAGCCGGTTTGGACTGATGCAAGTATCCCTGACATAACGTGAAGAACTGGGGGACGACCGTAAATATTAAAATAACTTGACGAAAAGCATATTTAAGAGCGATCAACGAATACTCGGGGAGAGTGAATTTGTAAATGAGGTACTTTCGGAATCGGAGAGGCAATTTGCGCGGAAATATAGACTCAAAAGCCTGGGCTATGATTTTGAAAGGGTTGTTGAAAGGGTTTCCGAAATATTCCAGTTGAAAAAGGAGTACATAACCGGAAAAGGCAGGCAACAGGATCGGGTGATGTCCAGGGATTTGCTTTGTTATTGGGCTGCGGTTGAATTGGAGATGTCTATGGTGGATTTGGCGAGACAATTAGAATCTAACCCCCGCTGCTGTCAGTTGTGCGGTTCAGCGGGGAGAGAAAATGGTAAAGGGAAGAGGTTATGAACTGGAAACCTGAGATATTTGAATATTTACGGTCGTCCCCCAGTGTCTCACTGGAAACCTACTCGACTTTCATTGCTGATAGCACCGAAAAGAAATTGGCAGCATAGAGCATGACAATCTAAAGGATTCTCTATCGGAATAACGGTCAATCCTCTGAAATCAGTTTGAGCTTACGCAGAAAGATGCCTGGCTGTTCCGGAGAAAGAGGAGAGGCGATCGCTCGGGAATTTAAAAGGGCGGTCCTCAATTCAAAGGTCAAACGTTGACCCCATAAGTACTTGAGTTCGAATGAGTGAGTAGGAGGTTAAAGAACCATGAAAATCACCCCAACGCTTGATCTATATTCGCTGCCGAGAAAACAAGGCCAAATTCGTTATATTGGTTCAAAATGGATTGAGGATTTTGCCCGCCAAGTACAGAAGGAGGACTTTCGAAACTTACGGTCACTGATATTGGATATTTCCAATGTGGAGTTCATCACTTTATTCGAATGGGCAGGCCTTATGGCGTATTTGGAACGTCTTTTGATAAATGCCCAGTCATTAACAGAGTTAATGATTGATGCGAAAGGCGAGAATGATCTTCGAATCATTCCCAGCCATGATTTTATACGAAACATTAAGGGCGAAATGATCCCCTTTTCTCCTGAAGAAATTGATGAATCAAAAAGGCTTTACAAGGTCCTAGGTTTTATTGAATCCGTTGGTGGGCTTTCCGGCTTAAGCCATCCAGAAACACGACTTGGTTACCGCTGGATGGATAAAGCAAGCGCGGCTCTGCGAGCATTTTACAGCCAAAAACCAGACAGCCCCGATAGACCTACAATACTGTTTCCTCTCCGCCGCATTGAATCGAAGGAGCATTGTAGAGCTTTTGTGATGGATCGCCCTTTTGGATCGTGGCGGGAGGCAATGGCAGAGAGATTTCGCGAGGCCTCAGTTTTTTGGTCGGAGGAGTTCTGGCGAGTGTTATGTTATGAGCTTTCGGCCAACATTTGGGAGCATGCAGGGCTAACTGGGTTCCTGAGTGCAAGGATAGTGGAACCGTGTTATCAAAGCCAAATTGCAAATAAAGCTGAGTTTCTGCACAGGTGGCAACTCACTTATGGAGACCTTATTGATGATGAACAAATGGAGTGGATGAAGAATGGGTTACTTGAGATCGTTGTAGCGGATTGCGGCAACGGGCTTGTTAGCACATTGAAAGACACCTATACGAAAATTCATGAGATAGATGGATCAACGCCTGTAACTGCGAAGGATGTATTGTGTTTTGCTTTTGATGAACTTGGGACCTCAAAGGAAATGGATGATCATTGGGCGACAGCTCGACATGCTTTGTCAAGGGTTCTGCGAATTGTTGGGAAGTATGGCGGTTCTCTTCGCCTTCGATCAGCAGGCCATGAGATTGTTTATAGAGGGAAAAGCATAAACAGTTTCAGAAGGTCTAGAGATAAGAAAGGAATCGCACCAACAGCAGACCGACGCTTCGATTCTTTTATTCCCGGAACACAGATGCAGATCTTGTTACCATTGTACATACCTGACAGATCTTCAGCAATAATTACCCACCGTTCTGTTCTGGAAACAGCGTTACCAAATTCGTATAAAATAGATCCCGTACATCCAATAGGACATTTAGTGCCTCTTCTGGAAGAATTAAACCAGCCTAACCCATGGGTGGGCGAGGAGGAAGCTCATGTCTTTCGAAAAGCTTGTGAAAGGCTATGCCGACGTCTGCTCGAGCGAAGAAGAGATGAGGCGATTATATTAGATTTCAGCTATTTAAAATGGACTACCGAGCAATTCGAGACCTTATTGCACCTTCTACAAAACGTTTTGCAGCATAGGCCGGCATTGCTCATAGAGTTAGACCCGCAGCTTGCCGCACAAGTTGTAGCACTCGAAGAAGTTATGGCTGACACTCAGATTTGCTCTTTGTTCTCAGATAAATCGTCTGGTTTTGCCGGAAAGGGGATTTGTGAACTAGGTGTCAGGAACTATTTGGAGACTTATCGCGGAATACACGCAATCTTACTCGGACTGGATACGAACGGGAAACCTATTATCTTTGGCCTTCCAAGCCGGAATTGTGAGAAGCCGTTGCTCGATCTGATATATCATACACAAACAGCTGAAGGGCTCTGCCAATCATATGCCCTTACAGGGGCCGATGAATATCAGCTTAAAGCTGTTCTCAATGGCCCCAATCAAATATTCGTAAAAAGGGAAGATGGCCCATGGGAATGTCTTTGGGATGAATTTATGCTCGCTGCGCAGCACCGCAGGTCCTTGGCTAGACACTTCGATGATGTGGCTGAAAATTGTGGCGCTTGGCGGGGCAGAAAGAAAAGGCCGCCAAGAGTCCCACCGCCTGTTTGGCATCAAGACTCTGACTTTCAGCCTTTTTCAGAATTCCCTGAAACACAAAGTGATACTGGAGAAGAGCTTTATTACCTTCCATGGGCACGAGAGTGGCGTAAAGAATTCCTGGAATGTGCATTGATTCTATCACGCGAGAGATATGCGGATGAGGTGGCGCGGCGACTTATATTCAGATTAGATAGGCTGCTAAAGACTTCCGGGCACTCCCTTAGAGATATAAAGACTATTGCCTGTGTCACCGCTCCTAGCATGCTTCTTACAGAGGCAATTCATAGGTGTTGGCCCATAGAATATCCTGCCCCAACCATAGCAGATCTGGGCCACTATATCTTACTTGGATTTGACATTAAAATGCCCCCTCGCTTATTAGGCTCAGGGGGAATCGTAATTGTGCAAGATGTCATGGACAAACAGAATGTTACAGAGAAGCTACTGATTTATTTACAAGAACAAACCCAGATGGCTGGTGAACAGAATCAATTTGCAGACGGCAAAATTCTTGCTCAAATTAGTTTTGTTCGCCTCTCTGATCCAGAACTCTTGAAGGAGACCCGATCCACAGGGATCGACGAAAGTTGGATAATACGAACACAGACGGGCAATGAAGTTTTGTGCCACAGTATGATTGAAGTTCCTCGACCCCCTTCGGGGATGCAACCTGATATTTTAAAAGAAAATTCTAAGCTTTTTTGGATTGAACCACGCTCGTTGCGCCCTTTTAGATACAGCAGACTTCGCACGGAAACGCCAGAGTCTGACCCGCTCCAGAAAAGGCGGAAGAGTTGCCTTCAGTCTTTCGACGATCCTGCCATAGGCCCTTTGTTCTCCGCTGGACACTATGTTTATGGCAATAGACATTACTCGGTTGTTGTTGATATTCCGCGATTAGCCAGAAGTACAATTGGGGGTCAAATTGCTTCTGATTTGGCCGCTATCTGTGAGGGAGACAGACCACGTTCACTTGCTGTATGGGAAAGAAAGGAAGGACAATCTCTAAAAGGCGACGTCACGGGTGTGCTCATGCCGCTTCATAGTCAGATACACCACTTATGGCCTAAGGTAGAAGCCATTCTTGCCCAGCATGGGCGGCGACAGCCTGCTTGGTATCTGGATGCGACTTTGCTTTACGGAAGCGGGCCTTCTTATCGAATGCCTGAACAACTGGTATATCAGGTGCGAACTGTGGCTGAGTCGCTAAGGAACATTCGAACTAAACGAAAGGTTACAGATAGCGACAAGATAAGGATACTTATACTCGACGATGCTATGATATCTGGCAGAACCGGAGAGACTATTATTGCCAACTTAATGCGCCTAATTTCTGAGGCTACAAAGAGAGGTGAATACCCATCACCAGTAGAATGGATTCGGTACTTTGCAATCCTTAACCAGTGCACCTATGCACGAAACGAACTTTATCAGAACATGACAACTCTCGGTGGAGAGTTAGGGGTAAAAATTCTTTTCGAGGCCTTCGCGCCGTTCATGGGCGTCAAAACATATGATTCCGATAATTGCCCCAGCTGTAAATCATATAAGCGACTTTCTAGGCTGAGGAGAGTCTCAGAAGCTCAATATGCACACGCCACAACGCACTGGATCGACAAGAAGCTTTGGGGATTGTATCCCATTGCTGTCGACGGTTTTGATTTTCACAGGAAGCCCAGGCCTACCCTACCCAAAGCATTAGATATTCTTCCAGCCCTTCAGGGATCAAGCACCATATATACCCCGAGATATGCTGATACTGCTATCTGGCAATTGCAGGAGCTTATGTATTTGAACCAGCCACCGAGTATGGTTTTGACGGCCCTGGCTGGTGCATTTCCAGAAGATGAACGGGAAGAGGGAACAAATCCTTCGGAGTATGAACGATATAGATGGGCTGTGTTAGATTGGTGTATCCGTAATTGGACTCTTGTGGAATTCGATAGGGCCGAATCCATCTTTTTTCAGTGTACGCGTGAGGAAGTGAATCGCAATACGCCTCTCGTGCCATCAATTCTTGAGGCTCTTTCCACATTGCACAGAAACGAACACGTTCGGCAGTTCATTCATTTTTGCATTGCGGAGCTTGCAAGACTAGAACAGGAAACATCAGCCTCCATTGATTTTTCCGAGTCCGTCCAACGCGCACTCAACTTAGATCTGTCTTTAACCCTTTTCTTTTTGGCTGTTCCGTCCGAGGAGCTTTCCAATGAAGAAAACGATCGCGCCGATTATATCTCAATATTGAATGATACGCTTTCCAACATTGAGGGCAATCATCTGAGTCATCTGCGCAACTTACAATTGAGGTTAAGCCGCGATCATAGATTCCCTCGCCCAGATTGGGCTTTGTCTGTCATTGGAGAAGCCGTATTTAGAGGAGCCAAAGCCAGATCTAAACCTGTGCATCCGCTTCTTCTGCCTCGCGTTTTGCAGGATGTTGCAGTCAACCCTACCGATCCACTGAAACGAAGAATACTTGAAGGGAGTCTAGGTGCCTTTCTGGCTGCAGTGGATGATCTCGCCGCTTATTCTCCCTTATCTTGCTTGTCCACATGGGCAAAGAAGGGAAAGTCAGTTATGGATTGGTTGAGAATCCGTCCAGACGACCTCTCAGCAAGTGATTTGCCAGAAGGGTATGATATATTCAGGGAAAGCTTGGATCATCATCGGAAGTGGTGTCTGGACTTCAATGCCGCCTTTCATCCATCTTTGTCTGAAATCAAAGAGTTAGTGGCCTCGCGCGCGGAAGATCTTAAGAGGACTTCGAAAAATCGCTGGGTTGAATTGGTGTGGCTCATGGCAGACGACGATGCGCAATGCAGAATACTAACGCATGTGAGTCACTTAGTCGAATGCATGGTGAACCTTGCAATTAACCCTATACGTGAAAGTCCTTGCAATGAGCAATTGCATACTGCAGTAAGGGTCTCTAAGGGAATCTCTCGTCTGAGTGATAAGAGAAGGGTCATATGCTTAACATTATTGACGAAGTTTAGGGCTTTCCGAGCTGCAAATGAGCATATCACGTCGGGCCAACATATCGCAGCTGACATCAAGTTTCTGGAACCTTTCGGTGTTTCAATGCAGGGACCACGTATTCCCGAAGAATGTTACACGGCACAAGGTTACACTACCGCCATTGACTTTTTTGTTCCCATAGGCTTTTCAATATTTGAAAGGAGAGCGGAAAATGACACTTAAGGTTCTTTATATTGAAGACGAAACTGAGCATTATGAATTGCTCAAAGAGGCTATTGAAGAACGAAATAGACAAATGCCAGTGTCCTCCCGAGTTGAGTTGGACCATACGCTTTCCCCTGATAACCTGGGCCAAATTCTGAGCGATTCATTGGATGTTGTTTTGGCAGACGTCGTCTTTGAGAACAGTCCTGGGCGTGACGACGATCCCAATCGTCTTGATGAAATCATAATGACTGTAAATAATTGGATGTTACGTAGTCGCCGCGGTCGCCCTCTTCCGCTTATTGCGCTAACGAGTAAAGGGAAGAGATTCGTTGAGTTCTGTCTCAGCCGAAAGGATTCGCTCTATGATATCTGGGACAAAACAGCTGCTTCTCCAGAATATCGTGCTTGGAAACTCTCACAATTAGCCAAAGAACTTCCACGTTTCCGGCCTGACGGCCTTACTCAGCGTTTGATTTGCGAGATGGTGAAGGGGGCTCGCTGGCACGAGGATGTAACTGATATGGTCCGGCGTTATGGGGCTGGACGGACTGAACCTGAACAAGTTGAAAAGGCTGGAGAAGCTGTGAAGCATATTGCTGATAAATTGGGATTGCATAGTCACTGCTCTGAAGCTTGGGATACGATGGTTAAATCAGAAACACTCATACGGGCTGCTTGCCCGTCAATGAGAGGACACGCTCGTCATGTTCTAAATGTTTTTTGGATGGGCTACTATCTGATTTACGACAAGGTTCTCCATAATTGGGTAGAAAAAATATGGGATAGAATTTTGAGCAACCGCAGCTGGATGGGATCGGTAACAGAAGTGGACCCTTTGGAGGCAGTGGGGGACATATGGTTTTATGCAAGCATCTTTCATGATTTCGGCTACTTATTAGAAAAATCAGATGACATACAAAAGTCCCATCTGGATCTATTAGTGAAGTTTGGTGATTTAGCCAATGGATCGATACAACCACATGATTTTTTCGGGATAAGCCTTACCGAAAGACTTCAGCAATCCATAAGGAGCGAATTTGATAATCCAAATAAAGAGCTTGCGGACCCCGATAGCCATTGTGTTGCCGCTCTCAAGAGGGTTGTCGAAAAACAGATGTCCAACAAAAGCCCAGATCATGGGCTCATAAGTGCACTGTATTTCCGAAAGCTAAAGATGAAAGATCAGCAACAGGCTTGCCTAGTGCGAGAAGCTGCCCGAGCAATGGCGCTGCACCACGTCGTTTGTGAGGCAAATGAAACCGAAATCGGAGATTCACTTTCATGGGAGAAAGAGCCTATCGCGTGCCTTTTACTGGTATGCGATCAGCTGGAATCATGGGATAGGCAACGTCATGAAGATCATTTTCGACATGATATCCCGGAAAGGGCTGAACTATCTCAATTTGAAGTAACCGCTATTAATGGGCATCCTCATGTGGAAATTGCCATCGATTACATTGCTCCAGCACATCTTGAGAAATCACCTGATATTTTTGAAAGAGTAAAAGACGATTTGGATTGTATTTTGGCTGAGCACCCAAAGCTGTCCCTGGAAAAAATCTCTGGCGATTGGCCGTTTCAACTTGCAGTAAGCTGTACGATGAGTGGCGTTGCCTTGAGTACTACGATATCTTTGCCTCGAAAGCATGAGTGATTTGGGGGACGTTGTGAAAGCGCCGGGATAAGCCGGCATAGGGTAGGGGATGAAAGTGGGTTGGGGGACGTTCGTCAGATTATAAGTTATGTTTCGATTTTTCATTTGATATAGTGACTGTATGCCGCGAAAAGCCCGAATAGATGCCCCAGGAGCGCTACATCACGTTATTGCCAGGGGGATAGGCCGTCGAAAAGTGTTTGATGATAATGATGACCGCGACTTTTTTATTAGGCGTAGATGGGGAGGTCCTTAAATAATCAAATAAGTTGACAACATGCAGTCATAAAAGTAATTTGTGGTTATGCTCAGGATACCCCGACTTGATGCCCCCGGCCTCTTGAGAGGAATGCGGCACGTCTATAAGTCCGAAAGTTGACACGGAGGATGTCATGGTTGAGAATCTGGAACTGAGAGACGGCGAAGAGCGCGTAAAAGGGGGACGTACTTCAGATTATAAGTTTATATGCCACTCAAAGCTTTTGAGTAACTTATAATCTGACGAACGTCCCCTAGATCCCGCTTGGCCTTCGGCCATCCGCCCTATCGTCAGCTGTTGACCATCTGCTCTTCACGCCCTTTCTGGCGTCGCTCGCGCTCCGCCTATCAAGGGCGTTTGAGCCGACCCCGCCCTTCGGGCGGCTGCGCTACGCTTGGTTTTTGGCACGGAAATTTGCCTTCGGCAATTTCCGCACCCAAAAACGGCAGCTCAACAGCTGACGTTAGGTGTGATTAGTCTTAATTTTTTTGAAGACGTGGTTCTGATGAATTGGTGGAAAATTATTTTATTGCTCGTTATATATGGCATTGTTGCCTTTGGAGTTCTGTTTGGTGTGCTCTGGATCATGCACTACTATGGATTAACAGATAGCACAACTACTCTTGTCGCCGCTCTAGGTGGTGCTCTTGTAGCCTCGCTCGGCCCGATTATTACTGCCATGTTTACCAGTCTTGGCCAACAAAGGGATACAGATGAGAGAATCCGTGATGAAGCTTCGCGGGTTGCCCTCGAATTAACGAGGATGGACTATGAACTGCGCCAACAGGCGTTGCCGGAAGGTTACGCTCAGCAGTTCTTGGCACCTGCAAAGGTCTATAGAGAATTCTACAGGGCTATTGTCGAGTTGCGCACTAGGGGTACTTGGCCGAAGGCCATTGAGGACCTTGGACTTCTAAATATATTCACAGTGGCTCGTAAACCACAAGATCGAACTGAGCAACACTCGTGATAAGGCTACACCTAACAAGGGTATCCAGGCCGACGCGGCGGTGCCGCGCGGCTGATGCCCAGCGTTGGCGAAGGAAATAGTGGTGAAGGAAAGAGGACAACATGATTATCAATTTCGAGTGCAGTGGGTGTAAGAAGGAATTTGATTGCGAGATGGGCAAGGTCGGAATTGACGAACAGACAATGCGAGCCGATTTCGAGAAACCCATTATCCGCCCTCGTTGTGGCGAAAGAACGCTAGATGAGGCTTTCTTGACGGAACTCGGTCAAAGTCAAATGACAGAAGCCACCATGGACATGTAAACGGCGAGGGATCGCCAACAACACACTGCACATTATTGCTTGCTACGCGCGCAAAATGTGAGTGTCAACGTTATACGCAAAAGGTACTAAATGAATATCCGTGAAGAAGTTCCTTCAGATATAGAAATGATATGGGAAGTAAATACAGAAGCATTTGAAACTGAAGCGGAAGCTAGTTTGGTGAATGCACTTAGAAATAGTGGATGCACATATCTTTCCCTCGTAGCTGAAACTGAAAATAAAGTAGTTGGGCACATATTATTTACACCAGTTGAATTATGTGGAAATGATAATAACTTAAAAATTATGGGGCTGGCCCCTATGGCTGTATTGAGTAAATATCAGAACAAAGGGATTGGTTCTAAATTAGTTCAAGCAGGGTTGGAGCGTTGTCGGTCACTTGGTTACGATGCAGTCGTTGTTCTAGGTCATCCTAATTATTACCCAAAATTTGGTTTTGTACCTTCGGTAACATATGGCATTAAATCAGAATACGAAGTTCCTGCTGAAGTATTCATGATACTGGAGTTAGTCCCGGGATCTTTAAAAAATCATGAAGGCGTAATCAAGTACCATGAAGCATTTAACAGCGTATAACAAATCGCTCGTTGGGACGCTGCACCGCGTTGCGGCTCGCGCCCCACAGCTCAAACGTTAGCCGTGGATAAAGATGAGAAACGTACTTGAACTTGAACCGGCCATTCATATCTCCCGAGGCAATTCTTATATTGTCTCGTATCCGTATATTCTGGCACATTTCAGGAACATGGATATTTTGTCGGAGAAGGACTTTGTTTATGGAGCTCACATTGTTTATGGGTGGATGCCAACAATTTTGCATTTGAACCCCGGTAAAATAAAGGTGTCTCTAAGTAGCGGTGCGGAGATTGTGTCCTTAGCGAAGAATACGTGGCGAATTGCTGATAGTGAGTTGGAGCTACTTGCAAATCTTGTGAACAATTTGCTTGTTGCTGATTCGAAACTCCTTCATTTCGTTTCACCGGAGGACATCTGCAATTTGGGATTACGAATTTATGATTCGAAATGTTTAACTTGTTAGTGTTTGTTTAGGAGGATAAGGTAATCAATATGGATTGGCTTTTTTAGGGCAATGAAAGGGGGAAAGATGGAAAATAACTCAAAATTTCTTGCGGGGTTTGAAAAATTAATAGAAGAAAATGCTGCAGACTGGATAGTTAGCGATAGTAAGGATAAAAACAAGGAGATTGCAAAAGCGTTATGTGAATGTCTTGCAAAGCGTAATGCTGAGTCTGTTAAAAAATGCGCTCGTTCATCAGGTGGCGGCATGGGAATGATGATTTGTTTCGCACTAAGTATGGCAGAAAACATGAAATATTGTCAAGAAAAGATAGAAAAAGAATATGGTGCTGTGTTTAAGTAAATTTATTTCCTGACTGGGGGTCGGGCCACGTCAAGAGGCTGACATCACTACAATAGTTATTGGTTGTGGCCATTAAAACAGGCCTATACCGAGTTTTTTGGGGCTAAAAAGGCCGTTTTTCTGCGAACCTTATGGCGAGAGCAAAGCGACATTTTATTCCGGGCTACATCTGGCACACCCCTGTTAAACAGGCTTCGCGTTGAACGGGGCAGGTCACGCATCGATGCCACAAACGGGAATTTTTGCTCAAGTTCTCGAAGGATCGACACCGGTATTTGCAATGGCTGTATCAGGCAAAGAAACGGTACGGTTTGAGCATTCTGAACTATATGGTTACTTCAAACCACGTCCATCTGCTGGTCGTCGATACGTGAGAGGGGGACGCTGTTAGGTTTTTAGGTTTTGTGATTGACAGGTGCGGGATGAAATGATAGTCGTGGGTTATGCCTAGGAGATCCAGAATAGATGCCGCCGGCGCCCTGCATCATGTGATGGTCAGGGGCATTGAACGTGGTAAGGTATTTCGTATCGACGAGGACAGGAACCATTTTTTGGAGCGACTGGGGGGAATTCTCGAAGAAACGAATACCCGGTGTTATGCATGGGCTTTGATTCCCAATCACTTCCACCTGCTCCTGAGAACCGGGTCCGTGCCGATCTCTACGGTCATGCGTCGTCTTCTGACCGGCTATGCTGTGTGGTTCAACCGAAGACATAGAAGATCCGGGCACTTGTTCCAGAATCGCTTTAAATCCATTCTGTGCCAGGAAGATCTCTACTTATTGGAATTGGTGCGCTACATCCATCTTAACCCCATCCGAGCGCGCCTTGTGGAGGATGTCAGTGGTTTAGGGCGGTTTCCCTACAGCGGCCACACCGTGCTGTTGGGAAAGAGGAAAAACACCTGGCAAGATACGCAATTGGTGTTGGGGATGTTCGGAGAGAAATTGGGACCTGCGCGGAGGGCATACAGGTCCTTTGTAGAAAAAGGGATTGACCTGGGCAGGCGACAGGACCTTACGGGCGGAGGGTTATTACAAAGTGCCGGGGGTTGGGAGGGAGTCAAGGCCCTCAGAGAAGGAAAAGCTTATCAGAAGAATGATGAAAGAATTCTGGGCGACGGGGATTTCGTGGGACAGGTGCTGGCCTCTGCCCAGGAGGAGATGGAGAAGCGATATGCTCTCCTGTCGGCAGGCATTAATCTGGAAAGGGTCGCTTCGAGGGTATCGGCAATACTGGGAGTGAAGCCAGAGGAAGTATGGGCCAAGGGCAAGTCTCGGCGGATTGTGGAGGCCCGGAGTCTGCTTTGCTACTGGGCGGTAAGGGAACTCGGAATGCCCATGTCTTCACTTTCACGAAGACTGGGGATATCAATCCCATCGGTCAGCGATTCCGTCGCCCGCGGCCAAAGGATTGCGGAGGCGAGGAACTGCCGTCTGCTCGAAACCTAAAAACCTTGCAGCGTCCCCTTTTACACATTTAAAACAATGAACCCGACCGGGCGATAAAACTCCGCCCGGCCGGTTATCGTGTCGTTAACATTCAGCACATTTTTTCCTTGAAATACACAAGAGTATCCGCTACAATGTGTATATGAAACGGGAGGTGATCATATGGGAAGAACAAACGTGGTGATTAACGATGAGCTGGTCGATGAATGTCAAAAATTGACCGGAATCCGAACACGTAGAGCTCTCATTGACTACGCGCTGCATGAGGTTCGCCGCCGCGGTCGTCAGAAACGCTTGCTCGAACTGAAGGGCGCTATCAAATGGGACGGGGACCTTACCGAGTGGCGGGAGGCGCGTGATTGATGGTGCTTGTCGATACAACCGTCTGGATAGATTTTTTTATCGACCGTAATGAGCCACATGTGGCAATGCTGCAGGAATTGATAGAAAACGAAGAGGATTTATCCCTATGTGGAGTTATCTTGGCGGAGGTGCTCCAGGGAATACGAACTGACACAGATTTTAACAAGACAAAAGAATATTTAGACGATCTTATTTTTCTCCCTATGCGTAAAACAACGTTTTTACGGGCGGCGGAGATTTACCGATCCCTTCGAAAAAAGGGCATTACAATTCGGAAACCGGTTGATTGCATGATTGCCTCTGTTTCGATTGAATACGATATCCCTCTTCTTCACAATGACCGCGACTTCGACCATATTGCCGGGCACTCTAATCTCAGGATTTGTGAGCAGGGGCTTCCATAAAATTCTAAATAACGTGACAGACACGCACTGAGGAAAAGGGTCTGACGTTGAGTCTTATTGTTCTTGGGCATCAGAGGAAAGAGTCAACGGCAAACCCCGTACCAGAGGGATAGAAGGTCTTTATAACGATAGGGGTTACAGACAATGAAATCGGTTTCCGAAGAAGTCCTGTTGCTGACGCAGGAACTTCTGCGCTTCAACACGATCAACCCCCCCGGACAAGAGAAGGCGTGTGCGGATTTTCTTGCAGAACGCCTTGAAGGCTCGGGCTTCGAGGTTGAATCGTACGAGTTCAGTGCCGGAAGGCCAACCCTCATCGCCCGTCTTCGGGGATGCGGAGATAAACTGCCCCTCTGCTATGCCGGGCATATAGACACGGTCCCGCTGGGTGATTCGCCATGGACCCGGGACCCTTTTTCCGGGGAAGTCGACGGCGACAAGCTCTATGGTCGCGGGACCTCTGATATGAAGGGCGGAATCGCTGCCTGCGTGCTCAGTGCCATAGAAATGTCCAAGCACCCCGATCGTAAAGCGGATATCCTTCTGGTGATCGCGGCAGCCGAAGAGACAGGCTGTCAAGGCTCGGCTTATGTGGCATCGTTGGATGGCGTACTTGGAGAGGCCGGAGGGCTCGTTATTGCCGAGCCGACGTCAAACAGACTTTTCGTAGGCCACAAAGGGGTATTGTGGCTCCAACTGAAAACAAAAGGTATTGCAGCGCACGGTTCCATGCCCGGGCAAGGGGTAAATGCCATATATGCAGCGGCTGAGGCGGTACTCAAGCTTAGAGACGCTGACCTGGGGTATCCTTCCCATCCGGTTCTGGGCGCCGCCACGCTGAATGTCGGGGTGATTGCAGGCGGGACAAACATAAACGTTGTCCCGGATCAGGTGTTGATTCAGGTCGACATTCGTACCGTACCCGGGAGGACTTCAGACGAGACCGTCAGGGATCTCAAGAAGATTTTGGGAGCGGGAGTGGAGATGAATACCCTGTTGGATCTCGATGGCGTGGCGACGGATCCCCACAACGAATGGATCCAAGAGGTGTGTGCGGCCTTATCGAGCTATTCGAGTGGGCCTACTCTGTTGAAAGGTCTCCCCTACTTCACGGATGCGGCCCTGCTGACGCCGGCTTTTGACTCAGTTCCGACGATCATACTTGGACCCGGCGAACCTGAGATGGCTCACAAAACAAATGAATTTTGTTATATTTCGAGGCTGGTTGAGGCGGTTGAGATATACACGGAGATCTCTCGACGATGGTGTGGAACGTCAAGCGTATAGAAGAAGCGTCATGCCAATCACCGGCACAATTTTGGGTAGGCAGCGCCTGAACGGAAACCCCGTTCAGTCGAAATCCGAATAGGGAAAGGTCAGGAGCCCGGACAGGTGCTCGATGAATGCACATCCTGTCACGGGTCGGACAAAGACAGGCCGTAGAAGACATGTTCGAGGTGAAGCAGCACGGGCCAATAACGGTTTTCAAGATGGGTCGTCATGTGGGGAAAACCGTCCTTTATCCGGTGCACGCATTTCTCATGGACGAGACGCTGATCGACAGCGGGACCTGCCGTGTGGGGAAGGCATTCTCCGCGGAGATGGAAAAACGAAGGATTACAACCCTCATCAATACCCACCGCCATGAAGATCATATCGGAAACAACCGGTTGCTTCAGGACCGTTTCGGGGTGACGGTTCTGGCTCATCCGAACGCCCTTCCCTGTCTCAAGGACCCAACGCAATTGAAGCTCCGCCCCTATCAACGATTCATGTGGGGCAGGCCCGAGCCCTCCATCGGCAAAGCCATCGGGCCTTTGTTTCACATGGGCGATTTCACCCTGGATGTGATCCCGTCCCCCGGGCACTGCAGCGATCATATCTGCCTTTACGAAGCCTCGCAGGGGTGGCTATTCACCGGGGATCTGTTCTGTGGAAGGGGATTCAAGTATCTCCGTTCGGATGAAGACTATCCTGCCATTTTAGCAAGCCTGCGCCAACTGGCGACCCTGGATTTCGACACCGTCTTCTGTTCACTGCTCGGTGTGGTCGACCGGGGAAAGGCCGCATTGCGCAGAAAGATCGAGGTCATGGAGAGATTGGAAGCGCACACGCTGGAATTGCACCGGCAGGGGCTCTCTCCCCGCATCATACGAAAACGGCTTCTGGGCGGCGAGGGGGCCATGCGCTGGGTGACGGGAGGGCATTATGCCAAACAGAACACCATCGATAGCATCCTCAAAGGGCTCCAATGACAGTTGGAGATTATGCAGAAGCGAGTTCTTTTCTCTCTCTTTTTGGGCATGATATGATAAGCTTAAGGGGCTCAGGCTTCCAACAGATGTAAGGTTTTTTCCAATAAGCTCCCCTTCTGAAAGGTGTGCGCATGGGTCCATCAATGAAGCAAGAAATCAGTTGCCGGATTACGCGAACCCTCCTGATGTATGTTCGCGAGGCCAACAGCGGTTCCCTCGGCAGCCTTTTAGAAGGGCTGGAGCTTGATGAAGCGTACCTTCTGGACCCCAACAACTGGGTCTCCCACGCGTTTTTGCAGGTTCTCTACCATCGAATGATCCACATCCTCGGCGACGAAAATGCCGTTTATAATATGACGCTCGCCTCCGCGCGTTTTCAGTCGCTCGGCATCCTGGATCGGGTTGCCAGGCTGCTGGGAAACCCAAAACTCATCTATTCCCAGGCCCCCAAATATAATCGGATCCTGAAGCTGAACGGGGATGTCCACATCCATGAAATAGGGGACTCATGGGTCCTTCTGGAGGACCGATATCATGACAGCGCCCAGAAAACCCGTTATGACTGTGACTACACACGAGGCGTGCTCGCCGGGATACCGACCCTATTCAACATGCCGATTGCACACGTGGAAGAAATCGAATGCCAGGTGTCCGGTCAGAGGTACGGTGCCAGGATATGGCCGGACGCCCCGGCCTACGGATGTAAGGGATGCCTCTACCGCGTCCAGTTCGATTCCCGCAGCAGGGCTCCGTTCTGGAAGCGCCTGTTCCGGCCGCAACAAACCTACCGTAACGCCGTAAAGGATCTTCTGGATGCCAATCAGCGAATTCAAGAGAAATATGACGAGGTCAAAAAGCTCGCGTCCGATCTGGAGGCCGCCAACAGGCAACTGATTGAATCCAAAGAGCAATTGGAATCCAAGACCGCCGACTTAGAGGCCTCGGAGCGTCGATACCGGCTCCTGGCGGAAAATGTGACGGACATTATCTGGACCCTCAGTCTGGAAACCATGCGGTTCAACTATTTGAGCCCCTCGGTCGAGAGGATTACCGGGTTTACGCCGGAAGAGACCGTGGGATTGACCATGGGTGATATCTTAGCGCCCCAATCTCTGGAAAAGGCTACGGAGGCCCTGCGGCAGGAGCTGGACAGGGAAGCGAATGGCAATGCAGATGCTAACCGATCGAGGACCATGGAATTCCAGCAATTGTGTAAAAACGGGACCTATGCCTGGGTGGAAACCACCATGAGGTTTATCCGGGACGGATACGGCCGGGCGGTGGAGATCCAGGGCGTTTCGCGGGATATCGGAGCGCGCAAGCGTGCCGAGGAGGCATTGAGCGACGAGAAGGAACGCCTGAGAGTGACGCTGCAGAGCATCGGCGATGGGGTGATCAGCACCGACCGGAACGGGCGCATTGCCCTCATGAACCCCGTTGCCGAGAAACTCACCGGTTATGCTGAAACAGAGTCCCTTGGGAGGCCCCTGCAAGAGGTCTTCAGGATGATCGACGATGGGACCGATCAAGTGAACAATACCCCTGTGGAGAAAAAAGCCGAGGGCGATAAGACGGTCGGGCTGGCCCATGATACCGTTATGATCAGCAGAGACGGCACGGAATGCATCATCGCACACAGCGCCGCACCCATATTGGATACGGAAAAGCGTACCATCGGTTCGGTGCTGGTATTTCGAGACATCACCGAAACCCGAAAGATGGACAAAGAGATTTCAAAGATCGAAAAACTTGAATCCATAGGGGTGCTTGCAGGTGGTATCGCACACGATTTCAACAATTTTTTATCCGGGATTATCGGAAATCTGTCTTTGGCAAAAGCCGAGATCGACCCCGCGGACAGGATCTTTTCAAGGATGGAAAGGATGGAAAGGGCGGCCTTGCTCGCCAAAAACCTGACGCAACAGCTCCTTACCTTTTCGAAGGGTGGCGACCCGATAAAACGACCGACGCAATTAATGAACCTGATAACGGAGTCGGCCACATTTGCATCGAGGGGTTCGAGTGTCCGGTGTGATTTCGACTTTCAGCCGGATTTTCTTTCTTCTGAAGTTGATGAAGGGCAGATATCACAGGTCATCCATAACCTGGTCCTGAATGCCGTTCAAGCCATGCCCGACGGCGGGGTCATTCAAGTGCGGGGAGAAAATATCCATCTCTCTCGCAACAATGAACTAGCCCTGACTGAGGGCGAATACGTAAAATTGACCATTCAAGACCAGGGGATGGGTATAGAAAAGCAAGACATCAAAAAGGTCTTTGACCCCTATTTTACAACCAAGCCAAAAGGGAGCGGACTGGGGTTGACCGTGGCCTATGCCGTCATCGATAAGCACAAGGGCCGGATCACCGTCGACTCGGAGCCTGGATCCGGGACAAGATTCAGCATCTATTTGCCCGCCATCCCTGGGATGACGCAGGCGCCCGAGGCTGCCAAACGGCCCATAACTCCGGGCGGCAAGATATTGGTTATGGATGACGAAGACTTTATCCAAGAGGTTGCATCAGAAATGCTGAAGCGAATGGGATACACGGCAACGCCGACAAAAAGCGGAGAAGAAGCGATACGCGCATACAAGGAGGCATTGGAATCAGGCCGGGCATTTGATGCCGTGATCCTGGACCTGACCGTTCCAGGGGGCATGGGAGGCAAAGAAACCATACAGGCCCTTTTGGAAATAGACCGCGATGTTAAAGCCATCGTATCAAGTGGGTATTCCAATGATCCTGTTATGTCAAACTACGGTCTGTATGGGTTTCGAAATGCCCTGAAAAAGCCCTATCGAATGGGAGAAATGAGCGAAGCGTTGAATTCCATTTTGGAAAAACCGCCAACACCTTGAAGAGGAAAGGAGCCTTATCATGGATTACAAGAATATTATCGTTGAGATCGGGCATGATTTTGTGGCGGAGATCACGCTCAACCGGCCGAAAAACCTCAACACCTTCACTGTTCCCCTGGCCATGGAACTCAGCAGTGCCTTTCAGACATTGGACGCAGACAAAGAGGTGCGGGTCGTTCTTGTCAAAGGGGCGGGCAAGGCCTTTTGTGCGGGGATCGACGTGAGCGACTTCTCCGGGAAAAGCACCATGGAATATCGGGACTGGATCGATTGCATGGAAAGCCCTCTGGTAGCCATCAGCCGCATGAACAAACCGGTCATCGCCCAGGTGCACGGGGTTGCTGCGGCAAACGGCGCGGGTCTGGCGGCGGCTGCCGATCTGGCTGTTGCCGGCGAAAACACAAGATTGGGTCTGACCGCCATCAATGTGGGGCTCAACTGCATTGGACCGGTCATCCCGGTGAGCCGGTCCATCGGAAGAAAACGCGCTCTCGAAATGCTCTTCTATGGGAATCTGATCAGCGCCCAGGAGGCACTGAGCATGGGGCTTGTGAACAGGGTCGTCCCTGAAGCCGATCTGGACAAGGAAACCCGCAACTGGGCGGCCCTTCTGGCCCAGAAAAGCCCCGTGGCGCTTCAGATCGCCAAAAAGGCCTTTTATGCGGCAGCGGATCTGGATTACTATAAGGCCTTTGAATATATGAACGAGGCCTTTGCCCGCCTCTGCTCCACCCAGGATGCCAAGGAAGGGATCAGCGCCTTTATGGAGAAACGCAGTCCCGTCTGGAAAGAAGAATAGCGGCCCTTGTTTTCCATAAAAAAATGAACCTCTTTGCGTCGCTTTAGGATGCCCTAAAGATGACAGCGGAGCAAAGGAAGCAAAATTTTTTCCTTGACTGAGTAAAAATTATTTAGTTATATGAATTTGCATCATGCAGCTGAAGGAGCTTTAACAACAGGGAGAGCGCCCTTGGGCATTGCGGAAAGAAAACAGAGGGAAAAGGAGACGCAACAGCGGGTGCGCCGCAAACAGATCCTGGAGGCCGCCAAAAGGGTCTTTCATACCAGGGGATTCAGCGGGGCCACCGTGGAGGATATCGCCAAAGAGGCCGAACTGAGCTCCGCGGCCCTCTACCTCTATTTCAAAAACAAGGACGACATCTACGTTTCCCTCAACCTCCAACTCCTGGAATACCTCTCCGGCAGACTCGAAAATCTCTCCAACCAAAAAGAGATCGATGCAGAGAAAAAGATCGCGGTCCTGAAGGATCTCCTTTACGATGTCTACCATTTCGACCCGCTCATCCTGATCAACCTCTTTCATCTCCAGGCCAGCGACGGCCTCGAGAACCTTCCGCCGGAGCGCGTTTCCCAGCTCAATGGATGGGCCGGCAAAAGCCTCCAGAGCCTGGCCAGGATATTTGACCAGGGGAAGGCCGAGGGTCTTATTGAGGGCTATCCTTCCATCGCCCTGGCCGATATCGTATGGATCATCTTTACGGGCGCGGTCCTCTGGGAAGAGAGCAAGCGAATGATCAATCCCGACAAGAATTATCTGAAGCCGACCCTGGACATCGCACTCGACATCTTTAGAAAAGGGATCATGAACCGATAACAGAGGCTGACAGGCCCTCCCATGATTCATGTGCAGAAAGCAGACGAAGCCATCATCCGCATCCGGCGCCTCTCCCTCAAATTCGGGGGATTGCAGGCCCTAAGCAATGTCTCCGTCGATGTCCGGGCCGGAGAAATCCTGGCCATCATCGGTCCCAACGGGGCCGGCAAGACCTGTTTTCTAAACTGCATCAATGGGTTCTACCACCCCTACGAGGGAGAAATCCTCTATCTCGGCAGGGACCTGACCCGCCTCAAACCCCACCGGATAGCGGCCTTGGGCATTGCGCGAACCTTCCAGAACATCGAACTCTTCTCCGGCCTCACGGCCCTGGACAATCTCATGTCGGCCCGGCACATCCACATGAGGCACGGGGCCCTTCTGGGGTGCATTTTCTTTGGTCCCACCCGGCGGGAAGAGATCGCCCACAGGGAGCGGGTGGAAGAGGTCATCGACCTCCTCGAGATGGAATCCATCCGAAAAAAAACGGTCGGCTCCCTCCCCTATGGTCAGCGAAAAAAAGTGGACCTGGCCAGGGCCCTCTGCATGGACCCCTCCATCCTCCTCCTGGATGAACCCATGGCCGGGATGAACGTGGAGGAAAAGGAAGACATGGCGCGATTTATCCTGGATGTCTATGAACTCAAAAAAATCCCAATTGTCCTGATTGAACACGACATGGATGTGGTCATGGACATCTGCCATTATATTGTGGTCCTGGACTTCGGCCGCAAACTGGCGGAGGGCCGACCGCAGGAGGTCAAGGACGATGAGCGGGTCATCCGGGCCTATCTGGGGGAGGAATAAATGACACTGAGCGAGGCGCCGTCTCCATGACCCTGGACACACTGCCCAAAATCCTGAGGGAGAACGCGCGGAAATACGGCCATCGCAGGGTGGCCATGCGGGAAAAGGACCGCGGCATCTGGAAAGAGTTCACCTGGGAGGACTATTTTGTCACGGTCAGGCGCTTCTGCATGGGTCTGGTCCATCTCGGGCTTCAGCGGGGCGACAAGGTGTCCATCCTGGGGGAGAACAAGCCGGAATGGTTCTGGGCCGAGCTGGCGGTCCAGTCGGCAGGCGGTGCGGCCGTGGGCATCTTCACGGACTGCCTCCCCGACGAAGTGAAATTCTATGCAGAGCATTCAGACTCCGTCTTTGCCGTGGTGCACGACCAGGAACAGGTTGACAAGTTTCTGGAGATCAAGAAGGATCTCCCCCGTATCAAAAAGGTCATCTACTGGGACCCCAAAGGCCTCTGGTCCTACACCGACCCGATTCTCCTCTCGTTTGGCCAGGTCGTGGAACAGGGAAAGGCCTACGACAAGGAGCACCCAACCCTCTTCGACCAACTGGTGGACCAGGGAAACGGGGACGAAATCGCCGCATTCTGTTACACCTCCGGGACCACCGGCCTGCCCAAGGGCGGGATGCTGAGTCAGAGATGGCTGGTGGAGTCTGTCAGGGAATGGGCGGCACTGGACGGCTGGTTTGGGAAGGGATACGGGTATCTCTCGTTTATCCCCCCTGCATGGATCACCGAACAGGGGATCGGCATCGCCGGGGCCATCCTGGCCCCCATGGTGGTCAATTTCCCGGAAGAACCGGAGACCGTCCAGGAAAATATCCGGGAAATCGGTCCGGACATCCTCTTTTTCGGGGCCCGATTGTGGGAGAACCTGAACCGGATGGTCCAGGCCAGGATGATCGACTCGACCTATCTGAGGCGTCTCATCTACCGCCTGGCCCTCCCGGTGGGACTCCGAATGGCGGACATGAAGGGGAGCCGAAAAGGGCCGGGATTCCTCTGGCGGGCCTTCTATTTTCTGGCCTATCAGGCGGTCTTCCGGCAGCTCAGGGACCGGATCGGACTTTCCAACGTGAAGACGGTCTATTCGGCAGGGGGCGCGGTCAGCCCTGACATCATCCGATATTTCAAGGCCCTGGGCATCGACATCCGGCTCTTCTATGGAAGCACGGAGCAGGGCGTCATGACCATGCCGAGACAAGGGGACATCCGGCCCGAGACATCCGGTCCCCCGGTCCCCTGGGTCGAGGTGAGACTGTCCCATGACGGAGAGATACTCATTAAGAACAAATATCCCTATTCCGGCTATTACAAAAACCCAGAGGCCACGGAAAAGATGATGCGGGACGGGTGGTTCTCTACGGGCGATTTCGGCCATTTGAACGAGGACGGCCACCTGATCGTCATCGACCGGATGGACGACTTGAAAGAACTTGCAGGGGGAAAGAAGTTCTCGCCCCAGTACACCGAGGTGCGGCTCAGATTCAGCCCCTATATCAAGGACGCCCTGATCATCGGGGGTCCGGACAAGGACTTCGTGACCGCCCTGATCAATATCGATCTGGACAACATGGGGCGATTTGCCGAGGCCCACCATATCGCCTATACCACCTTTACCGACCTGTCCCAGAAGGAAGAGGTGATCGACCTGATCAAAAAAGAGATCAAAACGGTCAACGCCACGCTTCCCGACTGGACCCGTGTCAGGCGGTTCGTGAACCTTCACAAGGAATTTGACGCGGATGAGGATGAACTCACCCGCACGCGGAAATTGAGACGGACATTTGTGGAAGAGAGATACAAGGACCTCATCGGGGCCCTCTATGGGGATGAAGCGTCCTATGAGATAGAGGCCAGCGTCACCTACCGCGACGGCCGAAAGGGCACGATCCAGACCGCCATCCAGGTTAACCGGATAGAAGGTTGAGCCATGATTGAATTTGTTCAGCAGACCATCACCGGCCTCATGACAGGGAGCCTGTACGCCCTCGTGGCCGCGGGCATCGTCCTGGTGTACAAATCGACCCACGTGGTGAGCCTGGCCCACGGTCAGCTGGTGGCATTCGGCGCCCTCTTCTTCTGGCTCTTTTTGGGCGGACTCGATCTCCCCTTCTGGGTGGCACTCATCCCCGCCTTCATCCTCACGGCCCTCTTGGGTCTTGCCATCGAACGGGTCGCACTCAGGCCGCTCATCGGGCAGCCCCTCCTCGCGGCGTTCCTCATGACCTTTGCCATCTTCATCTCCCTGGAGGGCGTCTTTGTCCTCTACCTCAAGGGTGAGACGCGGACACTTCCCCACTTTCTTCCCGGCGGGAATCTGGTCCTGTCAGGGATCTCCATTCCCATCAACCAGTTGATCGGTTTCTGCGTTGCGCTCCTCCTCTTCGGTCTCGTCTCCCTCATCTTCAAATATACCAAGCTGGGACTGGGGATGCGGGCCACGGCCGAGGACCACCGGCTGGCCCAGAGCACGGGGATCGTGGTCAAAAACATCTTTTCCTATATCTGGATCCTGTCGGGGTTTGTTGCCGCCATTGCCGGCATCGCCACTGCCAATGTCATGGACATTTATTACATGCTCCCCTATATCGGGATCAACGGGCTCATCGTGGCCATCTGCGGGGGCCTCGATTCCCTGATCGGGGCACTGGTCGTGGGGCTCCTCCTGGGCGTGGTGGAAAACGTGGGGGCCGCCTACCTGGATCCCCTGGTGGGGGGCGGCATCAAGGACGTGGCAGGATATGCGGTGCTCCTTCTGGTATTGCTGATCAGGCCGTACGGCCTGTTCGGTCTTGTAAAGATTGAAAGGATATGACCCATGAGGCCCTGCGGCGTATTTGATAAAAGCTATGCACTTGACATGGCCATCATCCGGACCTGGCAGCACTGGGCCATCCTCATCTCGGCCCTCCTCCTCCTCTATCTCTTCCCCCTGTTCGGCTCCTACTATCTGGTCAGCTTTATCAACCTCCTCTCCATCAGCATTATTGTGGTGCTGGGACTTCAGATCGTCAGCGGCTTCTGCGGCCAGATATCCTTCGGCCAGGCGGCCTTTATGGCGGTGGGGGCCTACACCTCCGCCATTCTCACCATCCGTTACGGCGTCTCCTTCTGGCTGGCCCTCCCCTTGTCGGGCATCATGGCCGGGGCCGTGGGGATCATCGGCGGGGCCCCGTCCCTCCGGATCAAGGGGATGTATCTGGCCATGGCCACCATCGCCATCCATTTTGTCGTCATCTGGCTGATCCTCCATATGCAGATCACCGGGTCGTTCAAGGGCCTCTATCCCCAGCCGCCCAGCATCGGGGGCTTTGAGTTCGACACCGATGAACGGATGTTCTACATCATCGTCACCGTCATGGTGATCATGACCTATGCGGCCAGGAACCTCATGCGATCCAAGGTGGGGAGGGCCTTTGTGGCCATCCGCGACAACGACCTGGCCGGAGAAGTCATGGGGGTAAATCTCTATTATTATAAACTGCTGGCCTTCTTCATCTCCTGCTTCTATGCGGGGGTGGCCGGGTCTCTCTGGGCCCATCTCATCACGGTGGTCAACGCCGAACAGTTCACCCTCCTCCATGCCCTGGAATATGTGGGCATGCTGATCATCGGCGGATTGGGAAGCATTCCAGGGGTCTTTTTCGGGGTCCTGTTCATCCGGATACTGAATGAACTGGTCATGTTTGCGTCTCCTGCGTTAGCCAAGGCAGTCCCCTGGCTGGGGTCGTCCCCTGCCGCCTCCCTGGGCCTGATCGCCTTCGGGCTCGCCATGGCGGTGTTTCTGGTCTTTGAACCGAGGGGCCTGGCCCATCGCTGGGAGATCTTCAAGTCATCGTACCGGCTCTATCCCTTTGCGCATTAGGGAGGCCTCTCCCTGGCGACCTTTGCAGCTTGGCGCGTGGCAATCGGGGTTTACGACGAACGAGCAATCCTGCACGGTGCGGGATCTACGCTTCGCTTCGACCGGGAACCATTAACGAGCAACAATTAACGAGTAACCAGCAACGAGCAACGAGCAACGAGTAACGAGTAACGAGTAACCAGAAAGGAGGATGTCATGGGAAAACGATCAGGAGTGTTTCTCACAGTGGTCCTGATGATCGGCCTGGGCATGGCCGGTCTGACAGGGGTTGCGTCTGCAAAGGAGGTCGCCTACCTGAGCCTGGCCGATTACACCGGCCCCATTGCCGGGCTGAATGTCCCGGCCGACATGGGACTCGAGGATTTTATCAAGGAGGTCAACGCCAAGGGCGGGGTTGACGGGGTGACCATCAAGTTCATCGGCATCGACACCCGATACGATGTAGCGCGGGCTGTATCGGCCTATAAGCGATACCGGAGGACCCCGCGGCTCCTCATGGTCAACTCCATCAGCACAGGCATCGGAAAGGCCGTTGCACGACTCATTGAAAAGGATGAAAAGGCACAGATCGTCCCGGGAGACGGTGAGTTCCAGGCCCACATCAGCCGGACCTTTCTCTGGGGACCCGCCTACCAGGACGCCTTTGCCGCCACCCTGGACTGGATCCTGGATGACTGGAAGAAAAAGGGGAAGTCAGGGGCCCCCGTGGTGGGATATCTCAGTTGGGACAACCCCTACGGCCGGGAGCATCTCAGGGGCGGCGCGGAATATGCGGAAAAGATCGGGATCAAGTTTCTTCCACCCGAGTTCTTCCCTCCCGGCACCCTCAAGCATGACGTCTATCTGACCCGACTGGCCAATGCGGGCGCCAACTATATCCATGCCGGAGGCGTCGATCCCACGCCCACCAATGTCATCCGGGATGGCTTTGCCCTGGGGCTGACCAAGACGATCCAGTTTACGGCCGATTACTGGGGACCGACCGCGCTGGGCGTCGGCGTCCATGCCGAGGCCCTGGAAGGGACCGTGATCACCTCATTTTATCAGAGGGGAGAAGATGCGCGGAACAACGCCTTTGTCACTGATCAATGGAAGAAGTACAGGGGCTCCATGGACAAATTCAATGAGGTGTACGGGATGGGGATGTCCTGGGGCATGACCTATGTGGCCGGGCTGAAAAAGGCCCTGAAGGCTGCAGGATATGAAAAACTCGAAGCGAATGATATGTACAAGGCCTATCAGGAGCTGACCGGTCTCGAAAAGAACGGCATTCAGGGACCTTGCGCCTACAGCCCCACGTCCCGGTTAGGGAGCAAGGTGGTCAAGATCTATCAGGTCAAGGCAGGCAAGATCGTTCCGATTACCGATTGGCGGGAGGCTCCCAACGCCGTCGGCCTTCACAGTTTCAAGTAACGGAAAAGGAGGCTCAAGATGAAAGCACTGAAGATCATCACCCTGACACTGATTCTGCCGGGCTTGGTCCTGGGCGCCCTCTCATGGGCGGGCACGGCATCTGCTGCGAACGCCGCTCTCGAGGTGATTCCTGCGGAGACCTTCCTCTCCCCGGCCCTCATCAAACAACCTGTCTCGTTCAAGGGGCACGGATTCGCAGCCAACGAAATGATCACCATAGAGATGATCCTCCCCGAAGGGGTAACGGTCAAGGGCGTCAACAAGGGAGAGGACGTGGGGATTGCCATGGCCGACGCTGATGACAAAGGCGCCTTTACCGCGGCCATGCAGCCCACCGCAACCCTCAACTGGTTCTTTCAGGTCGGGTGGACACCGCTTTTAAAGCCTGATTTCAAGCAGGCGAAACCGATCCCCCCGGGTGAGTACAAGATCCGGGCAACCGGGCTCGATTCCGATACGGTGGCCTTCGCAACCCTGAAGATTGTTCCTCCTCCCCCGAAGAAGGAATAGTGAATGCTGACCCTCAACAACATCGAGGTCATCTACAGCAACGTCATATTGGTCCTTAAAGGGGTCTCGCTGACGGTCGATCCGGGCGCTGTCGTGGCCCTTCTGGGGGCCAATGGCGCCGGGAAGACCACTGCCCTCAAGGCCATGTCCGGGCTTTTGAGGACAGAGTTGGGACAGGTGACGGACGGCTCCATTGAATTCGAGGGGACCCGCATCGATCACAAGGACCCTGAAGAAATCGTCCGGATGGGGATGGTGCAGGTCATGGAAGGCCGGCCCCTCTTCGAGCAACTGACCGTCGAAGAGAATATCCGGGTCGGGGCCTACTCCCGAAAGGACGCGGCCGGCATCCGGTCGGACATGGAAGAGGTCTATCACTATTTTCCCACGCTGGCCCGGATGAAACACCGGGTCAGCGGCTACCTCTCCGGGGGCGAACGGCAGATGCTGGTCATGGGGAGGGGGCTCATGGCGAGGCCCAAGTTGATGCTCTTGGACGAGCCCTCCTTAGGGTTGAGCCCCGCCCTGGTCAAAGAGATCTTCAAGATCATTCAACAGATCAACGGGGAGCGGCATACCTCCATACTGGTGGTGGAGCAGAACGCCTTTATCGCCCTTTCCGTATCCGACCACGCCTATGTCATGGAAAATGGAAGAATCGTACTGGACGGCCCATCCGCCAAACTCAAGGAAAACGAGGACATCAAGGAGTTCTATCTGGGTCTGAGCCAGGTGGGGAAACGGAAGAGCTACAAGGAAGTAAAGCATTACAGGCGACGGAAGCGGTGGCTGTCCTGAAAGAAGTGCCTAACGTGCCTAAAATTATGGAACTTCGCGTCAAGGTGACATGCCAATCCGCCTCGGACCTGTAATATACAGGGGTATGCGTTCTAAACGCGGAGCGCGGAGCACGGAACGCGGAAGCAAAGACCGTAAGTTTATGGCTTGCAATTTTCAGGCGTCAGGCTTTTCTAACGCCTTGACAACGCGTTATTCCCAGATTTTCTGTCACAAAAAACAAGAAGATCTCTTTGCGTGAGACATGGTTGGGGGTATCCGCGTTAGGATCCGCTGATCACGGGGAGGCCTTTAAGGGCCTTTTGCGTGTGGTTGCGTGAGCATGTAGCTTTCTTTTATGGGTTGGAGGCAAAGGAATGGATATCAAAAATTCTGTTGCGGTGGTAACCGGAGGGGCTTCGGGCCTGGGAGAGGCTTGCGTGCGCAATTTCGTGGCACGGGGAGGAAAGGTATCGATCCTCGACCTTGCGGAGGACCAGGGGCGCCGGCTTGCCTCTGAACTGGGTGAGGCCGCCCTCTTCTGCACGACGGATATCACAAAGGAAGAGGATGTTCAGGCCGCGGTCGATAAGACCGTGGACGCATTCGGAGGCATCCATATCGCGGTCAATTGTGCGGGGATTTCACCCCCCGCCAAGGTCCTGGGGAAGGACGGCCCCATGGACATAGGAAATTTCAACAAGGTCATCCAGATCAATCTTGTGGGGACCATGAACGTTATCCGATTGGCGGCCGAAAAGATGGTGAAAAATCTGGGGAACGAGGACGGTGAAAAAGGGGTAGTGATTAACACGGCCTCGGTAGCCGCCTTTGACGGGCAGATCGGTCAGGCCGCCTACAGCGCCTCCAAGGCCGGAGTGGTGGGCATGACCCTCCCCATTGCCCGCGAGTTTGCCGAATACGGGATACGGATCATGACCATTGCCCCTGGGATCTTCGGCACCCCCATGCTCCGGGCGTTCCCGCAAGATATACAGGAGGCCCTGGGCAAGATGGTCCCCTTCCCCAAACGGCTGGGAGAGCCATCGGAATTTGCCGCCCTGGTCCGACACATTGTCGAAAACCCCATGCTTAACGGCGAGGTCATCCGGCTGGACGGGGCCATGCGCATGGCGGCCAGATAAAAATGAAGAATGAGAAGTGAACAGTGAAGAATGAAAGGACTGATTGCTTTCAGCTTTGAGTTTAGTGCCCATTTCCTGCGTCCTGGCGCCGACACTTCTTCATTCCTCAGTCTTACTGCTTCACTATAAACACCGGAGGAAACCATGAGACAAGTAGCCATCTTAGGTGCGGCCATGACCAAGTTCGGCGTATCGGAAAAGACCAATCTGGAGATGTTCGCCGAGGCAGGGCTGGAGGCCATCGCCCGGTCCCGCCTGGAACCCAAGGACATGGAGGCCTTGTTTTTCGGCAACTGCCTGGGGGACTTTGAAGAGGGACAGCTTCACATGGCCCCCTTTGCCCATGCCGAGTTGGGGCTCCCCGTGTCCGCGCCTGCCACCCGCTTTGAATCCGCGTGCGCCACCGCGACCGTGGCCACCCGGCACGCAGCCCTCCTGGTGGGGGCCGGGGTATACGACGTGGTCATCGCAGGCGGCACGGAAAGGGCCACCAAGATGGGGACCCCCCTTGCCACCCGGACCTTTGCCATGGCCTCCCAGGCTCAGCATGAGTCGGCCGCAGGCATTACCTTCCCCGGCGTCTTTGCCATGGCGACGCACCTCTATGCCCACAAATACGGCATCCCCCTCAAGGACCTGAAGCGGCACATGGCCGGCGTGGCCGTCAAAAACCACTACCACGGTTCCATGAACCCCAAGGCCCACTTCCAGAAAAAGATCGACATCGACACGGTCCTGGGGGGGATGATGGTGGCAGACCCCCTTCAGCTCTTTGACTGCTGTCCTTTTTCGGATGGCGCCGCCGCCGTGGTGGTGGCCGATGCGCAAAAGGCAAAGGACCTGATCAAGGATCCGATCTATATCGCGGGCATGGGTCAGGCATCCAACGGGCCCCTCTATCTCCAAAAGGATCTCACCCGGGTCCGGGCCCGGGAGGCCTCCATTGCCCAGGCCTACAAAGAGGCAGGCATCGGACCCGACGATCTGGATGTCATTGAACTGCACGACTGCTTTACCATCGCCGAGATCCTGGCGCTCGAGAGCTTCGGGGTCTATGATTTCGGAATGGCCTATGACGCGGCCTCCAAAGGGGAAACCGCCCTGAACGGCTCCAGGGTCGTCGCCAACCCCTCGGGCGGGCTCAAGGCAAAAGGACACCCGATCGGCGCCACCGGCGCGGCCCAGCTCACCGAGATTGTGGAGCAGCTACGCGGAGAGAGCGGACCCCGCCAGGTGGAAGGGGCCCGCATCGGCCTGGTAGACACCCTGGGCGGCGATTTGGGAACCGTGTGCAATATCATTCTCACAAATGTTGTGAATTAGGGCTTGCGCTTTTGGATGAAACAGACGTATTTTTCAATATCATCTCCGTGTCTCTGTGTCTCCGTGTGATGCCTACTCTGGTTCCGGTTTATCCGGGTTAGGAGTCAATGAATGGAATATAAACTTACGTTTAATCACTATCAGCAGGGTCTGAAACAAGGGAAGTTTTTGGGCCTCAAATGCAATGCCTGTGATTCCGTCATATTCCCGCCCGCAGCAATCTGCAGGGAATGCGGCAGTACCGATCTGACCCCCACCGAGCTGAGCGGCAAAGGCGCCATCCGGACCTTTACGGTGATACGGGTAGCGCCGGAAGGGAAGAAACCGCCTTACGTCGTGGCCATGGCCGAACTGGACGAAGGCCCCTGGGCATTGGGAAACCTGGTGGATATGAACCCCGAAATGGCCGACATGAGCCTTATCGGCAGACGGGTGACGCTCGGGAGCCACGTGGTCAAAGGGGACACCTATTCCACCGACGACACCCATGTCCTGACCTTTGCCTTGAAAGACGCGTAAATATCATTGCCATCGGTTTTTGAAAATAGGGGCGCACAGAACATCAGGCACCGGGCCGGGGCGGTAATATCTGCAGACCATTTGACAAGCAGGGTGGCGGCCATCGGGGCGGCGCCGCCGGACCGTACCCGTGGGAGAGAGGGGTGAGGTGTGTCATTCAAAAAACTAACCCGGCCGACTCGCCTCACTCGCGGCCGATTTCAGCGAACTAGGGAGATTTCCGTACTCACCGTGGTTCAAGTCGCATCCGTGGATTTCACTACATGCTCGAACATACATTTATACATATACCGGGTATCGGCCCCAGGACAGAGCACAGGATCTGGAACCGAGGGATCCGCACATGGCAGGAATTTCTCGACCATGCGGGCGCCGTCATCTCTCCAGGGCGGGACAGGTTTATCAGCAGGGAGATCGAGGCATCTCTGGCACATAGAGAAGACATCTCGTTTTTCAGCGAACGGCTGTGTCCGGGCGAAATGTGGCGCTTATTCCACACGTTCAAAAACAGGGCGGTTTACCTGGACATTGAGACGAGCGGAGGCTATCAGGGCGTAGACGACATCACCGTCATCGGGATCTACGACGGCGCCGATGTCCAAACCTTTGTCAACGGGATCAACCTGGACGATTTTGAGGTGGCGATCGCGGCCTATGACCTTGTCATCACCTTCAACGGTGCGTGCTTTGATCTCCCCTTCATTCGAAGCCGATTCCCCGGCATCTCACTTCCCCCGGCCCATATCGATCTCAGGTTCCTTCTGAAAAAGCTGGGGCATGCCGGGGGCCTCAAGAAGATCGAGAAGGAGTTTGCCGTGACCAGGGAATCCAGTATAGAAGGGATGGATGGATTCGAGGCCGTACGGCTCTGGCAGGCATACCAGTGGGGGGATGACGCGGCCCTTGAAACCCTGATCCGCTATAACCGCGCCGATATCATCAACCTCAAACCCCTGATGGAGATCGGATACGGCAAGATGAAGGCGCGATTGTTTCCCCGTGGGGATAAAAGGCTCCACACCCGCCGGGAAATCCATAACTACTGACGGCGGTCAAAAATTGGGGCCCCGAGATCCGGGGCTCATGATGCAATAAAAAAAAGCCCCTCCGGTTTCGAAGGGGCTTTTTTGCGCTTGAGAAACCTATTTCTTGACGATCTTTCCCTGCTTCTCTCCGATCCAATCCTTGAAGTTGCCCCAAAAAGACGGAGGCGCCAGGGTCCATTTGCATTCGGCCGTCTTGTCCGAATCCATGCTCACGGCCTTGACCGTGTAAACGTCCGGCTCAATGGTCGGCTGGCTGATAATGATGGTGGTTTCCATCTTCTCGTTGGAACCGAGTGCGGCCCGCAACAATTCGGTTGCCTTGGCCAACGTGCTCACGGGGGCGGCAAATTCGCCGTTGGGTCCCACCTCTGCATCGGCAATCGGGACCTTGATATCCTTGCCGTCCTTTTTAACCCCTAACACCTCGATAAAAACCGAATCACCGGGGTCAAAGCCCTTACCCTTGAACATAATCGGCGTGCCCGTCACGGTGGATACGTTCAGACCCACGCTTGCGGGTTCTACAATCAACTGGGGACCCTTGAGGTTCGGGTCGAATGATGCGGGCGTGGTAGCGCAGCCCGGGAACAGAAAGACCAGGAGGACGCAAAACACCCCCGCTTTCAGATATCCGTTATTTGATAACCATTTCATGTTTCTCTTCATCGTCTGATACCTCCCTATCCTTTCGTTAACCGTCTGTGAAGGATCCTTCGTCGCCCCCGAGAATAAACGTGAGCGGGCGTCTCAACGCTTTATAAACGGCTGACGCCTGAATTCCGAAGATAATGCCTTTGTAGGTCCGCCCTACCTTTAGCGTGCCGCACTCCGAATTCCGCGTTCTGAAACGTACCGGGTTTTATTCGCAGGGCCGAGGCGGCATTTTCATGTTAAAAGACCAATCCATCATCGGCATCGGCCATCCAACCGGTTACCTCCCCAACCGCTTCAACACCTTCTGAACGTCGATATCCGAGGTCATCCAGTCGGAAATCTTTTCAATCTCTCCCCCCTCAAGACATTTGGCAAGAAACACAGACCGGCTTCCCTGCCTGCTCTCCGCGCTGAAACTGATCTTGGGACCGATCCCCTGGTAATCCTTAATGCTGTCCATGGCCTTTGCAAAATTATCCACGGTAAGATCCCTACCAGCCCTTTTCAGTCCCTCCACCATCGGCTCCACAAAGTAAAACCCTGCATAGAAAAAGATCCCCCACCGGTCATTGGGGGCGAATTTTTTCTGTGCCGCTTCGTATTTCAGCATCAGCGGATTCTTTGAACCGGGAAGCTCCGCAAAGGTGACAAAAATGACATCCTTGAACAGGCCCTTGCTGATCTTATACATGATCGGGATATCGCTCAGCGTGCTGGTGGTCATCCACTGCGGGCTGAACCCAAGTTTCGCGGCCGTGCCCAAAATAATGGCGCCATGCTTGGGGAGGAGCCAGTTGATGACAACATCCGGTTCCGCGGCCTTCAGCTTCATGCAATGGGAGCTGAGGTCCGTATCCAGGGGTTCCACGGACACCGAGGCCACCAATTTCATACCGAGCTTTTCCAACTCTTCTTCAGCGCCGGCCAGTCCTTCTTTGCCGTAGTCGTCATTCTGATAAAAAAAGGCGATTTTCTTTTTCCCCAGCGTCTGGACAGCGTATTTGACCAGGATGGCCGCCTCATCAAAATAGAGGGGATAATCGGCCCAGAGGTACTTGGCGGGGGGATAGGCCCAGTGGCTGGAACCGGTGGCAGGCCCCACCCAGGGGACCCTCTTATTCTCCAGGTATTTCTTGACTGCCATACCGGGCGCCGTGCCTACGCCGGAGGCCAGGCCGAAGATCTCCTTGTCTTCCACAAGTTCTTTTACAATGGCCTTCGTCTTCGGGGGCATATACCCATCGTCCCTCAGGAAGTATTTGATCTTGCGGCCATGGATCCCTCCCTCGTCATTGATCATGTCAAAAAAGCACCCAGTCCCCCGGGCCACGGCCCCCCAGAGCGCTGCCGGACCGGTCTGCGGACCATACTGACCGATGCGGATCTCCGTGTCGGTCACACCCCTTTCGGCCCATGCAGAGGGGGCAATCATCAGGGACATGCATATTGCAACACCCAACACCATCACCCAGTTCCATCTTCTCATGTTACGCCTCCTTTTTTTAAGTTTGTTATTCGTTAATATTTATTCAACATTCTTCAATCTTCAATATTGATGGTCTCGCAGAGAATCGAAACCTTCGCGATTTTGGGCATTGCTTTCAATCCTTACCAGCCATAACAATTCCTGAGTTCCTCAATCCCCAATCCCTCAATTCATGCCTGTTTTCTCTTATACATCGCCTCGATCAGGTCGCCGAATGCCTCGTTCACATATTTCCGCTTGACCTTCATGGTGGGGGTCACCTCGCCGTCTTCTTCGTAAAGCTTCTTGGGGAGGATGGTGAATTTCTTGACCTGTTCCACCCTGGCCAGGGTTTCGTTCACCTGGTCCACCTCCTTCTGAATCAGTTTGACGATTTCCGGGCTCTGGGTCAGGTCCTTGTAGGTGGAAAACTGAATCTTGTTGTCCTGAGCATACTTGACCACATTATCCTCATCGATCATGATCAGGCTGCTCAAAAATTTCCTGCGATCGCCGATGACTACCGCATCATTGATATACGGACTGAACTTCAACTTATTCTCGATATATTGGGGGGTGATGTTCTTACCCCCTGCCGTCACGATGATATCCTTCTTCCGATCCGTGATCTTGAGGTACCCGTCCTCGTCAAACTCTCCCACATCTCCCGAGTAAAGCCATCCATCCTTCAGGGTCTCGGCCGTGCTCTCCGGGTTTCTGAAATATCCTTTAAAAACGCTGGGAGATTTCACCAGGATCTCCCCGTCTTCGGCGATCTTCACCTCCGTGCCGGTGATGGGGGGGCCGACCGTTCCGAACTTGACCCTACCCACCCTGGAAACGCAGGTGACCCCTGTGCCTTCTGTCTGGCCATACCCTTCGATCAGGTTGACGCCGATGGACTGGAAAAAGTGAAGCACATCCGGCGAGATGGGCGCCGCACCGGAGTAGGCGACCCTGAGCCGGTCGAACCCGAGTCTTTCTTTGAGTTTTCGAAAAACCGCGAGATGGGCGACTTGGTAGAGCGCCTCCAGATAAGAGGGCACGGGCTTGAAGTTCATCTTGAGGGTGGCCCGGGCTTTTCCGATCTTGAGGGCGAGGCCGAAGACGAGCTTCTTGAACCACGTGGCGTCGGACATCTTGATATAGACGGCGGACAGATACTTTTCCCAGATACGCGGCACCGCATATCCGACGGTCGGCGATATCTCGGTCATGTTGTCCGTCACCGTGTCCAGGCTCTCAATGAAATTGACCGTATACCCATGGGTAATCTGGGCAAAGACCGAAAAGAGCCGCTCAAAGATATGACACAGGGGGAGAAAGGACATGACCTCATCGGTATCGTACACCGGGTTATCCTTGGAGATGGTTTTCCCCATCCACATGACGTTTCGATGGGTCAGCATGGCCCCCTTGGGCGGACCGGTGGTCCCGGAGGTATAGATGAGAACAGACAGATCCTCCGGCGTCACCTCCTCCATCCGTTTCTCGATCAGCTCCGGCTGCTTTTCCACCACCCGGCGACCCAATTCCAGAATGTCTTCAAAGGTCATGACCATGGGGTCTTCAAAGTGTCTCAACCCCTCCAGGTCCCACACAATAACTTTTTGAAGATTCGGCGCATTGTCCCTGAAGTTGAGCCACTTGTCCAACTGCTCTTCATTTTCCACAAAGAAGAATTTCGATTCAGAGTCGGAGATGACGTACTCCACCTGGGGCCAGGCATTGGTGGAATAGACCCCCACGGCCACGCCCCCTGCACACTGAATCCCGAGGTCGATGATGACCCATTCAGGGCAGTTGTCGCCGATGATGGAGACGCACTCCCCTTTCTTGAGTCCCATGGAGATAAGCGCCGACCCCACATACTTGGCCCGGTTGAAATATTCGGTCCAGGAGATGTCGTGCCAGAGGCCATATTCCTTTTTCCGCATGGCCGTTCGGTCGCCATATTTCGCTGCCGTTCTTCTGAAGATGCTGGGTACGGTTTCAAGGGTCATTGATCAGTCCCTTTGTGCATTGAATCATGAGAATTGATGAGTGAACATTGATGGTCTCGCAAAAAGCCGGGACATCCGGGATGGTAAACGGTCCTGTCAGGGCTAACCCGCTTCAATAAGTCGCCATTCCTGAATTCCTAAATTCCCAAAAATGGAATATTCCCTATCTCCACCGCTTTTTCCGCTTCCATCGCTGAAATCCCTTTGCCGATTCCTCCGAGCGCATTCCCATGTAAAACTCCTGTACATCCTTGTCTTCCATGAGTTCCTTTGAATTGCCCTTCATGACGAACCGGCCGCTTTCCAGGATGAGACCCACATGAGAGATGGTCAGGGCCATTCGCGCATTCTGTTCCACCAGCAAAATGGAAACACCCTTCTGGTTGATGGTCCGAATGATCCTGAAGATCTCCTTGACCAAAATAGGAGAGAGACCTAAAGATGGCTCATCCAGAAAGAGGAGTTTCGGGCGGTTCATGAGGGCCCGGCCAATGGCCAGCATCTGCTGCTCGCCGCCCGACAGGGTCCCGGCCCACTGGGCCTCTCTTTCCCTGAGAACCGGAAAATAACCGTATATCTGTTCAAAATCCTTCTTGACGCCCGTCCGGTCCCGCCGGATATAGGCCCCCATGAGGAGGTTCTCCCTCACGCTAAGTTCCTCAAAGACCTCTCTCCCTTCAGGGACATAGGACAATCCCGCGCGAACAATGACCTCCGGATCTTTGCCGTCGATCCGTTTTCCCATGAATTCGATGGTCCCTTTATCCGGCTGATCATCCAAAAGCCCCATAACGGTCTTTAAAATGGTCGATTTTCCCGCCCCGTTATTCCCCAGAATGGCGGTGATCGTGCCTTCTTCCACCGAAAGGGACACTCCCCTGAGGGCATAAATCAAGCGGTAGAATGTCTCTATATTTTTTATCTCAAGCAGTGTGCTCAACGACTTCATCCTCCCCCAGGTAGGCCTTCAGGACCTCGGGATGCTGCTGCACTTCTTCAGGGATCCCCTCGATAATCGGTTTGCCGAAGTTGATAGCCAGAATTCGGTCCGATATATCCATCACCATTTTCATATCGTGTTCGATCAAAAGGATCGTGACGCCCAGCTCATCCTGAATGTCCTTGACCCAGAATATCAGGTCCTGCTTTTCTTCGGAATTCATGCCTGCCGAAGGCTCGTCCAGGAGGAGGAGTTGCGGCTCCAGGGCCAGTGCCCTCCCCAGTTCAATCAGCTTCTGCGTGCCGTAAGGGAGACCGCCCACAAACTGATTTCTGGCAGACTGAAGGTCGAGGAGATCAATAATCTGCTCGACCCTTTCACGATGCGCAATCTCTTCCCGGGCGGCCTGGCTCCCTCTTCTGAAAAAGGTGGCGCCGGTCCAGACATTGGTCTTCATATGGATATGCCGGCCCAGCATCAGGTTTTCCATGGTGGTCATTCGGGAAAACAGCTCGATATTTTGAAATGTCCTGGCAATCCCCTTTCGGGCGATCTGGTGGGGTTTGAGGCCGACCATATCCTCGCCCTTAAACAGGATACTCCCGGTATCCGGTTTATAGAGACCGCTGATGCAGTTGAAAATAGTGGTCTTGCCGGCCCCGTTAGGTCCGATAATGGAAAAAATAGTGCCCTGCGCCACCCCGAAACTGACCTGGTCTACAGCCCTGAGTCCGCCAAAGCTGATATTGAGACTCTCCACTGAAAAAAAGTTATGATTCGTCATATTTGTACCGGTCATTCGTCAGTTGCCTCGGGTCTCCGGGATTGTCTCACCCCAAAGGGTGTTTCCGGGCTTATTTCTTTCCGACTTCTCCATCTTCTCCGCTCTTCATTGCTCATTTCTCATTCTTCACTCTTAACTCTTCATTCTTCACTACACCTTTCTTACATAGTGCCTGGCAAAGAGACCGCTCGGCTTGAAACAGAGCACCAGCACAATAATCAGAAAGGCAACCACGGATTTGAATTCCAGAGAGACATATCCGCCAAAAAGGTTTTCCAGAACCCCCAGGATGTACCCCCCCAGAGCGGCCCCCACCAATGTGGTCATTCCTCCTAACACGGCGGCGGCAAACCCTTTCAAAAGCGGTTCGAGCATCAGATTGGGGTCCAGGGTTGCAATAGGCGCCAGCATCATGCCGGCCACGGCCCCGATCATGGAACTCAACGCCCAGGTCAGGGCCAGGATGCGATGGGTCCGGATGCCGTTGATCCGTGCGGCCATGGCATTCTGCTGGGTGGCCTTCATGGCAATGCCGATCTTGGTATATTTGAAGAAGAGGAAGAGGACAAACATCAGAAAGAGGGTGATCAAAAGCGTCGCGATATTGAGATAACTGACCACCGCAGGTCCTATATTGATGATATCGAAATCCGAGACCGGAAATGGAAAATCCATCTGTTCCGCACCCCATTTCCAGCTCGCCAGGCCATAGAGCACCATTTCGAACCCCAGGGTGATCAGGATCAGACTCAGGATATTGGGATCTTTGGCCCGACGCAGAAATACAAACTCCAGGAACATCCCCAGGGCCGCTGCAAAAACAATCGCGCCCGCAAACGACACAACAAAGGAATGCTCATGGGTGACGAGGAGGGTATAGGCCACAAAGGTCGAAATCATGGCCATTTCACCCTGACCGAAATTGGGCACTTCCGAGGTCTTGTAGATAATCACCATGGCAAGGGCGATCAGGGCGTATAGACTTCCAAAGGCAAGACCGCTGATGACGAGCTGTAGAAACATGAAGGCACCTATGGAGGTTCAAGGTTCAAAGGTTCAGGGTTCGCAAGCCCAAGGGACACAACCCGAAACCAGAGGGTTTCCCCTCTTAAAAAGGCCATGTCTTCCAGTAAATCTTGGTCCGTATCCAGAAACCGTACAGGCCGAGCGGTTCAAAAACCACCAACAGAATAATAATGAGACCGAAAATAATGCTGGCAATGTTGGGAAGCCCGGAAAGGTTCATCCATTGCTCTGAAAAAGATATCAGCGCGGTCCCTACAAATGGGAGTTCCTGGACCTTGTCCAGGACCAGGAGGAGCCAGGTCATGACCATCCCTCCCATGATAGAGCCAAAAATAGACCCAAGGCCCCCGACAATGACAAACGCCAAAAAATAGATGGAAAGGATGAAATTAAACGAATTGGGACTAATAAATCCGAGGAGGAAGGCCATCAATCCACCGGCAATCCCCGTATAAAACGCACTGACCGCAAAGGCCAGCGTCTTATAAAGGGTCAGGTTCACTCCCATGGTCTCTGCCGCAATATCGCTGTCCCGGATGGCGATAAACGCCCGCCCGACCCTTGTTTTCATCAGATTTCGGGCCGCCAGGATCAGTAGAAAGGCAATGGTGACGATCACGAAATAGAGCTGTCTGTCGGTCCCCATCACATAAGGTCCGAATGAGAGCTTGGGGGCCTCGATCCCCATACGTCCGCCAAAGACCTGCCACCGCCCGATCACCTGGGTAATGGCCATGCCGAAGCCCAAGGTGGCAATGGCCAGATAGGGCCCTTCCAGCCTTAGGGCGGGCAATCCCAGGATGAAGCCGAAGAAGGCTGCGATAAGGCCGCTCGAGATCAGGGCCAGCAGAAATGGAAAATGGAGGTTGGTCATCAAGAGGACCGTACCATAGGCCCCTATGGCAAAAAATCCGGCATGCCCGAGGGATATCTGCCCCGTATATCCCACGAGGATGTTCAACCCCACGGTGACAATGACGTTGATGGCCATATAGTTGGCCATGTAGATATGATAATTCTGGACCACAAAGGGAAAGGTGGCAAGGGAGGCAATCAACATGAGGAACCAGAACCAAAGGACCTTGCTGTCCAGAAGCTGAATATCCTCGTAGTAATCCCTTTTCATATCCATAGGCTGGTTCTCTCCACACTCAGATAGCAGTTAAAATCATTTCCCGGCCAACTTGTCAAGCACCTTTTTGTAATAGATCTCCGTTTCTTCCAACAGGGGAGATCGATTCCTCATCACGTTGAGCTGCATGATCTTATAATTGATTTTCTTGATCTGGCGATACTTTGCCTTCTCGTCCGGGATGCCCTCCAGCATATCCTCCATCTGCCGGATCTCCTTTCGGAGTTGAAGTTCCGGAGGAATGCAGTCTGCATTTCTCAGGATCTTATAGGCCAGACGCAGGTCTTCGGGGATATGGCTGTCGTCCTCAAGGTGAATGGGCTGGCCGTGCCCGGGAAGGTTGTCAAACTCCCCCCTCTCCTGGGCCTCCTTGATCCGTCTTTCGACAATCTTCTGAAAAGCAAACATCATGTTTTTATAAAAACCCGTTTTTTCCGTAACCGGTTCATCAGGTTATAGAAATCTGGACCCCAATGGGTCCGGCTTAACGTCTTCATACACGACAAACAGGCTCATTTCAAGCTAAATGATGTGCCGGTCCCGAAATATCGGGCTTGACAAGCCCGGCCCTATTCGATATCTCCACAAATCAATGGAGGCGCAGGGTGTCAGGCGCAAGGAGGAACGCGCGGCGTGTGGGACTGAAAGTCCAAATAGGAATGTTTTTTCCTTAACCTTGGGCACTTCAGACCCCTGACCCCAAATTTGGGAATACCAGTATCCGGTATCATGATAGATCCAACCGACAAAAAAATCATCAGCGTCATCCAGGGCGATCTCCCTCTGGACCCCAAACCCTTTGCCCTGTTGGCGGAAAAGATCGGAATGACGGAAAAGACGCTGCTGGAAAGGATCCGAGACCTCAAGGAGGAAGGCGTTATCCGACGGTTCGGGGCCACCCTCCGCCATCAGGAAGCGGGATTCAGCTCCAATGCCATGATCGCCTGGATAGCGCCGGATGACAGGATAGACGACATCGGGACCCGCTTCGCACGCTTCCGCGAGGTAACCCATTGTTATCACAGGGCACCCCAAAAAGACTGGCCTTACAATCTCTATACCATGGTCCATGGCAGCAACCGGGAAGCGTGCCGCCGGATTGCGGAGCGGCTGTCACAGTCTGCAGGTGTGAGCGACTATCTCCTCCTTTTCAGTGAAAAGGAGTTTAAGAAAACCAGTATGGCGTATTTTTCGGAGAAAAGTCATGACAAAGAAGTCTGAGGCCCTTTTCGAGAGGGCCCGTAGAACCATTCCCGGAGGTGTCAACAGCCCGGTAAGGGCCTGCAAATCGGTTCGGATGGATCCCCTTTTTATTGCCGAGGCAGCAGGGGCCATCATCCGGGATGTAGATGGAAATGAGTATATCGACTATGTGGGGTCATGGGGGCCCATGATCCTGGGCCACGCCCATCCCGAGGTGGCGGCTGCCATCCAAGAAAGGCTCAGCCGGGGAACCAGCTATGGTGCTCCCACCGAATTGGAGGTGATCATGGCAGAGACCATCGTCGAGATGGTACCCTCGATCGAGATGGTTCGAATGGTCAATTCCGGGACCGAGGCCGCCATGAGCGCCATCCGTCTTGCCAGGGGGGTGACCGGAAGAAAGATGATCGTCAAATTTGACGGCTGTTATCACGGGCACGCCGACAGTCTCCTTGTGTCCGCAGGATCCGGCGTGGCCACCCTCGGGATTCCCGGCAGTCCGGGCGTCCCGGACGATCTGGTTCGGCACACCCTCTCTCTCCCCTTCAACGACATCCAGGCCCTCAACGGGGCCTTTGACCGGTACGGTCCCGAGATCGCCTGTATCATTGCGGAGCCTATCCCCGGCAACATGGGCGTTGTCATCCCGGATGAATCCTTTCTTAAGAGACTCAGAGACATAACAGAGGCCTCCGGCGCCCTCCTTATATTTGACGAGGTCATGAGCGGCTTCAGGGTCGCCCCGGGCGGCGCACAGGAGATATACGGGATACGCCCCGACCTCACCTGCCTGGGCAAGATCATCGGGGGCGGCCTCCCGGTGGGGGCCTACGGGGGGAAACGGGAGATCATGCTCCGGATGGCCCCTGAGGGGGATATCTATCAGGCCGGCACCCTCTCGGGGAACCCGCTGGCCATGGCCGCCGGAATTGCCACGCTCACGATCCTAAAGCAGGGGGATCTCTATCAGCAGCTTGAAAAAATGGGGGACGCCCTTTTTTCAGGGCTTGAAACGCTGGCGGGAAATGCGGGGGTCCCGGTGGCTGTCAACCGGATCGGGTCCATGGGTTCCCTCTTTTTTACAAACAGACCGGTTTCCGATTTTGTGACGGCCGGCGCGAGCGATGCGGGACGGTTCAGACAATATTACAGGGCCATGCGAGAGCAGGGCATCTACCTGGCGCCGTCACCCTTTGAAGCAGGCTTTGTATCCGCGGCCCACACAAAAGAGATGATAGACAAGACACTGGATGCAGCCGCAAACGCCTTCAGGCGAATCTTGCACTGACACGGCAAAAACCTGTTGACTTTACCGAAAAACCTGTGATACGAACGGCACGTATCGATTCGGCCTTGCTCGGGGTCCTTGGAGGTGACCTGAATGGACAAAGACCTGAAAAAGACCTTCAAAGACCTGGGATTTGTGAGTACGGTCGGCATGACCATGGCCTTCTCCATAGCCCTGGGGGCCCTGATGGGCTTTTATTTGGATAAGTGGTTGGGGACAAAGCCGTGGTTATTTTTCGTGTTTTTAGGATTCGGCATCGCCGCGGCGTTCAGGAATCTCCATATCCTCTACAAAAAGGCAAAGGACCTATGAAGGAGAGAGACAGGCTGATTGGCCACATCCGAACGAACAACTGGATTATCCTCTTGATCGTAGGGTCGCTGAGTTCTGTCTTTATGAGCGCCCAGTTCACCTTGGGTGTGATCATAGGGGGCCTTATGGTCATTGCCAACTTCAGCGTGCTGCAGCACACCATTCGCTGCGCCTTTTCCGATCTGGGTGCTTTCCAGGGAAGAAAGCTGGGCCTCATTGCAAAATCGTATTTTAGGCTTGCCTTTATGGGCCTTATTATTTATATGGTTATCACCAAAGGTTGGGTACACCCTTTAGGTTTGACTATCGGGCTGTCGGTCGTCATATTCAGCATTATCGGATTTGGAATCCGTTCAGCCTGGAAAACATCATCGCGGGAGGCAATATAGGACTATGGATCATCCAATTTTCTTTATTGATGCCATCTTATCGGCCATGGGAGTCGAGCATCCGGGTGCGTATTCACATGTCACCTATTCATGGTTGGTGATGCTTATCCTGATCGTAAGCGCCCTTTTCCTTGCGAAAAAAATCAAGCTCGTCCCTGAAGGCAGACAGAATTTTTTTGAGGTGGTGATTGACGGTCTTGAAAAGTTCATGGTGGATATCACCGGGCCTGAAGGGAGATTCTTTTTCCCCTTTGTCGCCACCCTCTTTCTCTTTATTTTCGTCTCCAACCTGATCGGCCTCGTGCCGGGTTGCTTTTCACCTACAGCCAACCTGAATACCACGCTTGCCATGGCGCTTTGCACGTTTGTACTCACCCATATCATCGGGATCAAATTCCACGGCGCCAAATATATCAAGCACTTTCTGGGCCCTGTGTGGTGGCTGGCCCCCTTGATGTTCCCCATTGAGTTAATAGGCCATCTTGCCAGGATCATGTCCCTGAGCGTTCGACTCTTTGGAAACATATTCGGTAAAGAGATGGTCCTTGCCATCCTGTTCGGACTGGCAGGTCTCTACCTTGCCCCCCTGCCGATCCTCTTTCTGGGTATATTGGTGTGCTTCATCCAGGCGCTTGTTTTTATGCTTCTGTCTATCATGTATTTTGTCGGCGCCATGGAACACGCACATTAGGCGAATTGAGGAATTCAGGAATTTAGGGATTGAAGGATGGGAGAATTCAGGAATTGGGTAATTTGAAATTAAGGAACTCCATTCAATTCGCAATCCCTCAATTTTAATTTGTTTTTTCATCTTCGGAAGAAGGCCACAAACATATTTTTAGGAAAGGAGGTCCACATGTCTAAAAGAACTTCAGTTGGTGTTTTGACAGCGGTATTTCTCCTCGGGATGGCTTCATTGGCCTTTGCCGGCGAAGACGCCGCCGCCAAGGCCGCAGGGCTATGGGTATATTTCGGAATCGCCATTGCCTGCGGTATCGGCATCGGAATGGCTTCTCTGGGTACCGGTCTCGGTATGGGCAACGCCATCAATGCCGCCCTGCAGGGAACCGCCAGGAATCCGGAAGCAGGCGGAAAGATCATGACGACCATGATTATCGGTCTGGCACTGATCGAGTCCCTCTGTATCTATGCCCTGGTTATCTGTTTTATTCTTGTCTTCAAGATCCCGGACCTGGGTGGTATGCACGAACTTATCGTAAAATCCTTCGGCGGTTAACAAACTTTTTAAACATAAAGAGGGCCTCTGTGAGGCCCTCTTTTAACGAAACTCATGTGCATTATTTCACAATACAGGCGCTTTCCAACAATAACCTATCCTCATACCGGACGATCCCGGCCTTGCCAACGGGATTCAGCCTCAAGGCATTCACCTTTCATCAGGTTAAGGGTTTTTCCCTTCAGATAACCGATGACAAAGGAATCCAAGATACCCAACCCCACCATCGAGAGATTGGCCCTCTATTCAAGACCGCTCGAGGTCTTGGTGAAGAGCGATATGTTGATCGTTTCGTCAGAAAAGCTCGCCGATCTGTGCGGCGTCAATCCCGCCCAAGTCAGAAAGGACCTGGCTTATTTCGGTGAATTCGGCGTCCGAGGCGTTGGTTATGAGGCACAGGAACTGTTGAGGGAGATCAAACGGATACTGGGGACAGACAGGAAATGGGCCCTTTGTATCGTCGGCATGGGCAACCTTGGGATGAGCCTGATTGAAAATGATAACTTCAGGGAAAGAGGCTACCAGTTTGCAGCGGCCTTCGATCTGGACCCCAAAAAAGCAGGCACGAAGCTCCCCTGCGGCCTGACCATCCAGGCGGCGAGCAACATCCCGGAGCAGGTCCAGGCACTGGGGGTTGATTTAGGCATCATAACCACCCCCGCCCGTGAGGCCCAGCGGGCCGCGGAACTTCTCTTTAAAGCGAATATCAAAGGGATCCTTAATTTTTCCGCCACCCAGGTGAGAACGCCCGAATGCTGTATCATTGATAACGTCGACCTGTCCGTCAAGCTCGAGAACCTCGTCTACCACCTGGAAACGATCTATAAGGGAAGGTCAATGAAGTGATTAAAGTGTGGAGTGAGAAGTTGAAGGTTCAATTCGGACTCCCCACAGAAAACTTGAAGGGCCCGGCAACCCGTGACTAACGCGAGCCCAGGATCTCTTTTAAGAACTGTCCGGTATAGGAGCCCTTGATCGTTGCCACCTCCTCCGGGGTTCCTGTCCCCACAATCGTGCCCCCTTTTTCGCCCCCCTCCGGGCCCAGATCGATGATATGATCGGCCGTTTTGATCACGTCCAGGTTGTGCTCGATCACCACCACCGTGTTCTTCATCTCCACCAGGTAATTGAGCACCTCCAACAGCTTCTGGATATCGGCGAAATGGAGACCTGTTGTCGGCTCGTCAAGCAGATATAATGTCCTTCCGGTATTTCGCTTGCTCAGTTCCTTGGAGAGCTTGATACGCTGAGCCTCGCCTCCCGACAAGGTCGTGGCCTGCTGCCCTAACCGAATATAGCCCAATCCCACGTCCACCAGGGTCTTGAGTTTGTTCCGCAGGCTTGGGACATTCTCGAAAAAGGCGAAGGCCTGGTTAACGGTCATATCCAGGATCTGAGCGATATGATATCCCTTGTAAGCAATCTCCAGGGTATCCCTGTTATACCGAAGCCCCTTGCACGCCTCACAGGTGACATAGACATCCGGGAGAAAATGCATTTCTATCTTGATGATCCCATCGCCGCTGCACGCCTCACATCTCCCCCCCTTGACGTTAAAACTGAATCGACCGGGTTTGTATCCCCGGGCCCTCGACTCCGGCAGCATGGAAAAGAGTTCCCGAATATGGGTAAACGCCCCCGTATAGGTGGCAGGGTTGGAACGGGGGGTCCTTCCGATGGGGCTCTGGTCGATATTGATGACCTTGTCGAGGTATTCAATTCCCTTGATCTCCCTTACCGGCCCCACCCGTTCCTTGGACCGGTACAGCCGCTGGCTCAGGGCCGGATAGAGGACCCCGTTGATGAGGCTGCTCTTCCCCGAACCCGAAACTCCCGTGACGCAGGTAAAGGTCCCGAGCGGGATGGCCGCAACCACGTCTTTCAGGTTGTTCTCCCTCGCGCCCTCAATGACAATCGCATTTCCGTTCCCCTGTCTTCTCTTGGCGGGGACAGGGATGGACTTCCGGCCGGACAGATACGCGCCCGTCAGAGAACTTTCATGGGACATCAAGGCATCTGGGGGGCCGTCAAAGACCACTTCACCCCCCTTCACGCCCGCGCCGGGACCCATGTCGATCACATGGTCCGCCGACAGAATCGTCTCTGCATCATGTTCCACCACCAGAACCGTGTTCCCCAGTTCCTGGAGGCGTCTCAAATTCTCCAGCAGTCTCAGGTTGTCTCTCTGGTGAAGACCGATACTCGGTTCGTCCAGCACATAGAGGACCCCCGCAAGCCTCGAACTGATCTGGGTGGCCAGCCGGATCCGCTGGTCCTCTCCCCCGGACAGGGTCCCGGAGGAACGGTCGAGAGTGAGGTAATCGAGTCCCACACTTAACAGGAAACCAAGCCGGTCCTGGATCTCCTTGAGCACCCTGCGACCGATCATCTCCTGTCTGGAATTCAGCTTCAATTCCTCAAAAAATCGGTTCGCCCCTTCAACAGAAAGCGCAGTCAGTTCGTGGATGGCCTTTCCTCCCACCCTGACCGCCTGGCTGACCGGCTTCAGCCGCGCACCCCGACAGACAGGACAGGGCCGAATGTTCATATAGGCCTCGATCTCGTACCTCACGGGATACGAATCTGTTTCATGATATCGCCTGTCCAGATTGGGAATAATCCCCTCAAAGGGACGCTTATACGAATACCTCCGGTCATCCTTTTCAAAATAGAACGGGATCTCTTCTGATCCCGAGCCATGGAGAAAACCGTTCTGAATTTCCTCGGGCAGATCCCTGAAAGGGGTGTGCATACGGATCCCGTAATGTTCGCACAGGGACTCCAGCATCTGCTGAAAATGGACAGAATGACGGTTGGCCCACGGCGCGATAGCCCCCTCTCTCAAGGAAAGATCGGGGTTCGGGACGATCAGTTCGGGGTCAAAATACCGTTTTGTTCCCAAACCGCTGCACGCCTCACAGGCCCCCTGGGGGTTGTTGAAGGAAAACATCTGGGGGGTCAGATCCGGGATGCTGACTCCGCATTTCGGGCAGACGGCCCTCTGATTGAAGAAAAGAGTCTTGTCGCCGACAACGTCTAAAGCGGCCTTTCCATCAGAAAGGGAGAGGGTCAGTTCCAGGGAGTCGGTCAGGCGTCGTCGTATATCCGCCTTTATAACGAGCCGGTCTACCACCACGCGAATGTCATGCTTTTTGTTCTTCTCAAGGGTGATCTCCTCGTCTAAGGGTCTGACATCTCCGTCTATCATGACCCGGGTGAACCCGTCCCTGCGCAGGCCTTGAAACAGTTTCTGATAAGCGCCCTTTCGTCCCTCGACCAGGGGCGCCAAGACCTGGACCCTGCTCCCCTCTTTTAGGGCCATGATCTGATCGACGATCTCCTCGGTCGTCTGGGAGCGAATCTCCAGGCCGCATTCAGGACAGTAGGGCTGCCCGACCCGTGCAAACAGGACCCGAAGGTAGTCGTATATCTCGGTGCCCGTCCCCACGGTGGAACGGGGATTCCGGCTGGCGCTACGCTGATCAATGGCTATGGCCGGGGACAGGCCTTCGATGGAATCCACATCCGGTTTGTCCATCTGTTCCAGGAACTGTCTGGCATAGGCGGAGAGCGATTCCACATACCGCCGCTGGCCCTCTGCATAGATGGTGTCAAAGGCCAGAGAGGACTTCCCTGAACCGGACAGGCCGGTAATCACGACAAACCGGTTCCTCGGGATATCGAGGGAGATATCCTTGAGGTTGTGCTGTCTGGCCCCTCTGATTTTAATGGTGTCGGTCATAGGTTGCTGGATGCCGGATACGGGACAGGGTTGCTTGTCGAAATCTCCCTATCTTGCGACTTGGGCGTTGCGGGTTGCAGGATACAGGTCTGTTGCGTACCGGTTTATTAAGTTCAAGGGTTGTGGGTTGTCGTTGGGTCGCTTCTTCAACATTCAGTTCTCAATTCTCAATATTCAATTCCAAGCCGATTCCCGGCCATGGATACCGCCATTCGGATCGCGGCCTTGAGGCTTGCGGGATCGGCATTTCCGGTCCCGGCGATGTCATAGGCCGTGCCGTGATCCACCGAGGTTCGGATAATGGGAAGACCCAGGGTCACATTGACCGCATCGGAGAAGTGGAGGAGCTTGAGCGGGATGAGTCCCTGATCGTGATACATGGCAACCACCGCGTCATATCCACCGGCCACCGCCTTGTGAAACAAGGTATCGGCCGGGAACGGCCCCTCAACGCGGAGACCCTCTTTCTGGGCGCTCTGTACGGCAGGGGCGATGAGGGTGGTCTCCTCATCTCCGAACAGTCCGGCCTCTCCCCCGTGCGGGTTGAGGGCCGCCACGGCCAGGCGGGGATGCGTCAGCCCGAAATCCTCCCTCAGGGCACTTTCGGTGATTCGAATCGTCTTGAGCACCCCATCCACGGTCAAAAGGCGCGGTACATCCCTGATCGCGCAGTGTATGGTCACGAGCGTCACCCGAAGCCGCTCTCCGGCCAGCATCATCGCCACATAGGACGTGTTGGTCAGGTGGGCGATGAGTTGCGTGTGTCCCTCAAAGGCATATCCGGCCTGCTGCATCAGAACCTTGCTGATGGGACACGTGACCATGCCGGCAATTTCTCCCCGCAGGGCCATGTCCACGGCCCGGAAAATAAAGTCCACCATGGCACGCCCCCCGGCCACCGTCGGCCTCCCGGGCTGGGCCCCGCCATCCTCCAATTCGGATATGGCCATCAGATCGATCGCCCCCGGCACCCCTTTGGCCTGATCCGGAGCCTGGATCAAATTGAGAGACAATCTTTGAGCGATCCCTGCACAGCTCGACATCGCAGACAAGAGGACGCCAGGATCCCCCAGGACCACGGGCAGGCAACATTCATAGATCGTCCTGTCCGCCAGGGCCATGGCAATGATCTCCGGACCGACCCCCGCAGGATCGCCCATGGTAATCCCTATCACCGGTCGCTTGTTCAACGGTCTCCCCCAATTTCAGGCAACGGCCCTTGATTCGCGCGATTCATCTGATTCGCGGTCATAAGGCCTTTTGGCGGTTGCCTTATACCATGCCGAATTCTTCCGGGGAAACTTCCTTCAATATGGAGACCTCATGGCTTTCCACCACCCCTGCCCATTTCTCCATGAGCCGCATCATTTCCGGATCACCGATCATCCTATCCATCAATGTCTCCATGCGGGCCAGGCTGTCCCAGTCGCTTGCAAGTGTCAGGGTCTGTACCGCATCGCCGCCACTGATATATACATAGATCCTGAATGGAGGGTATCCCTTCTTCTCGGCCAGTTCCTTAAAGGTTTTCAACAGCGGGCCGGCCTCTTTCCACTTGCCGGCGGCAAATTTAATTTTTTCGAGGACTTTCACCTTCATTCGCTTCTCCTTTGTCTTAGAGGATGGCCAGGCCGTTCACATACCGCCCCAAAACCTCTCGGCAGCCCGGGTATTGACAGGGCACTTCCCCTGTCACCATCGCCGCCGCCTCATCGGTTGATTGGAAACTAACAGTTTTGCGGCCCTGTCTCAAGCGAAAAAGCAGGAACCGCCCAGGGCCTTTCACTGAGCCAGGATCTCATCGACCACCTTCTGGATCCTGGCAAAATGGCTCCCCTGCCAGTAGATCCTGTCGCACCCGCTGCAATATGAATAGTCTTCATGAAAGGCCCTGGCCTTTGGAGGGACCCTGTCAAAAACGCTCTCCTTCGTAACCCTGACAAGGGAGCTGTTGCACGCAAGGCACCTTGAGAAAAGCGCCATGCCACCTCGCAGTGACAGAAAATCGATGATTCCCCGGATCTGTTCGACCGTCGTTCCAGGTCGTATGAATATCCCGCGGATGACGTCTCTGTGCTTGAGGAGTTTTCTGCTCTTGGTCAGGATCGTCCGCTTCTCTTCCCTGGATATGCGGATGATCTCGCGGGGAGACAGGGTGGGATTGCAATAGACGTCCAGCCCCAGGGCCCGCATATATTTGACAATGTCGCCGATATTGACATCTGCAATAAACCGCGTTTCCCTGAGCGGCAGATCCCTCAAATGGGTTACATCGTGGATATCGAGGGATTCAAAGACCGGGTAGACGCTGACCCTGTCCCTGTCCTGTAAGATGTATCCAAAATCCACCGATACGCCGTTCACCAAAATGAGATCCACCTCTGTATGGGGCACGCCCAGGGCCTCGATCCTATCCTTAACAGACTCCCTCCCCTTGAAGCCGCACCGGAACTCTGCTTTTCGGCGTTCCAAAGGCAGGAAGTCGTTCAGTTCTTCATAAAATCGGAATGTCGCGGCCTGCATACACCCTGCTCAACCTGCTTAAAGGCATCCTCGTCCCATAAGGTCCCCAATCCGCATCGAGTCCATGCCCTATGGACGCTCAAGACATGGCCCTTGCCTGACGCGCCCAGGGATGACCCACATCAGGACGGTATTATCTGACAACCGCACTGTCAACGTCTTTTTTCTTGACCGGACCATGCGGTTTCCCATATGATCTTGTATAGTTCTCAAATGGGCACAGAAGACCTTAACGGCAGGCATGATCAAGGTTGGATTTGAAACGCAGTGATTTTCCGATCAAACAGAAGGCCTTCCTATGAAACGCTCTGCGCTGACAGCAAGCCTGATCGCCATTGCCCTTCTGACCACGGTGGCCTACCATCTGTTGAAGCCTGATTGGGTCCTCTTCCGAAAGGCGGAAAATTACTTTTCAGAAATGGCCTATGCAGAGGCCATACCCTTCTACACGCACCTCCTGAAAAGCGGATTTGAAACACCGAAACTCCTGAACCACCTGGGAACCTCCTATGTTGCCACCGGTCAGTTTGCAGAGGCCGAGACGATCTTCGAGAATATCCTCAAAAAGACACCTGACAAGCCGTCGGCCATGAAAGAACTGGCCAACATCTACGTCGCCTTCGGCCGATTCAAGAACGCCATCCCCCTGTATCAGACGTTCCTTCAAAGGCACCCCCAAGACAGATCCGTCCGTATCCTTTTAGCAAGGGTTTTGTCCTGGTCCGGCCGTTTTGATGAGGCCATTGTCGAATACCGAAAAGCCTTGGGAGAAAAAAAATGAAAAGCTCAAAAGTCCGATGTCTTCTATTTGCATGCCTGCTGCCGGCTTGGGTCTGCCTGTCAGGGACACCCGCTGCTGCTTCAGAGGAAGCCACACAAAAGTTCCCCATTCCGCCCATCCCTCAGGGCGCCTCACCCCCCGAATCAGAGGGGGTCAAGCCGGATCAGGTGAAACCCGGAGAGGATATTCCGGACTGGGTGGCCCGATGGGAGCTGGCCAGGGTCCTCAGCTATGTGAAGCGATATGGCGAATCCATCGTCGAATACGAAAAGGTCCTGAAAGAGAAACCCGGCCTTACGGAGGCAAAGATTGAAATGGCCAAGGTCCTCTTCTGGAAGGGCGATCAAAAGGCGGCCTCCCACATCCTGGAACAGGTCCCGCCAAAAGAGATCACGGGCGACACCCAGGTCCTGATGGCCGACCTCCTGGTAGCCCAGAAGGCGTATCCCAGGGCAGAGCCCCTGTACAAGGCGTATCTGGAGGGCCACCCCGAGGACCAGGCCGTGAGGCTCAAACTGGCGGAGATGCTGAGCTGGCAGAAGAAATACGATGCATCCCTGGCTGAATTCCGGAAGATCCTGGAGGCGCGTCCGGACGATATTCAGGTGAGAAGACGGTATGCCTTTGTGCTTATCTGGGCCGGTAAACATGCCGAGGCGGCTGCGGAACTGAAGAAAACCCTGGATTGAGTCGGCCCTGCCAGGGGGCTTTCAACGATGACGGTCTTGATAGGGCAATCCTCATGGATCAGGCGGATTGATATATGGCATTAGTTCTCTTGACGACGTGGCGGATGCGCCTCAAAAGCGCGACGTCTCTCCGCCTCCCGAAGGATATGCCTCATCGCACGCCGGCATCAAAAATAAGATGGGGACATGGATGCATCCTCTCCTTCGCCATCCTGTGCAGTTTACTCATTGCTCCGCACACAGGATACGCGCTCCGGTCCCCCCAGTCGATGGTTGACGTGACCGGCCTGACATGGGAGAGAACCCCTCGGGGAATAGACGCCGTTATCTCTCTTTCAGGGCCGCTGAAATTCCGCGAGAACCGGTTGCAGAACCCGGAGAGATTTTTTCTTGACCTGGATCATTCAACCATCCGGACCGGGGTTCAACGGAATTACAGGATCAACCACCCTCTCCTGAAGGCCATTAGGGTGGGCCAGTTCAACCGCGATACGGTGAGGATCGTTTTTGATCTCGGTGTAGACGATAACAGGATCGATGCCGTTTTTTTCGAAGATCCATATCGGATTGCGGTTCGCATCCACAACGGAATCGAAAAAGAGGAGACGGAGCATAGGCCGCCAGCGCACGCCTCCAATGGGCTGATCCCTAAAGATCAGTGGATCACTGATACGGAGGCCCGACTGGCCCTTGCCAGGGTTCTCTCCTATGACGATGCTACCCTAAATGAATCGCTCAAGGCATACAGGATCCTTCTTGGTCAGAAACCGGAAGACCCCCTCATCGTCCTGGAGATGGCGCGTATCCTCATCCGGAAAGGGGACACCCGAGAGGCCGTGTCCCTTTTCCGGAGTATTCAACGGATGGCCCCAAATGACCCGCAGACCCTGGTGGCCCTGGCCGACCTGGAGGCAAGTCTCGGACACGCGGCACGGTGCCGCGACCTCTATCTGGAGGCCATTCGACGGAGCCCTGAGCCCGAGGCCATCCGGCTCCAACTGGCGGACCGGATGAATATGTGGGGCGATTTTTACGGGGCCGAGAGGATCTACATGGAGTATCTTCAAGCCCATTCTCAAGACAGGGAGGTTGCCCTCAGATTGGCCGCCCTGCTTAGAAGCCAGGAACGGTTTGCTGAATCAGAAGGAATCTACAAACGAGCGCTTACACAATCCCCTGATTCCAGGGAAAGTCTTATGGGGCTGGCCCGACTAAAATGGCTGGAGAAGAATTTCGCCGAAGCGGGACAGTTGACGGATCAATTTCTCAATCTTTATCCCGATGATCCCGAAGGGCTTCTCCTGAAGGCGGATATCCTGTTCCTTCAGAGGCAATATGAAGATGCGCTGGGCATCTACTCGAGATTGTCAAAGATGACCTGCTGCCGCGTCAAGGGCCTTATCGGCATGGGAAAGACCTACCTGGCGCAGGGAGAGAACGACCTCGCACGCACCTGTTTTGCTGAAGCCTTTGAGGCTGATCCGCAGGATGTGGAAGCCCGCTTCTATGCAGCATGGCCGGATAGGGCCACATCCGGGGACCTTGTGGACGCCCTGTTACGGAATAAGGACATATCCGCCATGACGTTGGAAAGATGGGCAAGCCTCTACGCTGAACAGGGGTTTAACAAGATTGCCATCCAGTGTTACGATGCATCTCTGGAGCGCGACCCAGACTATTTTCCCTCGCAGATCGGCCTGGCCGAGGTCCTTGCCATCGATCACCAGTATGATCTCGCAGTGAAGCAATTCGAGCTTCTCTCACACACCTTTCCCGACAACCGGAAGATCCTCATCGGGTGGGCCAGGGCACTCGGGTGGGGCCGGCAGTATGACGAATCCATTGCGTTATATGACAAGATTCACGACAGGGCCCCCGATGACCCGATTCCTCAAATAGAAAAGGCCCGCACGGCCGTTTGGGCTAAAAAGATGGACGTGGCCCTCGAGGCATACGAGGCCCTGTTGAAGCCCCCTGTTGATGAGCAACTCGCCCGTTCCTTAAGTCCTGTTGCTGAAGCGTCGGACAATCCTGAACTCATTGACGCCGTTAAAAGACTTACTGAGAGTGCAAAACGGGGATCGGTCTTCCAGGGCTTTGAGGCATTCAATGCGGATCTGGAAAAACTAAAGGCCTCCCTCTCTCCAGATACGAAGCGCCGGATCGAGGCCATACGAACCCGGCTTTACCCCGCGTTCGCTATTCAAAGGGCGGCATACCTCGAAGGAGAGAGCAAACGTCTGACCTGGAACAGAAGACCTGCTCAGGCAATGGACGCATATGAGCAACTGCTCGCTGTTACGCCGGGAAATCAGGAGGCAATCTTCGATTACGCCCAACTCCAATGTGCCCTGGGCCTCTGCAACCGTGAGGAGGAGACCTACAGACAACTTCAAGACATGGACAAGCTTCACAGCCTGGCAGGGAAGGCCATGGAGCGGCTGGAAATCCGTCGCAACCCGGCGCTCAAACTGGGGCAGATCTACTGGTCCGAGCGCGGGAGAGAAGGGTTGACGGAGATCGACCGGTATCGCACCGACCTGGGAGTGGACATCCCCATCGACTGTCGATTCCATCTCAAGATGATCGGTCATCACTGGGTCGAGCACCCGAGCTACACCCACGATTCTTATGGGGCGAACGGCTTTACCATCGGCGCCAGCGGGGTCCTGAATCCCTATATCAAAGGAGAGGCAGCCTGGACCAAGAAGCTCTATAGAGACAGCGAATTCGAAAGCACTGACACAGGGTATGCCCACATCTGGCTGAATCTGAGGGATTACGTCGAAGTAGGCCTGGGATATGACCGAACCGACGAGCTGTACAACTATTTCGGAATCAGGCAGGGGATACAGGCCGATACCTGGTGGATGTCCGTCGATTCACATATCACCCGGCGGCTGGAGCTTATGGGACAGGCCAGATACCTGAGTTACAGCGATGACAATGACGGCCGACACTACATGGCAGGCGCTGGCTACGCATTCACGGACCATCCAAGGGTGTTCAAGATCGTGCTGACAGGGGAATACCGCAATACCAGTAAACAGGATGTATACCAGTATGTGGACGGCCAACTCATGAACATCATCCACCCGTACTGGACCCCCAATGACTACTATGCCGGCGCAGTCACAGTTGAATGGTATCATGATCTGTCAAAGCTATTGTTTTGCGGGAGCCAACTCCATTTTTATGATTTGGCAGTGGCCGTAGGGACCGATACGGAGCATAATCCGTCCATTGAATTCCGGGGCGAATGGCATTATGAGTTCCTCGATCACTGGACATTCAGCATCAAGGGCCTGATCCACCGCTCCAAGCTCTGGGACGCGGAAGGCGCGTGGGCCGACTTCAAGTATCAGTTTTGAAGCAGGGAGCGAGGAGCGGGGAGCAGGGAGCAAAGAGCTGAAAGCAACGAGCAAGCAGAGGCGTAAGGGGATTTATCCAGTGACCAGCATCGAGCATCCAGTTTAACGCCATGGAAAAAATGATCCCATACCGGCTGGGCCGAATGATACTTCTTATTATTCCAATGGCGGCGATTGTTCTCGCCATTGTGTATCTCCTGGCAAGGACCTTTCTCTTTTTGATCCTGGATTATCAGTGGTATGAAAAAATTGCTGCCCTTGTTCTCCTCTTTGCGGAGACCTTTATCATCATCCACGGCATCGGCTATTTTCTCGAGATCTTTCACATCGTCGTCCGCGGAAAAGGCCTGGCGCCTATTGATGAGGCCCCCCCGCCCCTTGAAACCTATCCGCCCGTCGCCATCATTGTCTCTTCCTACAATGAACCTCTCGATGTGGTGGAGGATACGCTCATTACCTTTTACAACCTCTCCTACCCCAACAAACATATCTATTTTCTGGACGACACCCGGTACGATCTGCCGGGCCAGGACCCTGAGGAGCGGATGCGCTACCGGGAGGCGATCGATGATATGTGTCAGCGCATCGGAGTATGTCTATTCCGGCGTCAATGGCGTGGCGCCAAGGCAGGCATGATCAATGACTTCCTTGACCATGTCGAAGGGAACCCGAAGGAAGGGTTTGAATGCCACAACTATTCAGGCATGGAAAGGGCGGAAAAAGAAAAATATTTCGTGGTGTTCGACGCCGATCAAAACCCCTTGCCTGACTTCATCGAGCCCCTGGTGGCAAGGATGGAGGCCAACCCCCGGCTGGCCTTTATCCAGACGCCCCAGTATTACACCAATTTTGAGTCCAACCGGATTGCGCGGGCCTCGGGCCTGCAGCAAGCGGTCTTTTATGAATACATCTGCGAGGGGAAAAGCCTGACCGATGCCATGTTCTGCTGCGGCACCAATGTCATCTTCAGACGCGAGGCCCTGATGGACGTGGGCGGTTTTGATGAGGCGTCGGTGACCGAAGATTTCGCCACATCCCTGAAGTTCCACCTCAGGGGATGGCGTTCCGCCTACCTGGGGAAAGTGCTGGCCTTCGGCATGGGGCCTGAGGATCTGGGTGGATACTTCAAGCAGCAGTTCCGATGGGCCCTCGGCACGGTGGGGCTGTTCAGAAAGGTCCTCGGGTTCTTCCTCCACAACCCCAGGCAACTGGCCTTTGTGAAGTGGTGGGAATATTTCCTGTCAAGCACCCACTATTTCATCGGGCTGGTATTCCTGATACTGGTCCTATTCCCCCTGCTCTACCTGTTTCTGAACATCCCCAGCTATTTTGCCAGGCCGGAGATCTATGCCATCTTTTTCATCCCCTACTTCGTCCTCACCATTACGATTTTCTTCTGGACCCTGAGACAGCGCAACTATTTGTTTAGAGATCTGGTCCAGGGGCAGCTCCTGATGGCCATCACCTTCCCGGTCTATATCAAGGCCTCCATACTGGGCCTGTTGGGTGTCAAAGGGACATTCGGCATCACGCCCAAGAGCGGGGCGCTGCAGCTGCCGCTCAAGGCCCTCTGGATCCATCTCTCCATGGCCGCCCTCACTTTTTCAGCGGTTATCTGGGGGATCAACAGGATTATCTATGAAAGGGAGCCGATAGCCGCCCTCATCGTCAACATGTGCTGGTGTTTCTACCACTTTCTAATATTGTCTTCAGTCCTCTATTTCAACAACCCTGAGGAGAGCTGATGCGGAATTTGTGAGTGTTGATGCGTGATTGGTGATTGGAAAGCGACTAAAAAACAACAGGACGATAGCCAGTAACCCTAAAGGCATTTAACGACGTATTTCCAAGTTTTTTGCAGCAAAAAACCTGGAAAGTTTTTACCTCTTGGCGTCTTGGCGCGAGTCCCGCCTATATTGGCTGCGTTTATCCTCGGTGGTCGAAAGTGATATGATGACACACAGGAATTTCAGCGTATTGCTCTGGCTTTCTATGATCCTCCTCTTTCCATCGCTGCTTTCGGCCGGATCATCCCCGTGCGGGTCACATCCGTTCTTCTTCGGAACGGCCCTGGATGGCTGTCCCATCACCGAAGAACGGTTAAGGGAGGTGAAAAACGACATCGGGGTATGGCCTGAAATTGTAGTGTTCTTTCTTCAGTGGCCCTCCATGAAGGATCCAACAACCGCCCGCTTTCCAGTGGAAAGCCTCGATGCCATATGGAACTCAGGGGCCATCCCCTGTTTGACCTGGGAGCCCATGTATTACAGCGAGGGGCGTGAGGTCATGGTCCCCTGGCAGGCCATTGTACACGGGGCATACGATGGTTACCTGAAAAAATTTGCCACAGAGGCCGCAGCGTGGAACCGGCCCTTTATGATACGCTTCGCCCACGAGATGAACATTGCGCGCTATCACTGGGGAACCGAACCCTCCGGATATGGCCCTGAAAGCCCTAACATCTACAGACGCATGTTCAGATATGTGGTGACGATATTTCAAGGAGCCGGCGCACGGAATGCGGTCTGGGTCTTCTGCCCCAATGCGGAATCGGTGCCCAATGTCTCTTATGATGCGACCGCCTATTGGAACCGGATGGAAGACTATTATCCCGGCGACGCGGTTGTGGATGTTCTGGGAATGGACGGGTACAACTGGGGAACCACCCAGACAAAGGCAAACCACGGGTGGGACAGCCAGTGGAGAACGTTCGGAACCATCTTCCGCCCTGCCTTGGAAACGCTGCACCGGTCGGCTCCTGACAAGCCCATTCTTGTTTTTGAAACAGCGACGGTGGACCAAGGCGGGGACAAGGGCCTCTGGATCAAAAACGCCTTTGAAACGGCCAGGGAATGGAAACTGAACGGGCTTGTTTGGTTTCAGGTCAACAAGGAATACGACTGGCGCATCAACAGCGGTCAGGCGCTCTCATATGGGAGTTTCCCGGAGCCAGACAGGTGTTCTCCGCATCAATGGATCAGGGGGTTGACAAAGTGACCAAGGAAGAGTTGATCCGCCGTATTCAGGAAGGGATGAAGACGGAAGAGAGTGCCATGGTCATCTATGCAAAGCACCTTCCGGCGATTGTCGGCAGAAGCGGCCTTCCGGAATCCAGGATGTCTCAGATAGAAGGGTTGAGGGAATTAACCCAATGAGAAAAGGAGTTGAACTGTGGGTGCAAACCGCCTGACAAACCCGCTGGGCGGGGTTGTGGTTTGACCAATAGATGAACGTCATCAAGGAGGGCATCGGATATGCGCAGCTTTGACGGATTAGAAGGAGTGAGGCTTGAGCTCCTGTTTCTTTGTCTGGCCGTGGCCACGGGCTTGTTATCTTTGTCCGATTCAACAGCCCAGGCGGAATACTACGATTACAGCGCCGGCAAACCCAGTGCCTTTCGGGACTATGAGCAGGTGATGATCTGGGATAGCGAGATTCTGGAGGCCCTTTCGGGCTTCAAGGGAACCCTCATGTTTTCCACAGGGAGTTGTTTCTCCGGCGGATTTGTGGACGATCTCACAAAGCTTCCGAATGCCGCAGTGGTGACCGCCAATAACTGGCACGGCCTTGGCCTTTCCATGTATGACTTTCTGCCGGGTCAGACCGACACCTGGGGATTCCATGACGAGTATATGTACGCTTTTCGGCGGGACGCCGGAGGGACGCCTCTAACCTTTCACGAGGCTTACATCTCGGCAAAGGACACCATTCGAACCACCGATGGCTACACATGGTACTGGGGCGGGGTGGAATTCCCCCAGTTCGGCGCCAGCGGAACGGCCGCAACCGGCACGCTGACCTATCGCCCAGGCGATCGGGCCATCCTTTTCAGCGGCATGTGGGCGGGAAACGAGTACTATATCACCAGTTGGGACTACACCATTGCCGGGGGCCGGGACCTCCTCATCGACGACTACGGCTGGGAAGGGGGCGCCATCACCACCCTTTTTTCCGATGGAAATGTCCCTCCCGAACGTTCCATTTCGTGGACACTATCGGGCGCAGGGTCAAAGGAAAACCTCCTGAACGCCCTCAAATCCGCGGCAGCATCCCTTGGCCCCGGCAACATGCTGGCGGTCTTTTGCATTGCCCACGGCCGCAGCAGCGGTATCATGACCAGCCGCCTCCTGGACGACCGATCCACCATCGAGTATCTCCTGATCCCCAACGGCGGGAGCATCCCCGTCGAGGGCGACACCTATCCGGCGGCGAAATACGGGTGCGCACAGATTGAGATCACCGGGCTTAGGGATCTCGCGGACTCCCATTACACCGTGACCCTTCCGGACTCCCTGAGCGGATGGGGGTGGCGGATAGACGCAGGAAGTCAATCCCTGTTTCTCGAGGCCGACGATCCATCAGACCAGGACCTGTGGCTCAGGCCCGGGACCGAATATGTGATCCAACTGAGATACTGGCGGGCCCTGGGAGAAAACGAGCTGGGGCAGGGCGAATGGAACCTGTGGATGCCCGAAGGGGGCGGGGGGCCGCCCTTCAAGAGCGACTCCGGCTGGCCCGGAGGGGGTGAATGGGGCACCGGGGAACATGTGCCGGGCGGCCCCGGCAGCCCGGACGTCGGTTCGCCCGATCCATCCTCCTGGGGTCATGGTTGGGAGACCGGGGGCGACGGCTTTATCTGGATCCCGGCCCCTGCAGGCGGTTCGGATGATTCCTCCTGTTTCATCGGGGCCATTCAGCCCGGCCGCTGATTGCTGCCATAGAGATCCGAAATGGGACTCGGGGACCTCAGCCTGTTCCACTTTAGGTGGCGTATAAGGTCTTGAGCGATTCATGCAGTTTTCGGGGCAAGGGCGGCGTGGTATAGGTGTCCTTCACCACCTCGATATAGGCGCCGCTGCCGCAACGCATTGGCCGTCCCTCGTCTCCCTCTCCACGGTAAAAGAGGCAGAAATGCATCGGCGCCCTGCTGACATACCGTATCCAAGGCCTTGGGGCCATGTTTGGGTCTTGACAACTCCCGGCCGATGTGAGACGAAGACAGAAACAAAAGAGCGTGCTGCCTACACCCATACAGGGGGGATCCTGGTTCTATGCATGTTCAGTGGTCAGAAAGGATATCTTGCGGCGCAAGGATGAGTGCTCGGTTTAAAACCGGCCGCAATTGGCTGCTGGCCGGATTCGGCCTGGTCCTCGTCCTTGTGGCCGGGACCGCCTTCGGCGAGACGGCCAAGGAAGAGGAATCATTTCTGGGGGGCCACTGGTCCGCGGGAGTGAAGATCAGGCGGCTCCTCGACAGCTACACCTCCTACGAATTCGGGAATCCCTTCCCTCCCTATCAGGTCCCTCTGAGCCGACTGGAGTTTCCCCTGGACTCCTGGTGGGGCGGGCTGGAAGGAAGGGGAGACTGGCAGAGATTTTCGCTGGGCCTGGAGGCCTTGACAAGCCTCTCCTCCGAGGCCGATGGGAAGATGAGCGATTCGGACTGGGACGACGAGGGAAACCCCGGGCTTCGCACCATCTACTCCGAATCCTATTGCCGCATCGAGCCCAGCTACGCCATCAGGGTCGACGCTGATCTGAGGGTTTCGGACTGGCTGGGGCTACCCTCAACCATCGATCTTCGGCCGGTGATCGGATTCCGCTGGCAGCACTTCCGGCTGGTCACTTACGACGGGGTTCAGTACGCACAGGGAGAGCCGCCCATGCCCCTGCCGGGGGACGGCATCCGGTTCACCCAGACCTACCGGCAGTATTTCATCGGCTTGAAGGGCGATTTCGACCTGACCGCGTATGTCCCGTTGCACCGTTTCAATGTGGCTATGCAGGTGGACTGGGCCTACGTGCAGGGGGAAAATGAGGACCTTCACCTCCTCAGGGCCGGCCAACGGTTCACCTTCGAGAATACGCACGGTCACGCCTGGCACGGTCTCCTCGGCCTGAAGGCCGGGCTGCTCAAAAACCTCACCCTCGGCCTGGAGCTGGATTTTCTGTGGCTCTCCACCACCGGGTCTCATCGCCTGCAGAACGATCCCTTCGACATCGATTTCACCTTTCACCACGGGGTCGAGGTCTGGTCCAGGCAGATCAGCCTTTCCCTGGGTCTGGAGTATGTTTTCTGAACCCTTGGCTGACAGGCACGTTCTTCAATTCTGTGTTATTCCAGTCTCAAGGGGACCTTGTTTAGCAGGACATTTCCCGCCGCCTTGGCCCGCTTGAGGTTGGATGTGAGGGAGGCGACAACGACGGTGTTGATCCGGCTCTGGTTGAACAAATTGTCCTGTTGAAAATATGGTTTGCCTTGGTTCTATTCATGAAGGTCTTATGGTAGGTTACGGCGCATGAGAATTGAAGCCTCCAAATACCCTTTGTATCCTGGAAAAGTTCAATAATTCAGGATGATGCAAGTATCCGGCAACTTGATCTTTGCCATTCCACAGGCTACAAATGCAAGTAATGTTGCCCGCAATTGAGGCCGCGGAATTGGAGCTTTCTTGTGATACATAAAAACAGCAAAAAAGGAGACGGAAAATGTTCTTGGAATTGCGAGAATATCGGATCAGGGGAGGTAAGCGTGACCAGTGGGTCAAGTTGATGGAAGAAAAAATCATCCCTTACCAGATGTCCAAGGGGTTGGTTGCCATAGGAAGCTTTATCGCTTTGGATGAGCCCGACCTTTATGTGTGGATACGACGGTTTGAAAGTGAAGAAGAGGCCGAAAGACTCTATAAAGATGTCTATGAAAGCGATTACTGGATAAAGCAAATTAAGCCCGAGGCCGATACGATGCTTCAAAGAGAGAGTATACGGAATCTCCGATTGAAATCGACCAGGCTCTCAGTGATTCAATAGAAATGAAGCGCTTCCATGCTTGCAGGTTTTTCGATTTTAAATAAGTCAAAGACAATGTCGTTTGGATTGTTGCGGTGTGGCATGGTGCACAGCTTCCCAAAGGACCACCGTATTAGCGCCAATGGAAATATCGTGGGAATGGAAATCCTGGACGCATCCAAGCGGATGGAAAACCCGATGGCAGTGGCGTATGCCGTTGCCGGATAGACCCTCTTCAGCTTAGGAGTGCCGCTGGCAACTGTTAGAAGGCCCTTGCAAGCAGGGGAAACCCTCTGTTCATTCTACCTCATGTGATCCATGAGGGTGAACAATCCGCAAATTTGGAATGATCAGATATAGATTTGAACACGGGATGTACACAAACAAGGGACATCCCCAAGATGCAACCCTGTCTCGGAGCGGTTGGACCTCGTTGAAGAGACTTCTTCTGGACTCGACAATGCGACCAACTCTTGCTTGATGATGCAGGCGCCCCTCATCCCGGATGTCCATTGGCCGTGAGATGTCCATTCAGGCTTTCCTCATCGCCCACTCCTTTGTCCAAAGCTTGGCACCCTGGCCGTCCAGATCCACCAGATATTCCTCGCCATCGATCTCTACGACGGTGTCTGTGCCGTGACTGCTTTTCACTCTATCGCCGATCTTGAAGCGTTTCTTGCGTGGCGCCTTGGGCTCGGGGGCCTTGGGCGGCGATGGAGCGGAGCGGGTAGCTGAATAACCACGGAGTTCCGTTCGTGAAGGTTTGGACCGAGGGACATGGGAGGTTTTGGGAGGTGGGGGCGGTTCATACCGTTTCATGGCCGTCTGCCACGCGGGGGTTAGGATATCCTTGAAATCCAGGGGGAGATAAAGGTCTCGGATGGCACGGGTGAAGGCCACGTAGGCGATGTTGGCCTCGTCGCCGAATGTTTGGGTCACGAGGGTCTCCGGTCTCGAGAGCGATGCCGCGATGTCGGCATCGATATAGACCCGGTCGTATTCCTGTCCCTTGGCCCCGTGGACCGTGGAGAGGATGATGCCCGGACCGTTCGGGTTGTCGGCCGTGCTCTTGGAGATCTTCATGATGTCGAATACGGCATCCGGGAGGATTCGGGCGTATTCCCGGACCACCTCGACCATATTGGCAAGCTGGAAATCGTCCAGATCTTGGGCGTATGTATCGAGGTCCTCCAGGTCTTGGAAAGACCGGATCAAGGGGTCCCTGATCTTGTCGTGTTCTCCTTCTGAAAGCCGGTACACATCCAGTATCCTTCCCAGGACCCCCGAGATATTCCCCTGTAGAGAAAATGGAATCCCTGTGGCGCGAAGGCCCAGAGCGTGTTCGAAGAGGGCCAGGTTGGTCCGGCTCAGGATCGCGCATCGCTCCCCTGCCTTGGGTCTCGGGGGTCGGGTGTGGAAGGCCACGCGGGATGATTTCTCCGGGTTTCCCTTGATCCTGAATCCCTTCTCTCCCTTCGCCTCCCGAATGAAGACCGATGCCAGGTCCGCGATCTTCTTCCCGAATCGAAAGCTCAGGGTCAGGTCCCGCCTGTCGTCAAAGGAAAATCGCTTCATGGCGTCGATGGCATACCGGAAGCTGTAGATCTGCTGGTGGGTGTCGCCCACGATGACGATCCGTCTTTGGCAGCGTTTCAGGGCATCGAGCATGATGGGCGAGAGGTCCTGACCTTCGTCCACCAGGACCATATCGAATCGGTCGAGCGCTTTATAGAAAAGCCCTTCCCGGTGAAAGAGCTTAAGATAGAAGTCATGGGGGTAGGGTCTTTCCTGCCAATACCACTGGCCAAGGATCTCCCTGCCGGCCTGGACGATACGGTCCCGAGCATCCTCGACCAGCTCTCTGACTTCCTCGGTGAGGCACGCCAGATGGTCCGCCTGAAAGACCTCCATGGCCTCCTCCACCTTTGGGAAGGGCGAATTCATGAAGAATTCGACCAGATCATGGCTTATCGTCGCGAGCTGCTGGGGATTCGGATGCCCCTTGAAGGCCGGGAGCATGTCGGCGATGGAGAAGTTCTCCACCTCGCCGACACTCCTCGAAAATGCCAGAGAATGGACCGTCCGGACCTCCACATGCCTCGGGAACCTGTCAGCCGCCTCTTCTCTGGCCTTGCGGCTGAAGACCAGGTAGAGGATCTTTCGATCCGGATGGGCCGAGGCGATCATTCGAAGGGTGGTGGTCTTGCCGGTCCCCGCCCTCGCATTGATCAGCAAGACCCTCCCTGTCGCATCCAGTATGGCCTTTTGTTCTTCGGTCGGTTTCACGAAACGGTGTCGGTCTCCCAAGAAGTTGTTGGTTTCTCACAGAGCCCTCAGAGGCACAGAGTTTTTTTGACCAGAATCCTTGAGAGGACGATTCTGATCAAACCTTGACATGCCATGGTAAAAGTCATGAACCATCTGATATGGGATAGGGGCCTATGCTGGAACAAAAGTCCATCTCTGGTTCTGTGCGACGATGGCCTCCGTATAATTGCGATACGCACGGATCGCAATGATCGTCTTGAGCGGGATGAAGAAGGACCTTTCCTTGTCGCTGACCAGGACATCATCGCTGGTCCTGAAAGGCAAAACGTCGGCGCCCTCATCCGCCGGATCCCCGAAGGCAGGCAAATTCGCGGGAGTCAGCCGTGCCACCGCCCCTGCCAGAAGGTCTCGATCGATCGGCTTTAGCAGATAATCCACGGCATTGACCTGAAAGGCCCGAATGGCATACTCGTCGTAGGCAGTGACAAAAACCAGCTGCAGGGGCAGGTCCAGGCCGGCAAGCACATCAAACCCGGTGCCACCGGGCATCTGGATGTCGAGAAACACCGCATCCGGCCGGGTCTCGCCCAGCACTTCCCGGGCCTCATCCACCGTGGCGGCCTCGCCCACAATCACCACGTCCGGATAGGCGGATAGAAGGTCCCGCATGTTTTCCCTTGCCAGAGGTTCATCGTCAACCATGACGACGCGTATCGCTTTCATGGCCTGGTCCGAAAATATGGGGCCGTACCTTCTGCATCGAGATACGCGCCCAAAATGATAAGGCAATCGTTGTGGATTGAGGATCTCATCACCCTCAGGCGTCTTTCCCCGACGCTGTGACAGTGAGGCAGGTCTCATGACACAGGAGGTTCCGCCCCAGGGTGGATCCCCCTTAATTCCCCCTCGGCGGGATATGGCATACATGCTGCCTGCGGGGTGCGAACCGGTCCGGACCCTCGGAAACAGGTCTTCCTGCGGACAGGGCGAGCTGCTTCAACATGCCTGCGTAGATCCATTGATGAAAAGGATACAGCCCATACCAGTAGACCATGCCCCAGAGACCCCTTGGCAAGAACCTGGAGAGGAGCTGGAGTTCCGTCCGATCTTTTCCGAGGGGATACACGCGAAACTCCATCACGGCCTCCCCGGGAAGCCTCATCTCTGCCAGCAGCTTCAGGTTCGATGGGGGATTCATATCCAGGACCCGCCAAAAATCGAGGGCGTCGCCGATCATCAGTTCTGACGGATCCCGTCGCCCCCGCCTCAGGCCGATACCGCCGGCCAAACGATCCAGGGCGCCGCGGACCTTCCAGAGAAAATCGGCAAAATACCACCCCGTCTCTCCCCCGATGATCCGGATGCGGTTCCAGACCTCCTGACTCGACGCCTCTATAACCGCCCGGTATCCGCACTCGTAGATCGTGCCCCCCGCATAGTCCGCATCCCCGCATTGGGTCCACTCCGGCGCCTCAAGTGCACCGGCATCCGACCAGCAGGTTTCCACGCATTGCTGCCGAACCCGCTGAAGGGCAAAGCGGATCGCCTGACGACAGCTGATCAGCTCCTGAGGGATCAGCTCACGGATGCTCGTTTCTTTACACACCACCGGGCTTTTTAACCCCTCGATAAGGGGCCGTGCGATGGAGGATGGAACGGGCGTCACCAGATGGACCCACCAGGAGCTGAGACGGGGCGATAGGGCCTTGACCGGGATAATGATGCGTCTGGAAAGTCCCGCCTCCTCTGCATAGAGCTGGATAAGCGATTCGTAGGTCAGGATATCCGGGCCGCCGATATCGAAGCGTCTGCCAGCAGTCTCTTCATTCTCGAGACACCCTTTCAGGTAACCCAGGACGTTTCGAATGGCAATCGGCTGACAGGGCGTTCGCACCCATGCGGGCGTGGTCATGACCGGAAGCCTCTCCGTCAGGTAGCGGAGCATTTCAAAGGAGGCGCTCCCTGAACCCAGAATAACAGCTGCACGAAGGAAGGTGACCGGGACCGTGCCCGATTCCAGTATCCGGGCCACCTCGGTCCTCGAACGGAGGTGCTCGCTCAGATCCGGGCCGTCTTCCCCAAGCCCTCCCAGATAAATAAGCCTCTCGACCCGGGCCGCAGCACACGCATCCGCCATGTTGTGGGCCGCCCTGCGGTCCGCCTCGGCGAAATCCCTGGTGCGGGACGTCATGGAATGCACCAGATAAAAGGCCGCCCAACACCCAAGGGCTGCCCCTTTCAAGGAATCCGCGTCAAAAACGTCGCCCTTTATCAACTCCACATTCGGGTGTCGGGCCCAGGGACGGCAGTTGAGCTTGGCCGTTGAACGTCCCATCACCCTGACCCGGTATCCCGAATCGAGCAGCAGAGGAACCAGTCGGCCGCCCACATACCCGGTTGCCCCGGTAACCAAAACCGGTTCGGATCTCATAAGTCTATCCCTCCTCAGATACGTCGCTATATCGCTTGAAGCTGCTATGAATTTCCAAAGATGGGGCCATCGGGACCCAGGTGGCAGGAGTAGCAGCCAAAACCCTTCCGAGTGATGATGCTGAAAAGGGCACTACACGAAACCCGGCAGATTGTCAAGTGCGCATGCACCCCCTGCTGAACGACCGGATTGTCATGAGACCATGGTCAAGTTTAATCCACCGATTCGAGTGTAGCCGTGTTCGATATTTGCAACTTGTTAGAGTCTTTGTCTGTAACTTCTCTGCAACGTGCGAAGAAGTTTGCCCGTGGGGGTCTCTGCTTCCCGCCCAAGAGGCGGGACAAAAACCGAATACAGCTCCTGGGGACGGCAGCAGGGCTTTACA
>Ga0209164_1000203_pt1 | contig 187956 bp, 147 predicted proteins | sample MTBNYHSulfiMetaG_FD_187458 | JGI IMG/M metagenome (GOLD analysis project Ga0209164, IMG submission 187458) | Enrichment culture microbial communities from rom New York Harbor, USA that are MTBE-degrading - MTBE-NYH (New York Harbor Sulfidogenic)... | ecosystem: Environmental > Aquatic > Marine...
CGATGTCGGCTCATCGCATCCTGGGGCTGGAGCAGGTCCCAAGGGTTTGGCTGTTCGCCAATTAAAGCGGTACGTGAGCTGGGTTTAGAACGTCGTGAGACAGTTCGGTCCCTATCTTTCGTGGGCGTAGGATATTTGAGAGGAGCTTTCCCTAGTACGAGAGGACCGGGATGGACGAACCTCTAGTGTACCAGTTGTCGCGCCAGCGGCATAGCTGGGTAGCTACGTTCGGAATGGATAACCGCTGAAAGCATCTAAGCGGGAAGCCAACCTCAAGATAAGATATCCCTTTCCCGTGGCAACACGGGAGCTAAAGACCCCTTGGAGACTACAAGGTTGATAGGCCGGATGTCTAAGTGTGGTAACACATTGAGCAAACCGGTACTAATAGGTCGTGAGGCTTGGCCATAAACCTTTTTCATTTCTCGCCTTTGACGGTAATCTCATATTCAGGTTTTCATATTTTCGGTGGTCATAGCGAAGAGGAAACACCCGTTCCCATCCCGAACACGGAAGTTAAGCTCTTCAGCGCCGATGGTACTGCGCGGGGAACTGCGTGGGAGAGTAGGACGCCGCCGAATCCAATAAAAAAAGGCCCCTTGTTGAATAAACAAGGGGCCTTTTTGTCTGGTGAGTCGTGCATGGCGCGCCGGAAGAATCGGGGCGAAGGAGAAGGCCGCTTGCGTAGAGCTTGGTGCCCTTCGTCGATGGGCGGAGGAGAAAGCGTGGGACCTGCAGGTTACCAAAATCTCTATATCTACTTTCTGAAAGGCGTGCTGAGAGAAAGACATGAAGGCTCGTTGGGAGATTCGTTTCTCGGAAACTGGGTGGAGGAGGATAGTTCCTTTCTCTTTTTTTCAGAGCCGGCCGGTAAGCTGATCTCCAAACTGCTCAGGGTACAGCCGAACCTTGAATTGGTCGACACCTATTCCTTCACCTATGAGCAGTGGCAGGGTGCCAAGCCGGAAATCTTGCGGATAGACCAGTTCCTTCTTGTCCCCCCGTGGGAGAAAGAGGGAAGAGCTGAGGGACACATCAGGATCACCCTGGATCCCGGGGTTGTTTTTGGAAACGGTCTACACCCCACGACAAGAGACTGTCTGAGGGCGCTTGCCTTTGCCGCAAGGGAAAGACCTCTTGGAAGTGTTCTGGACCTGGGGACCGGATCGGGTGTGTTGGCCGTAGCGGCCGCACTGCTCGGCGCAGAAAGGGTTTTAGCCATCGACCTCAATCCGCTCTGTGCAAAGACGGCAAGAAGAAACGCGGAGCTGAATCATCTCCAGGAAGCCATTGAAGTGGTTGCAGGAAAAGCAGAGGATTTTCTGCGGGAAAGAGCCGATCTGGTCGTCGGAAACCTCCATTATGAATTGATTCGGGATTTGCTCGAGAATCGATCTTTCGACCAGGGGGAAAGGGTGCTTCTTTCGGGATTGATGCGGACTCAAGCCAGAGATGTCAGGGCCCGGTTGATCGACAGGGGTTTTCAAATCACCGGAGAATGGGACCATGAGATGACCTGGTTCACCTATGTGGCAAGCAAGGAAGAGGAGGCCGGCGCTAGGAGATCACTCCCGGGCGATGGGTCTCGCTCAGGGCGTTAAGGATGAGATCACAGATAGGATCGGAAAGATTGGTAATGTGCCTCGGCCTTCTAAAGATGATCCAGGATAAGACCACGTGATCTGTGAGCCCGAAGATCATCTTGGTTGCCACGTAAGGATTGACCTCTGCCCTGAAGTGTTGACGTGAGATTCCATCCACAATGACGTCGTAAAAGATCCGTGCAAAGTCACGAAAGAGTTGGTAGGCATCCGTTTGATAGAAGGCCCTATTATATCTCAGATCGAAATAAACAATAGAACTGTAGTCCTTGTGTGTTTGAATATAATGGAGGTAGTCTTTCAGTAGGACCGCCAGTTTCAGATCCGTATCTTTTAGTCCACTGAGATGTTCTCTTTGAATTCCTATGAGTTCTTTCGTGTTTTCCACGGGAAGAGTAAAAAGGATCTCTTCTTTACTTCGAAAATACTTGTAAATCGTTCCATCAGCGACGCCGGCCAGTTTTGAAATATCCTGTATGCGGGCTTTTTTGAAACCGAGCTCCGAAAAGACCTTCACCGCAGCGTTCAGGATTTGTGTTCTTTTGTCATGGTTTTTTGATTCCCTGCTTCTGCGCACAACGGCATGTTCGACCAGGTCAAAGAGGCCAGCAAAAAGCGACAGGGGATCCTCAGGCTTTTCTTGAATGAGCCAGGTGATGAGCAGAAGGTCAATGGTGCCGAAGATGAGATTGAGAATCAATGTCGGGCTGACTTCCGGCCAGAAGTTTCCCTCTTTTTGCCCTTCGATGATCACATTCCTGTAGATACCGGTAAACTCCCTGATAAGTCTGTGGTTTTCCGTTTGATAGAAGGCTCGCGTGGGTCTGAGGTCAAAGAGAAGCAGATTCGTGTAATCCCGGTTCTGGGTCATGAACTCAAGGTAGTTCCAGATAAGCTTTCTCAGTTTGACTTCCGCCCCGACCAGGCCTCTCAGATGACTCTCGTTGAGACGAATGAGTTTTTCGGTGTTCTTTCTGGGAATGGTAAAAAGGATGTCTTCCTTATTTTGGAAATGTTCGTATACGGTGCTGTCACTCACTTGCACTCGCGATGAAATGTCGGATATTTTTGTGTCCGAGAATCCTTTCGTAGCGAAAAGGTTTTCAGCAACTCTGAGGATGAGCTCTTTGGTCGAATTTTCCATGTACACTATTTCCATTCCTCATGTATAAATTGCAGAACGCAATTCGGATAAACAAATTCTTCTCTGTAAATGTTTTTGCTAATTTATAAATCAATTTTAAATAATATGTATCGTTTTTTCCCGTGGATGGCAAGAAAAAAACCAAATTTTTCAAGGTTCTCAAAAATCGGTTGACACGAATGCTATTCGATGTTATGCAAAAATGAATATTCATCGGAAAAAAGGAATTCTGGAGCGCAAAAACCGTGCACGGAGGAGAAGATGGAATTCGAAGACATCCTGTATGAAAAGAAGGATGGGATCGGGAAGATCACGATCAATCGAGCGGAGAGGGGCAATGCCCTTCGAACCAAAACCCTGCAAGAGATGATCCAGGCCCTTGAGGACGCCAAGGATGATTATTCCATCGGCGTCGTCGTTATAACAGGGGCTGGAAATAAGGCTTTCTGTACGGGAGGAGATGCCTCGGACATTGGTGAAGGCAAGGCGGGATACAGCCGTGGGGTCAAGAAAATCTTCGAAGTGGAGAGGCTCGTTCGCATGTGTCAGAAGCCGGTCATCGCCGCAGTGAACGGCTGGGCCGTGGGAGGAGGGCATATCCTGCATGTTCTTTGCGATATGACCATCGCTTCGGAGAATGCAAGATTTGCACAGGTGGGTCCCAGGGTGGGTAGTTTCGAAGCGGGGTTTGGCGCCGCCTATCTGGCCCGGGTCATCGGGGAGAAGAAAGCTCGGGAAATGTGGTTTCTTTGCAGGAATTACACCGCCCAGGAAGCGCTGGAGATGGGACTCGTCAACAAGGTTGTCCCCCCGGATAAGTTGATGGAGGAAGTGGATCAATGGTGTAAAGAAATTCTCTCGCTCAGTACCACAGCGTTGGGCTTCCTCAAAATCTCCCTCAATGCCGCCACCGATTGGATTTACAGCCTTCAAAGGCTTGCCGGTGAGGGCCTCTGGCAGTACTATGCGAGCGACGAAGCCCTGGAAGGGAGAAAATCATTCCTTGAAAAGCGGAAGGCCGATTTCGCCCAATTTCGGAAATGAGACGACACAACCCCGGATTTAGGAGGAGGGACCATGGACATCAAGGGCAAAGTTGCGATTGTGACGGGAGCCGCCAGGGGGATCGGAAGGGGAATTGCAGCCAAGCTTGCCGAATACGGTGCAAATCTTGCGCTTGTGGATATCGATGAGGATTTGTTGGGCACGGCGTCTCGTGAAATTGAGGCCGCGTACGGCGTCGAAATCTTGTCTCTTAGGGTGGATGTGGCCGAGATTGAGCAGACCAGGATGATGGTTGACCGGAGCCTTGAGAAATTTCACCGAATCGATATCCTGGTCAACAACGTGGGCTGGGATGTGGCGCAGCCCTTCTGGGAAACCACGGAAGAATTTCGACGGAAGATCATCGACGTGAATTATCGAGGACCCCTGAATTGCACCTTCTGGACGGTGCGGCACATGATTGAAAGGGAGTCCGGAAAGATCGTGAATATCGCCAGCGACGCGGGAAGGGTAGGGAGCAGCGGGGAAACCGTTTACGCGGGCTGCAAAGGGGCAGTGATCGCTTTCACAAAATCCCTTGCAAGGGAAGTTGCCCGATACAGGATCAACGTCAACTGCGTATCGCCCGGCCCAACGGATACCCCGGGACATGTCGAGGGGACCACACCCAAGTTGAGGGAGGCTCTGAAAAGAGCCATTCCATTTGGTCGTGTCGCCACTCCGGAAGAGATCGCAAACGCGGTCTTCTTCTTCGCCTCGCCCCTCTCCGATTATATTACGGGACAGGTGCTGAGCGTAAGTGGTGGTCTAACCATGGTTGATTAGCTTGATTTTTCCATTCGCCGGGTTTGAAACCTTCAACTTTAAGTCCAGCTCGGATCGGGATTTAGCGCGTTTTGCATTTTGAATACCGAATGTCGAACAAGGAATTTCGAACGGCAGAAGTTGTCCAAAGGAATAGGACAGAGTTGTTTGCTTCGATATTCTGCGGTTCTGCGGTTCAAAATAAATGACTTTCAGTGGTAACAGAAATCTACCTGCTTTAGCAGGTAGTCGTTTAATTTAGCGGATCATGGCTTGGGGGGATCGGGAATGGAAAGGTTCAGTGCCGAACAGGGGATGCTTCGCGACACCCTACGGAGGCTGTGCAGGGAGAAGGTTGCGAAAAGAGCAGCGGAAGCCGATGAAACCAAAAACTATCCCTGGGATCTTCACCAGCTTTTCATCGATCATGGGCTGTTTAACTTTCGCGTCCCGGCGCTGTATGGCGGCGCAGCCATGGATTTCACTTCCGCTTGTATCGTGGTGGAAGAAATGGCCCGCGTGGATGGGGCTTGCGCAAATACCATTGCGCATCACCAGGCGGGCATGTGCTGTTTCATGGACGGGGCCAATGAGGAACAGCGCGAAAAATATCTTCCAAGAGTGGGAAAAGGGGACTACCTGGTAGGTTTTGCCCTCACTGAGCCCACCTCGGGCTCTGACGCCTTTTCCCTTCGCACGAGGGCAGTTGCGGATCAAAGGCATTATGTCATCAATGGCACCAAGTGCTTCATCTCCAACAGTGGGCTCACCGACCTTTATGTGATTTTCACCACGGTGAATCCCGATCTGAGAAGAGAGGGAATCACCGCCTTCCTTGTGGAAAAAGACAGCCCCGGGCTTGTCATTGGAAAGGCCGAGGAGAAGCTCGGCCTCCGGGCCTCTCCCACTTGTCAGCTTCATTTCGAAAACTTGAGGGTGCCCGGGGAAAACATGCTCGGGGAGGCCGGAAAGGGCTGGGAAATGGTGCTGCAATCCCTCACCGAGACCCGGGTGCTCATCGCCGCCATGTCTCTGGGGATTGCCCAGGGAGCCATGGAGGCGGCCGTCTCCTATGCGAAGCAGCGAGAACAGTTTGGAAGGCCCATTTCCGAATTTCAGGGCGTATCCTTCATGCTCGCCGACATGGCCATTCAGGTGGAATGCGCCAGATCGCTCATCTACCGAATTGCAGCCATGGTGGACGGGGGGGACCGGAAACAGCAATACCTCGCCTCTGTGGCCAAGTGTTTTTCCTCCGATATGGCCATGAAGGTCACCACCGATGCAGTGCAGGTTTTGGGGGGATACGGATACACCAGGGAATACCCGGTAGAGAAGATGATGCGTGATGCGAAAGCGATGCAAATCGTCGAGGGGACGAATCAAATCCAGCGTATTCAAATCTCCAGGAATCTTTTAAGAACGTACGGTCAAAACTAAGATTGAGGCCTAATGGATTGCGGTGGAAAACGCAGACAAGAAGGTCGATTTCAAAGGGACTCTATCGATGGGGCGGAGATAGTGTCTTGGCGGTTTTCCATTTCCTGGGATCCAATGAAGCCCTCGGTTTTTTCAATTTTCCCGATGCCCAGTTAAGCTCAAGGAGCCGATGAATGCCGGAGTCAAAGAAAGATCAGAAACTCGTGGAGGCCTACTACGAAAAGACCACTGAACTAAAATCCTGGTCCGGCCTTCCCTTGAAGGAGTTTTACGGGCCTCAGGATGTTTCCATGGGAGCGTACGAGACGGCAGTCGGGGCGCCCGGGAGTTACCCCTATACCAGGGGAATTCATCGGGACATGTTCCGGGGTCGTTACTGGACCCGGCGCGAGGTCACGGGCTACGGGACGCCCGAAGAGACCAATGAGCGGTTGAAGTTCCTGATCCGGGAAGGCTCCAGCGGATTGAATGTGATCCCGGATATTCCCAGCATCATGGGGATCGATTCCGATCATCCCCGGGCCGGAGGGGAGACCGGTGTGCAGGGTGTGCCCATGTGCACCCTTCAGGATATGGAACTCCTGATGAAAGACCTTCCGCTGGAAAAAATCAGTATGTCTCTCATTGCTTCTTCGACCCAGACGCCGGTGGCACTGTCTCAGTATCTTGCCCTGGCTCAGAAGCGTGGATTGAAGCCCTCGGATCTGGCGGGCACCACACAAAACGACCCTATTCACTGCCGCTACGCCGGGTTCAGGAATTCTTCTCCCATCAATCTGGCTCTTAAAACAGGGGTCGATGTGATCGAATACTGCACAAGGAACATGCCGCGGTGGTACCCGATCAATGTAAACCTCTACGATCTGAGAGAGCAAGGCCTCAGCGCTCCCCAGGAAATTGCCTTCGGATTCTCCATGGCCCTCCTCTATATCCAGGGAGTTCTTGAAAGGGGGCTGCCCGTGGACGCATTTGCCCCGCGATTTGCTTTCTACTGTTCCGCACACATTGATTTTTTCGAGGAAATCGCCAAATTGAGGGCCGCGCGCAGGATCTGGGCAAGGATCATGAGGGAGCGCCTGGGAGCGAAAAACCCGAAGTCCTGGCAATTCAAATTCGGCGTCCACACGGCGGGTTGCTCTCTGGTGCCGCAAGAACCCGTGAATAACCTCATACGCGTTGCCTATGAAGCCATGGCGGCTGTTCTGGCCGGGGTCCAGTCTCTCCACTGCTGCTCCTATGATGAACCTATTGCGCTGCCCACGGAGGAATCCGTCCGGCTCGCCATTCGGACCCAGCAGGTCCTCGCGTACGAGACGGGGGTGGCCCGCGTGGCTGATCCACTGGGCGGAAGTTACTTCGTCGAATCCCTGACCGATCAGATCGAGGAGGAAGTGAACGCGATCATGGAGCAAATCGAGGACAAAGGCGGGATGAAGAAAGCCTTGGAGTCAGGATGGGTCGATGCACAGTTCGACGAGGCCTCTTTGAAGTACCAGAGAGAGATCGAGCGCGGGGAGCGTGTTGTGGTGGGATTGAATCGTTTTCGCAGCGAAGAAGGGCCACCGGTGGGCCGGGCCCATCGGGTTTCACCAGAGGCGGAAGAAAAGCAGATCGCCAGGCTTAAAGAACTGAGGGAAACCAGAGACGAAGCGAAAGTCAGGGAAGCCCTGGCGGGGCTCAAGTCCAGGGCGGAGACGGGGGAAAAGGAGAACCTCATCCCCCCCATGATCGACGCATCCAGGAACTATGCCACCCTGGCGGAGATTTTGGGTACTGTGCGCGTGGTCATGGGGGAATCCTACGATCCCCTTGGGGTCTTGACCCATCCGTTTCTGTGAGGAGGGTTTGCCGGTTATCCGGTTGGCCGGTTTGGCCGGTTTGGCCGGTTGAGCCAGTTAGGCCAGTTATCCGGTTTGCCGGTTGAACCGGTTGAGGTAGTTAGGCCGGTTTGGCGGTTTGGATGGACGTAAAAACCCGCGCCTTATGGGTGTGGTCCTATGGGAATGCTTATGGTGGTCCCGCATTGGCCTGGCCAAGGGACGGCGAGGAGCTCTTTCTGCTGGGGTTTCGATGTGGCGGCAGCGAGGGAAAGGGCGACGTGGGAATGGATTCTGTCACAGGCTCAGTTCAAGCGATGACGTTTTGAAACCGGATTCTTAGCTAGGCTTTCCGGTTGACCGGCTAACCGGCAAACCGACCAAACCGGCCAACCGGCCAACCGAGCAAGGAGGTGGATGTGAAAAACGAGGGCTTTGATGTGATCGTCATCGGTGCTGGTGTGGGAGGGCCCACAGCAGGTGCCATCCTGGCAAAAATGGAGGGAATGAAGGTTCTCGTCATGGAAAAGGCTTCAAGGATCGGTGGGCGAGATATTTCCTTCGAGTTGGGGAAGGAAGGGCCGGAGAGCTTTAAAAGCCTCATCAGCGAGGCGGCGCACACCTGGTTTGTGAAGTCGGAACCGGACCTTCCCGACCTTTTTCAAAAAGGATACCTGGACGGTTTCTCCTTCGAATCCGGGATCCATGTGCTCATGATTACGGACAGGGGCAGGACCAACACCTGTTTGACTTACCTGGGCAAGCCGCTTGAGCTTTTTCCGGCTTTAAGCGCGGGGTGGTGGCATGGGGGGAACCTCTACCGATTTGCAGGAGGATCGGAACGTGGAGGGAATTTCCCGTGGATGGACGAGAGAGGTCGATCCGAGACGGGAAGGATCAACAGCATGATGGTCAGGATGTCGGGAGAAGAGGCCCACTCCTACGATCATATCAGCCTGAAAGAGTGGATGGATGGGCGCACGGACAGCGACTACGCTAAGGAGTTTCATTTTGTGAACGCCACCATGAACTGCACCATCAACAACCCGGCCAAGATCTCCGCAGGCGATAACATCCTCATGAACCGGGCCGTGGCCAGATCGGGCAAGCGATTCTCTTACGGGGGCTGCTCAACTCTGGGTCCACCAGGGTTCATACAGATTCCCAGAAGCTTCTGCGAGGTCATCGAGGAAAATGGGGGTCGAGTGGTGACGAACGCCAGGGTGAAGGAAGTACTCATCGAAAACAAGAAAGTGAGGGGCGTTCTTGTAGAGATTGAGGGTGGAGAGGAGAAAATCGACTGTCCTGTCGTGATCAACTCGGGCATGGTCAATGAAATGTTCCGATATATTCCTGAGAGACACTTTCCAGCGGATTTTGTCTCCAGGACTAGAGCCTTTTGGCGGGCTGGAATCGGCGCAGTTTACTTCGGTTTGAAAGAGGAAATCGTGAAGGAACACCTGAGTTTCGTGCCCAAGATCGCGGGGGTGGAGGACGGCTTCGACAGCGACGTGCGAATGGGGTTTTGGGCGAGTTCCAGCATGGATCCCTCCCGCGCACCTGCAGGAAAGCAGCTGCTGGACGCCTATGTGTCTCTTACGGATAAGGAGGCCCATAACCCAAAACTGGTGGCGCTCGCCTATGAGAGAATGAAACGCTTTTTCGAGGAGAACTACACGGGCTTCAAAGAAGCGTTCCAATGGAGCCTTTACACGGTTTCCGACAGCCTGGTTCCGGTCGCACAGGCCCCCCACCAGGTGGGAGATGCGAGAGCAAGGGCGAAGTGCCCTTACGTGGACGGGCTTTATTTGGCTTCAGATTCTTCGGAGTGTTCCATGGCAGCCAACGACTCGGCGGTTCATGCAGGGATTATCGCTGCAAGCCGCGTGAGCGGCAAGGACTATGTGAGGGAAATCCTCCCCGAACATTTGAGAGACTGATTCGAGAAGGGCAGGAAAGGAATGGCGGTGCGCGCTAAGCGGGTGCGTATTTTGGTTGCAAAAGTCGGTCTGGATGGCCACGACAGGGGGGCGAAGATCCTGGCTTCTCTCCTGAGAGACGAGGGTTTTGAGGTGATCTATCTGGGCCTTTATAACACGCCTGAGATGGTGGTGCAAAGTGCCGTTCAGGAGGATGTGGATATCATCGGGCTCAGTTTTCACTCGGGCGAACATCTGACCCTCACCCCGGCCGTGATGGATGAACTCCGCAGAAACCGGCTGGAAGAACTTCCAGTGATTGTAGGGGGCATTTTCCCTCCGGAAGACGAGGAAAGACTCCTGGAGATGGGCGTTGAGAAGGTCTTCAGAGGGTCGCTGGTAAGGGAGGTGATTGATTTCTTGAAAGAGTATTTCGGCGAGGGGAAAGAGAGAGTTTAGAGAGCCGGAGAAAAGGGATCATGGAATAGGTGCGAGGCATCCGGAAGGTGTTCGTGTTTGAACGGGAACAAAATCTCATGGTGCTTTACTCGAAGCGGCCGGTGGGGTAGGATTGACCCGCCGCCAGGTGGAGGAGAGGATTCTTCAGGGTTCGGAAATCGTTTCTTCAATGTGATGGCTTTCTATGTTTCGAATTCGTCGCATCTACGATGATCTTTTACCGGTCGACCGGAGCGCAATTGCCCAGGTTCAGGCCATCCTGAGGCAGCAGTTCCCGCTTCTTTCCGAGGAGAAGGTGAACAAGCTCCCGGATCAACTACGAAATCCTTTCAAATACCGGTTCCGTTCCATTCTCTTTGTAGCCGAAGGCATCAAGGCGAGGGTGAAAGGTTTCGCTCTTCTGCAGCATGTGCCGGACTTGCGGTTCTGCTACTTGGATTTTCTATCGGCTGCGACCTACAGAACGGGCGGGGGGGTCGGCGGTGCGCTGTACCAGAGGGTGCGGGAGGAAGCGGTCTCCTTGGATGCCGAAGGGTTGTTCTTCGAATGTCTCCCCGATGATCCGGGTCTTTGTGAGGATCCGACCATCTTGAAGGAGAATGCGAAACGCCTTCGTTTCTACGAAGCGTTTGGAGCTCGCCCTATTGTCAACACGGCATATGAAACCCCCGTGCGACCCGGCGACGACTGCCCGCCTTACCTGGTCTTCGACAACCTGGGTAAAACCCTCAAGCTGGACCGGGATCTCACGAGGAAAATCGTGAGGGCGATCCTCGAGACCCATTATGGAAAACTTTGCCCTAAGGAGTACATCGACAGAGTCGTCGGTACCTTCAAGGATCAGCCGATCCGCCTCAGGGAGCCCAAGTATTTGAAACGTGAACGCACAGCCGAGACAAAGCCCGTCCCCTCCCTGGAGAAACGAATCGCCCTTGTGGTGAGCGACGTGCACACCTTCCATCACGTCCACGAGCGCGGATACGTTGAGTCCCCTGTAAGAATCAACGCAATTCTCAAGGAGATCGAACCGACCGGACTCTTCGAGAGGTTGAACATCCAGCATTTCTCGGACAAGCACATCAAGAAGGTCCATGACAACAAATTCGTGGAATACTTAAAAAAAGTGTCGGAGAATGTGGAGCCCGGCGAATCCGTGTATCCGTATGTCTTTCCCATCAGGAACAAGACCCGACCCCCCAAAGAACTACCTATTCGGGCAGGTTATTATTGCATCGACACCTTTACCCCTCTCAATCAGAAAGCCTACCTTGCCGCCAAAAGGGCCGTGGATTGCGCCTTGACTGCTGCGAGAAAGCTCACGGAGGGATACCGCCTGGCTTATGCCCTCGTCCGTCCGCCGGGGCACCATGCCGAGAAAGAGACCTTTGGAGGATTCTGTTATTTCAACTCCACGGCGATTGCGGCCGATTACCTCAGCACGTTCGGGAAAGTGGCAGTTCTGGACGTCGACTACCACTACGGAAACGGTACATATGACCTATTTCGGTACCGATCGGACGTGCTGACCCTTTCCATCCATGGCCATCCCCATTTTGCCTACCCTTACTTCAGCGGTTTCGACGATGAAAGAGGGGAGGGGGTGGGGTCGGGCTTCAATGTCAACTACCCCCTCCCGGAGCACGTGAACGGAGAGCAATACAGGCAAACCCTTGCCAAGGCCCTGAGACGCATTGCACGATACAAGGCGAATGTTCTTGTTGTTGCTCTGGGCCTGGATACAGCGAAGGGCGACCCCACAGGAACGTGGAGGCTTTTGCCGAACGATTTCGCCATTAACGGCAGGATGATCGGATCCCTCAGTCTGCCGACTCTGGTGGTCCAGGAGGGAGGGTACAGGATCCGCACCTTGGGCAGGAATGCCCGGCATTTTTTCCTGGGACTCTGGCAGGGTGCGCATCGTTTTAGGGCCCCTGCCGGAATGGAAGGCCTTCAAGAATACAAAGAAAAGAGAGAAAATCAGGGATGAAATGCAACGCGTCCGGGTGCAGGTTGCGGTAAGCGGCGGCGCCGGCAAACCAACCCGGTACCGGGGTGAAGATGGGGCGGATCCTCCGCGAGGGGGATGGGAGAGCCCGAGAGGGGGTGCGGTCTTCGACAATTGGGGTAGAACAGGTGAAAGGGAGGGTGGAAGAGATGGCCCAGGCTCAATGGATCTCCATATTTTTCACGAGCCTTTCGTAGGCCGGCTCAAAGTTCTTCCACAACTTCAAGCCCAGGCGCCTCTGAGTTTGCACGATTTCATGGATCATGGCCTTCTCAGTCAACGGATTGATGAGAACCGCCCGCAATACGACGATATTTTGCGGGCGGTAGCGTGTAGACTCGAGCATGGTCCTCGAAACAAAGGTGGTGTCATCCTGCCTTAGTGCTTTGTGCAGCTTGATGTTCAGCGCATTGACGAGCCGGTTCAACTTCTTGATTTTCTGATTCAGCCTCGTTCGGCGCGGGTTGCCATTCCACTTGTCTTCGCCTTGCCACAGGCGGAGTTGTTCGCTGACTGTCGCCGGAAGAAAACGATAGATCAGGATAAAGAGCTCGGTGATGGTTACCACGCTCTCATCGGTGATCCCTTCTCTGTTCTCAAAGGGGATGATGGGGTAAGAACGCTTTATGGACGGTATAATGAAAGATCGACTGCAAAGTCAAGTTGTTTAAAGACTGAGGGTTTTTGGGAAAGCCCCATCTCTCATGCGCGAATTCATCCAAAGGGGAGAACGGCGTGAGCCCTTGCTTCGGCGAAACGAGGGTGAAAGGCGCTGTCCTTTGAGAGAGCACGGGTCTTTGCTCTCCCATCGAATCGGACCTCGAACTGCAGGAATTGGTGTCGCAGGGACAAATGGGACTTGATTTGATTGGTCGGACTGTGTTAACAGATCTCCACTTGCCTTCCGCAGGACCAACGCGGGGGGAACCACGGGGAGGTCCCCTGAAACGAAATCGGGGGAGGAAGGTCTCGGAGGATGGCAAGTGAGGAAGTGTCTTGCTAGAAACGGACCCGCGACGAGGGTCCAAAATCGATTCATCAAAGAGATGTGATGGAAGAAGAAAACAGAATAGCGCTATCAAAACCCGAAGGGCAACACTGTTTTGCCTGCGGAACGGCCAATCCGATCGGCCTGAACCTGCAATTCTACGTGAGAGGAGATACCGTCTGCACGGATATCACGCTTGAGAAAGTCCATGAGGGATGGGAAAACATGGCCCACGGGGGGATCGTATCCACCCTTCTCGATGAAATCATGTCATGGGCGGTGATGTACACGAAGAAGTCTTTCTTCGTGACCAGGAAAATGAGGATCAAGTATATTCGTCCCGTACTCATCGGGACGCCACTGACGGTAAAAGGCAGGGTGACAGACGCCTCAGAGCCCCCGAAGGTTGGAGCGAGAGGAGATCTGGTAGATGAGCAGGGCCGCCTGCTTGTAAGAAGCGTCGGCGAGTTTGTGGTGGTTTCCAATGACCAGCTTTCTTCGGTACCGGAAGGAATGAAGCAACAGATGCTTTCCTTGTTCCAGCAATTCAAGTAGCGCAAAACCCCGCTATTCCTTCCATCCGTGAACTCCCACCAGATCTACGAAGCGGCAGCCGCCGAGTTCTCTTTGTACCAGTTCCCCTTTTTTCTTGGTTACCTTGATCAGTTCCTGACTGAATTTCGAACCGACCGGTATGACAAGCCGCCCGCCTTCGGCGAGCTGATCCACAAGAGGTTCGGGGATGCGTGGTGCTCCGGCTGTAACAATAATGGCGTCATAGGGCTCGAACTCCTTCCATCCAAGGGTACCATCGAAGGCTTTGAAAAGGATATTGGTGTAGCCCAATTCACCGAGGACCTTTCTCGCCATGACGAGTAAGTCCCGAATCCTTTCTACCGTGTAAACCTTTTCTGAGAGCTCCGCCAGAACCGCTGTTTGATAGCCGCTTCCAGTTCCTATTTCGAGGGTCTTTTCCTTGCCCGTAAGATCTAAAGCCTCGGTCATGGCGGCCACAATGTAAGGCTGAGATATGGTCTGCTTGTGGCCGATGGGCAAGGGGTGGTCGTTATATGCCTCTCCCACCAGGGCCTCTTCCACGAACCGATCCCTCGGGACCTTTGACATGACGTCCAGAACTCTCTGGTCTTTGATGCCCCGCGGGATAAGCTGTGTCCGGACCATTCTTTCTCTTGCCAGGCGATAGTCGACGTTCTCGATCATCACGGATCTCTTTGGGTCGGTTGGCCGGTTGAGCCGGTTTGGCCGGTTTGGCCGGTTAGCCGGTTGGCCGGTTAGCCAGTTTGCCAGTTGGCCAGTATGGTTGCGGGTTGCGGGAGGAATTGTTCCGCCGCCTAACCCAAAATGGTGTTTCCCGCTCGCGCCCTCCCGTTCAAAGGGGTTCCCCATCCTGGAGTCGATCCTCGTCGCTTACCTTGGCGCTTATCCCCTCAAAGGTGCGTCTGCTCCCCAAGCCCGATGTCCCTCCGAGCGGTGGAAATAGTGATGGTAAAGCCGGCGATCACATCCAGAAAAGAGATAAGCATGAGAATCAAAAAGGCGGATTTAGCCATCTGAGGAACGAGGATGAACTCCACCAGACAGATGACGAAGAGGAGCAGGGAAAACACGTGATCGACAATGCTGGCACCCGATGTCCGGGTCGCCTTAAGGATTTCGATATACAGGATAATGACGGACAGGGCAACCAGCAGATCACTGACACTGAAGGCCATTTTGCCCCCTGACATGAGCGTGAACTCCCAGAGGACAGCGTCCAAAAGTCCGGCGAATAAAAAGGCAAGTAAGTTGTAAGCGGCCACTGGAAAAGCAAGCAAGGGAATGCTTTTCATTCTATTCCTCCCTGTAGGCTCTAAAGGTTCTTGAACGCTTCTATGATAAGGGAGGGTGAGCAATTCTGTCAATCTTCAACCGTTTCTATCCTTTGGGGACCGGCCATTTGAAGGTTTTCGCCGAAGCGCTGACAGCCCCATGAACTCCCGGAACAGGCCGCTGAACGTAAAGACTGCATTCGTTTAAATGAACACCGCACTCGCAGGCGATCAGGGCTTTCGACCTTTTCGGTCTCTTGACGTCGGAGTCGCTGTGAGCTAAAATTCTTGTTTAACTTTCGGCCGCAGCATCCGCTCAGGTCCGTGTTCGGCAAGTAGAAAGAGGAAGGGCAGGAACTGTGCTCACCATTTATGTAGCTGAGGGTCCCGACAGCGGGAAAGTCTGTGAAGTGAAAGAAGCTCCGATCCTTATTGGACGGGACAACCCCAATGTGCCGTTGACGGATGCCACCATTTCACGGCGCCATGCCGAGTTGTTGCGCAAGGGGAATGAATGGCTGATTCGCGATCTCAGCTCAGCCAACGGAACTTACGTGAACGGGATCAAGGTAGCGGATTTTTTGGATCTGAAGCCTGGGGATCAAATCCGTTGCGGTACCACGGTACTGGTGTTTGGTGGTGCTCGCAGACGAGGTCTGACCGGCGAGTTGACCGGGAGCCTGCGCATCGATGAGCGTGGAAACCTTGTGCAATCCTCCATTACCGCCACGACCACCTTCAGAGATGATTCGGCAATCTCCGGCCTGGAGAATAGGGATGCCGCCAGGAACCTCCGTTTCCTCTATGAGCTTTCCAGAACCATAGGCTCTATCTTTGACCGCCAGCAGCTGCTGGATCAGGTCATGGATATGATTTTCGACAATTTTCCTGCAGACAGAGGCTTTATTCTCATTCGAGACAACGAAACGAATAGGATCACGCCGCAGGTAATTCGCTATCGAACAAAGGATCACGCAGGCAGGATTACCGTCAGCCGCACCATTGTGGATCACGTGATCAGCAACCGCGAGGGGGTAATCTGCTCCAATGCAATGCGCGATCCCCGGTTCGCTGCAGGGCGGAGCGTGCATGATTACCGGATCCATTCGGCGCTCTGTGTACCCATTTCCGTGCGGGACCGCACCATCGGCGTCATCTATGTGGATACGGGAATGGCAAATCATCCCTATACCTCAGAGCAGCTTCAATTACTTGCGGCCATAGGTTTGCAGACCGGATTGGCTCTCGAAAACGCCCGCCTGTATGAGGTGGGGGTGAAAGCGGAGCGGCTGGCAGCCGCAGGAGAAACCGTTGCGTATCTGTCTCACGGTATTAAGAATGTCTTGCAAAGCCTTCGGACGGCCTCTGACCTGGTGGAAATGGGCCTGAACAAGGGAAAGGTGGATCTTGCAAAAAAGGGCTGGAGTATTCTACAGAGAAATTTAAACGAGATCCAGACCCTGGTGCTGGACATGCTTGCGTTCAGCAAGGAACGGCAACCCCACCTTGTGTGCACACAACTCAACGACGTGGTGGCCGAGACGGTGGGCAGGCTTTCGAGCCGGGCGGAGGAAAAGAAGGCTCGTTTGCTTACGGAGCTGGATGAGCGGTTGCCGCCGATCTCTGTTGACCCCGCCGGGATACAGCAGGTCGTTTTGAACCTGGTCCTCAATGCCCTGGAAGCGGTCGATGATCGAGGTGTCGTCACGATTGCCACGGATGTCGGGGAGGATAACGATGTGGTGATCGCGGTAAAAGACAACGGGCCGGGATTGGACCCTGAAAGGATGGGAGATGTTTTTCGACCCTTCCATTCCACCAAGGGGCAGGGCGGCACAGGCTTGGGCTTGGCGGTGGTCAAGAAGATCGTTGAGGAACACAAGGGTACGGTGGACGTATCCAGCGAGATCGGCAAAGGAACGATTTTTAGAATTCGAATTCCTTCGAAACAGCATAGCGGAAGAAGAGAAGAACCTTGCCGTCCCGGATGATGGGTCACACATGAGTTTTTCTCCCCCAAACCGGGTCCTCGCTACTCGCCGAGGAGGAAGATATCTCATTGCATCTCTTTTGGCTAGAAAAGGATTCTCTCCAGCCAAACGGTCACCCTCAAAAACATAATCTTGACACAGTGACGGTGTTCGTGCTTCAGTGGCAGAGTAACGGTTTACCGCTTGGATGGCTGCCTTTCGTCCGGAAATGACTTTTTAAGAGCGGGGTGGGGCATCAGTTCCCAATTGGGGAGCAAGGTCCTGTTGAACCGGTGCGTGAATCCTGGTGGAGGAAGAATTCTATGAGTGGAAAGAAGCAGATTCCCATTGAGGAAGGACTATTCACATGGCCCTCGGATGATCCACGCCTGATCGGAGCCAGATGCAGAAGCTGCTCGAGAGTGACCTTTCCGGTCCAGCAAAGCTGCCCTTACTGCACACTGGAAGACATGGAGAGGATCGAACTGAGCAAGAGAGGAAAACTCTGGACCTGGACCATTCAGGGGTTTTATCCGAAGTCGCCTCCCTATGCGGGACCCGAAACAAAAGAGACCTTTGTGCCATACGGAGTGGGGTATATCGAACTGGCACCAGGGGTCAAGGTGGAGTCCCGTTTGACGGAAAACAATCCTGAGAAATTGAAAATCGGCATGGACGTGGAGCTCGTGATTCAAAAATTCAAGGAAGATGAAAAAGGAAACGAGGTGATGATCTATGCGTTTAAACCCGTTGTTGGATAACGCTCGATCATCGGCTCGAAGCTTCTGAAGTTCGCAAAAATGCAACTCGAAACGGGGAGGAAATATGTGATGGATGTGGCGATCATAGGAGTCGGAATTCATCCTTTTGGAAGGACGGAAGAGGCCTCCGGCCGGGATCAGGGGATTTATGCGGTCAGGCAGGCGCTCAAGCACGCGGGTTTGGAGTGGAAAGATATTCAGTTCGCCTTCGGAGGGAGCACGGACGCAGGGGCGGCGGACACCATGGTCAACTCCCTGGGGCTGACCGGTCTACAGTTCATCAATGTGGCCAATGGGTGCGCAACCGGAGGAAGTGCACTTTTTGCCGCATATACGGCGATCGCCTCCGGTGCATGGGATGTGGGCCTGGCGGTAGGTTTCGACAAGCATCCGCGCGGCGCTTTTGCCGTGGACCCGGCTGACTGGGGGCTGGGGTCATGGTACGGTGAAGTGGGTCTGGCCCTGACCACCCAGTGGTTCGGGATGAAGATCCAGAAGTATATGAACGATTACGGAATCAGCGAAGACAGCTTGATCAAGGTGGCGGAACGAGCCTATCGCAATGGATCGTTGGCCCCGTATTCGTGGCGCAAGAGACCCATGTCCTATGAAGAGATTGCCAATTCGGTGATGATCAACCACCCTTTACGCCAGTACATGTTTTGCTCGCCTGCGGAGGGAGGGGCTGCGATCATCCTCTGCAACGGTAACGTGGCACGGAAATATACCTCGAAACCCATTTACCTGAGGGCGGCTGCGGTAAGAACCCGCAAATACGGTTCGTTCGAGGTCTTCAGTCCCTGGCTTGCGCTCGATCAGGCCCCAAGCCCCACGGTGGAAGCCTCACGAGCAGCCTACGAGACGGCCGGGATCGGGCCGGAAGAGATTCAGGTCGCTCAGATACAGGACACAGAAAGCGGTTCCGAGATCATGCATATGGCCGAAAACGGTTTTTGTAAGCACGGGGAGCAGGAAGCCCTCATTCGCAACGGAGACACGGAAATCAACGGCAGACTGCCGATAAACACGGACGGGGGCTGTATCGCAAACGGCGAGCCTATCGGGGCTTCGGGACTGAGGCAGGTCTATGACATCTGTGTTCAGCTGCGCGGCGAAGCGGGAAAAAGGCAAGTGCAAAAGAAGTTGAAGGTGGGCTACACGCATGTTTACGGCGCTCCGGGTTTGAGCGCGGTGACGATCCTGACCACATGAGTTCATGGGGAGCGGGAGCGTTTCCGGAGACCTTGGGTTTTCAGTTAGGACCTTTGGTGAGGGCTTGAGGCAAAAGGGGGGTGCGGAGGTGGAGGGTCTACGGTCCGCAGCCCCTGTTTCCAGGAGAGAGAGACGGCGTTGGGGCAGGGGGAAACGGTAAATGAGACCCCGAAGCTTTCCCGGAGAACCTCCGTCAAAGCTTCGGAGAAAGAAAGGAGCAAGAAATGGGGATTACACTGCGTGAGGCTCAGGAGACGTTGAATGCAATGTATCGATATGCGGCCGAGACAAAACCCGGAAGGCCCTTCTCCCTGGCCGTGGTGGATGCAGCCGGTATCCTTGTGGCATTTGTGAGGATGGACGGGGCGTCCTCGCTCACTGCACGCATGGCCGTAAATAAAGCGTATACGGCCATAGATTGGCGCAGGGATACGAAAGAGGTCCGGGAGGTGTTTTTTACCGGCGAGGGCAAGCGAGATGTGGCCTGGTTCGGTGATCCAAGACATGCCCCGATCCCGGGCGGGGTTCTCCTGAAGGCAGAGGACGGAACGGTGGTGGGGGCCGTGGGAACGAGCGGGCGCAAACCGGAGGAAGATGAAGAGGCCGCCCGGGTCGGTGAACAGGCGTATCGAGAGATGCTCAAAGGGAAGGGAGTAAAATAATCATGCAGGGGGAATTCAAGCATCTGTTTTCACCCTTGGAGCTTGGGCCCGTGACGGTCCCAAACAGGCTTTTCATGTCCAACGCGGCCCATAGATTTTTCCCCGGGACCGAAGCCCCCAACGAAAGAGTTTCCCTTTACTATGAAGCAAGAGCCCGAGGCGGCCTGGGTTTGATTATCACCGGAACCCATTACATCGCCCCCCTTACAACCATGGGAGCGCCCACTGCGTACCAGGATGACCGTGTGATTCCCGTGTTGAAGAAGTTGGCGGATACGGTTCATCAATACGGTACCAAGGTTTTTGGACAGCTCTCCCATCCGGGCAACTACGTTACAGGCCGCGGGGCCGGAGGGGGAGCCACATGGGGAGCCTCTGCCATCTGGCGGAGGAACTTATTTGCACCGGGCTGGCAAGAGATCGCCCATGAAATGAGCCAGGAGGACATCGAGCGGTTTGTGGAAAACTACGGGGCCGTTGCCAGGCGATTTCGAGAAGCCGGATACGATGGTGTGGAGATCCAGGCCATGGTGGGACTTCTGCAGGCCCAATTTCTCTCGCCGGCCATGAACCTGCGGACCGATGAATATGGAGGCAGTCTGGACAATCGGATGCGCTTTGTCCTGGAGACCATCGATTCCATACGGGAAGCCGTAGGGTCTGATTTTGTCGTGGGGATCAGATATACGGGAGACGAATTCATAGACCACGTGTGGTGGTCCAGGGATCCCGGAAACACCCTGGATGACGGAAAGGAGATTTCCAAGCGTCTGGAGGCGACCGGCAAACTGGATTATCTCTTTCCCTGCGCGGCCGCCTATGGCCCGTCGCATGTGCCGCCGATGTATTATCCGTTAGGTCCCTTTGTTTATCTCTGCGCGGCCATCAAAGAGGTCGTGGACCTCCCGGTGTTTTGCAACGCCCGGATCAACGACCCGACACACGCCGAAAGGATCCTGGCCGACTATCAAGCGGATATGGTTGGAATCACGAGGGGACTTGTGGCTGACCCCGACTTTCCCAGGAAAGCAAGGGAGGGGAGAGTGGAGGAGATCCGCAAGTGCATCGCCTGTAACGAGGGTTGCACCGGAGGCCATTACCCCCGGCTGCCCCTGTGTTGCACCGTGAATGTGGAGGCGGGGAGGGAAAAGGGGTTTGTTGTGACTCCGGCGGAAAAGAAGAAAACCGTCATGATCATCGGAGGGGGCGGTGCCGGACTGGAGACTGCCAGGGTGGCGGCCCTGAGGGGACATAAAGTCAGCATTTACGAGAAGGAGGACGTTCTTGCGCCTGAACTCGTGTTGGCTTCCAAGGTTCCTGGACGGGAAGGCTTCGAGGACGCCAGACGGTATTTCATCCACCAGATGAAAATCCTCGGCGTGGAGGTGCACCTGGGAATCACGGTCACGCCTGAGATGGCAATAGAGGAGGGAAGCGATGTGGTGGTGGTGGCCACCGGAGCCTATCCTTTTGTACCTGAAATTCGAGGGGCGGAGGAAGGACGGGTGAAGGTGGTGGAGATGAGGGAGGTTCTCAAGAACGAGGTGGAAGTCGGGCATAATGTGGTCGTGGCGGATTACGAGAATCATCTTCATGGCCTCAACACGGCCGACTTTCTGGCCAATCAGGGCAAGAAAGTGGAATTGCTCAACGAATCCGTTTTCGCAGGAGGCATGGTGGATTATCATACGATACACGTTGCCTATACCAGCGCATTGACCAAAGGGGTGGTCATCACACCCCTCACGGCCGTCAAAGAAATCCAGGGTGGGGATGTGGTCATCTATAATCTTCTCACCAATGATGAGCGAAGGATCGAAGACGTGGATGCCCTTGTGGTCTGTACCGATGGTCGAGCCAATGACTCTCTGTACCGGTTTTTGAAAGGAAGGGGGAAGGAGCTCTACCAGGTGGGTCAGTGTGTATCCCCGAGGAAGCTCCTTGACTCCATTTATGACGGGTACATGGTCGGACGCGCCATGTGATGGCACGTAGAGATGGGTTCGTTTCCCTCCGGAAATGGCCGGTTTTTGGTCCCGCTCTGCGCGCGGGACCTCACCTGTTTGCTTTGCGCCTCGTCGTAAATCCCTGCGTCCCGCCCACCTTCGGTGCTCAGTCCCAAACCTTGGCTGCGGGTTTGGTGAAGCCTTGCCCTTGCCCGAAATCGCTCCTTTGTGAATCGGAAACCGACGCCGGAGGCTTTCCCTGCGAAAACGGTTAACTGGACGGGCACAGGCCACCGGGAAAGAAGGAGGAAATGAAGGAAATCGCTCAGGTGGAGTTTGCTTCGGACCGCGTCTTGATCTTTGTGGAGCAGGAAAGCGGGGAAATCGCGGAAGTATCCCTGGAGCTGATCAGCGAAGGGCGACGCTTGGGAGATGCGCTTGGAAAGGAAGTCGTGGCGGTAACCTTTGGAGAGCATGACAGCAGCGTGGTGGAGGTCCTGGCAAGTTACGGAGCGGATTTTGTGGATTTTATCGCAAGCCCGCTTTTTTCCGAGCATTCCATCGAACTCTATGAAGAGGCTTTGTTTGAACTGATGGAAGAAAAGAAGCCCGGAATTTGCCTTTTCGGGTCAACCCTACTCGCCAACGATCTCGCAGCAAGGCTCGCAGCAAGGTTAAAGACGGGTCTCGTTTCGGATTGCATTGCCCTTTCTCTGAACCAAGACGGCCGGCTCCTCCAGACAAAACTCACTCATGGAGGAAAGATTGCCGCCACCATGACCTGCCCTTTTTCAAGGCCCCAAATGGCGACCGTGAAACCCGGGGTTTTGGAAAAAAGGAAACCCGTTTCCCATCGAAAAGCGGCGGTGAGAAACCACAGCCCGGATTTGGGAGGGAGAAAGCCCCGCTTCCAAACAAAGGGCGTTTGGAAGGCGGATCCTGAAAAGATAGGTCTCGATGAGGCGGAGATCATCGTCTCCGGTGGGCGGGGCATGGGCAACCCGGAGAATTTCGAGCTCCTTGCGGGCCTGGCCAGCAGCCTGGGAGGAGTGGTGGGGGCATCCCTCGGGGCGGTGGACGAGGGGTTGGCCACCCGCAAAAACCTGGTGGGTCAGACAGGATGGACCGTGAAACCAAAACTCTATGTGGCATGCGGAATATCCGGCTCCATCTATCACGTCCTGGGGATGAAAGACTCGGAGCTGATCATTGCGATCAATAAAGACCGATCCGCTCCCATCTTCAAGTATTCCGACATGGGCGTTGTGGGGGATGCGGTGGAAATTATTTCGGCGACCACCGGCAGATTGAAAAAGCGGTGAGGGATCACGCAAAACGGGAAGGGACATGCCCGAAAAATTTGACGCAGCGGTGGTAGGAGCGGGGCCGGCAGGAAGCACCGCGGCCCTGGTCCTGGCAAGAGAGGGACTCAAGGTCGCACTCTTGGAACGGGGGGAGGAACCGGGCCAAAAGAACGTATTTGGAGGGGTTCTTCACTACAGTGAAGCGTTGAATCATCTCCTCCCGAATTTCTGGGAAAAGGCTCCACTGGAGCGGCGCGTGACCACTTACAAAACCACCCTTCTCACAGGGGAATCCGCTCTTTCGTTCACTTACAAAGACCACTCGTTCGGGAATCCACCCTTCAACGGCTTCACCTTGCTCAGAGCAAAGTTCGACCGTTGGTATGCGAGAAAGGCCGAGGAAGCGGGGGCCTTGCTCATACCGGGTACCACTGCGGAGGAACTGATCCGGGAAGGCAATCAGGTGGTAGGGGTAAAGACGGGAAGAAGGGAGGGGGAGATCTATGCCGATACCGTGATTTTGGCGGACGGAGCCAATTCCCTCCTGGCCAGGAAAGCGGGCCTCAGAGAAGACTTCTCGCCATCGGGTTTTTCCGTGGCCGCCAAAGAAATCCTCGCCCTGCCGGATAGGGTCATCGAGGAAAGATTCGATCTGGAAGGCGGGGAGGGAATGGCCCATATCTTCGTAGGTTCCTGCACACGAGGGATCGAGGGTGGTGGGTTCCTTTACACGAACCGGTCCAGCCTCTCCCTTGGTGTCGTTTGTAAGTTGAACGCCCTCCAGCAAAAGCAGGTCTCCATCGCAGACTTGCTGGAGGAATTCAAGAACGGCCCGCACATCCGCAGGGCGATCAGAGACGCGGTTTTGAAGGAGTATTCGGGCCACCTGATTCCTGAAAGGGGAATCAAGGGAATCCCCGAGCTTTGTGGGAATGGAATCCTGGTGGTCGGGGACGCGGCCGGGTTCGTCCTTTCCACGGGATCGACCCTCCAGGGAATGAACTTCGCCATTGAATCCGGCCGGCTGGCGGCGGAGGCATTCAAGCTGGCCAAAGGTACAGGGGACTTCTCCAAAAAGGGCCTTTCCAGTTACAAGGGTTTCCTTGAGAGGAGCTTTGTGATGAAAGACCTCCGCACGTTTTCTTTCGCACCGCAGTTCCTTTCCAACCCCAGGGTTTTTGAACGATACCCCTCGCTCGCCTGCGCTGTGGCCAGGAGCGTTTACAGGGTGGATGGTCAACCGCGACAAAAAGCGTTGAAAGCTTTAAGGGCGGAAGTGAAAGGAAAAATCTCGCTGTGGCATCTGGTCAGGGACCTGGTGCAAATGAGTCGTACACTGTTATGGTAATGGAAGACAAGCTATCGAAAGTGAGGTTTCGCCTGGACCAGGCCCCTCACATCAAGGTTCGCGCCGAATTGTGCGAGAGCTGCGAAGAGAAGGGCTGTCTCTATGTTTGTCCTGTCCAAAACTATGTGTGCACGAACGGCAAAGTGGTTTTTTCGTGGCAGGGATGCATGGAATGTGGCGCATGCCGGATTGTATGCCCCAAGGGCGCCATAGATTGGCAGTATCCGAGGGGTGGATTTGGGGTTTGTCTTCGATACGGGTAGCGCCGGATCCGGGGGACTTCTGAAGTGAGGATAATCGTTTGCGTAAAGCCTGCGCCTGATGTGAGTGTGGTTTCGCTGGATCCTTTCGAGGAAAACCGCATTGACCCCGATGATCTTGTCTATGAAGCGAACCCTTCGGACGTGGTCGCGGTGGAGGAAGCCGTCCGAATCAAAGAGAAGAACCCCCTCGCCGAGGTGGTTGCCCTATCTATGGCCCCCCCTTCAACGATCAGCGTCCTTCGGAGCTGTCTGGCAATGGGTTGCGACGAGGCCGTTTTACTCTGGGATGATGAGTTCAGGGACTCGGACAGCTATGCCACAGGGGTCATCCTGGCAAAAGCCATCGGGCTGGGGAAGTTCGACCTGATCCTATGTGGAAGTGGAGCGGCCGATACGGCACAAGGTCAGGTGGGGTACGTGATCGCGGATCTTCTTCACGTTCCGGTCCTTTCGAAGGTCAATGAAATAAGAATCCACCAGGAGGATCATAAGATCACCGTGGAAAGAAAGCTCGAGAGGGGAAGAAGACAAGGGGTTGAAGTTCCCCTGCCCGCGCTACTTTGCGTGGAAGAGAGCATGAACGAGCCGAGATACGCAAGCTTGCCTTCCTTGCTCGGAGCTCTCAGAAAGAACATCGGGGTCCACAACAGGAGGAGCCTGGGGTTGTCCCCTCAAGAGGTTGGCGTGCGGGGATCGAAGACAAAGATCGTGCATCTCTCGTTGCCCCGGCCGCGGCCCAAAAAACTTTTTACACCGGACAGTTCCCTTTCTGCCGCGGAGCGCATGCGACTGGTCATGTCGGGAGGAGCCAAGCAGAGGAGGGAAGAATTGTTTGAAGGAAGCCCGGATGAATTGAGCCGGAAGCTCATCCAATACCTCAAGCAGATGGATGTCCTTGAGCGCCGTGAGGAGGAAATGGAACCCTCCGACGACCGATTTCGGAGGTAAGCCATGACAGACATCCTCGAGGCGCTGGAATCGCAAATCCTGATCACACATTTCGGCATTGGCACCACGTATCTCTCCCTCGGGTGGGACATGAAAGGGCCCCTGGAACAGTGGGCTGTCGATCATCCTGAGGCCACGCAGCATATCGCTCAACGATGTGTCGATGCGGGCTGTCATATCCTCCCGTGTGCCTGCCTCTCCAACAGGTACAGGGCAGCGCAGTGGGGCCTTCAGGATAAGGTTTATGAGCTGGTATACAAGGCGGCGAAGACCGCTCGAGCGGTAACGCCTAAGCACCTGTACCTGGCAGGGGAAACGAGCGTTACAGGGCGTTTTCTAAAGCCGGTGGGCGATGCCACCCTGGAAGAGTTCTATGAAGCCCAAAAGGAAGTGGTGCTCGCCATGGCCGAGGGCGGAGTCGACGTGATATGGATACTGACGATGAGCGACATAGAGGAGGCGGTGGCAGCGGTCAAGGCTGCGAAGGATCACTGCGATCTTCCGGTCTTGGTGACCATGGCCTTTGATCATGGCCCCAGGGGATGTCGCACATCCATGGGAGTGGATCCAACCACGGCAGCGAGGCGGCTCAGCGAAGCGGGGGCGGATGTAATCGGCACAAACTGCGGCACGAGCGGCGTGGAGGATAACACCGAGATCGTCAGGGAAATGAGGGCTGCCTCTGATAAGTATATCTTGGTCAGGCCAAATGGCGGCACCCCTCACGTTGTTGATGGCAAGACCGTCTGGCCTGGGACACCGGAAGAATTCGCCCTAGAGAGTCCCAAATGGGTTGAGGCCGGAGCGAATATCGTTGGCGGGTGTTGCGGCACCACCGAGAAGCATATTCGACGGATGGTGGAAGCGCTGAACCGGAGCGGCATAAGAGTCAAGAGTACCTGCAAATGATGGGAGGGGAACTTCCGCGCCGGCATTCCTGATCCTAGCCGCCCCGTCCGACTGCGCGTCCTTGTGATCATCCAGGATGTCTTCGGTGGAAGCGTCCGCGAGGGTGGTAAAGCGGATTTTCTTTCCAGATGCTGAAAAGCTGAACCATAGGTTTGATAAATAAGTATGATGTCCCCGGATTGCGGATTGTCATCCGTATTTGCAATGGAGCCCTTCAGCAGCCCTTTTCAGTTTTTTATCGTTCGTCCAGAGGGGAAGGCCAGTCAAGACAGCAGAGGCAAGGAGATGGACATCGATGTAACCCAATCCTTTCCCCATGAGATCGTGATTTTCAATAAATGCAAGCACCTCTTCATGCTCTACCGGAAGAGCCATTGGCAAAGCTTCTAAAAGGGAGAGTATGGTCGTTCTGTTCTTGAGATTTCCGCATGCGAGTTCGCCGACGATAAATGGATGACAGGCGACCTCGCCATTGTCGAGTAAATCCACCAGTCCGGCGTGAGTTTCCCGCAAATGAAACACCCAAACAGATGTATCAACAAGAACCATTTTATGGGCTCTGTCTCCTGGATATGGGTTTCAGATGCTTTTCGGTGCCTCCCAGCTTGGCAAGTCTCTTTCCGCTTTCCGTTGCTATAAGTGCCTCCAGTCCGAGCTTTACAAGGGTAGTCTTTTCTTTAATGCCTGTCATCTTAGAGGCCTTGGCAATCAGACTGTCATCAATGTTCAGCGTTGTTCTCATGGGACCCCCCATTGAATGATATGCACAAGTATGCCCCTACTATGCATATATGTCAAGCAGTTTCAGGGCGTATTTGTCCTTGGCTATATAAGTCATCGTGTTGCCGATTGGTTGCATATAGTTCTCAGCAATCGCCCCAGGATGATGTAGGAAGGGCTAAAAGCCCGCATTTCACGCAGGGGTGAGCCTCTTGAAATTGCAAGAAATCGTTGTCCGCCTTCTTCCTCCCTGCGAAGAGCCACGTTACCGGGAACAGATGCAGAAGCATCATTACCCGGGTTTCCTGCCCAAGATCGAAGAACCCCTTTGGTACCTCGCCTCCTGGCACGATCCCTGGGTTGCTCTTCTCAGCTTTTCCACCCCGGCCTGGGAGTGTGCACCACAGGATCGCTGGATCGGATGGGGTATGCGCCATGCGTATCATCGCATACGCTTGCTCACCGATAACAGCCGATTCTTGATCCTTTTGCCGCAGCATAGCTTCGGCCATCCTGTGGTGCTGCTGGAGACTTTCGTAGACCCTCAGCGATTCCCTGGAACCGTTGATAAGGATACCTCCCCTTTGACCGGGGAACGAAAAACCCTATCGCTCATCCTAAGCCTGCGACTCAGAACAAGTGCTCTTCTCCTTGTCCTTACTTCCAGCCCGACTAAAACAATGGAACAAAATAAGTCAGAGCCTCATCCAACCCACGTCTCACCTGTCAGAAATTCCATACAATACATGCAGAAACCAGAACAAATTGATCGTGGGCCTTTCCGTCGTTGTCTTGACAAGCGTCCGTTTGGGTGATATCTTCCCAGCCGCCGAACAGAAATTCATTGTGCGGGGAGCCATATCCGGAAGGGCACTGCCGTGAGCCGGCAGTGAAAAGCTGCGGGAGGGATACGTGAATTTCCAAGACTTGATCCTTACCCTGGAAAGGTATTGGGCCGACAGGGGGTGCTTGATCCAACAACCCTATGACCTTGAGGTGGGAGCGGGAACTTTCAATCCGGCAACCCTCTTGAGGGTGCTGGGTCCGGAGCCGTGGTCGGTTGCCTATGTGGAGCCTTCCCGGCGGCCCACCGACGGCAGGTACGGGGAGAATCCAAATCGTTTGGGACACTACTATCAGTATCAAGTGATCATCAAACCTTCGCCTCTGGATATCCAGGAGATCTATCTGGATAGTTTGAAGACACTCGGCATCGATCCCCTGGATCATGACATCCGCTTTGTGGAGGATGACTGGGAATCGCCCACGCTGGGTGCCTCCGGTCTTGGTTGGGAAGTTTGGCTCGATGGGATGGAAATCACCCAATTCACTTATTTTCAACTGGCCGGGAGCATCCGACTGGATCCAATTTCCGTGGAGATCACTTACGGGTTGGAGAGGATTGCCATGTATCTCCAGGAAAAAGACAGTGTGTTCGACCTGATGTGGAACGACAAGGTGGCCTATGGGGATGTTCACAAAAGGGGGGAATGGGAGTTCTCTGTATATCACTTTGAGACGGCCGATGTGGAGATGCTTTTGCAGACCTTCGATCTGTGTGAAGGGGAGTCCAAAAGGCTCAGTGAGAAGGGGTTGGTGCTGCCGGCTTATGACTACTGTCTGAAATGCTCCCATACCTTTAACATCCTGGACGCCCGGGGGGCGATCAGCGTGACCGAAAGAACGCACTACATCGATCGCATCCGAAATTTGGCCCGATCGGTGGCCAGGGAATATCTGCAACAGAGAGAAAAAATGGGGTACCCATTGCTGGGCAATTGAACAAATCTCCACGGGTCCTCGCACTCCATGATCATGAATGGAATCGATCGCGGAGTGGTGGTCTAATGCCGGCTAGCAGGATGATGTGGGCTTTCCTTACCGGGGCTTCCGAACCCCGCCGCACGGCAGCGGGATCTTCGACCGTCACTTCAGAAAAGCCCCCATCCCCCACGTGATCAGTAGCAATAAATGGACGTCCGGGTAGTCACCGGCGAGTCCAGCTCATAGAAAAAGAACAGGAAGGACCATGTCTCTTGAATTGCTTTTGGAGATCGGGACGGAGGAGATTCCCTCCGGCTACCTTGCAGATGGACTGAGCGAGCTGAGAAGGCTTGCCGAGTCATGCCTGAGGGAAAACCGCATTGACCTATCCGGTGAATTGCGCGTCTGTGGGACGCCGAGGAGACTTGTGGTCATTGCCACGGGCATTACCGACCAGCAGCGACCGCTGGTGCAGGAGTTTACAGGACCCCCCAGAAATGTGGCCTATGATGCTGATGGTAGGCCCGGCAAGGCCGCCCTCGGTTTTGCGGAGAAACAAGGTGTTCCTGTGGAAGCACTGAAATGGAAGGACACCCCGAAAGGGCAGTATCTTTACGTCAGGCGCGAAGTACCGGGGAGACCGGCCGTTGAAGTGTTTTCTGAAGTCCTGCACAACTTGATCGCCGATATTCCGTGGCCTAAAGTCATGCGGTGGGGGAATATCGGGTTCCCGTTCGTGAGGCCCATTCACTGGTTCCTTGCCCTCTTGAATGGAGAGATCATCCCATGTGAGGTGGCCGGCGTCCCTAGCGGGAACACCACCATGGGGCATCGGTTCATGGCACCGGTGAAGATCCACGTTCTGGATGTAAAGGAATACCTGGAGAAAATGGAAAAAGCTTTTGTCATCCTGGATCCAAAGGAAAGGGAAAGGATGGTCGAAAGGGTGACCGGTGAAGCTGCGGAGAAGGTCGGGGGAAAACCCGCAGAAGATCAAGAGCTTGTTACCACCGTTTCCAGTCTCGTCGAATACCCTTCCGCCGTCTGTGGCAGCTTTGATAGAGGATTCCTGGATCTTCCAGACGCCGTCCTCATAACGGCCATGAGAGAGCATCAAAAGTATTTTGCGGTCTACGACAGGGAAAAGCGCCTGATGCCCCATTTTGTGGCTGTGAACAACACGGTGGCCAGGGATGAGTCCGTGGTTCGAAAAGGTCATGAACGGGTCCTTCGAGCGCGACTCTCCGACGCAAACTTCTTTTTCAAAGAGGACAGAAAAAGACCGCTCGAGGGTCGACTGGAGGACTTGAGGGATGTGATTTATCAAGCGGAACTCGGGACCTCGTATGAAAAAGTGTACCGTTTCACCCGGCTCGCGGAGGACCTGGCAGCGAAGGTTCTTCCCGAAAAAACCGACGCGGTGATCGCTGTGGCCCGGCTTTGCAAGTGCGACCTGGTTACCCAGATGGTCTGCGAGTTTCCTAGCCTGCAGGGAGTCATGGGAAGGGCATATGCCCGCGAGGAAGGGTATCCCGAGGAAATTTGCGAGGCCATTGAACAGCACTATCTTCCCACCCGGGCCGGCGGGGATCTTCCATCCAGCGCGATCGGTGCAATCGTTGGGATTGCAGATCGAATGGACACCATAGCGGGATGTTTCAGTGTCGGCCTTGAACCCACAGGCAGCGCGGACCCGTTTGCCCTGCGCAGGCATGCACTTGCCATCCTCCGGATTCTTGAAACCACGGGCTGGGATTTCTCCTTCCGGGAACTCATCGAAAAGGCAATTTCCCTCCTGCACGGACAGCTTCAGTTCGATGTGGATGCGGTTTTCTCTCGGGTGCTCGATTTCTTCGAGGAACGTTACAGGCAGATGTTGCTCAGGGCCGGATATGAAACGGACTTTATCGAAGCCATCATCTCGGTGGAGTTCGACAGGATTCATTTACTCCGTTCCAGGATCGATCAACTGAAAAGGTTCGCATCCGCTTCGGAAGATTTCGAAGGGCTGGCCCTGACCGCAAAAAGGATCAACAACATCCTCAAAAACCAGGATCGATCTCTTCCTGTGAGACCCGAGTTTTTCGAAGAGCGGTGTGAATCCGATCTATGGGAGACTTATCTGTCCCTTAGAGAGCGTGTGGGCAGTTGCCTGGAAAAAAGGGATTATTTTGGAGCGATGCAAGTCATGGCCGGGCTGCGCAAGCCGGTGGACGATTTCTTTGACGGCGTGGAGATCCTCAGTCGGGATAACCAGGAGCTGAGGGCCAACAGGGTTGCCTTGCTACAGCACCTGGCGGGACTTTTCTCCAGCGTAGCGGACTTTTCCAAGTTTTCCATTTAGTTGGGAAGGCGTCCCCGGCGGCAAAACGAACGGGTGGATCAGGGTTTCTTGACCAGGATATACAGTTCACCCTCATGTTTCAAGTGTCCTGCCGCTATTTCCGCATAATCGCCGCTTCCCCAGAAGAGATCTGCGCGTCCGGCACCCCTGATCGCACCGCCTGTGTCCTGGTTGAGGACGAACCGGGAGAAGTTCACCCAGTCCAGGATTTCGCCCCGGTCATTCACCACAGGTTTTTGGCAGGAAATAAACGCCAGAGCCCCTTTTGGAAAAAGTCTGGCATCCAGGGCGATGGATCGTCCCGGAGTGAGGGGGACGCTGATATTCCCAAGGGGGCCGTTTTCCAGGATTCTGAAGAAAACGTAAGACGGATTCTGGTTGAGGATCTCGTCGGTCAGTTCGGGATGCTCGGCGAGAAATCTTCTGATGTTCTGCATGGACATCGTTTCAGGTGTGAGATATTCTCGTTCCAGCATATACCGCCCGATACTTCGATAGGGTTGCCCGTTGGCTGCTTCGTAACCAACCGATAAGCTTTCTCCGTTCGGGAGGTTCAAACGGCCCGAACCTTGGATGTGGAGAAAGGTCACATCCACCGGGTCCTTCAACCAGGCAATTTCAAGGCCCTTTCCATGGAGGGCCTTTTCAACCTCTATTTCGTATCGCGAGTAGTAGGGACCCACCTTGTTCCCGTCGATCCTTGCAACGATGCTGTTTCCCTTGAATTTTTCGCCGAAAAGGGACAGATCGATTTTGATCAGGTCGTCGGGTTTTCGGTACAGGGGAAATCGGTAGGTCTCATCCGGGGTCAGGCTTGCCTCGAAAACGGGTTCAAAATACCCGGTAAACAGCACTTTGGAATTGCCTGGACGCCCTGCGGCGCGGTATACACGGAAATGTTTTTTGATGATCTTAGCCAGCTTCACCGGATCTTTGGTTTGAGAGACGAGATTAAAAAAAGCCTCCTGGGTTTCGCGAATTTCCTGACAGGTGAAGGTGTCAGGTCCATACTGGAAGGGTTCTTTCGCATCGAGCCGGGCCAGGTAAGCCAGGTTTCTTTGGATCGCCAGAAGCAAGGAGTCAAATTCCATGTCATCCCTGAAGTTGGGGAGGAAAAAACGGATGGATACGAGGGCTTGGTCGGCCCTCTCCGCCTCTCTTTTCAGGGTCGGATAGCAACCACCAGCCACGCTAATGACTGCGAGAAGTGAAACCCATTTGACAAGATTCTTTGTGGCAGGTCGCATGAACTCTCTCTTCGCCGCTCGGAAATTGGCTTCCTGGTCGGGCTGGGTTATTGGAGTTGATATAAAAAAAATTCTAATATACATTCATGGAATTTTCAACACGGTTACAGGCGAAAAAGTGCACATCCCGGGTGTCGTTTTTATGCAACGGTTGTGTGTTCTTTCTAACACGGTTTGAAGATTCCTCCAATTTACCGCGGGGAGACCGTGAAGCTTCGGAGCCAAGAATAGTACCGGCTTTATCTTTTGCCGGGTTCCTTGGTGCCTCTGGCATGCTCATTGCTTTGCGAATTTGTGACTTTTTATCAACGACAGGAGTGGAATGTGGATTACAGACAACGCACACTGAAAGATGAGGTTTCTTGTACCGGAATTGGTCTTCACACAGGAGAAAAGGTTCAGATAAAGATTAGACCCGCGCCATGCGACACCGGGATCAGGTTTGTGAGAACGGATCTCGAAGGCCACCCCATGGTGGAAGCGAGCTTCGAGAATGTACTGGATACGACGCTTGCCACAACCATTGGTGCCAAGGGTTGTAAAGTCTCGACCATCGAGCACTTGATGGCAGCCTTCTTCGGCCTGGGGATCGACAATGCCCTTGTGGGACTGAGCGGGCCGGAGGTCCCCATCATGGATGGAAGTGCGGCCCCTTTCGTTTTCCTGATCAAAAGCGCAGGGATCATAGAACAAAAAGATCCAAAACGCTTCATTGTCATCAAGAAACCTTTCAGGATTGACGACGGGGACCGATCGATTCGTATGCATGCATCGAGGGAGCTCAAAATCACCTATACCATTGATTTTCAACATCCCCTTCTTAGAAATCAAAAATATGAACTCAGATTTTCGGGCAAGGATTTCGTGAGGGAAATAAGCCGTGCGCGCACTTTCGGATTTCTGAAGGACATACAAACACTGAAAGAAAACGGGTTTGCCAAGGGAGGCTCTCTGGATAATGCAATTGTGGTCGACGATTTCCGAATCCTTAACGAGGATGGACTCCGGTACCGCGACGAATTCGTGCGACATAAGATCTTGGATTTCATAGGGGACCTTTCTCTTGTGGGAGCACCGGTCATCGGTCATTTCGAGGTGAAGAAATCCGGCCATTTTTTTAACCAAACCATGTTGCGAAGACTGATGAGTCAAGAGAAGTACTGGAGGGTCAAAACCTTTAACACCCCGGAGGAATGCTCCAAGACCAGCGTGAGGATTCCCGCCTTCGGAGCGGCGGAGTTCCTTCCCGCCTAACCCTGATCGAATAGAGAACCACCCCGTGTTGCTCTGATCTTTCCCTGTCCCGAAAGGGGAGGACGTTTCTGGGAGCGGACAAACCGCTCCCATGCAATTCCCATTCTGCCTGCGACGGGAAAGCGGGGGATTCCTACCATGCGTGTTTATGATTGACACATAAAGGGAAACGCCCTATTCTTCCTCGCCGAAAAGTGTCTTCATCAACAACCGATCGACATGAAGCCGTTTTGCCAAGTTGCTCCTGCTTTTGAAGGCCGGACGGTCCGAGCAGGAAACAACGCACGCCTTTCTTTTTCCCTGTCCCGGACGGTATTGCAGGACACTCGCGGCGTGACAAGACAGCTTTTTTGACCGGGTTCGTGGCCTGAGCATGTCACTGATCGTGCATGGCTGGCACGTGAAGGAGTTGGCTCGGCTCTGTAAGGCTGCACCGGTTGTCCATGGGGCCTTGCCCCAAGAGTGGAGCTTGGCGACCCGGCGCACCGAGCGAAGACGAATGGGTATCGTCCCGAAACCTTGGGAGCGAAATCATGACAGAGCAAAAGGCAACCAACATTGTCTGGCATCCGGGCGGAATGACGCGGGAGGAGCGTTGGAGCAATCTTCGCGCGAGAGGCGGCACCATGTGGTTTACCGGCCTGCCGGCGAGCGGCAAGAGCACGATCGCGTCCGCTGTGGAGGAGATGCTGGTGAGCCACGGGATCTGGGCATACCGGCTCGACGGCGACAACGTCCGCCACGGACTCAACAAAAATCTTGGCTTCTCAGCGGAAGACCGCGCCGAGAACATTCGTCGCGTGGGTGAGGTCGCCAAGCTATTCGCGGACTGCGGGTGCATCGCCTTGACGGCCTTTATCAGCCCCTACATCGCTGATCGCGATCAGTGCCGCTACCTTCACCGCGAGGCGAACCTCCCGTTCCTGGAAGTATATCTCGACGTGCCCCTCGAGGTGTGCGAGCAGCGTGACCCCAAGGGCCAATACAAGAAGGCCCGGGCCGGTCAGATCAGGGGATTCACGGGCGTCGACGATCCTTACGAGCGGCCCCCTCAACCCGAGTTGGTGCTTAGGACCGGTGAGATGAGTGTGAACGCCTGTGTCCAGGAGTGTCTGAGGATTCTCGCGGACCGAGCCCTTGTCTCGGCCGCACGCGCAGGATTGGGTTAAAATCCGAACTTTCATCGAGTGTCTAGGGCCCGTTTGACACTGTGCGGGTAGCGGTCGTAATTGGGCGATTACAAGGCAGAGTAGTGCGATGGGGAAGAGGAATCCGGCCAGGAGGCCTGATAGCCGGATTCCTCTTTCTTTCATCAGAGGTTCGGGATGTGGCCCAGCCGGTCGAAGGTATACTTTTCGTCAACCTTAATGCCGGCGAGCCGCTTGGCGATGTTTTTGGTGTTCTTCATGTTGTAGGCCCCCATAATGGCAATTTGCTCCATCCTTGGCGAACCCCCGCCGTGGACTCCCGCGTACTGCATGACCCCGGCCATTTCAGAGCAGCTGAAACCCTGAACCCAGGAGAAGGCGCGGAGCACATCCTTGATGTCCACATTAGGGTTGCGGGCCATGTACTTTTCGACGTAAGGCTTCGTCTCTTCACTCACCCAATCCCCCGGACGGGGCAAAGTGGCGGGCATACCGCCGGCGATATCTGCAAGGATGTCGTATTCATGGTAGATGTTCAGACCTGCGTGCCTGCGGCTGACGTTGCAGTACATCATGTCCGGCACGTAGGTGCCCGATTCCGACTTCTGGCCGTTGATGGCCGCTGCGATGCCTGTACCGTAGCAAAGCTCGGATGTGCAGACCAACTCTGCGATCTTTTCGTTGACATGGTGTACGCCCTCGATTCCGTTTACTTCGGCCATCAATGCCGTGGCACCGGCAATGACGTCGGTCATTGCGGGCTTGCAGCCCGTGTAACTGTGGCGATGGTAGAGAGCAAACATGAGAGCCATCATGCTCCCCATGTCGGTTTCCCCGCAGAGGAACACATTTTCCCACGGGACGAACACGTTGTCGAAGACGGTCATGGAGTCGGCGCCTCCCCAGGGTCCGGGCATGCCCCATCCCTCCGGATTATCGTAAGTGGCGGCGCTGACGATCTGCTTGATCCCTTCTGCGTCGGCAGGGATGGTAAAGGCAATGGCCCAGTCGCCCTCCTCCTTGGTGAGACGCCGCGTGGGTAGGACATTGATCCACTCCACTACAGGCGCATAGGAATTGTGAACCTTGGCGCCGCGGACGACAACCCCGTCGCTCTTCTTTTCCACCACACGCACGTACAGGTCGAGATCTTTCTGCTCGTGGGGCCGCCAGGGTCTGTTTCCCTTCACGTCGGTCTGGGCGCAGCAGGCGGAGCAGTCATTTTCCTGGAAATGCCTGAGCCACTTTTCGAATCTCTTGTGGTATTCGGTGCCGTGCAACTGATCGGTTCTGTAAGTGATCACCGAATAAGCATTTGCTGAATCGATCCCCATGCACCGTGCGATGCACCCGCCGACCTGATGGCACGTGATCCTGGTCATCTTCTGCTTTGCAAGCAGATCGGAGACGCTCCGATGGATGTGGTTGAAGCGGTTGATCTTCTGCCCCGTAATGTGGGAGGTGGCGGTGAGGACATCCTCGTACTCCTTGAACTCCGGATCCTGTGCCATGTCATAGGTCTTGGCGATGATGTTGGTCGCTCCTTCGAGGCGCGGGTGGTCCCGGTCAACAAGTTTGCCATCCATATAGACATTGGATCTCATCTTGCTCAATCTTTCTCTGTACTCACTTGACGTAATCATAAGGGCTCCTTTCTTTGCTCATTGGATTCTGGGGATACTATACGATGCCGTGCTCCTGGCAGCTTAACGAGTTTGCGGGCTTTGTGCAAGAGTTATTCATATGCCAAACCGTTCGTTTTCTTCATGGCTTACCCTCTGCGATCGATTGGGGCGGGGGATCTATGATGGTCCCGGGCAATCGCGAGCGGGTGAGAAACGAAATCGATGCGCCTGGGGCCCCCTTGCTCACCCAGAGAATTCTATGCTCTATTTCGCGCTCCGACTCATGATTGAACGGCAGGGATAAAACTTGCATTTAGGAGATGTCTCACGTATGATATCTCTCCAAAATTTCTGGCGATTTGTGTCCGAGCCGGCACGCGTATCCGTTTCGTTCATCTTTCCATTAGGCGGGTTTGAAACTCTTGTCTTAAAGGTGAGAAGGTGAGCCTGGTGCCATCCATGAAGCCCATGGAGTTTCGCCTCCCGTGCGGCGCAAGCGCCGCGCTGCGCGTCGTCGCTGATTTCCGGGGAAGGGAGACGGCAGAGGTTAGGAACGCGGCGGGATCTTGGACCGGGCGCTGAATGGATGGACACCGGCCTGGTTTCCACCCTGACTATCGAATAGAGAAGAGGAAATTTCGGACGACGGAAGTCGTTCTCATGGGAGAGTCCGTTGAGCATCTTTTTGTCCTTGCGTCAATCGCTGATTTCTTCATTTGTCATTGGGCTTTTGATCTGTGCTTTCTCCATTGTTGCGGCTGAAGGAAAGGAAGCTCGTATAGAAGAAATCGTTGTCACCAATACTCGGGATCATCTCCTGCTCTACTTCACCGTTAAAGATTGCTTTACCGAGGAGATGAAAAGCGCCATCGAAAACGGCATAAACACGACCTTTACCTTTTATGTGAAGTTGTATGAGGTCCGAAGCCTGTGGCTGGATAGGGAGATTGCAGATATAAAGATAAGTCACGAAGTACAGTATGATAGTCTTAAAAAGCTCTATATGGTGAAAGCAACAGGAAAGAGCGATAGGATGGTGGGTGTAAAAGATTTTGATGAAGTAAAAACATTGATGTCGGAAGTGGTTGGACTCAAAGTCACGGAGCTCATCAATCTTCGAAGGGGCGCCCGGTACCAGATGCAGATGATGGCTGAACTGGATAAGATTCGACTCCCTTTCTATCTCCACTACGTATTCTTTTTCCTCTCCCTCTGGGATTTTGAAACCGACTGGTATACCGTGGACTTTGTCTATTGAATGGGGTCCGGGAAGAACCGTTCGTTCAACCGGCGAAGATCCCGGGTTGAACGCTCATAGGGCAGTTATCGCAACATGGCAAGTTACCGAGAGGCCCAAAAGCAAGATCTCAGGAGAAGACGCAGGGAAAGATATCTGATCATATCCCTGTTCCTGGCGGTTATCCTGCTGATCATACTAGGCAGACGCGTTTTTGATCTGGGAATCGAGCTTCCATTTTCGAGCAGTATCCTTGTCTTTGCCCTGATCAATCTCAATGTGATTTTGCTTCTCCTCCTCCTCTTTCTCATTGTGCGAAACCTGGTCAAGCTGGTCTTCGAGAGACGAAAAAACATCATGGGGGCCAAGCTCAGGACGAAGCTCGTTCTTGCCTTTCTCACCCTGTCCATGCTGCCCACAATTGTCTTGTTTTTCGTTTCCGTACAATTCATCTCTTCAGCGATTGAGTACTGGTTCAAACTTCAGATTGAACAATCGCTGGAAAATTCTCTGGAGGTTGGACAGGGCTATTACACGCGGATTACCGATGAAATCCTCGCCTTCGGAAATAATTTGAGCCGTGTGATCACCTACGAAGGGTACATGCTGCTGTCCAAGAGAGAGGAGCTGGACAAATTCATCGCCGAGAAGAGGAAAGAATATAACCTGTCTTCCATCAGGGTGTACTCAGGAAAGCTGAATCCTAGAACCCTGGCCCAAGACCACAGGGTTGATCTGAGCTCATTTAAAGGCCTGGGAGCGGATATACTGAGAGAGAGCCTTGAAAAGGGAGGAGACAACCAATACATAGAATCTTCTCCCCACGGAGACCTGGTCAGAGGCATTGTGCCCATCTTTTCGAGGACGGAATCGAAGGCGGTGATCGGACTCATTGTCCTGTCCAGATTCGTGCCGGGAAGTTTCGTCAATCAACTCAAGGGCATATCCAAAGGACTTCATGAATACCGCCTGCTCAAGATGCTCAAGAAGTCCATAAAGATCAGCCAATTGATCACCCTATCCATCGTCACGCTCCTTATCATATTTTCATCGGTTTGGTTCGGCTTTTATCTTTCCAAGGAGATCACGATTCCCATCAAGGAATTGGCGGAGGGAACAAACCGGATCGCCTCCGGAGACTACGATTTCTTCATCGACCTGGAGTCAAAGGACGAAATTGGAGGCCTGGTCAACTCATTCAACAGGATGACGATTGATCTGAAAACCAGCAAGAACAAGCTTGAGGAGGCAAACAGAGAACTTGTGAGGAGCAATTTCGAGTCCGAGCAGCGACGGCTTTATATGGAGATCGTTCTGGCCAATGTGGCGGCCGGTGTTGTATCTGCCGACGCTGAAGGTAAAATCCTCACAATGAACAAATCCGCGCAGGAAATGTTAAACGTAGAAGCGGAAAAGATCATTGGGAAAAACTACAAGGAGATCCTTTCCGAGAATTATGCAAGGATCATCGACGGTTTTCTTCGGGATGAAGCGTTACTGCGGAAAGGGTTCCTGAAGAAACAGATGCGGTTGTCCGCAGGGAACAGGCGACTCACCTTGCTTGTGTCTCTCAACGTTCTTCGGGACGATAGAGGGAATTATCTCGGTCTCGTAGCCGTTTTCGAAGATTTGAGCGAAATCGAGAAGGCGCAACGGATGGCCGCATGGCGAGAAGTGGCGAGGCGAATAGCCCACGAGGTGAAGAACCCCTTGACGCCTATTCAGCTTTCAGCGCAACGTCTGAAAAAAAGATACGAGGACAAGCTGGATCAAAAGGATGGGCAGGTTTTCCAGGAGTGCACGGAAATGATCATCGGACAGGTGGAGGAGCTGAAACGTCTGGTGAATGAATTCTCAAATTTCGCGCGCATGCCTGCATCAAATCCGGCTCCGGCGGACATTTGCAAGATCGTTCACGAGGCCTTGAGCCTTTACAGGGAGGCCCACAAGAATGTGAGTTTCGTGTACCGGGTTTCCGACCAGGTTCCCGTTTTCAACCTGGACAGGGAGCAGATCAAACGGGTCATGATCAATCTTCTGGATAACGCGATCGAGGCCATTGACGGGAACGGAGAAGTCCTTATCGACCTCAAGTACGATGATGTCCTTCAGATGGTGAGCATCGAAGTGGCCGATAACGGCAGGGGAATATCCCCCGAGCACAAGGCGCGGCTTTTCGAGCCCTACTTTTCCACAAAAAAACAAGGAACCGGTTTGGGTCTCGCTATTGTAAATACCATTATAACGGATCACAATGGGTTCATAAGGGTCCAGGACAACCGGCCCACAGGGACCAGGTTCATCATCGAACTGCCTGTACGAATTTGAGTGAAGCCGTCTTTGTGAATGGAGTCTGGAGCCTTATGGATCCGGGGATTTCACAACTTTAATGGTCCGTCGCTTTACACGGGCCATGGGGACGTTTTCAAACCATCGAGCTTCCGCAGAGATCGTGTTCATGTTTTTTTACCATTTCCTTTGGACATTCGTTCTCTTTCCCGTTCTTCCTTTTGGCAGGTTCCTGAAAACCGGGCGGCTTGCCGAAAGATTCGCTTTGAGCTTGCCCGATGTTTCTTTCGGAGAAGGCAGCTTGTGGATTCATGCGCTTTCCGTGGGCGAGGTGATTTCCGCAATTCCGCTGGTGGACGCGGTGCGCGGAAGATTTCCGCACAAAGAAATTGTCTTCACCGTGACCACAGCCAGAGGGATGGATATCGCCCGGACGAAACTGGACGGAAAGATAAAAGCCTTGCTTCCCATGCCGCTGGATTGCTGGTGGTGTGTCCGTCGCATGGTCAGGATGCTTCGGCCATCCATGTTCATACTCGTGGAAACCGATATCTGGCCTGGTCTGATCGATTATTTAAGACGAAGGGGGATAAAGTCCATTCTGGTCAACGGCCGCGTTTCTCCAAGATCGTACAGATCCTACCTCAGGTTCCCCTCCATTGCCAGGGCCATGTTCAGTCCGCTGGAGCTTTGCCTGATGCAGTCCGATCTGGATCGGGATCGGCTTTTGCGCCTGGGGTTAAGTCCGCAGAAAGTGAGAACCGTTGGGAATATCAAATTTGACCAGGAGTTCGTCCCTTTGAGTTCGGAGGATCGTGAACGGTGGAAGAACCTTTTGGAAATAGATCCGAAAGAGATGGTGTGGGTGGCCGGCAGCACCCACCCGGGGGAAGAGGGGGCTGTGCTTGAGACATTCAAGAGACTTCGCGGATCCGGTATCGCCCTTCGGCTGATCCTTGCCCCCAGGCACATCGAACGGTGCGATGAAATCCGAAGCTACGGGCAGAGCCTTGGACTTCGGGTGGCTCTGAGAACCGAAATCTCCGGGTATTACGACGTCCTTCTCCTGAATACGCTGGGGGAGCTTGCCCGCGTTTATGGTCTCGCCGACGCAAGTTTTGTGGGGGGCAGCCTGGTCCCCATAGGAGGGCACAACCTTCTGGAGCCTGCAAGTCACGCCCGTCCAGTGCTGTTCGGGCCACACACCCACAACTTCGCCTTGATGTCCGAGCTGTTGGAGGAGTCCGGGGGTGGAAGGCGGGTGAAAGACCAGGAGGAGCTTTACGCGGTGATCAAAGACCTTTTGGGGGATGCCGAGCTGCGAGGAAAGATGGGCGCGGCTGCATCGGAGTTCGTGCAGAAAAACCGCGGGGCCCTGGACCGGGTTGTCGCGCACATCCAGGCGCTCACCGCGCGGCATCCTGCCTCTACGGTGAGCGCAATTCAAGGGGATGAGGACCCGTGAGTCGCGAACCCCGTCCCACGTTACTGAACCCACTGCTGGCCTTCCCTTCTGCGCTTTACCGGACCGGCGTGCGACTGAGACTCTGGGCCTATGAGATGAGGCTGATTGGAAGGAAGTCTCTCCCCGGTTTCGTTTTGAGCGTCGGCAACTTGACCGCGGGAGGCACGGGAAAAACCCCGGCCGTGGTCATGCTTGCTCGCTGGGCACAAAGGGAGGGTTACCGGGTCGCCATCCTGTCCAGGGGTTATGGGGGATCTTATCAATCGAAGGTGCTAGAGGTCTCCGACGGCGAGCGGATCAAAGCAGACCCTGAGCAGGCAGGCGATGAGCCCTATCTGCTGGCGAAGAATCTCCATGGCGTACCCATCGCTCTTTCCAAGAGGCGCATTCTCGCAGGAAGGTACGTGCAGGAAAGATTCGGGTCCGAGTTTTTCATCCTCGATGACGGATTCCAGCATCTGGAACTGAAAAGGGACTTGAATCTCCTGTTGATGGATGCCGGCAACCCCTTCGGTAGCGGTCACCTCCTTCCCCGGGGTTCTTTGCGGGAACCCCTGGATCAGTTGGCTCGGGCGGATGCATTTATTCTCACACGATTCAAAGGAGATCGCTTTGGAGAAGAGACCAGGGCTTATCTTCAGAGGGAATTCCCGGAAATCCCTGTTTTTTGTTCGGACCACCTGCCGGACAAGGTAATCGTCCCCTCTATTCATGGGCTTTACGATCCGGAATTCCTGAAAGGAAAGGGAGTGTTGGCTTTTGCGGGGATTGCCCGCCCCGAGTTATTCCGGGAAACCCTGGAAGGATTGGGGACGAATGTGGTCCATTTTCAGGGGTTTCGAGATCACCACAGGTACAGTGAGCGGGAAATCCGGGGGCTGCTTCGCTTGAAAGAGCGAATCGGCGCCCAGTACCTGGTGACCACGGAAAAAGACTGGTCCAGAGGGTCATTTGAAGCGATTTCCGACCCCCATGTGGCTTATTTACAAATCAGGTTTTCGATGGTCTCGGGGGAGAAAGCGTTCTTCCAACTGATCCGGAATCGCGTGCACAATACTTTTGGCCCGCGGAGATGAGTGCGGGAGAGGACCAACGGACGGAGGCCTACACCGGCGCCCACTCTTCGAAACTTGGTTTCCGGATGGGCACCGGCTACCCGTCGAATGAGTATCCAAACATTTCCATGTCTCGATTGAAATGTTCGGCTATAAGTTGGGCGGTTTCGTCCGTATAATACTGCTGATAGGGTGCGCGGTCCTTTGCCCGCATCTTATGAGGCAGCTTGGGAGGGCGGATGCCGATTCGCCTGCAAATCTCCAGAAAATCCTCCGTTAGATGTTCGTATTTTGCAATGTAGTCCACGATGATATTGGATGAAAGATCGATAATATACTCATGTTGCTGTTCCGTCTGGGTGTCCACAAGATAATTGTACTCCCGCGTCGGATCCAGTTTCCAGCGAATGAACGTTTCAAAATTGTCGATTCCCTTGAGAAGGTGCGGTCTTTCCCTGCGTATGTGGTGATAGGAGCTTACTTGCAGGTCCCAGGGATTTCGCACCACGGTGAATTTGAAAAGCTTCCTGTACAATTCGCGGGGCAGCATCTCATAGGCCGCAATAGCCTTGGCGTGCCGCGGAAGTTTGCAAGCGATCCGGTGATGTGTGATGGAGCTCAGCCTGCTGCATATGAACATGGGAATTCGGTAGGGGTCCTTCCATCTGTACCCGTCTAAAGCGGCGCGAACGCTCGTCCCGCCGGTCTTGGCAATGTGGACGAACAGAAAATTATATCGGAGAGATAACAACATGGCATGCTTTCCTCATCCTATGGTTTCACCTGTCCGGACCAAGCAACGTTTCCAGGTACTTTTTGCTGCTTGAATCCACCGTATACTCGCTGATGGCCCTCTTCAGAAAAACGCTGTCCGGTGGGGCAGCAAGCGTCTGTTCCATTGCCTCGGCCAGCGCTCTCACGTCGCCCACCGGGACCAGAGGGCCGTATCGTCCCTGTTCAAGAATCTCCCGAGGTCCGCTTGGGCAATCCGTGGCCACCACAGGAATACCCAGTGCAAGGGATTCCGTCAATGCGTTGGGCGAGCCTTCCCAGGCGGATGAAAGGACGAAGAGGGCTGCACGGCTCATAAAAGCGTAAGGATTGTCCACGAACCCTGGCAAATCCACGTCATTTTTCACTCCCAGCTCACAGGCCAGCGACTCGAGCTTCGGACGATCTCTTCCTTCTCCCAGGATGGCGAGGCGGCATGGTCGTCGTAGTCGCAGCAAGGAGAATGCTTTGATTAACGTGGGAAAATCTTTTTGTCGGGTCAACCTGCCCACTCCCATAACCACAGGCACTCGCGGCTGATCCAACCAGGGATGAAAAACCGGTTCGCTTGCAAGGGCAGCGAGTCGAGGAGTGATCACCGGATTGGCGATCACGCGCATCCGTGAGTGGGGCAATCCGGTGATTCTGGAAAGATCGTCGGCCACCCCCTGAGACACGGCGATGATTCCGTCGGCAAAAGGATATACAAGCCGCATGGGCAAATACCATCGCCAATGGCTTGCCAGGCTCTTGCCTTCCAGGGCTGCGGTCACCGTGGTCCCCATACGCACGACCACCCGTGTTTTCATGCCGGACATATGGCGCGCCAGGATCGCCACCTGGTTCGCCCTGTCCTTGGCGGCAAGCAATGCCGCCGGTCTTTCACGGCGCAGATAGCGTATCAAAGCGGGCAGGCTGCCCATGGTATGGGCGGAACCGAGTTTCACAACGCGCACCCTTGAAGGAACGGAGGTTAGATGCTCGCTCACCGTTTTGACGACCACCATGTCCACATCACATCCGAGGGACAGCAGCCCCTCGCTCAGGTTGGCCATCATCCGTTCCACGCCGCCCTTGCCCGAAAAGGAGACGAAGATCGCAATCCTTTGATTGCTGCGCTTATTCACGAACCTCTTCCTTCCACGCCACCCGTGGACGACCTTTCCACCTGTTCACATTCTCTTATGTCAACTTGCGTGCCCTTTTCTCCCTTTCTGAAGATTCGCCCGTCGCCAACCCGGTGAAATCCGTCCCCCATCAGGGTCCTCCCTCACTCTACCGCCGCAAGAGGCAGGCCCATGGCGGCAAGGTAGTGATTCGCGCTTGCCTCGACGGTATAGGCTTTCACAGCGGATCTGAGGATATCCGGATCCGGAGGATGTTCCATCGTCTCCAACATGGCCAGGGCGAGAGCGTTCGGGTCCTCGACGGGCACGAGAGGCCCGTAACGGCCGTCTCCCAGTATTTCCCTGGGGCCGCTTTCACAGTCTGTGGACACCACCGGCGTTCCCAGGGCCATCGCTTCCGTCAAGGCATTGGGGGATCCCTCCCATTTTGAGGAAAGGACAAACAGGGCGGACCTGGCCATATAGGCATAGGGATTGGACGCAAAGCCCAAGAGAGAGAAATTCTCGGCGATACCCAGCTTTGAGGCTAGCGTTTGGAGTCTGGACTTCTGTCCCCCTTTGCCCAGGATCACAAGTCGCGCCGGTCTTTCCTTTTGAACGCGAGCGAAAGCGCGCAGCAGCGTGGGGAAGTCTTTGGCTCGACCGAGGCGTCCAACACCAAGGATCACCGGGGGAGCACCCGGGACGAACCAAGGGTGATTTACCGGCATTTGAGCGAGCTTGGACATTTGGGGTGTGAGCACCGGATTGGGCAGCACATGGATTCGCTCCGGCGGAATACGTGCGGTGCGGGCCATATCCGAAGCCACGCCCCGCGAGACCGCAATGATGATATCTGCTCTCGGATAGAGTTTCCGCAGGGTGCGCTGTTTTATCCAGCTCTTTATGGGATTGCGGCTTTTGACCATTCGCGAGACCGTGGTCCCCAGTCGCACCGCCACCCGCGTGGATATGTCCGGAAAGCGTTTCACCAAAAGGGCCATCTCGTTCCCTCTATCTTTTGCGGCCAAAAGAACCGGAGGTTGTTCCTCCCCAAGATATCGGACCAAAGGCTTCAACGCTCTCGTGGTCTTCGAACTGCCCAGTTCCACAAACTTGACCGACGGCGAGAGCGAGGAGAGGTAGGGCCCGTCTGCCCGGCTGATTAGAAAATCCACCTTGAACCCGCGAAGGACGAATTCGCAGGAAAGATTGACCAGCATCCTTTCGGCGCCGCCGTCACCGAAAGAGGGGGAAAGGATCGCCAATTTCAGAGTCTCTTTATTTGAAGCAAGCAAAGGTGATTCCTCACTTCTGAACCGATCAACTTTAAACAGCGCGGATCTAATCATTCAAGAGTGATCACGGGGTCATCCCACGACCGTATTTTTAAAGAAAATGACGCCCCTTGTTTTGTTGCAAAGTGAATCACCGGCGCTTGCGGCGGGGCTGCCGGCCTCACCTTGCTGCAAGGGCTCCCGGAGCACGTGAAAGGGGGCCGGCATCTTCGACCCCCTCTTCAGAGAAGCCGCCATTACGCCGTTACCTCCATGGCCCCTAACCGTGAAGACGGATTTTTGCCTGCCCCCCTAATCCCGCCGGGACAGCACATCCCGATACACCTGGAAGTTTCCCCGCACCATTTGGAGTATGGAAAAGCGGGAGCGCACCATTTCACGGCCCGCTTCGCCGAGCCGTCTGGCCCCATCGGGATTTTGAAGCACATTTAGCACGGATCGGACCAGGGCCGGAACGTCCGCCGGTGGAACCAGGTATCCATTGACACCGTGGTGCACCACCTCCGGAATCCCTCCGGCTCTCGTGGCCACAATGGGTCTTGCCGACGCTGCAGCCTCCAGCAAGGAGACCCCCAGCCCTTCCATCGTGGCCGGATGGACGACCAGATCCAGACAGGGCAAAATCCGCTGAAGATCCTTTCGAAACCCGGCAAAACGGAAAAACCGGGCAACCTTTTGCCTCCTGCATAATTGCCTGGTCTCTTCCTCCAGGGGCCCTTGGCCGAAAAGCAGAAACCGGGATTCAGGAAACTGAGCCAGGATATGGCCGGATGCTTCGATCAAGTAACGATGCCCCTTGCGCGGGATAAACTGGGCGACCATCCCCACAGTCCGGTCCTGTGGTTGCAACTCAAATTCTTTCCAAAACCATTGTTTCTCACACGGTTCCTGGTAGGGAGCGCTGTCCACCGCGCTGGGGATGCAGACAATTTTAGAAGCCGGAACTCCCTCGGAGACCAAAACGTCGCGGATCCCTTCGGAGATGGTGATCACCGTGTCGCATTGCCGATACTTGGCACGGGCAATCCAGGAGATTTCGGGATTATCTACACGTCTTGTCAGGACGACTTTCCTCTTGCAGATCCGCCCGGCGGTGATCCCCCAGAAATCTGCACCCCGGCGACTATGGATGTGAAGGATATGGGGGCGAGCCGAACGGATGATGTCGAGCAGCCTGAAAAAAAAGCGGGGGTCCAGTTCTCCTGAAAACCGAAGAGGAAACGTTGCGGCCACCGTATCGGGTATTGCCCGGCCAATCTCACTGGATTCGGCGCAAACAAGGGTATTGCGGCACCTCTGCTTCTTCAGACCTTCAAGGAGATATTGGACCTGCAAAGCTCCACCATAGAGGTGCAAGCCGGTTTCTATGTGAAGGACGTGTATTGGTGGTGCCGTCAAGTGATTGAACCTCTCCCCGCAGGAGCAGGAAGATTTCTGTCCCTCTCTTTCAGGCCGAGGGGCTTCTTCTGCAACCAGGGGCATCATATCTGGAAGCGAGCCAAATGGTTTGCTTCGTGCATCGCATCGATGATGCGTCTCGGTTTTTTAGCGTCTCCCAGGAGAACCGTTTCCCGGGATTCCTTTACCTGGTCATACAGAGCGCGGTTTGGAACCAAACCCGTTGCCAGGACAACGGTATCCGCCTTGATTTCCACCTGGTTCCAATTTCGGTCAATTCCAAAAGCGCCCTGTCCCGGGAGAACCTTTTCCATTTTGACCTTCGTGATCACGCGGACATCGTACCTTCGGAGCTGTTTCAGGATCACGCTTCTGGCGGCAATTTCCACGTCGGGGACGATGTCCGGGAGCATTTCCACGATGGTGACCTTTCTCTCCTGTTCAGCAAGATACCACGCAGTCTCACAGCCGATCAGTCCTCCCCCGCAGACGAGGACCGTCTCGCCCACCGCACCCCCCCTGAGAACATCCATGGCAGTCATGGCGGACTCCGCTCCGGGAATCCGGGGCCTGTGAGGCACGGCTCCCGTGGCCATAACGAGAACATCCGGAGCGATTCGCTCGATAAAGTCTCGGTCGACCTCTGTATTGAGGTGAGTCTTGACACCGCTCTTTTCCAGTTGATCTTCCAGCCAGTGGACCAGGTCCAGGAGATCCTTTTTCCACGGCGGAGCAGCGGCCAAATGGATCAGGCCTCCAAGGAACCCGTCTTTTTCACACAAAGTCACATCATGCCCCCTCAGCGAGAGCACCCTTGCAGCCTCCATCCCGCCGGGGCCGGAGCCCACCACGAGGATTTTCTTTTGTTTTTCCGCCGGATATACTTGAGAATCCGCCTCCCTTCCCAAGTCATAATTGACGGTGCAAAGGATGCGATATCCACTTCTCAGATGGCTCACACACTCGTTGCAACGGATACAGCGCCTGATTTGTCCACTCCTTCCTGTTTTGGCCTTTTTCGGAAACAGGGGATCTGCAAGGAGCGCTCTTCCCATCGCTATTAAATCAGCTTTCCCTTCCTGAAGGATCTTTTCCGCCGAATCCGGATCTCGGATGCTTCCCGCCGTGATCACAGGAGCGTCTCCTATGGCCTGTTTTATGGCCTCGGCCAGATACACATGATATTGTTCCCTGTAATAGAGGGGTTGTACCAGATGATCCCTGGTCTCCCCGATGCCGCCCGTCACATGAACCCCATCGATGCCGGCTTCGATCAATCTCGGCGCGATTTGTTTCGCCAGATCAGGGGTAATGCCTTCATCCCCTTCAATATATTCATTACCGCAAAGCCTGAAGATGATCGGAAAATCTTCGCCCACCTTTCCTCGCACCTCGCGGATCACCTCCAGGGGAAACCTCAGCCTGTTTTCAAAACTTCCCCCGTAAAGATCTCTTCTCTTGTTCGTGTAAGGGGATAGAAAACCATTGAGCAGATAGCCGTGCGTTCCATGCAACTCGATGGCGTCGAACCCGGCTCTCCTTGCACGGAGCGCAGCTTGTCCGAAGGACTCGGTGATTTCCTGAATTTCTTCCAGGGAGAGTTCCTCGGGAATCTCCATCGTACCTTTTGAAGGGATCGGAGATGGGGCCAATACCCTGTGCCCGGTAATCGACGAACTCGTCTGCCTGCCCGCATGCCCTATCTGCAATGCGGCACAGGCCCCAAAAGATTGAATCGAACGGGAAAGCTCCTTCAACCCCGGAATGAATTTGTCGTTGTAAACGCCGAGCATGCAAGGGAACCCTTTTCCCGCTGGATGAGGGGAAGTCATCTCCACGATGATCAGCCCCGCTCCTCCCCTTGCACGTGCCTCGTAATAATCGACGAGTCTCTTGGTCACCGCCCCTTCCTCCGAGGCGTAATTGGTCACCATGGGCGGCATAACCACCCTGTTGGAAAGCCGCATTTCTCTCAAGGCCAATGGTTCAAACAGCAATCTCATCGGAATGACCCCTCCTTTTTTGTTATTCCTGCGGTCAATGGGATCCCTTTTGGGGACTTTGAGGAACCCTTTCTCTCTCGACGAGTTTTCGCAATGGTTGCATGGGACGACAATTCCTACAAGAAAAAAATACGGATTTCTCCTCTGTCAAGGGGTTCGCGCAGCGGGACATTTTCCCCACCCTTCCCCCGGTCAAGGGGTTCACTTTGTGCCTTGATGGGAAGCGCGGATTGTCGTAAAATTGAGGTTCAGTCAGGTGCTCGCAGGGAGAGTCGTTTGAAAAGGCCGGCAGTCTTTGTGGATCGGGATGGGACGATCAACGAGCAGATGGGTTATGTCAACCACATCAGCCGATTTGTCCTTTTGCCGGGAACGGCCGAAGCCGTAAGGCTTCTGAACAGGAATGACTACCTTGTGATCGTCATATCCAACCAGTCAGGGGTTGCCAGGGGGTACTTCCCCATCGAGTTGGTGAGGACGGTCCACGGGCACATGAGCCAATTGTTGCAGAAAGAAGATGCCAGAATTGACGCCATCTTTTTTTGTCCTCATCACCCGAAAGGGAGCGTGCCTGAATTCAGGATGACCTGTGAATGCCGAAAGCCAAGGGCAGGGCTGGTCCGTCAGGCTTGCAAGCGTTTCGATATCGACCTGGACAATTCCTATGTGGTTGGAGACAGGTCAACGGATATTGAATTGGCCCATCGAATCCGCGTGAAGGGGATCCTGGTGAAGACCGGGTACGGCCTGGGTGAAATCGATCATGTGCTGCCCTTTATCTCCCACCGCCCGGCCCATATTGCGGAAGATCTCCTGGATGCGACTCGATGGATTATCGGAAAGGAAAGGCCCCGGCCTTGATTCACAAGGAAATACCTCTTTCGTGCACGATGATGAGGACTGGACCAACATGAGCCAAACCAAAGGAGTTGCCATGGGCATAAGCAGAGAACTTCTCGATATCCTGGCATGCCCCAAATGCAAGGGGGACATCCGCTTGAACGAAACAGAAGACGGGCTGATTTGTGATCACTGCAAGCTGCTTTACGAGATCAAGGACGATATCCCTATCATGCTCATTGACGAAGCGAAACCTCTGGATGGGTGAGATCGGGGACTTGTTCCCTGCGAGGTTCCGGATTTCGTCATTCGAAGGGCGGCGAGGAGGCGACCCTCTATGACCCGTTTCGAATTTCTGGTGCGTGAGGCATACGCCTGCAAGGCCCAGGGGCGGACGGGAGTCCCGACGCTCGCCGGGGAAGTGGGGAAGCTTTACGTGGATGAACACGCCGGAGAACAGGTAAGTGCCGCGCTCCGCGATCATTTCTTTCCGCTCGGTCTTTACCTCAGGCACCACCTGGACGCCGCATCTCCGTCCGAGACGGCGATCGTGAAGGCGGCCCGAGACCTTTTCACGCTGGGCTCCATGTTCCTGCGGATTCGGAAGGACATCGACAGGTATTTCGGGAATCACGCCGTCACGTGCGTGAACCTGAACGGGGATGCCTTTCAAAGGTTGCCTTCCGGACAGTGGTGCTCATTTTGCGGTGAATGCTGCGAACTGCCTGGAACCGTCCCGGACCCACCGGACTCTGTCACCTACCCGGGCTACTGGTATGCTTACATCGCCGGGGACGGGCCCATGGTGCAAAGATTTTGCCCGTTTCTCTTCGAACTTCCTCCTCAATCGCGCTACTTCTGTTCCATCCATTCCATTAAGCCTCTCACCTGCCGCGCTTACGGCGAGGAGCAGTGCAAACTAAAACATCCCGGCAAAGGGTTATGACCTTCCAAGACTCTCCAGCCATTTTCTAATTACGGGTTGAATCTTAGGACTCTCAACTACACCCAGGTGGGTTGCGCCTTCTATCAGTTTTACCTGGACGTCTGTGTATTGAGAGATCACGGGTTCAAATTTTTCAGCAAAAAAGATTTCGTCTCCGGTACCGGCGACAACCAAAAGCGGTTTCTTTATAGCGCTGAGATCTTTCTTATAGTCCCTGGGAGCATAGGACCTGTTGAGTCGATAGGAATACGCCAAGGTTTCAGAGCCATCGCGGACCTCTTCGGGCATGTTGAATTCAATTACCGTAAGGTCGTTGAGGCGTTGAATCCCTAGGTTATTCAGCATCGTCAGTCCAATAATGCGGGATGTATAAGGTCGTGCCCACCTGCCTGTCCCGGGTCGCGTGGTGGGCGCGTTGTATTGAAGCCAGGGTGCAAGCAGCAAATAGGCATCGGCTTGTTGCCCATATCGGCTTCCCGCGAAGCGTACAGCCAGTCCACCCCCCGATGAGTGTCCGCCCACAATCAGCCTTGAGTTTGGATTCGCTTTCTTAATCATGACCATAAGGTCCGCGAGATCATCTTCCAGTTGCCCAATGTAATCCACATCTCCTCGCCTCTCCGGCGAGGGCCCATGTCCCCGCAAGTCCGGAGTGTATACCTGGGCTAAACCTTCGGAACTGATGAACCCGGCTAAGGGGAGGAAATACCGACTGTGCCAACCTGAACCGTGTAACAAAACAAGCACCTTATCGGATTCTGCCGGATAGTGACGATAGGATAGCACCGTGCCGTCTCTCGTGGTATACTGACGCAATTTAGGTCCCTTCCAGTGATCGACAACCAACTCATCGAAGGCCAGTCTGCCTGGACGCGGAGCGGACACTTTGGGTTTTCCCGTCAGGATCAGCAGAGCGGCGATCCCGAAATAAATCCCGGCAGAAATGGCAACTACGGTCAATATCCATGACATCATTTTTTTCATCTTTTGAAGCTCACCGAATCAATCTCTGATGTTTTCATGGATTGCGTTCTTCCTCATACAGGTCAGAGGCACGATTTACTTGCTGCATCCCCCTACAAGACTCTATTCCCCCCAATCTTTCATCATCGCTTGAAATGCTCTTTCACCGCCCCGAAAGACACCCTGGTAACCGCCCCCCGGATTGCCCCAGGCGCCGGCCAGATACAGCCCCTTGATCGGGGTTCGGTTTTCGATCCGGTTCATGAAGGCGTTGTCCATGGATTGTTCAAACCCGTAAATCGCCCCTTCGGTGTTGCCGTTTTAGCGCCAGTTGGTTAATGGTGTTGCCGCCTCTTTGATTTCGATCATGGATGTCAGGCCGGTGCGCCTCCTTGCCAATTGGACCCGTCGTTTCCTCAATTACCCATCTTTCATGATGAAGATGGACGAGTTCGCAAAAAGGGGAATTCATTTCCGCCTTGCGGGACTTGGTGTTTCGTATTTCATGTTTGGGATGACGTCCATGATGCTAAGCCAGCTTTTGGCATTCTAGACCGGAAACACCACGTGCGAACCACTCTCACTATTAGCTCTCTTTTCTGTCTACGACGAGGCGATTAAAATCATAGCTGTCCAAAGGAGTGGAAACAATCGAAAAGCGACGAAAGGCAAAAAACATGGGGTGTCTGGCCGATATAAGGGATGAACGGTAACTGGACTGCCATCATGTCAGATTTCCATGGGCAAGGAAATAATAAGAATCTCGTATTTTTGTGGGGGAGGAGTATAGTTATTACTACACAAAGCCTCCCTGGCGGGATGATCAGAGGGCCGGGCGACCGTGGCTTCCGATCGGTCCCGATGTCGCAGGCTACGCAAATGATAGGCCCTGTAAGTAAAATCCTATGCGAAACAGGGGGGCATTAAATCCCCCAACCGCTAGCAAGCCGCGGCTTAGTTCAACATGATTGTAACCGGAATTGTTCAACTCCGTTTACAATCTTCAACCTTAACCCGAACCCCGGACCTCGGACCCGGCACGGGCCCTATCAGGGACGGGAGCGCTCCAGGAAGATCAGCTTTCTTGAGGAAAGCCCACGGGGAACCGGATCGTCTAATGCTTCGGCCTTCCGAGGGATCGAGGGAAGGTCCCTGATTTTGATCGCCGCCTGATTCGAAGAAAAACCGAGACGGGAGGCTTCTTGCCACCCGGCGTCGGGAAGCTCGAAGAGCTCTGAAGCATGGTTGAAGACAAGGGGGTCCAGGGTAAGGAGGAACCCATCGTTTGGGATGGCTTTTCCGAAAAGACCGAACCACGCTTCGAGCACTTGTCTCAAATGACGATCTTCCTGGAGAAAAGATTCGGACGAGGGGAAATCCCTAAAGAGGTCCACCGGGGGGGATTCCTCGCCAAGGGCTTCCTGGAGCGGCGATCTCCCCCTGAGCGTGGTGAGCAGCTTCTCCTCCTCCATCCGGGATTCCTCGTATTCCCTTACCAAATGAAGAACAAGATGCCATTTGAGGATGTGATCTCTCGGAAAAGCAGAAGCCGTCTTGCCGGTATGACGAAGGGTTTGCCGGATGTTCCATGTGTTGGGCTCGTCGAAGTTCCTGTCACGGGTGAGCGCCAGGAAAGCCGTGTAGCCCTTGTCCCGGTTTTGGCTTATCCACGCTTTGTACTCGGAAAGGAGCCGTTTAAAGTCCTCACCGGGTTTCGCATCGTGAGGGGGATGCACGACCCGAACCGTCGGGTTTTCAGCGCAAAGGCGCGGATCCTCCATGAACCATGGTTGACAGATGATGAGCCCCCCGAAGAGCGAAAGTATCCTCTTCAGTTCGGGCTCGCCGACAAACGAGTGGGGGAACAGTACGAAAGATGATCCTTCCAATCGTCGATTAGTCCTCCTGCAGTTCCTTCAGGTTCTCAAAATAATCAAGAGATTCCGGGTTGCTCAATGCATCCTTGTTCAACACGGGCTGGCCCTGGATCACTTTCTTTACCGCCAGTTCCACCTTTTTCATATTGAGGGTATAGGGGACGGCCGGCACAGAGATGATTTTGGCAGGCACGTGGCGCGGAGAAGCATTCTTGCGGATCGTTTGCTTGATTTGGTTCTTGATCTCTTCTGTCAACGTATGTCCCGGCGCCATCTGCACGAAAAGAACGACCCGCACATCGTTTTTCCAGTCCTGGCCCACCACCAGGCTGTCGGCAATTTCTTCCATTTGCTCCATTTGACGGTAGATCTCCGCCGTGCCGATGCGGACCCCTCCGGGGTTCAGGGTGGCATCCGACCTGCCGTAAATGATGACCCCTCCCCGATCATTGATTTCTATGAAATCTCCGTGTCTCCAAACGTTGGGGTACACATCAAAATAAGCGGCGTGATACTTTTCGCCCGTTGGATCCTCCCAGAAATAGATCGGCATGGGTGGCGCAGGCGCCGTGCAGACCAATTCCCCTTTCTCGCTCAAAACGGGGTTGCCCGTCTCATCAAAGGCTTCCACCTTCATCCCCAGACATCTACACTGAAGCTCGCCCGCATAGACCGATCCCATGGGGTTTCCCGCGGCAAAACAACCGTTGATGTCCGATCCGCCCGAGATAGAACCGAGCTGGATGTCCTCCTTCACTTCCCTGTAAATGTACTCGAAGCCTTCTACGGAAAGGGGCGAACCTGTGGACAGGACAGCCTTCAAAGGAGAGAGGTCGTATTCCTTCCCCGGCCGAACCCCGGCATTCTGCAAAGCGGCGATATAGCCCGCACTGGTTCCAAAAATAGTGATTTTCTCGTCTTGGGCCATTTTCCACAGCACCCCATCGTCCGGATGAAAGGCATTCCCATCGTAAAGAACCACAGAGGCCCCGACGCTCAGAGCACAATTCAACCAGTTCCACATCATCCATCCGCACGTGGTAAAGTAAAAGATCGTGTCTTCCCGCTTCGTGTCGCAGTGGAGCATGTGCTCCTTCAACTGGTTGATGAGCACCCCTCCGGCGCTTTGCACCATGCACTTGGGAAGCCCCGTGGTTCCCGAGGTAAACATGATATAGAGGGGATGCTCAAAGGGCAGTTGCCTGAACTGGATTTCAAGGTTCGATTGGGAGGATCTGAAATCCCGGTAATGCACTGCGTTGGGGATAGCGCTGATGTCCGGATCTTCCTCCGTGTAGGGAACCACAACCACCTTTTCGGTGGTCGGCAGCTCTTTGAGGATGTTGGAAATGGGATCGAGGGAATTGAAGGTTTTCCCCTTGAAAGCGTATCCGTTCGCCGTGAAAAGCACCTTCGGTTTGATCTGGCCGAATCGATCCAGAACGCCCTTGATACCGAAGTCAGGAGAGCAGGACGACCACACGGCGCCAAGACTTGTTGCAGCGAGCATGGCAACGGTGGTCTGGGGCATGTTGGGCATGAATCCCACCACCCGATCGCCAGGCTGAACACCTGCCTCTGACAAGGACTTGGCAACTCGCGCTACTTCTTCGTAAAGCTCCTTGTAGGTCATTTTTGTGCTTTCCCGGCCCTCTCCTTTGAAGATCAACGCCACATGATCGTCCCTGTAGCGAAGAAGATTCTCTGCGAAATTCAACTCAGCACCCGGAAACCACTTAGCACCGGGCATCTTGTCCAGGTCATCCACTACCCGGTCATAGCTCTTGGAGGCTTTGATTTCAGCGAACTCCCACATGGATGCCCAGAAATCGGGGATATTCTCAATGGACCACCGGTAAAGAGGTTCGTATTCACTGAAGTTCTTGTCGTATTTTCGATTGATGAAATTTATGAATCGATACATATTCGTGCTTTTGATTCGCTTCTCCGAAGGCTCCCATAATCGTTTAGCCATGATTAAATCCCCCTGATCGAATTTTGCTTCTCTCTTGAAATGAACATCCGATGAAGGCCCCCCTGACGGTGCCTCGCACCAATTACGGGAAACGCAGTCAAACAAACGTGAATCTCTTCTCATTCGTTTTCGATTAATGGCATCCTATAGCACCTATGCCCTCTTTTTTCAAAAGAAAATGGGCCGGGCCGCAAAGATTCCAGGAACACCGGATCTGTCCAAGTGGTTTCTTGACGAGGGAGTTTTCCCTTTCTTTTGCCTTGACTCCAAAAAGCATTTGCACTAAAAGAATACGTTTAACCTATTGAGAACATTTTCAAAAGGGAAAACCGTTCTTTTCACGGAAGCGATTCAAATGACGCAGAAAACAAGCTCCTTAAAGCAGGAAAGAATTCAGAAGGCCGAGAAATTAAAGGAGATGGGGATCCAGCTCTATCCCACCGGGTATGTCCCCGATCTTTCCATATCTGAAATGCTCGATCGTTTCGGGAACCTGGAGGCAGAAAACCTGGAAAGGATGAATCAGGTCTATCGGGTTTCGGGCAGGATCATGTCGTGGCGGGATTTTGGGAAGGCCTCGTTCATCCACGTAAAGGACAGAACCGGTAAACTGCAGGCCTACATCAGAAAAGACAAGGTGGGGTCCGAGACCTTCAATGTTTTCAAGCTCATGGACATCGGCGACTTCGTTGGTATCATGGGGGCCCTCTTTCGAACCCGCACCGGCGAACTGACCCTCCTGGCGGAAGACGTGACCTTGCTGGCCAAGTCGTTGAGACCGCTCCCGGAGAAATGGCACGGGCTCACGGACGTGGAAACCAGGTATCGGCAACGTTACCTGGACTTGATTGTAAACGAGCCCGTCAAAGAGGTGTTCGTCCTGCGCAGTCGTATTATCCAGGCCATGAGAGAGTTCTTTCTCCGGCGAGATTTCCTCGAAGTGGAAACTCCCATGATGCAACCCATTCCCGGAGGTGCGACGGCCAGGCCGTTCAAAACCCACCATAACGCTCTCGACATGGATTTATATCTGAGGGTGGCCCCTGAGCTTTATCTCAAAAGGCTCGTGGTAGGGGGAATAGAAAGGGTCTTTGAGATCAACCGGAACTTCAGGAACGAAGGGATTTCCGTGAAACACAACCCCGAGTTTACCATGCTTGAATTCTACATGGGCTACGCAACCTATGAAGATCTCATGTCTCTCACGGAGGAGCTCTTTCTTGAAGTGGTTCAAAAGATCTTTGGCCGGCCTTTCATCGAATATCAGCAAAACAGGATCGATTTCAGAGGCCCCTGGCCGAGAATTCCCTTGACTCAAGCGCTGCAAGAGCTGGGGGGCCTTGACAGAGAGGTCATTCAGAGCCGAACACACGCCATGGAATCGGCCAGGGAGCGGGGAATTGCGGTCTCGGAGAGAGAAAGCCACGGAAAGATTTTGACAAAGCTCTTCGATCACCTGGTGGAACCGCTTTTGATCAGGCCGACCTTTGTGTTCGGCTATCCCACAGATGTATCCCCCCTTTCGAGGAGAAATGACCGCAACCCCGACATCACGGATCGATTTGAGCTCTTCATCGGAGGCAGAGAAATCGCTAACGCCTTCAATGAGTTAAATGATCCCGTGGATCAGCGATCCAGGTTTGAGGAGCAAGTTTCCATGCGGGAGGCGGGCGATGAAGAAGCCCAGTTTATGGATGAAGACTATCTGAATGCAATGGAGTATGGGATGCCTCCAACGGCAGGGGAAGGCATCGGCGTTGATAGGGTTGTGATGCTGCTCACCGACTCCCCGTCCATAAGGGACGTGATTCTTTTCCCTCAGATGAGACCCAGGTAAGGGTGCATGCGGCCATGTCTTTTGAACTTTTCTTTGCACTCCGGTACCTCAAGGCGAAGCGAAAGCAGGCTTTTATCTCCGTCATCACCATTATTTCCATCCTGGGGGTGATGGTGGGCGTGATGGCCCTGATCGTTGTCCTTTCGGTGATGAACGGTTTCAGAGCAGACCTGATGTCCAAGATCCTGGGGGTCAATTCCCATCTGCTGGTGTTGAATTTCAGCGGTTTGTTCTCCGGGTACGAAGAAACCGCCGAAAAAATAGAACGCGTCGCAGGCGTGGTTGCGGCATCCCCCTTCATCTATTCCCAGGTGATGGTGAACAATTCAGGAAATGTTTCAGGAGCGATCCTGAGAGGTGTGGATACAAAGAGTGTGGGCAGGGTGCTTTCCATTGAAAAGATGTTAAGAAAGGGCAGCTTGGCTTCCCTGGAGGAGGGTACAAATAGGCTGCCCGCGTTGATCATCGGCCGCGAGCTATCCAGGCAAATCGGCGCATCGGTCGGAGAGGCGGTGACCCTGGTTTCTCCCGAAGGGAAGCTGACCCCCCTGGGCAGAGTCCCAAACACGCGCAAATATGAAGTCACGGCTCTTTTCGATTCAGGAATGTACGAGTACGATTCCTCCATGGTGTTCATCTCCCTCAGGGAAGCACAAGATTTCCTGGGATTGGAAAATCGGGTGACCGGCTTGGAGGTTCGTGTGCGGGACGTGGATACCTCCGATGTGATTGCCAAGCGAGTTCAAGACGCGCTCGGCTACCCCTATTGGACCAAAGATTGGAAAATCATGAACAGGAGCCTATTTTCCGCTCTGAAGCTGGAAAAGATCACCATGTTCGTCATCTTGACGATGATTGTTCTGGTTGGGGCTCTCAATATCATTAGCACGCTGGTGATGGTGGTCATGGAAAAGACCAAGGACATAGCGATCCTCAGGGCCATGGGGGCTTCTTCAAAGAACATCATGACGGTTTTCATGATTCAAGGCTTGTTGGTGGGAATCATAGGGACCGTGACCGGCCTGGTTGCAGGATTGGGTATTTGCCAGTTGCTGGCAAGATACAAATTCATAAACCTTCCCTCCGATGTGTACTATATTTCCAAGCTACCGGTACGGGTTGAATTTGGGGACGTGGTTTTTGTGGCCTCAGCCGCCGTGATTATCGCGTTCCTGGCCACGATTTACCCGGCTTGGCATGCCTCGAAATTGGATCCCGTAGAGGCCATCAGGTATGAATAATTGGAGACGGTTCGATGTTGTGCCTTGAACGAGTGGAGAAATCCTTTACCCATCATGGCAACGTCATCGAGGTTCTAAGAGGCATTGATCTGGTGGTCGAGCCCGGGGAGAGCCTCTCCGTTACGGGGGCTTCGGGGGTAGGGAAGTCCACCCTGCTCAACATCATGGGCAGCCTGGAGACGCCTACGAAAGGAGTCGTGCGGTTCGGGGGAGTGAATCTCTATGAAATGGACGAGGAGGGGCTTTGCCGTTTTAGAAACAGGGAAATCGGGTTTGTTTTTCAGTTTCACCATCTTTTGCCTGAATTCAATGCGATTGAAAATACCATGATGCCTGCCCTGATTGCCGGCTTTCCAAGAAACAAAGCAACACAGATGGCAAAGGAGGTCCTGGAGAAGACGGGTCTGGGAAGTCGCCTGACCCACCGCGCAGGCGAGTTGTCCGGCGGTGAACAGCAAAGGGTGGCTATTGCCCGGGCGTTGGTCATGAAGCCTAAATTGATCTTGGCGGATGAGCCCACCGGAAATCTTGACTGGTGGACGGGTCAGGGAGTTGCCGATTTGCTCCTGCGTCTCAACCGTGAGGACGGCGTGGCCATGGTGATTGCCACACACAATCAGAGGCTGGCGGAAAAGATGTCAAGGCAAGTTGAGATCGTTGGTGGACAGATTCGGTAAGGCAAGCGGGAACAGAGGGTTCCAGCGCACCGGGCTGACGGGGAGTTCCAGTGTCATTTTCCTCCTTGTGATGATGGCTCTGGCTTTGTGTAGCGTGGTGCGTTCCAAGCTTCTCCTGGCGGAAGAGAGACAAAGTATCGCCGTGCTTCCCTTTAAGGTTTACGCCCCAAAGCCTCTGGAACGTCTGAGAGAGGGTTTGCAGGAGATGCTCTCCGGCCGACTCGCCAAGAGGGGATTTTCCGTGCTCAGTCCCGAAGTTATAAACAAACACCCTCTAGCCTTTGAACCCTTTGCCGCAAGCAAGGATCTTGTGAAAATGGGCAAAGAGCTTTCCGTGGGTTGGCTGATTGCAGGCAGTGCAACCCAGATCGGCAAGAAACTCAGCCTTGACCTGAACGTGGTCGATGTTTCCGAGCAAAGACCGCCTTTTTCTATCTTTCTGGTGGCCGAGGAGATGGAAGGGCTGGCAGAGACGGTGGATCTTATTGCCGTCAGGATTGAACAGCAAATCAAGGGCATGGAAGAGGTGGAATCTGTCCAGGTGAAGGGAAACCGACGCATAGAAAAGGAAGCGATTCTGGCGGTGGTGAGAACGGAAGCCGGGGACGTGCTGGACCAGGAGCGCCTTGACAAGGATCTCAGGGCCGTCTACAAGATGGGATTTTTTACGGATGTGAAAATAGAGACCGAAGATGGACCCAAGGGAAAAATCGTCACTTTTGACGTGACGGAAAAACCTTCCATCGGCAGGGTCGCTTTTGTGGGAAACAAGGAGATAGGCAAAGAAGACCTGAGCAAAGAGGCGGCGATACGGCTTTACTCCATCCTGGATCAAAACGAGATCAAGCAGAGTGTGAACAGGATTCGCGATTTTTACCGACAAAAGGGCTACTACAATGCGGAGATCAATGAAAGCCTTGAGCCCCTGCCCAACAACGAGGTCTTGTTGACATACACGATCAAGGAAAACGAAAAAGTCTACGTGACCAAAATTGAATTCTTAGGAAACAAGAAGTTCAGCGATGGGGACCTCAAAGATCTCATGGAAACGAAGGAGAAATGGTTCCTTTCATGGATTACGAAGGCGGGCTTGCTGGACAAAAAAAAGTTGGAATTCGATATCCACAAGATCACCGCTTTTTATCATAATCAGGGGTTCATAAAGGCAAGGCTGGGTGAACCTCAAATCACCCATGAGGAGGGCAAGGGCCTGGTCATCAACATCGAAGTCCACGAGGGTGATCCCTATGCAGTCAATCAGGTGGCCATAGAAGGTGATCTCATAAAACCGGCCCAGGAGTTGCTGGCCGAGACGGAAACCGCCAAGGGAGCCGTGTTCAGCCGGGAGACTCTACGAAAAGATCTCTTGCTGATAAGGAATCTTTACGCGGATGAAGGCTACGCCTATGCCGAGGTGAGCCCCATGACCAAGGAGGATGATCAAAATCACCTGGTCGATATCACGTTTCGGGTATCCAAGGGCCAAAAGGTTCGCTTCGAACGGATCAACATTTCAGGAAACACCGTGACGAGGGACAAGGTGATTCGGCGCGAAATGGCCGCTGTTGAAGGACAGTATTTCAGCAGTCGAGCCATCAGGAGCAGCACGGAGAATCTCCACCGCCTCGGCTATTTCGAGGATGTGGAGATCCAGACGAAAAAAGGGAGCCAGGAAGACCTGATGGTTTTGGACGTGGCCGTGAAGGAGAGGCCAACCGGCTCTTTCAGCGTCGGTGCAGGGTACAGCTCGGTGGACCAGCTCTTTGTGGTTTTCCAGCTCGCTCAAAATAACCTCTTTGGATATGGCCAAAAGCTGGCCCTGTCCACCTCCCTTGGGGGCGTGGCCACTCAATTCGACATCCGTTTTGTGGAGCCGTGGCTTTTTGACAAACCGTATTCGGGCGGTGTGGACTTGTACAAGTGGAAACGAGAGTACGACGAATACACGAAGGACAGCCTTGGAACTGGTCTCAGCCTCGGGTTCCCCCTTGGTTTGGATCAATTCACCAGGGGCTCGATACGGTATGTTTATGATGATTCGGACATTTCAGAGGTGGCGGATTCAGCCTCGGTGGCGATCAAAGAAATGATCGGACGAAACGTGACAAGCAGTATCATCCTCGGCGTCAGGCGCGATAGCAGAGACCGGCCATGGAATACCACCAAGGGATCCATTAATGCCGTCTCGTTCGAATACGCCGGCGGATTTCTCGGAGGCGATGTGTACTTCAACAAGTATGAAGCCAGGACGGCCTGGTATTTCCCCGTGATCTGGAGTACGGTTTTCTTTGCTCAGGGGAGATGGGGGTTTGTCCAGGAGAGACCCGGGGGCACACTGCCAGTGTACCAGAAGTTTCGGCTGGGAGGAATCCATACCGTCCGCGGTTTCGATTACGGTTCGATTTCTCCCGAGGATCCTGCGACCGGCGACAAAATCGGCGGTGAAAAAATGATGGTGTATAATTTCGAGTACCTCTTCCCGCTGCTCAAGGAACAGGGCCTGGTGGGTCTCGTGTTTCTTGATGCCGGCAATGTCTTCGAGAAATGTGATGATGTGACTTTCAATGGAATCAGGAGAAGTGCCGGAATTGGTATCCGCTGGTACTCTCCCATGGGTCCGCTTCGATTCGAGTACGGCTGGAACCTGGACCCCCAGCCAGGCGAGGAGTCGGGAGGCTTCGAATTCAGTGTGGGAGGCTTGCTCTAAGGCAGGGGGCGCCGGAACCCTTGGAGGAAAGCTCCCGGCAGCCCCGGTGAGCGGGATCTGAGGTCCGATTTTTGGAAGAGGGGTCTCTTCCGCAGATGTGGCGGACATGGCACAGGAACGAATATCCAAGAACAGGGGGGAAAGATGAAACGAGTAGTGGGGCTTTTGGTGGGAATTCTTGTCGTTCTCTTTTTTCATCACGCAGCCTATTGTGCCGAGCCTTCGAAGATCGGTGTGGTGGACATGCAGAGATTTCAGGATCACTCCAAGAATTTCCAGCAAATCAAACAGAAACTGAAAACGAAGTATGAAGGCCTGCAGAAGAAGCTGGACGAAGAAAAGGCGGAACTGGTCAGACTGGAGGAGGAATTTAAAAAGCAGAGCATGATGTTGAGCCTGGATGCGAAAGAGGACAAGGCAAAGGAGCTGGAAAAGAAGAGGCGTTACTACAAATATCTCGCCGAGGAATATACGCAGCAAATGAAGGATGCAGAGATGGAGGCGAGGAGGGAAGTTGTCAAAGAATTGGAGAAGGTCGTCGAAAAAATCGGGCAAAAGGGCGGATACCTGATGGTTTTAGAGAGGAGGACCCTCGGACTCATTTATTACAATGACGCCATTGATATCACCGATAAGGTCATCCAGGCCTACGATGAACGAAAACAATAGCTGTTCACACCACGGTGGAAATGCCCTGTCCCATCGACTTGGGCTTAAAACGGTGGATTTGATGCTGCGGCTTCCGGAATTGGGCGGGTGTTCGCGCAACGCTGAAGGAAGAATTGCTGATTTGGAAAAATTTGTAAGGAAGGAGCCATTTTAGCCATGAAGTTACCGCTATTGTACGGAGACATCATCAAGCTTCTTCCCCACCGGTATCCTTTTTTGCTGGTAGACCGGGTTACAGAATTGGACATTGGCAAAAGGGCGGTGGGGATCAAGAATGTCACCTCCAATGAGCCATTCTTTCAGGGCCATTTTCCAGGCAATCCGATTATGCCGGGGGTTTTAATTATTGAGGCGATGGCGCAGGTGGGAGGGGTGCTTGCTCGTTTGACCCTATCCGGCCAACAAGAAGGAGAGAGCAAGGATCCTGTTTACTTCATGGCCATAGACAAGGCCAAATTCCGAAAACCCGTGGTTCCCGGAGATCGGCTCAGGTTCCAGGTGGAAGCTTTGAGAACGGGTTCGAGGGTTTGGAAGATGGCGGGCAAGGCATTTGTGGAAGAAGCCCTGGTGGCGGAAGCGGAACTTACGGCCAGCATCGGGTGACAAACGGAGGGTCCTGATCAGGGTTTATCTTTCCAGGATCCTCCGGAGGGGTCATCCGGTTCGCGATTCGCCCGGTTTTCTTGGATGGCTCTTTACGGGGACAGAACACAGGTGAAGGAGAATAAGGACCATAAGCTAAAGGTGGGCGTGATTGGTGTGGGACATCTGGGAGAGTATCATGTCCAAAAATACCTGGCCATGCCCGCGGTTGATCTTGTAGGTGTGGTGGACGTGAACCCGGATCGATCCCGCGAGATTGCGAAGAACTACGGAGTGAAGGCCTACAGGACACACGAAGAAATCCTGGGCCTGGTGGATGCGGTGAGCCTGGCCGTTCCGACGGAAGTGCATTTCGAGGTGGCGCGGGATATTCTCTCCCATGGGGTTCACGTGCTCATAGAAAAGCCTATCACCTACCGACTCGAAGATGCCGATGCACTGATTGAAATGGCGGAAGAGAGGAATCTGGTTTTACAGGTCGGGCTCATAGAGCGTTTCAACCCCGCGGTAGTACAAATGGAAGGAGTGCTGAACTATCCCGTATTTATTGAGTCCCACCGAATGAACGCCTTCACAAACAGGGGGATCGACGTGGATGTGGTGCTTGACCTGATGATCCATGACCTGGACATCATTCTGCACCTGGTGCCGGGTGAAGTGAAAGAGGTCCACGCCGTGGGAATATCCGTGATTACAGGAAAGACGGATATCGCCAACGCGAGAATCATCTTCAGTAACGGGACCGTTGCCAACTTGACCGCCAGCAGGGTGTCGAGCAAAACGCTGAGGAAAATCCGGGTGTTTCAGCCGGACGCCTATCTCTCGGTGAATTGTTTCAAAAGGGAGATCACGATCATTCGCCTGGACTCCGAAGAGATCGATGGGAACGGTTACCCGCAAATCACCTCGCAGAAGATGCAGTTCCCCGGCCGGGATGCCCTGGCTGATGAGATTTCCTCGTTTGTGGAGGTGGTCAGGAACGGCTCTCAGCCCGTTGTGACAGGCAGGGACGGACGGAGGGCCCTTGAACTTGCCCTCGGAATCATCGATCAGATCAAAAGAAACTACAAGGATTTTCAGGCCATCTGCGAGAAGGTCCCTCCGTCGACCGTTGGGTCAATCGGCACGAAGGTCCGCTGGCGCAGATGATTTACGAGCCAACCGCATTGCAAATGAAAGGAGTCTTTCGCAGGAAACAGGTCATGCCGACCGATTTCGCGAACCGATCGGCCTGGAGCGGGTCGACCGGTTCCTTCCCCCGTTCCATTTCCGCAGGTGCAAGGTTCGTGATGATAATCGCGGGCGAGGCTTCGGGAGATCTGCACGGTTCAAACCTTGTCAAGGCAATGAGGGAACTGGACAAGGACATCGAATTTATGGGGATCGGAGGGAAGAGAATGGCGCAGGCCGGGGTCGAGATCCTTTTTTCCGCTTCCGAAATGTCGGTGGTGGGCCTGACCGAAGTGTGGGGGAAGCTTGGCACCATCGTTGGAGCCTCCAGAAGACTCAAGTCCGTCCTGAAAAATGATCATCCAGATCTTCTGATTCTCATTGATTACCCTGATTTCAACCTCCACATGGCCGGACTGGCCAAGCGATTTCAAGTTCCGGTGTTGTATTACATCAGTCCCCAGGTGTGGGCGTGGCGAAAAGGACGGGTGAGGAAGATCGTTCAACGCACCGATCGAATGGCCGTCATTCTGCCCTTTGAGGAGAAGTTTTACGCGGAGCGGGGAGTAGAGGTGGACTATGTGGGGCATCCGATCCTGGACGCATGCCCGTCCACATGGCCGGGAGAAGCCGCGAACACAGCATGCGCAACAAATCATGCCCGTCCGGTGGTTGGGCTACTGCCTGGGAGCCGGAAGGAGGAAATCAGAAGCTTGCTTCCCTGCATGATTGAAGCCGCGGAAATAATCAAAGAACGATATCCTGACATTCGGTGCTTTCTACCGCTCGCGGAAACCGTTGATCCCGCCTTTGTGGAATCCTTTCTCAGTGAAGCTCCGGTGGAGATTCACGTTACACGGGGAGATATCTACGATACCCTGCGAGCCTGCCACGTGGCCTTTGTGGCTTCCGGCACGGCAACACTGGAAACGGCCATCATGGGAGTTCCGATGGTCATTGTTTACAAGGTGTCCCGGATCTCTTACTGGGTGGGAAAGATGATCATCAAAGTCCCCCATATCGGGCTGGTGAATCTGGTCGCGGGAGAGGAGATCGTTCCGGAACTGATCCAGGGAGGGGTAACGGCGGAAAGGGTTGCCCTCGAGGCTTTGAAGCTGCTGGAGGACAGGGGCGTACGGGCCGATACCATAAAGAAACTGGCCGCAGTCCGACAACGACTGGGCGGGCGTGGGGCCTCCGAAAGAACGGCGAAGATCGCCCTTGAAATGATGAAATCAGGATGAAAGGCACGGCTTAGTGCGCTTGTGGTGAGGAAGGAACATGGCAAGAACCATACTCGTTGTGGACGATGAAGCCAGTATTCTTCAATCGCTGGCCGGAATCCTCTCCGACGAGGGCTTTGATGTGGTCTGCGCGGAAAGTGGCACCCAGGCTCTTGAAAAGATAGAGGAGGAGATCCCCGACCTGGTTCTCCTTGACATATGGATGCCCGGCATGGACGGGATTAAGACGCTGGTGAAAGTCAAAAAGTCCTATCCAAATCTTCAGGTTGTCATGATGTCCGGACACGGCAATATCGAGACCGCTGTGAAGGCAACGAAACTGGGGGCCTACGATTTCATTGAAAAGCCCCTTTCCCTTGAAAAAGTCCTCCTGTCCATCAATAACGCCCTTGATTACTACAGATTGGAAGAGGAGATCAGCCTTCTCAAGGAGAAAGAAAAGGAAAGGTACCATCTCACAGGAAATAGCAGCGCGATTAACGCCCTAAGGGAGCAAATCAGGATGGTGTCGCCCACAAATGCATGGGTCCTCATCTCGGGGGAAAACGGCACGGGTAAAGAGATTGTGGCCCACATCATTCATCGTTTGAGCCCCCGGAGCCATAAACCCATGGTGGAAGTGAATTGTGCGGCGATGCCGGAAGAACTGATCGAAAGCGAGCTTTTCGGACATGAAAAGGGCGCTTTTACCGGCGCCACCACCATGAAAAAGGGAAAATTCGATCTCGCCCACGAGGGGACCATCTTTCTTGACGAGATCGGAGACATGAGTCTGAGGGCCCAGTCGAAGACTTTGAGAATTCTGCAGGAGCAGGAATTTGAACGGGTCGGCGGCACCAAAATCATTCGCGTGGACGTTAGAGTCGTCGCGGCGACAAACAAAGACCTCATGGCCGAAATCGAGAAGGGCACGTTCCGCGAGGACTTGTACTTTCGGTTGAACGTCATCCCGATACGGGTGCCTCCCCTCAGGGACCGGGTCGAAGATATTCCCGAAATGGCCGACGAATTTCTGAGAGAGTTTTCCTTGAAAACCAACATGGAACCGAAGGAGATTACCCAAGAGGCTGTTCAACTCCTTCAAAGATATGAATGGCCGGGAAATGTGAGGGAACTGAAAAATTTGATGGAGAGACTGATGATCATGACCCCCGGCCGTGTCATCGAAGCCCGAGACATTCCGCCACCCTACAACAGGACCCCGGGGATGAAGGGGGACTTGGAATCCGCACTTTCCCACGGGTCCTTGAGAGAGGCGAGGAGCGAGTTTGAGAGGGTCTATATTCTCGGCAAATTGCAGGAGTTTAGCGGGAATATTTCGCAAACGGCGGAGGCCATAGGAATCGAACGGAGCAATCTTCACAAGAAGATCAAGGCCTATGGGCTGGAGCGGATTTAGCGGGGCCGAGTCCAAACGCTCCCCGTCGGCGTCATGGTGAAGGTTGGTAAAGCCCAATGCCGGCCAGGGCCACCCCGAACCAGGCTTATTCCTCTTCCTTCAATTTCCCCGCTCCCTGTTGGGGGTATCGAGGCATTGTCGGATCCTTTCCCAGATTTCCTCCCTGCCCTTTCTTGTCTTTGCCGAAAAGAGGGTGGGATCGACAGGGCAGATTGGGGCGAATTCATTCTTGATCAGGTTCGCTCGTCTCATCGCTTCCTGCTTCGAGACCTTATCGATTTTGGTGCACACCACGATGGGATGGATTCGGTAATACTTGAGCCAGTCGAATAGCTCCAGGTCCCCTCCCGAAGGTTCTCTTCGGATATCCAGGATAAGCACGACTGCTTTGAGGTTGGGTCGATTTCGGAGATAGGTTTCCACCATCTTCTGCCAGGATTTTTTGACCTGGATGGGAACTTTCGCATAGCCGTATCCCGGCAGATCCACAAAATAGAGTTCCTTGCCCACACGAAAAAAATTGATCGTCTGGGTCCTCCCCGGGGTGGAACTGGTCTTGGCGAGTCCTTTTCGGTTGACAAGCACATTGAGGAGAGAGGACTTGCCCACATTGGATCGGCCGGAGAAGGCTATTTCCGGTCTGTCCGGAGGAGGATACTGATTTTCAAGGATTGCGCTTGTGAGAAAGGCGGCGTCCATGTGAAAAAACGTTCAGACTACGGCAAGAGGCGTTGGGTCCCTGGAAAGCCGGCGCCCACCCCGGCTCCCTCCACCTACCCTCTCGATCCATTCAAATACGCTTCCAACCGATCCAGGCCTTCTTTGATGTTTTCAAGGGAGTTGGCGTAAGAGAACCGCAAATACCCCTCCGCATTGTCCCCGAAGTCAATGCCGGGGCTCACGCCGACTTTTGCATTTTCGAGGAGTTCAAAGGCCAACTCGTAAGAGCTGGCCCCCAGGTGCTTGGCATTGACCAGCATGTAAAAGGCTCCCGCAGGTTCCATGGACAAACCGAAACCCAGTTCCCGGATCCTCCGGATCATGTATCTGCGCCTTTCGTCATAGGTGCTTTTCATACGATCCACGTCTTCACGGGCATGCTTCAGCGCGGCAAAACCGGCCCACTGGGAAATGCTGCCGGCCGATATATGGAAGTTTTGTTGTATTTTCTGCAATGGACGGACAAAAGGCGCGGGAGCGATGATGTAGCCAAGACGCCAGCCGGTCATGGCATAGAGCTTGGAAAACCCGTTTAAAACGAAAGCCTTGTCCGTGAACTCCAGGATCGAATGCTCCTTCTCTCCATAAACCAGTCCATGGTAGATTTCATCGGAGATGACCGGTAAACCCAGGGTGGCGATTTCTTCCATTCGCTCTTTGGAAAGCAGGTTTCCGGTGGGGTTCGCCGGCGAGTTTATGAGAATCGCCTTGGTCCTGGGGCCGATTTTTTTCTTGATCCGGTCGGGTCTGAGCTGAAAACCGTCCTCTTCGTATCCTTTCACGAAAACCGGTCTGGCTCCCAGGAAAGTGGCAAAGTTGGGATAACAAGGATAATGTGGGTTCGAAAGGATGATTTCTTCTCCGGCTTCCAGCAAAGCCGAAAAGATCATGAACAATGCCGGCGAAGTGCCTGATGTGACCAAGATGCGATCCGGTTCGACCTTGACGCCGTACTTCTCCTGATACTGCTCGCAGATCGCCTCTCTAAGCTCGATGATTCCAAGACTATGGGTATAGTGTGTTTCGCCTCGTTTTATGGCCTCTGCGGCAGCATCGCAGATGCATCCGGGGGTGGGAAAATCGGGCTCTCCGATCTCCAGGTGGATGATATGCTCTCCTTCCCTTTCCAACTCGTGAGCCTTCTCCAAGACATCCATGACGATGAAAGGGGGAATCTCTTCCGCCTTCTTGCTCACTTTCATGATTTCCACAGGGACTCCTCTCTTGGCCTCCTCATTGGTTCCGGCTTCCAAACCCGGATCAGCTCATGAGGTTTTGTTCAACGGGGAGCGCGTAGTATCCCTCTACGAGGTTCTTTATGAAAGATCGGGATTAAATGACTTTGTTCAGGGAGTATTCGATGATTCCTTCTGCACCCGCGCTGATGAGCCTGGGAATCAAGTCGCGGACAACCTTCGCGTCCACCACCACTTCCAGGGAAACCCAACTGGAGTTGTAGAGGCCGGCCACGGTGGGAGCGTTGAGACTCGGGAGAATTTCGATCACGTTTTCCATCTTTTTCACCGGAAGGTTCATCTTCAGTCCCACCATGTTTTCCGCTCTCAAAGCGCCTTTGAGGAGCAGGGTAATCTGCCCGATTTTTTCTCTCTTCCAGGGATTCTCATAGGAACCTCTATTGGCGATCAACTGGGTGTTGGTTTTCATCAGTTCAAAAATGATCTTCAGGCCATGAGCCCGGATGGTGCTTCCCGTCTCGGTCACCTCGACAACGGCATCCGCCAGCCCTGAGACCACCTTTGCCTCCGTGGCTCCCCAGGAAAACTCCACCTTCACATCGATGTTTTTCTCCCCGAAGAATCGCTTTGTGAAGTTCACAAGCTCCGTGGCGATTTTCTTTCCTTGCAGGTCCTCCAGCCGCTGGATTTTGGAATCTGCCGGCACCGCCAAAACCCATCTGGCCGGATTCTGAGTCGCCTTTGAATAGATGAGGTCGTCCACCACCAGCACGTCCGACTCGTTTTCTTCGATCCAATCCTTGCCGGTCAGCCCGGCGTCCAGGGTTCCGCTCTCCACGTACCTGGACATCTCCTGGGCCCTGCAGATGGCGATCTCCAGGCGGTCATCGTTGATATCAGGGAAATAGCTCCGGTCGTTCACGTTGATCTTCCAGCCGGACTTCTCAAAAAGGTTGATTGTCGCCTTTTCCAGGCTTCCTTTGGGGATTCCGAATTTCAGTTTGTTCATTTTCCGTATACCTTCTTCGGGTCAAAGATCCTTTCTCCCACGAGGGTGACTTCGCCGTTGCTCTCCACCCGTTGATGAAAACAGCTTTCCCGTCCCGTATGGCACGCCGCCCCGCCCACCTGTTCCACCTTGAAAAGCACCGTATCGTTGTCACAATCCACATAAATTTCCTTAATTTTTTGAACATGGCCCGATGTGGCGCCCTTGTGCCAGATCTCCCGACGGGAACGGCTCCAGTAGTGAACTTCCCCGGTCTCGAGGGTTTTCTCCCAGGACTCCCGGTTGATGTATGCCAGCATGAGGACTTTGCCCGACCGGCAGTCTTGGGCGATTGCGGGCAGCAAACCATTCCCCTTTTCAAAAGCGAGCGAGATCATCGTGTAAGGTTCTCTTTCCCACTGTGTGATGAGCGGGGATCTTCGGCAAAAAGCCTCTCCCCGCCGTCGGGGCGATCCATGAGGTTTCCCCGGCGGCGCAGGAAAACCATTGGGCACGCATTGGGATTCCTTCAGAGAAGCAAATAATGCCAAATTGTAAAAATTAATCCATACCCTTCCCTTTAGCAAGCAAAAAGAGGGAACAGCCACGGAACAACTGGAAATCACATTTTTGTAGCTTTTACCCTCCCCGCACGGGACGGTAAAATCCTTTCCGTCCCGAACGGTGTAACCGACGGGGTGACGGTTCCCCCACGTTTCTATCCAGGCCGGATTCTTTTCACGAAGTGAAAAATCGTGACCGTTCACAGGGTGATGAACAACTACCCCAGCACCGCTCAGCGACTTGAGGAATATGCTCCGCTCAACTGCCCGCAGGCAGCCATGATGTCCCGCCCTTTGCTTTTTCGAACGATGGCGGTGAAGTGGTTTTGAACGAGGATTTCCTGAAAACGGAGAATTCTCTCCTCGGAAGGGGGGGACATATCGATGCCGGGATGTGAATTTAAAGGGATCAGGTTGATCTTGCCTCTCAAACCGCTCAAAAGCTTTGCCAGGTTAAAGGCATCCCGGTCACTGTCGTTCACACCGGAAATCAGAATGTATTCGAAGGTGATCATCCGTCTATTGGGAAGGGGAAAATCCCTGCAGGCTGAAAGGAGACTGTTAAGCGGGTATTTTCGGTTGATGGGCATCAATCGAGATCGGGTTTCGTCATCTGCGGCGTTCAAAGATACGGCAAGGTTCACCGTGGTATCCTGACCCAATTTCTTCATCCCGCAAACGAGGCCGCAGGTAGAGACGGTCACTTTTCGGTGTGAGAAGTTCATTGCGTCTTCACCGATCAGGTTTCTTATGGCCGTCAAGACAGGTCCATAGTTGGCGAGGGGTTCCCCCATGCCCATCATCACAATGTTTGTCAGTCGATCCGGTTCTTCCATGGATCCTTTCACCTGGATCACTTGATCGATGATTTCCCCCGCGGTCAGGTTTCTTCTGAGCCCGTCCTTTCCCGTGAGGCAGAACGCGCAGCCCATGGCGCAGCCTGCCTGTGATGAGATACAAAGGGTAAAGTGGTCCCTCTCGGGAATGAGGACGGATTCGATCAGCGAGCCGTCATCCAGCAGGAAAAGGTATTTCTTCGTTCCATCTCGGGAGGTGAAGCTTTGAAGGATTCTAAGCGACTGGATACTCGCCTTGACCTGGAGCAACGCCCTGAGGGACCTGGGGAGATTGGTCATCTCATCGAAGGAACGGACCCATTTCTTATAAATCCACTGGCGAATCTGGCGCCCCCTGTAAGGGTCAAAGCCTTGGCTCTCGCTCCATCTGGCGATTTCGGAGGAATCGAGCCCTAAAAGGTCAACCTTCATCGACGCACTCTCCCCGGGAAAGGGCGGAGGGACTGCTGCACATGGTGCGAAGCTTGGCCAGTTCCCATACATAATCATAGAGGTGAAGGCCCTTGCTGGAAGCGATCATTTCTCCATCCTCGACACCGATGCTGGATGCCATGTATTCTTTAAGAAGTTGGATGGCTCCCAGATTCGCAGGAAAGCCGTTCCACAGGTCCCAGGACCTGAAATAGACGATGAAGTGAAGTTTCCCGGCCTTGATGCGCGTGTCGATGCCTCTAAGGCACGGGGGATCCTTGAGGAAGATGGCCTGGGGATCACCCACCGTCATGTAGGCCTGGTTGGTCCCGTAGCCTTCTTCCCTGTACATGCGGATCACCTCCGCGATCTGGGATTCAAGGTACTGGCCGTAGGTGTAATCTTCGCCCGGCTGTTTCACCGATGTCATCAGGTAGGGGAGGTAGTCCTCCAGGTATCCCTCGGCCACCGGATTGGGAATGCCGAAGGAAGGGGGGATATCGGGCAGCAGCGGCCTGACGCCGGGGTATTTGATGTGGATGGTCACGTGGTCGAACTCCAATCGCCTCTGACCTTCGTAGCTTCCCCTGTCGATGACGTATTCTCCGCCTGTCTCCAGCAGTCTGTAAATGCACTGAAACCAAGCATCGGGCAGGTCTCGGGCTTCAATGAATTCCAATTTCATGGGCAAATCTCTCCCTTCCGGCTTTCACCATGCGGGTCATGATCTAGTGCCTAATTACAAAAGTCATCGATATTTCCAAACACCGTCATCCCGGCGCACGCCGGGATCCAGGACCTGCTGAAAATACTGGATTCCGGCTTTCGCCGGAATGACTGAGAAGGCTTTCAAAATTCGGTGCATTATTTTTGCAATTTGACACTAGTTCATTCTTGCAACGGGTATGGATGTTGTCAATTCAAAAGATCAAGGGGCAGGGACCCCTGGACCGGGGAACGATCACGAGGGGCGATAAGCGAGCAACCGACTACAACATCCTGCGGTCACATTTTCCTTGACACCCAAGCCTCTTTCCGCCATGTTTCTTCCAAAAAAAACCAGTTCTTATCACTTATCCCTATCACTCACTCTTTGAACCAGGGGCAATTGTGTTTTGAGGGCGGGGATAAATTGTCCTCGATAGCCATGGGTATCGGGGTATTCGAGGGATTGAGGAAAGAGCCGGAAGTTCATCTGCATATTGCTGATCCGGGGTTTTCCCATGGATCAATGCCGGCTCAGGGGGGACGGAGGTTGATGCCGGACAACCAGATGAAAGGGCGAAGAACTGATGAAGACGGATCCGTGTCCTTGGAGTCCGGTCTCTCGGGGCTCCCCATAGAAGATCGATTTCTTGCCTCCGCCCAAAGAATGCTTTACGAGGAATCGGTCCGCCCCTCGGAGAGCGGAGGGTTGAGAGGGCATCAAATCCCGGTCTTTACGGGTTTTGGAAATTACTTCGTCGATCTTGCCACCAGTCCCGAAACCGGTTCCATTTCTCCCTATTGTCGATTCATACTGCCACCCCGTACCGGCAAAACGGTGGTAGCAGGAAAAATCATTGCTCATGCGGGCTTATGTTCCACATTTGTGGTTCCCACCAAGACCTTGGTTCTCCAGACCATGGAGGAGCTTCGTCGCCAGATTCCCGGTGTGCCCATAGGCCTGTATTACAGTGAGATAAAGAAGACTGTAAACAATGGGGTGAACATCATCACTTATGCGACCCTGCAAAGAGGTTTTTCCTCGTGCAGCCTGCCGGAGGCTATTCGGAGTTCGGCCTTGATTTTTCTTGACGAAGCCCATCACGCAATAACGCCCTTGAGAATGGAGACCCTTCAAAACGCATTTGAGCCGAAAGCTGTTCGTATCGCGCTCACGGCAACCCCGGATTACAATCACAAGAGGCAGTTGCGCACGTTCTTTCCTCAGCTTATTCATGAAACAGACCTGCCGGCCGCACTTGAAACAGGCCTTCTTGCACCTGCAAGGATGTGGGTGGCGGAGGTCGATGTCGATGCATCGGTCGTCCGCTTTATTGCGGGTGATTATGATGTGGAGACTCTGGGAAGGCTGATGTCCGGCTCGCCCTTTTTCAAAGCAGTGGAGGCTTTCAGGTATTCCGACTCCAACGTGAACATTCCGTGTCTCGTTGCCTGTTCATCAAAACAGCAGGCTTATGATCTCTGGAGCTATCTCCAAAAGCACAGGCCCGCGGGCCGTCCGAGCCCGGGCCTCATGCTGGGGGATACGCCGAGAAAAGAAAGAGAGCGCTTGCTCAGCAGTTTCGAGAGAGGCGATGTCGACACATTGATTCAGGTCGGCGTACTCCTAGAGGGATGGAATGCACCCCGCTGCAAGCTCCTGCTGGATTTAGCGCCCTCCCTTTCACGGGTTCGGGCCACACAGAAATACTTTCGTGTAATGACGCGTTACGAGAACCAGGAGGCGCGGATTGTCGTGCTCCTTCCCATTCGGCTTGCAAGGCAACCCATCTTGCCTACGGATCTCCTGCTCAAGCCAGGCGAAACCTACATGTGCGGAGATCTCTTATTGCCGGCAAATGAGCGTGACGCCCGCGTGGAGAGGCTCCTTGAGAAAACCGCCGTTACGCCCATAAAATCTGTTCAAGTGAAAACACGCCTGATCGTATCCGCCAGCCTGGCTCGGCCCTCCTTAGCCCCCGGAAACCGGGAAGAGATTCTGACAGTCCTGGCCTCATGTCCTGATTTCAAATTAACCTCTCCCCCTGCAAGGTCTGCTTTCAGGAGGTTTTTCTTCAACCACCCCCTATTTGTGGGCACTGGAGAAATGCTTCTCCGGTATCTCGGGGTCTCAAGGGACCTGAAAGCCTATACCGCCTTCCTGGCGGGATTGATCTCATCAGAGCCGGCAGACCGGCTCTTGGCGGAACATGGCGGATTCACGGGCGAAGTCCGGCGCTCTTGTGGGGAGGATTTTGAATACGTCCTACAAGCCTCCCTGAAGTCGAATGATAACGGTGGAAAGCCCATAGAGCCCTATCAAAGCGCCCTTCGATCGCTGTGCGGAGGGCTAATGGAAATAGCCTCACCGGAAGAGGTGCTCTTGATCAGCGAACAGGTGGGCCAACTTTTCACCTTGATGCAAGAGCTTCAGGAGCGGCAAAGATATGTCTTGATTCATCGCCTTGGTCTATTCGGGAAACGGGAATCTACCTGGGAAGAGATCGGGGTTTTCTTGGGTGTTTCCAGAGAGCGGGTCCGCCAGATCTTCTTTAAGGGACTCAGGGTGTTGAGACACAGATATTTTATCCGGGCAAGGGATCCTCATCCATTGCTAAAGTTCTTTCTTGAACCCCCGAACCTGCTGGACATCCTCCCTTCTCAGCCATGATCGATTCCCCTCCCCTTCCGGCAAAGGGATCCGAGATTGCCCGTTGACATGAACCTTGCCTTTTCCTTATGATCGCGCAACGAAAATGCCGCGTAAAGGAGGCAGCGCTTATGGGCCATGCACCGCTCGAGGGCTTTCGCGCCCTGGATCTGACCGATGAGAGGGGGTTTCTCTGTGGTCGCATTTTAGCCGATCTGGGAGTGGATGTGATCAAGGTGGAGCCCCCCGGCGGGGATTCATCCCGAAGAATCGGTCCATTTTTCAGGGATCTCCCGGAACCGGAGAAAAGTCTTTTTTGGTTTGTTTATAACGCCAACAAGCGGGGGATCACCTTGCGCATGGAATCGGCGGACGGCCGGGAGATTTTCGAAAACCTCCTCAGAGGATCCCACTTTGTCCTCGAATCCTTTCCTCCGGGATACCTCGATTCCATCGGTCTGGGCTATGAAGAACTGAGCCGGGTGAACCCGACGGTGATTCTTACCTCGATCACCCCGTTCGGGCAAACCGGGCCCCACAGCCGGCACAAGACCTCCGATATCGTGGAAATGGCCGCGTGCGGTCTCATGGTTCTTTGTGGTGACCCGGACCGCCCGCCGGTTCGTATCAGTTTTCCCCAGGCTTGCCTCCACGGCGCTGCGGAGGCCGCAGCGCAGACCATGATCGCCCACTATTACAGGGAAATCAGCGGCCTAGGGCAATGGGTGGATGTCTCCATCCAGCAAGCCGCGATGCTGTCCACATTCAACTCTTTCTGGTTCTGGGAGTTGGAAGGGGTCAACCTGAAACGGGCGGGTGCATGGAGGACGGGGCTGACAAGCGGAGTGTTGCAGCGCCAGATTTGGCCTTGCAAGGACGGATATGTCAATATGCCGATTTATGGAGGGCTTCTCGGTACACGAACAAACAGGCTTCTGGTGGAATGGATGGAGCGGGAAGGGATGGCCGATGACTTTGTGAGGGCGATCGACTGGGAAAACCTGGACATGGGACGACTCAGCCAGGAAATCTGGAATCAAATCGAGGAGAGAATGGAGAGGTTTTTCATGACCCATACCAAGGAAGAGCTCTATCTTCAAGCTCTGAAGATGAATATCATGATCTATCCCGTCTCCACGCCCAAGGACATTGCGGAAAATGAGCAACTGGAACACAGGCAGTTCTGGATGGAAATGGAGCATCCGGAACTGGGAGTGACCCTTCCATTCCCGGGTCCGGTCGTCAGGGCATCCCTCACGCCCATGGCGGTAAAACGACGGGCGCCTTTGATCGGCGAGCACAACGAGGAGGTTTACACGGAGCTCGGATTTTCCCGGCAGGATCTCGTTTTGCTTAAAGAGACGGGGGTGATTTAAGATGAAGTGGAAAAAGGTCTTTGAAGGGCTGATGGTCGTAGATTTTTCCTGGGCGGGCGTGGGGCCCATCACCACCAAATGCCTGGCCGACTACGGTGCGACGGTGATTCGAATCGAATCGGCCTCCCGACCCGAGGTGTTGAGAAGCAGCCCGCCTTACGGGGAGGGAATTCCTGGAATGGATCGTTCGGCCTATTTCGCCATATACAATACCAATAAGTACGGGATGAGCGTTGACATGAAACATCCCAAAGGGCTTGATCTGGCAAAAAAGCTGATCGCAAAGGCCGACGTGGTTGCGCAAAGCTTTACCGCGGGTGTGTTGGAAAAATGGGGGCTTGGCTACGAGGAACTGAGGAAAATAAAGCCGGACATTATCCTTTTCTCCACGAACATGCAAGGTCAGACCGGGCCTTACTGTCGACTGCCGGGTACGGGCGTAAACCTGGTGGGTCTGAGTGGATACGCCCATCTTTGCGGGTGGCCCGACAGGCTTCCGTCCAATCCCTACGGGCCTTACACCGATTCCGTTGCTCCTCGGTTCGGGATCGCCATGCTGGTTGCCGCATTGGCTCACCGCCGAAAAACCGGAGAGGGGCAATGGATCGACCTGTCCCAATTTGAAGCGGGAATTTTTTTCTTGGCGCCCGTGATGCTGGACTACTTCGTGAATGGCCGCATCGCGAACAGAAACGGGAACGATTCCCCCTGCGCAGCACCCCATAACGCTTACCGGTGTAAGGGAAAGGATCGCTGGGCTGTCGTTGCCGTATTCACCGACAGGGAGTGGGAATCCTTCTGCCGGGTGATCGGCGGTCCCCCGTGGACAGGAGAGGAGAGGTTTTCCACCTTCTTGGGGAGGAAGGAGCACGAACATGAGCTGGACCGCCTTGTGGAGGAATGGACGGTGCAACACGGAGCCGAGGAAGTGGTTTCTTTGATGCAAGCAAGCGGTGTGGCGGCGGGTGTGGTTAAGACCTCCGAGGACATACAGACGGATCCCCAGTTGAAGCACCGGAATCACTTCTGGGTCATGGAGCACAAAGAGTTGGGGCCGTTTCCTTACATGGGCCAGGCTGCGGTTTTATCCGAGACGCCGGCCGTCCCCCGGATGCCTTCGCCCTGCATGGGAGAACACAACTGGTACGTATGCAGGGAATTTTTGGGTCTCACGGAGGCAGAGTTTGACGCGCTCCTGGTGGAAGGGGTATTCGGTTAGAATTCCCCGTTCTCCGCCCTCTGGGCGAGCTTCCAGGCAAGACCGGCCAGAAGCCGCACCGCGACCCCGAAGTTTTTTGCGTCCTCCGAAGCGGCAATGCCGTCCAATCCGCGTTTATAGACCCCCTGTGTAATCGCTGCGACCCGGAACATGCTGAAGGCCAGGAAAAATCCCCAGTCGGGTATATGGCTGCAACCAGTCCGGCGGCAGTACGCCGCTACGTACTCCTTCTCGGTGGGAATTCCCAGTTCACGGAGCCTTTTCTCATCGGGGTAGCCTCTACCCTCGAAATCCGACATATGATAGCCCATACAGTGATAGGCAAGGTCAGTGAGCGGTTCTCCCAGTGTGGCAAGCTCCCAGTCGAGAACGGCCGTGATGCGAGGCTCGGTGGGGTGCACAATGCAGTTTCCCAGTCGGAAGTCCCCGTGGACAATGGCGTTTTGATGATCCTCCGGGATGTGTTCTTGCAACCACCGGATCACGAGATTCATGCTCTCGATTTGTTCGGTTTTTGCCGCCTCGTATTGCCTGGTCCATCTACTGACCTGCCGGGCCATATAGTTTCCAGGTTTTCCAAAATCAGCGAGGCCTCGGGATTCCCAGTCCACCAGATGAAGCTTGGCAAGGGTATCGTTGAGGGAGTCGAAAATGGCGGCGCGTTCCTCGGCACTTCGGGCTTCCGCTGCAATGGGATCCCGGAAAAGGCGACCGTCAACGAATTCCATGATGTAAAAGGCGGTTCCAATGAGCGTGGGGTCTTCGCAAAGCGCGTAGGTTTCCGGCACAGGGACATCGGTGTCTGCCAGCGCCGTGATGATTCGATATTCGCGGTCAACGGCATGGGCTGACGGTAAAAGCTTACCGGGAGGTTTCTTCCTCATCACGTAACAGCGGTTCCCGTTTTCTAAAAGAAACGTGGGATTGGATCGGCCGTAGGTGAATTGGCGAACCTTCAGCTTGCCTTTAAATCCTTTCACGTGTTTTCCCATGTAGTTTTCCAGTGCAGCCACATCAAAATGGTGTGGTTCGCGCACTTCAGTGGTCTCGGAGATCAGTTGGCTCATGGGCATCCTTCTTACTTGTTTATTCGTGAAGGTTCACGGGGTCATTGCATGGACATTGGCTGGACGGGGAATGCGGGCTTTTCTTCCGTCCCGAACCCAATCCGCTCTCATAGATCTTGGTTCCGTTTGGCCGAGCGGCCTGTTTCCGGGGTCCAGAGCCCGTCCCTTTTGCCGCCGGCGGGCCTAAGGCCCCGGTTTCCCCATGATTGAACTCCCGGGGGATCGGGGCTTCACACAAGGGCCAGCAATTCAGAAACCTCACGAATCACGTGACCTGGAGGGGAATCCGTTTCAGGAGGCTCTCGATTGCTGTCATGCCAGAGCAGCACAGAGCGAAGTCCCGCCCGGTTCGCACCTGCCACATCCTGCAAAATCGAATCTCCGACGAAAAGCGCTTCCCCCGGTTCACATCCGGCTCGCCGGAGGGTTTCGTTAAAAATCGCGGAGTCCGGCTTGCAGGACCCTGCTTCCTCGCTGGAAAGAACCGTATCAAAGTGGGCCTGGAGCTTTGCGATGGCCAGGAGGTGTTCGAGCTGATCCTCATCGATATTGCTCACGAGGGCCAGATGGAGCCCCTTGTCACGCAACACGGTGAGGGTTCGATCCACCCCCTCCCGCAGGGCAAAGTCGCGGGCATGTCGTTTCCACTGCAATGCCCGGTAACGGTTCAGATGTTCTTTATCGGCCCTGGCGCCAAAGTCCTCCAACATGCCTATGAGGGCGTCGCGGAAAAGATCCCGGTGAAGGTAGAAGCGCCTGGGCCGATACTTATAAAATACCCGTCTCATGGCGTTGCGGTGGGCATCCCAGATCTCCTGGGGTTCCACATTCACCCCTACCCAGCGGGCAAGGTCCACCAGGGACTCTATTTCAGCGAGCCTGAGTGAGGCATAGTCGTAAAGAGTCCCGCCAAAGTCAAAAAATACCGCTCTTGTAACGGATGGCATTCCACCGGCTCCGTAAACCACTGGACTCAAATATTTGCCTTGTTTTTTGCCCTTCTCTGGAGGGGCTTTCCAGCCTGACCCGGAGGCTGTAGTATCAACGAAAATCGACCTGGTGTCAAGTCCCTGAAAGCTTGGGGGATGATTGGTTTTTCCAGATGTCGGCTGCTTGTTCCCTTCCATGGAGAAACGTTTGGGAGGGTTTTCCTCGCCAGGAGGATCTAAAACGGTGGTACCGCGTGGAAGCAGGCGTGGAGCGATTGGTCGTTGACAGTCTTTTTGGTTTTCCCTATACTCCTTGCCGAAAAAACATTCTCTTCGAGGTTTGCCGCCGTTCCTGGGTTCCCGGCGGCGCGAAAGTGCAACACCCGGGTGCATAGAGGTGCTTCCTCCTCACTGGAGTTGCCCAGGATTTCGGACTTCACGTTCCAGGTGACCCCTCCATTGCGAGGCCCTTTCAGGGTAGAGTCTTCGGAAGAAACGAATTTTCATCGGGAGAAAGGAGATTCCAAATGCCGCTCAAGACCGGCGAGGAATATCGGGAAAGCCTGAAGCAAATGAAAACCGTGGTTTACGTTGGAGGAAGGAAGGTGGATCGGTTTTACGAGCACCCCGTGATCAAACCAGCGGTGAACACGGTTGCCAAGGGCTATGAGCTCGCCCACGATCCTCACCACAGGGATTTCACCACAGCAACTTCCTATCTCACAGGCAACCCCATCAACCGCTTCAACTATGTGGCGACAAGCGGCGAGGAACTGATTAAAAGGGAAAGACAGATCAAACTGGCAAGCCATATGACCGGGCAGTGCGTCTACCAGTGCACGGGCACCGATGCGATCAATGCCGCGGCCGCTACGGTCTACGAGGTGGATGAAGCAGAGAAGACGGAGTACAACCAGAGGTTCAACGCGTGGCTCAGAAACATCCATGAAAACGACCTGACCGTTACCGGCGCGCTGACCGATGTGAAGGGGGACCGGTCGAAAAGGCCCGGTGAGCAGGCCGATCCCGATCTTTTCCTCAGGGTGGTGGACAAACGCTGGGATGGGATCGTGGTGAGAGGGGCCAAAATTTTCCAGTCAGGAGCCGCTGTGGTCCATGAGCATCTCGTGTTTCCCTGTCAGACCATCCGCCGGGGGGAAGAACCCTACGCGGTTCTCTTCGCCGTGCCGGCAGATGCGAAGGGGGTTGTCCATATCCATCAATATTTGCCAGGGGACGCCATGAGAATGATTGGCGATGAAATGGATTTTGGAAATATTCAATACGGGGCCTATTCCACCCAGATGATCATTTTTGACAACGTCTTCGTGCCGTGGGATCGCGTCTTCTTATGCGGGGAGACGGAATTTACCAATAGGCTCGTGGAAAGATTCGGACGAATTCATCGCTGCGTCTCCTGCAGTTGTACTTCCGGGTGGATCGACCTTTTCATCGGTGTGGCTCAAGCCCTGGCTGAATACAATGGCGTGGCAAAGAAGGAACACATCAAGGACAAGATCACCCAAATGACCTTTCTGAGCGGGCGCGCTTTCGCCTGCGGCATTGCGGCGGCGGCGGAGGGTTCCCGGACACCTTCAGGGGTCTATCTTCCCGAACCGCTCATGTCCAATATCGGCAAGCTTGACGGATCGCTCGCCATCAACGAGGCTCGCAGGCTGGGCAGCGAGATCTGCGGTGGGATTTCCGCGGTTCTGCCTTTGGAGAAGGATTACAGGAGCCCGGAGATCGGGCCCTACTTGGAGGAGTTTCTTAGAGGTGTTTCTGAGGTGTCCACCGAAGAACGCCTCCGCATGGCCAAGCTGGCCCAGCATTTGTTTTTCGGATGCGGTCTCGCAGAGTCGAAGATTTCAGGCTCGGGGCCGTCCCAGGTCCAAAAGGTGATGATCTATGCCCTGGCGGATTTGCAGATGAAAATGAGGAGGGCGAGGGTCCTCTGCGGGATCGAAGAGGAAGAGAGCGCCGGCCGGAGGGCGGGGCATGGGCGGGCCGGAGCCTTGGAAGCGTAAGGGGGCAAAGCACAGGGCTCTGCTTCCCAAAGGGGTTTTGCCCCGCGGGGGCAGGATCCGGACGGAAGGCATGTATACGAGAAAAGGTGATACCCTGCCGGGAGAGGCTTCAAAAAATGAAGCCCAAAGGGAAACAGAGGAAAGGAGGCATCTAATGAAGAAAGGACAACGTATTTCTCTGCGATGGGTGCTGGTGCTTGGCGTGAGCATGCTTTTGGGCGGTCTACCCTCCCTCTCGATGGCCGCTCCGGTCTCTGTCGACGGTCCGGATTACGGTACAAAGCCGATCACCATCGACAAGGCGACCACTGTCCTTCTAAGCTGCCACATGCACAATGACCTTGCTCACCCCAACGGGAAGCTCAAGGTATTCTGCAATCAGGCAACCAAAGTGGGGACGGTTCAGAGCGTGGCCAAGGCCTTGAAGGCAGCCCGTGAAGGGGGTTTAATGGTGTGGCACCTGAACACCTTTCACAGGCCCGGGTACCCCGAGTACGGCCGTCCGCCGCTACCCAGTCAATGCGAGTGGATCAAGAGCGAGAAAGCGCTGCTCCAGGGTTCGTGGGGGAACGACATTGTGGATGAGTGCAAACCCGTCGGAGAAGAGCCGATCATTTTCAGCCCCACGGTCAACGGGCTCGCTCAAGGGGATATGGCAAGCCTCCTCCAGGGCTGGGGCATCAAGACCGTGATTCTCATGGGCGTATCGACGGCTTCTGTCATTGTGGGAACCACGGTTGATCTCAAGGATCATGCGTTCAAGGTGATCATCATCGGGGACTGCTGTTCCGCCAGGAATTGGGAGGAGCACAATTTCATGTTGAAATACATTCTGCCGCAGTGGGCGCAGATCACCAGCCTGGAATACTTTACCCAGGCCCTGAAATAGACGGGGCGGCTTTCTCCTTGCCCGGAACGACGCCGGTCCGTGTGGCGTTTGTTGAAGCGGGCGCAATCATCGTTGGTTTTGTCGTCAGAGAGCCCGGCAGGGGATCATTTTTTTTAAGCGATTAAGGGGCTGGCAGGTCGTTTCAGAAATTCGGTGACCTATTTTTTCTTAAACGGGGTTTCGGTGGGTTCATCCCTGGATTCCAACGGCTGAAGATTCGAAACCAAAAATACCGACAGGAGTTGGGGTGTGAAAAAAGACGTGAAAGAATTGGTGGGGATCTGCGGTCTTTATTGCGGAACATGCCCGGTCTATCTTGCTTCCAGGGAGCAAGATCCGGCCCAGTTGGAGGCCATGTCCCGGGATCGCGGCATCCCCGTGGAAGAGATTCGCTGCGATGGATGCCTCTCGGAGAACGTGTACGGTCCCTGCGTGGACTGCAGGCACGGTTTTCGCCGGTGCGCCTCCGAAAAGCGAGTGACCTGGTGCTTTGAATGTGAAGAGTTTCCTTGCCGGAGGCTCCGGGACTTCACCGACGTCCATATCGTGAACGGCATTTCCCATCATGCCGGGGTGATCGAGGCGCTACAGTCCATGAAAGAGCACGGCATCGAGAAGTGGCTGGAAGCGCAGGAGCGGGAAGCATGCTGTCCCACGTGCGGGAAAAAGCTTTACTGGTTTGTGCGAGAATGTCCCGTCTGCCGGACAACGGTCCGATAACGGGACGGAACTCATAGGCCACGGAATCTTAAAGCTCGGAGCGGTGCGGAGTCGGCATCTAAACCAGCCCTCCCGAGGGGGAGGACCAACGGAGGATGAAGGGGGACGGTGGAGCAACGAAGAACTGAGGTTGTGCTTCTGGCTGGTTTCCTGGGGGCCGGGAAGACCACTCTTTTGAAGGAAATCCTTTCCTGGACGTCAGATATGTCGGAAACGGCCGTTATTGTCAATGAATTCGGCGAGGTCGGGATCGATGCCTCCTTGCTTCCGGAAGGAACGGATGTCATAGAGCTCACAAGCGGGTGCATTTGCTGCACCCTGTCCGTGGACCTGACCCTCACGCTGAAGAGGATTCTGGAGCGTTTTCACCTTCGCAGGGTGCTCATGGAGGCTTCGGGCGTCGCCGATCCCGGGAACATCGCCGCGGTGCTCCAGCAAGAGGGCATCAAGGAAAAGATGCGACTTCACAGGACGATCACGGTGCTGGATGCACAACTCTGGGAGATGCGCGAGCTCTTTGGGCAACTTTTCTCCCTGCAGCTCCGGACGGCGGATACGATCCTGTTGAACAAGATTGATCTTTTCAGCAAGGAGCGGATTCGCGCGTTTCTTGAGGAAATCCGCCAGGCACTCCCCCACGCCCGGGTCGTGCCCACCTTGTATTGCCGGATCGATCCGGAAAGCCTGTGGAGCGAAGGCGATACGGGTGATCCCCATGAATTGGAGCTGGATCTCTGGAAAGAATCCGGCAATTCCGGCGCACGGGATCACGGGCCTTCAGGCCTCTCTGGAGACGGTGCACAGGTTGGGGATGCGGGCTTTGTCACCTTTTCCTACAGGGAATCGCGGCCTTTTGACGAACGGATGTTCAGGAAACTCATCGACGAGCTTCCATTTGAGGTTTTCCGCGTGAAGGGGATGGTTCGCTTCCCCGGCCACACCATGCTTCTCAATTACGTGGGGGGCAGGGCAGAGTGGTCTTCGTGCACCGATGGCGCCGAAACGCGGCTGGCATTTGTGGGTTGGCACACCGACGGGGAGGAAACCATCGGCAAACTGAAGGCATGTATCGTTTCGTGAAAGAACGAACGGATCATCGGGTGAGCGGTTAGGTAAGGGAAGCAGGATATGGAAAGAAAACAGGTAAACACGGCCATGGACGAAATCATTCTAAACACGATTCCGCTTCAAATCGAGCAGGAGTCTTTGATGAAAAGGCTTCGCATCGATGCCGAAAACAGGCATGCGGAAGACTTGGGACGTCTTATAAAGGAGGCCCATGCTCTGGCGAAACCCCGGGCAATGTGCAGACCCGTTTACATTGAGGCCAAAGGGGAGGATTTCATCGTTCTTGATGGAGTGACGTTGAAAAGCCGTGTGCTCAAGGTCAACGTGGAAGAAGCGCATCGGGTGTTCCCTTTTGTTGCGACCTGCGGAATGGAGTTGGACGGTTGGGCGCGCTCGAAAGAGGATATCCTGGACCGTTTCTGGGCCGATTCCATCAAGGAGATTGCCGTACGTATGGCGGTTCGATTCCTGAACCGGCATATCAAGGAAACCTACCGCCTTGGACGCACTTCCACGATGGCTCCCGGGTCCTTATCCGACTGGCCGATCGAGGAGCAGTCAGCGCTTTTCAGGCTTTTGGGGGATACGAAAACCTCCGTGGGGGTTGAGCTTGCGGAGAGCCTCATGATGATCCCGGAGCATTCCGTCTCCGGTGTCATCTTTCCCACCGAGGTTCTGTTCGAATCCTGCCAGTTGTGTCCGCGGGAAAGATGCCCGGGAAGGAGGGCTCCTTACGACAAAGATCTTTTCCATAGGAGATATCGCAAGAGAGAGGAATGAATTCCGAAGCCGAAAGAATCAACTCTCACGCCCCTCGCCTCGTTCAAATGAATGAAGGGATTGAGGGATCTCTCCGAGCGCGGGTGAAATGATTTGATCGGTCCGTCCCTCAAACCTTGAACTGCATTTTGTGAGGGGAGAGAGATGTTCCTCCGCGGGTGAGCTCCCTTTGTTTGCTCTATCATGATGGGGCTTTCAGGGTTTTTCGAGGGGGCCAGCATGAGGTTATTCCGGTTGAAAGGAGAAAATGGATGCTTTTGAGGGGTATAAAAGTAGTGGAACTGGGTCACGTGGCTGCAACGCCGGCCGCCGCCGCCATGCTCTCGGACTGGGGCGCGGACGTCATCAAAGTGGAACCTCTCACCGGGGACCTGTTCAGGGGCGTCAAGCGCAGCAGGGGGATCGAGCTCACAAAGCAATACGGCAAAGGGGAAGTGAATGTCTTCTTCGATTTTTTCAACCGCAATAAGCGAAGCATAGCGTTCAATCTGACGAAGCCGGAGGGTAACGAGGCCTTACACAGGCTCGTTGAAAAGGCGGATGTTTTCATGACCAACTACGAGCCTTCCGTGCTGGAGAAATTTGCTCTTCAATACGAGGATCTTCAAAAAGTGAATCCTCGAATCATCTATGCTTCGCTCACGGGTTACGGCAAAGAGGGTCCGGATAGGGACGAAAGGGGTTTCGATTACACCGCTTTCTGGGCCAGGTCGGGCTTTCAATACAGCATCGGTGCTGAGGACAGCGTTCCTCCTCAGCGCGGCGCCATGGGGGATAATATCACCGCCCTCGGCACCGTAGCCGGCATCATGGGGGCTTTATACCATCGAGAGAAGACAGGAAAGGGGCAGGAGATCTCGCAATCCTTGTATCAAACCGGGGTGTGGGTGCTCGCCTTTGAAATTCAATGCGCTCTGTTCGACGTCTTCCTGGCTAGAGACGTGCGGCAAAGCGCCGCCAATCCTCTCTGTAACCCTTACAGGACCAAGGATGGGAAATGGTTTGAGCTCTTCCTCCTTCAGGCCGATCTCTACTGGCCGTCGCTGTGCCGGGCCATAGGAAAACCCGAGTTGGAAAAGGCACCCGAGTTCAAGGACATGGTCGCACGAGAGAAGAATTGTCGAGCCCTCATTCAGATCCTCGAGGACATTTTTGCTTCAAGGACATGGGAGCAATGGAAACGGCTCTTCAAGGAACACGGCGTCATTGCCGGCAAGATCCAGTCTCCCCGAGAAGTGGTCAATGATCCCCAAGCGCACGAAAACAGGTTCTTTCCTGAGGTGGAACACCCCATAGCGGGAAAGATCCGTGTTGTGGGGAGTCCGGTGAAGTTCAGTGAAACGCCTGCCCAGGTGAGAAGTGCCGCACCGGAGGTCGGCCAGCACACGGAAGAGATCCTGCTGGAGGTCGGATACACTTGGGAGGACATTGTGCGGCTCAAGGAAGTGGGGGCCATCCTGTAATCGATGTCGGTGTTTCTGCAAAGCAAAGCGGGAGCGGCACTGTGATTCGCACCCCTAAAAGTAATACCTTACACCGATACATCCATAAAATGCATTTAGATCCACGTCCGACGATAGACTGGGGGATCCCGGCCGACTCACCGAGAAATCGGCTTTACTCAGCGTGTATTTCAAATCCACGTTGATTGCGAAGTCTTTATTAAAGAAGTACTCGAAACCTCCGACGATGTGAAACCCCAAGGTGTCGTCAAAATCGACGAGGACCCCGGGGTAGGTGGTCCTATAGGAATCGGAGACATCGAAGCCATTGAAATAGTATCCGAACCCTCCGCCCAGGTATAACCCAACCAGAGGGATTTCGTTCCACCAGTAGAACCGTGCGGTGAGCAAGAGAGGGATTTGCTCAAGATCGCCCCATTCAACGAAATTTCCGGATTGATCCAGGTCGAGATCATATTTGGAATACCCGGCACTGAATTCCAGCGAGAACCAATTCACGATGAAATACGTGATGTTCGCCTGGAAAAAGAGGGATCCGTCCGCTTCGGTGCTACCCAAGAAGGTATCGTCGTGAGCGATATCGGAATACCCAAGGCCGACTCCCAGGCCGAGCCTCCCTTCCAATTCCTGCGCCCAAACGACCTGGCCCACCAAAAACAGAAGAGCCGCCGCACATGCTGCCGTTATTTTTCTCATCCTGGGTCTCCATTCTCTTTTGAGGAGGTCATGAGCCGCTGAAAAGCAATCCGCGCTCCGGCACCGCTGGAGTTTACCGGGACCTCACATTGAAACATCCGTTCAAATTGCGTGCCAATTGGAATTGTTTATCATGGTTAAGAGCGGCAACAAGGAAGACGTTTGAAAGGACCGGACCGAACGGGAGAGATCTCTTTCATTCGCCTCCGCCAGGGGACTCTGTAACATGTTGGAGCGAAGCGGAAATCCCGCTTTTGTGAGGCTGCGGGGAGCTTCATTGTCAGCCATGAGCGTCAAGGTTTTGCCGTTACCCCATTCTGAAGGATCGCAGCCTTCGCTCAGCCTCTCTTGCACCGCCCATTCAGGGTTTATGTCCATGGGCCGCGGTGGGTTTTCCAGAGATTTGCTTCGAGGCACTTTAAACCGCTCCTTTCTGTCTTAGCTTTATAATATGATTGATTCAGTCCCCTGTTTGCCTTCTTTCACGTTCTTGGGAGTAACGTTGTGAATCCACGAGCCAGAGCGATCGAAAAATACCTCATGGAAGAGGAACCCTATTACTTGCCCATTTCAAATGAAGTGGAGATTTTTACCCAGGCATTCCGCAACCAATTGCCCGTGCTTCTCAAGGGGCCGACCGGCTGCGGAAAGACCCGTTTCATGGAATACATGGCCTGGCGCCTGAACCTCCCTTTGGTCACGGTGGCCTGCCACGACGATTTGACCTCGGGAGACCTGGTGGGTCGCTACCTGATCAAGGGGAACGAGACCGTTTGGGTGGACGGCCCCTTAACAAACGCGGTGAGAGCTGGGGCCCTCTGTTACCTGGACGAAATTGTGGAGGCCAGGAAGGACACGACGGTGGTGATCCATCCCCTGGCCGACGATCGCCGAATCCTTCCCATTGAAAAGCGCGGGGAAATCCTGTCGGCACCCCCCGAGTTCATGCTGGTCATCTCTTACAATCCAGGGTACCAGAGTATCATGAAAGACCTCAAGCCCAGCACCAGGCAGCGTTTTGTGTCCCTGGAATTCAACTTTCCCGACGAGGAGAGGGAAGAGGCCATCGTTCGGAGAGAGGCGCGCATCCAGGGAGAGGTGGCGCGCAGTCTGGTCAAGCTGGGGAGGATGACGCGAAACTTGAAAGAAAAAGGGCTGGACGAAGGAGCGAGCACCAGGCTATTGATCCACGCGGGAAAGCTCATCGAGTCGGGCATCGATCCCCATGAAGCCTGCAAGGTGGCGATCGCCAATACTCTAAGTGACGAACAAGAGATGCTCCTTTCCATTCAGGAAATGATCGCGTCGGTCTTCTAAGTCTCAACGCGGCGGCCGTTTTAGAATTCGCGGGTGCAAGATGGGTGAGGTTTTTCGAAAAAGGAGTTTCAAAGGGGAGATTTTCTCTCTTTTCCCCACCCCCTTTTACACGAGTTCGCGCATCTATTTTGATGAAGATCTCGAGGAAACAGGTCTCGGGGGCGTCCTGGACGGGATTTCGGAGGAAAAGGCCCGGATCATTCTCGATCACGCCAGGAATTTATCCTCCATCAAGCCCGAACTCGCCTTTTATTTCCTCTTCCATCATTCCTGGCTCCTTCAAGCCTTTAGCGACGAGGAATTGAGTCAATGGATCCGCGTGCTCCTGGACATTTACGACTCTCAGGGTCTCAACCCCGCCAAGGAATTCATTCTAAGGGGGGGAAGTCATCCAGCCTTCCTGAAGCGCTGGGGCAAGGGTCTTTCCTTTGAGCAGATTTACGGTATTCTTCACAACTACCTTCACGCATTGGGAAGGGAGGAGATCGGCCTTCAAGAGGGAAAGACCGCCCACACCGATCTCACCACAATTTATCTGCCTCAGCGAATCGGCTTTTTCGCTGAAAGGGACTTGAACTTTCTTGTCTACAAGGTGATGGTCACCTCCCTTTATGCCCAGGTTCGCCTGGGCACGTATCATCTGTCCTTGAAAAAGATCGGTCCCCTTGAAGCGGCTTTGAGGCAGCGCCATGGTCGGAAGGATCTTCCCCACCTGATTTCGGATTTGTCCCGGTTTCTCGCTCTTTTCCCCGATCCCGCGCTTGCAGGAGACCTTTTCAGGGTTTTGGAAAACATGAGGGTGGAGAGATGGATGGCCCAGGCACTTCCAGGGCTCTTTCGCCGTCTCGAGGCCCTCAAGGGGAAACTGGCTCTCAAGCGAAAACCGATCTCCGCTCTTTCACCCCGAAACCAGTTGATGGAGGCGCTGGTCCACTGGTCGCTAACCGGCGAGCCCCCCCACATGGGCGATCCTTCCTTGGAGAACCTCGCCGAGCAGTGCCGGGACATGCTCCTGGTGGCCGGATCCGAAGGGGCAACCGTCGAGGAAGTGGCTGAACTTGTGGCCGTTTTGTACGATCTGCTGGACGCCCTGCCAAACCTCTACGAGCCGGTGGAGATGCCCCCCCATATGGGGGAGTTGCAGCCGGAAGAAGCCGAGCGCGGCCGGAGGCGCAAGCGGGAATCCACCAGAGTCAATTTCCGCACGGAACTTGCCAAGCTTGTCCAGGAACTGCCTGATTGCCAGGAGGTTCGCATCGAGCTTCCCGCCCTGGAAAGGGAATCCCCGGGGAAAAAGACACCTCAACAGCAGCAAGTTCCGGATCATCTCCTGGCCGACGGCAACCCCTTACCCCTGCCTGAGGCGCTCCGGAAAATCATCGAAGAGATCTACGAAGACCTGGGCTCCATCCCCGCTTCCTACCTCGCTGTTGCCGATGACATGTCGGGGCATTTTTTCAGGCCCCTCTGCCAGATGCCGGAAGGGACGGGGTATTTTCTCTCGGAACATGGAGAAGGGGTTCATGTGCTCGACGAGTGGGACTATCGAAGGCAGGGCTACAGGAAGCGCTGGGCGCTTCTGGTGGAGAAAGAGGCCCCGCCGTCCGGGGATCTCGACTTTGTGACCGAAACGCTGACGCGGTACCAGGGGGTGATTCGCCGGATCAAGAAGCAGTTCGAGCGTATTCGCATGGAAGACAGGCTCGTGCGCCGTCAAAGGGAGGGCGACGGGGTGGATTTGGACGCCGTGGTGGAGGCTTTCTCCGATCATCGCGCGGGTCTTCATCCCTCGGAGAGGGTGTTTGTTCGTCTTCGCAGGGACAGGCGCGATATTACGGCGATCTTTCTCATTGATCTGAGCGGTTCCACCAGTGGTTGGATCAATGAAATGGAACGGGCGGGGCTTCTCATTTTGGGGGAAGCCATGGAGGTCTTGAAGGATCGTTTTGCGGTCTATGGATTTTCGGGACAGACAAGGAAACGCTGTGAACTCTTTCGCATCAAGGGTTTCGATGAGCCATACGGAGAGGGAGTGAAGCGTCGGATTGCGAATCTCCGGGCTCTGGAATACACGCGGCTTGGGCCGCCGATTCGTCACCTGTCGAAGCTCTTGGCCCGGATGGAGTCGCGAACAAAGCTGCTCATTACTTTGAGCGACGGCAAGCCGGATGATTATGACGGCTACGGGGGAGATTACGGTATCGAAGATACCCGCCAGGCGTTGGTGGAAGCCAAGAACTTGGGCATCCATCCTTTCTGCATCACCATCGACAAGGCGGAGCACAGCTATCTATCTCACATGTATGGAGCCGGCCACTACACCTTCATAGACGATCTCTCCAGACTTCCCCTGAAGGTGCCCGAGATCTATCGGAAATTGACCACCTAGCGAGGACGTTTGACGAGCCAGCGAGTAACAGGCCAGGGAAAACCTGGCCTTCTATACCGCCTGCCCGGAACAACCAAGGGGTTCCATAAAAGTCGTTGCCAGGCTGCTCGTAGATTGCTCCAGGCTGAAGGGCTCCTGATGCTGCTCAAATACCCAGACCGTGCTGGCGCCCACATAGCTGACATACGCATTGTCAAGAAAGGCGCCGCCAGTGTCGAACTTACCCCCGTTGGTCAGGCCTCCCAGGCTTAATCGGAAAAGTCACTTCTCGCTGAATTTGCCGTCTGCCTGTATCAAAACAGTCCTCAGACCGATGGAATCCGAACCCAAGTCGTTCCTGTCCTCAAAGGACTTTGCCAAATCTACGTAAGCACGACCGCCTACCCTGATGTAGAACTCGCTATCTCTCTTCGTGATTTCGAGACCCCGTTTCCACGAGAGGTAAGAGGTGTAATCCAAATGCTCATAGACAATATCTCGACCAACGAGAGGGAGATGGCCTGTTTCCTTGCTCGGATCCGATGGAAGAAAGCTCAATCTGGGAATCCATTTTCGGCCCTCACCCCAGCCCGCTTCCTCCCGCACAATCTGACCTTGTCAGGTCTCAAATTTTCAGATCCTGACCGTTTCTTATGCCCTAATGTGCCTGGCTCACTCCGGTTAGAAACGATAAAACATGGACAACCCGGCAAAGTTCACCTGGGTATCATAGAAATTGATGTTGGAATCGGATTCATACCAGGCCAGCGTTCCGAGCAGGCTGAAGCCCTCGGGAAGACCTAAGGGCCGGTGCCAGAAGGCGTTCACAGCGATCCCGTAAGTGTCATCGTCCCGGGTCTCTTGGTAGATGGGATTCCTCTTGTCGTAATCCTCGGCTCCAATATAGCCTGTCGCGGCCAGACTAAACTTGTCGCTCTTGTAGGCGTATGTCAGCCGGAATGCATACCCATCGAATGCCATGGCGCCACCGTCTAAGTCCCACTTGTAGTAGCGGAATTCCGGGATCAGGCCGTGCCCACCCCCCAGCTTCCAAGTATAGTATAGATCCACCCTGTGGGTGTCGCCCTCACGATCCAGCAATTGAATCTGGGCAGGTGTCAGTAACAATCCTCCTAAGGTACCGCTCCGCTCATCGTCAATATCAACGGAACGGTATTGGTAAAGCAGCCCCAGGTCGGTCCCAAATGGGCTCTGCCATTCCAGCCGCACGCCCGTAGCATCGCGATCCGTTTCCCTTCGCTCGACGTTAGTCAAATAGGGGTCCTCCCACACTTCGGTGACCAGTGGCTGAAACACATAGCTTATGGCGCCGACGCTTCCGTCCGGCAGATTTTGCCGCACGCCGAAAAGTGTTGCAAATTCAAACCGTAGAAAGTCCTCCAGTTGGTTCCCCAAATACAGCTGCGTGCCGCTCGTGGCAAAAGTGTAAGCGATCTCGCCGTTCACGATGAGCGAGAAATCCGACTCCGAGCCGGGGCTCCCGAAAATGGAATTGATCGTATCCCTGCCCACATCAAAGAACTTCGTGCCCTTCACCATGTTGGTTTCGGCCTCAATGTATGCCCCACCGAGATTGATATACCCACTGAAACCGGATTCCTTGGGGATAGGGTCAATGGCAGAGGCTGGAGTTCCAAAAAGAATTAGGAGTATGCATGCCGAAAGGGCACACACGATGCATGAATAAGTTTTCATTTTCTTCCCTCTTGGTTTTGTGTCCCAAAGAAAAACAGACGATCTTCCGTATTTCCCCTTCCCATCTCAAAAAGTAAGGCACGCACCGAAGACCACGAAGCCGACGCCGTCACCGGAGCCGGTGAGAACCGCCTTGCCTGTATCCAACGATATGGCGATTGTCCACCCAAGGCCGTCCCGAACTTCCTCCAGGCCGTCTTCGGCACCCTGGAGCATCAGTTTGCCGTCGACCACTTCCATCCTCTCGATGACGCTGGGAGGCACTTCAGAAATCTCAGGCGCCGCGGTGATTTGCTTCTCGGCGAAATTGATCTTCAAGAATTGAGGCAATCCCACATCCTCGGGCGTTACTTTCTGACAGTCGCCGGTCGGTGTGCACTCAACTACACTGATTAGAGAAAAGATCAAGGGCTTGGATCCGGCAAAGTCACCCGCTCGGGATGCAAGCGGTGTGACAAGCACAATTACCATGGCAATCGTTATCAAACCCCGTTTTTTCATGCCATCCTCCTATGATTGGAATTCGAAGCACTATGCCAATTAAAATCCCAAGAATCAGATGTCAAAAAGAGAAAGAGCCTGACCACAGACAATGAATTCGTTACTCGTTCAATTTTTTGCCGTCTGATAACGTTTCGATATTCATCCCTATTTCACCCTGTATGCCTTCCCTTCCATGCACGCGGAATAGGCGCGGTTGTCCTCATTGCGTTTGGCCATGTATTGGCTCGCCTGCTGCTGTTCCCACTGCTGGCGGGCTTGCTCATCCTGCCGCCGTCTGCTGGATTGCGCGGCGCCCCCAAGAACGCCGCCTACCGCAGCGCCGGTGGCTGCCCCTTTGCTGCGGGATCCGCTTGTCTTGATTAGCGCACCTGCTCCGGCACCTACCGCAGCCCCCTTGATTGCGGTGCCCCTGCCGGCCGTTTGTTGAGGGGGCGCTTCCGTGGCTTTGGGAATTTCCATGGGGTCAAACCCGGTCTGCTTTTTTGCCCACTGGTAACAGGAAAACTTGTCCTTCTCCATCTGCTCCTCGCTCTGCCCCTTGGCCGGAAAGACGATGGGATCCTGGGCCTGGACATGTGAAACCAACAATACTGAGAAAACCGCGACGATCACCGCCAATCGAAAAACCCGCATTTGCAATCTCCTTTATGTAATCCCCCTTAAGGATTCGAAATGGATTGTCACCGGTGTACGGAAGCACCGGCGTCCGGCCTCGTAGATCTTTGGCTGCCGGGTACGGGAAACTAGAACCGCCATACCAGGTTAACGGCAAAAAAATGGATCACGTTGGTGTCGTATTCCCCCTTGAGGGAACCCTGCAGGGGTCCGCCCTCCTGGTCGATCTCGGCCCGGCCGGCATCCAGATACTCATAGCCAACCCCCACTGTCACATCCTCATTCCAGTCATATTGAACTCCGGTGCCGATGCGGATCTGTCGATCCAGTGGCATATCCGGGGTTCGGGTGTCCTCATCGGTGGGCGAGGTGTCGTAGGCCACACCTACAGACCACAGCCATCTTTCTTCAAAACGGTATTGAGAACCCAATGCAAAGTGCCAGGTGTCATCGTAATCAAGGTCTTGGGTGTATGTAGTCGAGGTCGCTGAACGCAGCGTCAGATCCTGTTTGCCGAACTCGCTCCAGTCCTGCCAGCCGATGTTGCCCATCATCGCCCACCGGTCGTTGATCTGATGGTAGCCGCTGAGCATCAGCGCTTGGGGGATGGTCATATCGATGTCCACAGTGCTGCCGGCAAGTCCGCTCACATTCAGCAGGCCCTGCAGGATCGGCCCGATGTTCTTGAGGGCGGCCACGTCCTGGAAATTCAAATCCACTTCCGACCGGTAGGTGATGCCGAAGCGAGTGCCTTCGAGCGGCTCGAGCAACACACCCAGGTTAAATCCATAGCCCACGTCATCGTCTTCAAGCTTGAGCTCGCCGTCCGCGAGCGGGTCGAACGCGTTACGAACGGCTGTTTTCTGTGTAAGCTTGGCGTACAGCACACTGAAGCCAGCGCCCATCGACAGCCAGTCGTTAATCCGGTAGCCCACCCCGGGATTGATACCGAAGGTCAGCAGTTCAGCTTCGGTGACGTAATAGCGCCCGGCCCAAGTGTCGCCGTAATCGACCCCCAGGCCGAAATAGGAGCCGGCGCTGATCCCGAGCTTCCAGTCCGGGCCCAGGCTGTGTACGTAATGGAGCCCGCCGCTGGGCAGGAACCCACCCGCATTGCCGCCATCATCCCCACCGAAGTCCGCAATTTCCGTGTCGAATCGGGAATTCACGTAAAGTCCCTGGAATGCCGCCAGCATCTGGGAGCGCTCGAGCCGTGTCATGCCGGCCGGGTTGGTGCCGGCCGTAGAGGCATCCGAGGCCATGGCCGCCCGACCCGCCGAGGCTGTACCCAGGTCGGGGGTACCCAACTCGAGTAGCCAAAGTCCAGCCCCCCATGCCGACGAGCTTAAAAGAATGCTGAGCAACGTCACCATGCACAATAGCACTTGTTTCATCGCGAACCTCCTTTCGAAGCGTTCTCGTCATTGGGGTCGTCCATCGGGCGATCCACTGCGTGAAGGCGGGAATCAACTCCTTGGGCCCCATAGATTCGGGAGAACCAAAAAGTGATGGATTGGGCCGGCGCTGGTCCCGTTATCGGGGTTTAGGCCTTACCTGGGAAACAGGAATTGCAGCTGGAGCCTTAAGGTCCAATCAGCGCCGAAGTCCGGCTTTTCTACGTTGTAGAAGCCCTGGACTTGAGCGTTCATGGGATGGCCCCCGATGCGGAAAATTTTACCTACGCCGCCGCCCAGTGGCACCGTCCAAGTGTTGTCGCTGTCCGCCTCCCAGTTGGCCGTGATAATCGCTGAGGAAACCACGTACCAGCCCTCCGGGAGATTGTAATTGAGAAAGGGCTGGATCAGCGTCTGGTTGACATCATCACGGTCGCTGTCTCCGGCAAACGACCAAATGTGGTTCACCAGTGTCCCATAAAGCCAGGGCCCTCGAATGGTCAAGGCCACGGCGGAAGGGCCGGCGCCCCACTTATCGGTTCCGAGTTTGTCGTCGGTTGCCGTCGGCAGCAAGAAGACAGGCCCCGCCCCCCAGATCCATTTGCCGGGCTCGGCCGGGGATAGAAACGCCGTAAAGGTCATATCGCCCACTCCGTTTTCGCGGTCGTCGCCCGGGAACAGTGCCGGCTGGCTGATGACAGGGAAGATGGTGCGCGTAATCAGGTTCCAGTCCTCGCTCAGCGAAAACGGCCAGACCGGCTGGATGTTGAGGACGTTCTGAGTCTTTTCCTCGGGACCGAAATTGAAGTTGGTGTTGTTCTGAAACGGCAGGCTGATCATACTGGCCACCGGGTTCTGAGCAGCTTTGGCCAGTTCCTCCTCAGGATCTTCGCCCGGTTCGATGATGCCGTCGCCGTCGGCCGTGTTTTGGGCCAGCACCACCGGCGCCGAGAACATCAGAACTGCGAGAACAAAGAGGACAAGAACCGTTGCAACAACGATATGACTCATTGTTTCTTTCTCCTGTTATTTGGTGCTTCTCCCTCTACCCCCTTGTTAATTGCCCCTGTTGATGGACCTTTTCAAAATCCCCTGGTTTCCAGGTCTTGTCGAACCATGGCTCGAGCGGACCATAGAGGCGAAGGAGCGCGTTGTATGTTCATGAACAGGTAACTGCCGCTGGCGAACGTATTTACATGTATATAGGGTCATGCCGGCATCTCAAGACTGGGTCGTCCTTCTCACTTCTCTCTCTCAAAGGGAAAAACGCGCTTCCAGTCTTTCTGCATATCCACGACGGTCCAGCTTTTGGCCTTCGCCTCGTCGAGGCCCTTGTCGAGCTTACCGATGGACGATTTACGGTCGTAAGCCCACTCGCGTTCGGCGTCGGTGTGATGGACATAGAGACAGAACCGCGCACCTGAGCCGGCAGCGGTCCACTGGAGCATCTGGAGATCCCCGTCGGAGTTGCCAAAAGCCGCTATGGGCCTTCGGCCGATGAACTTGTGGATACCCACGGGCTTTTCCGCCTTGTCGTCGATGAAATCGATCTTGGGCAGGCGGACAAGCACGGGTTTCCCCTCCCGGACTTCAAACTTTGTCTTGATGCTGCTGCCGATGACCTGCTCGGGTGGAATCCCGTACACCTTTTCCACCCATGGCCGCATGAACTCGATGCCGCCGCCGGAGACAATCCAGGTCTTGAAACTGTTTTTACGCAGGAAGGAAAGCATTTCGAGCATGGGCTGGTAAACGCACTCAGTGTAAAGACGGTTGAACCGAGGATGTTTCGCGGTACGGATCCAGTCCGTGACGATCCGCTCGAACTCTTCGGTGGTGTTTCCGGCGTGGGAGGCCATCACCAGTTCCAGCAGCGCATGTTCGCCCCCGGAAAAGAGCGTTTTGAGGTCGCCCTCAATCGCGGCCTTGAAAGGCTGTTTCTCCTTCCACTCCGGATGCTTGGGCGCGAGCGCCTTCACCCTGTCAAGGGCAAAAAAGAGCTGGAAATAAGCCGGCTGCTCGCTCCAGAGGGTTCCGTCGTTGTCGAAGACGGCAATCCTATCAGCCGGCGCTACGAAGTCCTGGCCGCCCTCCTCGGTAACCTTTTCGACGAATCCGCTGACCGCCTTCTTCGACGCGGTATCGTTCCATGAAGCCAAAGGTTCTAAGGCACGGGAGGTTGTGGCCATGCCCATCAACAGGGCAAGAGTAATGAGAATGATTCTTTTCATCATTCTATCTCCTGATTTGTTCGGAACGCCTAAAAGAAGGCTACCAATTCATGCAATACCATTTTGAGAAAAAGGCGGATAAATTTCTTGCCCTGTAAATTACCCGCCTCGCGCTATCTCAACTTCCGCTCATTTGCTCACGGGCGTGAGCATTTTTTCCATTACCGCATCGAGGTTAAAGGATGCCGGCTTTTGGCTCGGTGGAAACTCTTGGAAAGTCTTCAGGTAAGTGGCCACAAGCGGCTGTGCGGGAACAACGAGGAAAGCGTGGCGCACCCACCAGTCCTCATACGTGTTTGAGTCGTGGTCCGCCTTTTCAAACGGGTCCATTCGAAGATCGAAAATCTTCGGAGCTCGAAGCGGATGCCACATATCCCGCCATACCGCCTGACCTTCGGCACGCTGCTCCAAGAATACCGCTTTCCAGCGGTTGTAGCGGATTGCGGTCAACTGCGCGTCGTCATTGAAATAAAAGAATTCTTTTCGAGGGCCTTTTTCTTCCTTACCGGTCAGGTACGGGAGAAAGTTGTACCCGTCAAGATGAACCTTAAACTTTTTGCCGTCAGCCTCATGGCCTTTTTTGAGTTTTTCCTTAATATCGGTTTCCCCGGCAGCCGCCATCAGAGTCGGCACCCAGTCCAAATGGGCTATGATTTCATTGGAAACCGACCCGGCCTTGATTTTTTCCGGCCAGCGCACGAATCCCGGCACTCGGAATGCTCCTTCCCAGTTGGTTACCTTCTCACTGCGAAACCATGTAACGGCGGCATCCGGCCAGGTGCAAGCATGCGGCCCGTTGTCTCCCGTGTAGATGACGATCGTATTGTCTGTGATACCGAGTTCATCAAGTTTATCCAGCAACACTCCCACGTGGTGGTCGTGCTGAAGCATGCCATCGGCATAGAAGTTCAACCCGGATTTTCCCTGCCATTCCTTTGGCACGTGGGTAAAGAAATGCATGCGTGATGATGCGAACCAAACGAAAAACGGCTTGTTTGCCTTTTTGGCTCTCTCCATAAAATCAAGACTCGCTTCCAAAAATTCCTCATCAACGGTTTCCATGCGCTTTTTCGTTAAAGGTCCCGTATCCTCGATTTTTCCATCTGCAAAACTGCGGATGACCCCCCGGGGGCCAAAACGCTCTCGAAATTCTGGGTTTTTCGGGTAGTCCGGATGCTCCGGTTCTTCTTCCGCATTCAGATGGTAGAGATTTCCATAGAATTCGTCGAAGCCGTGGTTTGTGGGCAGGTACTTATCCCGATCCCCCAGGTGATTCTTGCCGAATTGTCCTGTCATATACCCGTGGGGCTTGAGAAGTTCCGCCAGCGTTGGGTCCGAATCCTGGAGCCCTACCTCGGCGCCTGGCATTCCGACCCGGCTAAGGCCGGTGCGCAACACCGTCTGGCCAGTAATGAAAGCTGCTCGTCCAGCGGTACAGCTGTTTTCAGCATAATAGTCGGTGAACATCATTCCCTCTTTGGCTAAACGGTCGATGTTCGGCGTCTGGTATCCCATAAGGCCACGGCTGTAAGCGCTGATGTTGGGAATGCCGATGTCATCACCCATGATGATTAAGATGTTGGGTTTGTCTGCGGCACTAGACGGTGTAAGCGCCCAGGCAAACATCAGGGTGACAGTTAATACGAAAAACAAACGTTTTCTCATTTCTCCCTCCTTTTTACTCCTTAGCTATGGTTTTTGTTTCTTTTTTCAAATACTTGTCCCTAAACATCCCTTCTCACCCTTTCTATGGTCTCCATGCCGGTGGTTTCTTCAATATTGTTGAACCTGACATCAGGCGCATGAGACGACATTTCCATGGCAAAAAGAATTGTCCGATAATCATCCGAGCGAAGGTGACGCTCCATATCTTCCCGGCGCTCCCAAAGCTCCTCATACCTAATCATCTCTGTATCCTTCACATCCTGGCTCACGTAGCAGGCGATGCAGCCCCGCTTCACGCTGACTCTCTCAGCCATGGAGCATATTATTCCCAGCAATTCAGCGCGCTTCTCAGATGGGAAGGAAAGCCTCACGACAGTCTGGATCAATGATGTAACCCCCAGATTTTGCTTTTCTTTCTGTTTCTAATGAAAAGGGCGTTTTTCCTCCTCAAATGTGGCTTTTGTAGCTTTTTTCAACTACTTGTCCCTACACATCCCTTCCTGTGTCACCCCCTTCCTGTTTATGGTCTCCATGCCGGTGGTTTCTTCAATATTATTGAACCTGACATGAGGCGCATGAGACGACATTTCCATCGCAAAAGAATTTTCCCATAATCATCCGAGCGAAGGTGACGCTCCAAAAGAGCGGCCATTTCGTCGGCCTCTAACATATAATTTTCGATCTCCAAGGCCGGATGTTCACCCCCACGCACTGAAGGGCCAAAAAGTTTCTGGAGTGAAACTTTTGCCAAATGCATGCCATGAGAGGGAGACAGCAGGATTAGTTCTGTAATATATTGATAATAGGAGTGATTATGAAATCATACGAAGGGTTGGATGGAGAGAGAAGTTCGATTTGGGTGCCGAAATATCGGCAACAGCCTTTATCTCGGCATCCCATCAGGGTGGGCATAGGGATCACTTCCAATTTCCCCCATGCCTGAAATCCCGTCACATGGGACGGGAGATGCCCAGTTTCTTCATCTTGGATTGGAGTGTGGAGCGTTTCATCCCCAGAATTTCGGCTGCACCCTTTTTGCCCGTAATACGCCAGCCCGTTTTCTTCAACACGTCCAGGATGTGCTTTCTTTCCACGTCTTCAAGGCGGGAGGAGGTTACCGGGTTCTCCGGTAAAACCTCTTCTGACAAAGGAAAAACCGTGAGGGTCGTGTCCCGATTAAGGATCATGGCGTGCTCGATCATATTCCTCACTTCTCTGGCATTCCCTGGCCAGGAATAGCTCAGCAGGGCCTCCATGCACTTCTTTGGGATAGTTTCGATTCTCTTGCCCATTTTCTTTTCAAACTCTCTCACGAATGCCCAGACAAGTGGGGGAATGTCTTCGGGACGCTCCCGAAGGGGAGGGATGAAGATGGGAAAAACGTTCAACCGGTAATAGAGGTCCTGCCTGAACTTGCCCTCCTCCACCATTCGGCTGAGATCCTGGTTGGTTGCGGCAATCAAACGGACATCACATTTTATTGTTTTGGAGGACCCCAGCCGCTGAAATTGACCTGTCTCCAGTACCTGCAGCAGCTTGCCCTGCATTTCGATGGGCATCTCACCGATTTCATCCAGGAAAAGCGTCGAACCGTCAGCGAACTCGAAGCGACCCGCCATACGGGTGAGTGCGCCGGTGAAAGCACCCTTTTCGCGGCCGAACAGTTCGCTTTCGATCAGGGAGGGAGGCAGAGAGGCACAGTTCACGGTTACTAGAGCTCTGTCCTTGCGGGGACTCAAATTGTGAATGGCCTGCGCCAGCAAATCCTTTCCTGTACCTGTTTCACCAAGGAGCAACACAGACGAAAGAGTTGGAGCCACCTGCTCAACTTTGTTCAAGAGGCCTTTCATGGCCTCACTCTTACCTACTATCTCCTCGTGCCCATGTTTGAGTTCGACTTCCTCCCGGAGGTAGATGTTCTCCATCTCCAGCTTCTTTTTCAGTTCCTCGATCTCATGCAACCGATCTTCCAGTTGCCCCTCCATCTGCTTTCGTTCCGTCATGTCACGGTTGTTCACACGAAGCCCCAAGGATTCCCCGTCCAGGCCCCCCACGAGCTTGCACCTGTGGTCGATCCAGCGGATCCGCCCGTCTCTTCGGCATATGCGAAACAGGATTTCGCGGAACGCCGAGTCTTGAAATTCCTCCCGGCAATGCTCGTTCCAGGAGTCTCGGTCTTCGGGCACAATGATTTCCCGTATTAAGGCTGGGTTCTCAGCGAACTCGCCATTCGTATATCCGGTAACGGCTTCTGCGGAAGGAGAGACGTAGCGCAGTGTTCCATCTTGGTTCTGCCAGTAGATCCAGTCGGTGGCGGATGTCGCCACGGTTCGGTACCTCGACTCCGAGTCACTCAGTTCTTTTTCCGTTCGGCGGCGCCTCCGCAGATTCGTCAGGAGACTGATGATCAGAAAGGTTTCCAAGAGGCAAAATACCGCAAACCCAGTGATATACCATTTGTACCGTTCCCAGGCCGACAACTCCCTGTACTTGACGATACTGTCAGGGGGAAGACTCTTTTCGTTGATCCCCCAGCGTTTGAGCTCCCGCCAGTCGTAAGCACTGACGTAGGCCTGCTCTGCGCCGAAGGGAATGGAAGCCGGCGATTCACCCTTCAGGATGCGAAGTGCCTGAACGGCTGCTTCTCGCCCCTGTTCCTCGAAGCTCGCCAGTCGGCCGCCAACGATGCCGAAGCCCAGATAGGATTCGTAGAGGCTGAACACGGGTACTGTCGCCGACTGGGCAACAAGCGAGAGCGCCTCGCGCGGCGTGAAAGTCTTACCGGCCCCATCCCTGAAAATACTCGAATAGAAGACGAGCGTGTCAGGCCCAAGGGAGCCCACCCGAGAGAGTGTTTCCTCCATTGAAAGTTTCGTCAGATCGATCAACTCGATCTTCCCCGCATAGAGCCTGAGACCCCTGCGGAATACCTGTTCGCTGTAAGCGTCGTTGGGTGCTGTACCCGCAACCAGGACGACGCGTTTCGTTTTGGGCCTCACGCGAAGAGCGGCATCCATTACCCCGGTGATGTTCTCCACCAGGATGGTACCGGTCACAAATCGGCGGAACGGCGAGCGTTCCAGCTCTTCTGCATAACCGCTGCTGATTTCGGCGGCGATGATTGGAACCTTGGGGAAGAGTGTATGCCTCTCAGCCGTCAAGAAGTCTACAGCATACGGATAGACGGCGATGATGGCGTGGATCTCCATCCCGGAGTACTTGTGGCGCAAATAGTCTGCGAAAGCGGGCGCATGGGAGGAGCCGCCAAAGCGGGACACATCCAGGTACTCGGTGTAAAGGTGAACGTCGAACAGTTTATTCGAACGGAAGGCCGAGCGGATTCCTTGCTCGGTAATCCCGTGAGCCGGGTGATCCTTCTCTTCGCTGTAAAGGACCAGAACCCGCTTCGTCTCTCTTGGCTCTGCTGCATGCAGTGGCAGTACCACCAGAAGGAACAGCAGAGCAGATGAAATAAACCTATAGAGCCGTTTCATAGGACACGGTCGACTATCGTATGGATGTGGAGACAGTATCCCATTTTGCCACCCTTTTCAACAAAAGAAACCCTAGAAAGACTCTCGGTCTTCGGCCCGCCCCCTGGCGCGACTGAGGATTGAGCAGTTAGTAAGGCCCCACAGTGTCTCTGACTCAGTTTTGCTCTCGCCTTTGTGTCCAATCAGGTCTGGGAAAGGGATTCCGGATTTCTCATTCTTCCTCTCCCTGTCATTGACAGAGGCGGCTATGCACGGTATGCATAGACGATATCGGGGGGCTTCAAAGAGCAACTTATGCCGCAGCAGGACGAAATGCCGGATCGACCAAGCCTTTTTCATCGAATCCGCTGTTCCATTTTTCCAGGCACAGCAAGGGCGGGAAAGGATCGGGAGGGCTATCGAAGGCTCTTCAACTCTCTGATTCTCCATTTCCGCCCTCGAAGCGTCCCCGAAGAAACCCTTAAATGGACCCTCACCTGGGGATTGGGGGGCATGGCGGTCGTGCTGGTTTCCCTGCTTCTGGGGACGGGTCTTCTCCTGAAATTTGTTTACCAGCCCTTTCCGGAAAAGGCGTACGAGTCCATCCTTTTTCTTCAAAATGAAATCTTTTTCGGACGGCTGATCAGGAACCTTCACCACTGGAGCGCAAACGGCCTCATCCTTGTAGCCTTTCTACATTTGCTCCGCGTTTTTTTTACAGGCGCTTTTCACGCGCCACGCCAGTTCAATTGGGTCATCGGCTCAGGTCTTTTTCTCATCGTGCTTTTAGCCAATTTCACCGGATATCTGCTGCCGTGGGATCAGCTTGCCTTCTGGGCGATTACCATTTGCACGGGCATGCTGGAATACATTCCTGGAATCGGTCTCTGGCTCCAAGAGTTGATTCAGGGTGGATCCGAGGTGGGACCCGGCACTCTATCCCGCTTTTATGCCATCCACACGGCCATCCTTCCGGCGCTTCTCGTTATCCTCCTTCTCTTTCACTTCTGGCGGATACGCAAGGCAGGAGGGCTCGTTGTCCCTCGGCCGCCTGGGCAAAGCCAAGAACAACGCGGTTATCCCGTTCCGGCCATTCCCAACCTGCTCCTGCGGGAGGTCGTGGTGGCCCTCGTGCTGTTGGCCTGCATTCTGGTCTTTTCCATGCTCTTCGATGCCCCGCTGGGGAGCAAGGCCAATCCCGGTCTCAGCCCGAACCCCACGAAAGCCCCCTGGTACTTCATGGGGATCCAGGAGATGCTCCTGCATTTTCACCCACTCTTTGCGCTCTTCGTCATTCCGGCACTCATGCTCATGGGCCTGCTTGCTCTTCCCTACATCGATTACGAGCTGAACACAGCAGGCGTGTGGTTTGCTTCAACAAGGGGACGGGGCATGGCATTGATTGCGGGCCTGGCTGCACTGATTGGGACGCCGCTTGCCGTCCTGGCCGAGGAGTACCTCATCGATGTCACAGCGCGCATGCCGGCCATCCCCACCTGGATTACGAACGGCTTGGTCCCCCTTGTCGTGCTCCTGGTGGCGATGGCGGCCTTTTATGTTCTCATGAAGCGGAAGTATGGGGCCGCCAACACCGAGGCCGTTCAAATGCTGTTTGTGCTCCTCCTGGTGGCTTTCCTTATTCTGACCGCCACCGGCATATGGTTTAGGGGAACGGGAATGAAGCTGGTGTGGCCGTGGAACGTGACGGTTCCGGGGTGATCGGTCATGACAGAGAAAAAGAAGACAAAACGTCCAGACTCAGAGAAGATCAATCCTCCTGCTGTGAATTCTTCGCGCCGAAATTTCCTGAACAAGCTCTGGGTGATCTTGGGAGTTCTCGGTTTTGCAGAGGTGGTGGCCCTGGTCCTTGGCTTCTTCCAGCCCCGAAAGACAGGGGAAAAAGCCGGCGACTCTGTAGGGATCGTAGAGGCCGGATCGGTGGACAAATTCTCGCTGAATTCCGTGACGGCTTTCGTGAGAGGCAGGTTTTACCTGGCCCGATTGGAGGATGGGGGCTTCCTCGCCCTGTCGCGCAAGTGTACCCATCTGGGGTGCACGGTCCCCTGGTCATCTAAAGAGATGAAGTTCATGTGCCCCTGTCACGCGTCGGTCTATGACATCCGCGGCGAGGTGGTCAGTGCGCCAGCTCCGCGGCCCCTGGATCTCCATCCTGTTTTCATTGAGAACAACATCGTGAAAGTCGACACCAACAGGATCATCAAGCGCAGCGTCTTTCGTGCAGAGCAGGTTGTCCATGCAAAGAAAATATGAGGACACGGATGAACACAGATGACACAGATTTTGTGTTTTTGGATTGAGAGAACTATCCGTGTTTATCTGTGTGTATCTGTCTCCCGTTATCTGTGAATTAAAATGAGAAACTGGAAAATCGCTGGATTCCTTGCAACTCTTGTGATCGTTCTGTCGATCCCGATTTACTATCTCACGGTCGAGGCACCCGGCGTGCCTCCTAATGGGAGGGGAGGGGAGCGCCCCAACACATTTGCGGGGAGCCTGAAGTGCCAGGAGTGCCATCAGAAGGAATATGACAAATGGCTCAACTCCAACCATGACCATGCCATGGAGGCGGCCAATGAAAAAACGGTCCTCGGTGATTTCAAGAACGTTCTTTTTGAAGCCCATGGGGTCACGTCACGTTTTTATAAGAAGGACGGGAAATTCCTTGTTTTCACTGAGGGGCCGGAAGGCCAAATGGGCGATTTCGAAGTTTCCCACACCTTTGGCTGGTTCCCGCTCCAGCAGTATCTCGTGCCGTTTCCCGGCGGTCGCCTCCAATGCCTTCCCATTGCCTGGGATGTGAGAGAAAAGAGATGGTACCACCTGGATCCAAAGGAGCCCGTGGACCCCAAGGACTGGCTCTACTGGACCAATGCCGGCCAGAACTGGAACGGCATGTGCGCGGAATGTCACTCCACGAACCTGAAGAAAAATTATGACATCAAGACCGATGCGTATAAGACCACGTGGTCGGACATCGATGTGGGCTGTGAAGCCTGCCACGGACCGGGCTTACGCCACGTGCAGTGGGCCGAGATGCCGGACATGGCCAGGCCCCGGGTGGACAACTATGAACTCGTGGTGAAAACATCGGGGATAGGGTCTCGCAAACTGGTGGAACTGTGCGCTCCCTGCCATTCGCGGCGCGCCGCCCTGGGCGACTACACCCACGCGGAAGCGGATTTGCTGGACACCATGCTTCCGAGCTTGCTGACTGAAGAGCTCTATTTCCCTGACGGGCAGATCCTGGAAGAAGTCTATGTCTACGGTTCTTTCACCCAGAGCAAGATGTACCATCGGGATGTGCGCTGCAGCGACTGTCACGATGTCCACAGCCTCAAGGTGATCAAGGAGGAGAATGGACTCTGTCTTCAGTGTCATCGCGCCGGCGAATATGATTCCAAGGAGCATCATTTCCACAAGCAGAAAGGGGAAAAGGGGGATGCCATCAAGTCGGCCGAGGGCAAGGTGCTCTTCGAGGTGGGCACCGGTGCCGAATGCATCCAGTGCCACATGCCGGGGCGCACTTACATGGGGATCCATTACCGTCTGGATCACAGCCTTCGCATCCCGCGGCCGGACCTCAGCGAAAAGATCGGCGCGCCCAATGCCTGCAACCGCTGCCACATCGACAAAACCACCCAGTGGTCCGTGGACGCCATAACCAAGTGGTATGGCCCGGGCCGCAGACCGCACTATGGCACGGTCATTGAGGCGGGGCGCAAGAGGCACCCGGAGGCAAAGAAAGATCTCATTCGTCTGGCGGCGGATCCCCTGTATCCCGTCATTGTCCGGTCCACGGCCCTGTCCTTGCTCACAGCCTATCCCGGGGAGGACACGGTTCGAGCCTTTGAGCTGGCCCTGATGGACGATGAAGCCCTGGTTCGTCGGACCGCAGTGCATAGCATCTCTCTTTCCGGCTCAAGAAAACAGATCGAGCTTATTGCACCGCTCCTTTATGACCCTGTTGCGGCTGTGCGCATGGAAGCGGCAAGTGCGCTCGCCGGAGAACCCTCCAAGAGATTGAGCCCGGATCAAAAGAGAGTTTTTCAGGCGGGGCTCCAGGAATACATGGCTTCAATGCAATACTCCGCTGATTTTGCTTTTGGCCGTTACAACCTGGCCAATCTCTACGTTGCGCTCAACCGGCCGGAGGAGGCCATCCTGAATTACCAGGCCGCCCTCAAGATCGATGACCTCTTTTATCCGGCCAAGGTCAACCTTGCCATGTTGTATAACGCACGGGCTAAGAATGATGAGGCCGAGAAGCTGCTGAAGGAGGTCTTGAAGGTCTATCCCCGGATGTATGATGTGGCCTATTCCCTGGGGCTGCTACTTGCTGAGAAAAAACAGTATGAAGAAGCGGCGGAATACCTTCGTATGGCCGCAAAAGGAATGCCCGAGCGCGCCCGCATTCACTACAATCTCGGATTGTTGCTCCAGGTTCTGAAGAGAGAGGCAGAGGCCGAGTCGGCACTTCAGAAAGCGCTCGACTTGGAGCCTGATACCCTGGACTTTATGTATGCCCTCGCTGATTTCTACCTGAAAAGAGGAAACCTTTCTGAGGTAAGAGCCCTCGCGGAACAGATGGTTTCCAAACACCCGGGGCAGCGGATCGGACATGAATTGTTGCAGCATCTTGACAGAAACCTGTAGCGCACGAAGGTATTTCCGAGTACAGGACCCGTAACAAAGAATTACCATAATCCGCTTGGTGTGATAAAAACGGAGAAATAGGATCGGTCTATGTTCAGTACCTGGCACATCAATGTGTCAAGGAGCCCCTGACTCACATGGGGTTTGGCAGCGGATGTTATTGCTTATCACCCCTTAGTGTTTGCGCAAAAATAACTTCACAGGTTGAACTAGGAACCATTCGCCCTGGGGTATCGAAGGGCGCGGTTGGCCGTTCATAATTCGATCACGATGCGTTATACGCCGCCATGGAAAGCGAACCGCCTCCATATAAAAGTTCCAAGTCACGATGAGCCCTACAACGATACTTAGTATCCCGTCATTCCGGCGAAAGCCGGAATCCAGTTACAACTGTGAGGAATCTGACCAATTGGATTCTCTTCCCATGCTCGGATTCCTGGATGCCCCGGCTGACTTCATGCCGGGACAGGCTCCTCAAGTCCGGCATGACGGAGTTCCAAATGCCGCGCCACTGCTGGGTGACGTTGTAGGGTTAGTTTTGCCATTCAGTTGCTTCAGTGATGTTTTCGACCGAAGGGAATCCCCAGCTTATCCATCCTCTTTCTCAGAGTGTTGGGATGGATTTGGAGAAGTTCGGCCGCCCCTCCCGGACCGTTGATTTTTCCTTTTGTGAGCTTTAGGATCCGCCGGATGTGAAAAGCGTTTAATTCATCCAGCTCGAGGATTCCATGTTCCTGATTCCCTGCCTGTGGGATCTCTTTCCTTTTCTGTTGCGGGAAGACCAGATCTTCGAAGGTAAGAAGGCCATCCCTGTGCCGGATGAGTGCGCGCTCGACGATGTTTTCCAGTTCCCTCACATTGCCCGGCCAATCATAGTCCATGAGTTGGTGAACGGCTCCGGGTGCAACCGCGGGGGTGAGGGGAAGTTTTAGTTCCTTCGCTTTCTGTTCGATGAAGTGGTGCATCAGAGCCGGGATATCCTCCTTTCTTTGCCTTAGGGGCGGAATCATAATGGGGAAGACATTGAGGCGAAACCAGAGATCTTCGCGGAACTGCGCCGATTTGACCAGCTCGTTCAAGTTCCTATTCGTGGCAGAGATGATGCGGATATCGACCGGGATCGATTTTGTCCCGCCCACGCGTTCAATTTCTTTATTCTGAAGGACATGCAAAAGTCTCACCTGAGCCTGGGGTAGCAATTCTCCAATTTCATCAAGAAAGATGGTTCCTCTATCGGCCCGTTCGAACCGGCCCCGTTTTTGAGTGATAGCCCCTGTGAACGCCCCTTTTTCATGGCCGAAAAGCTCGCTGTCCAAAAGGCTTTCAGGGATAGCCCCGCAGTTCACTTTGATGAAGGGTCGGTCCCTTCGGGGCGACGAATAATGAATGGCATTGGCGATGACCTCCTTTCCCACTCCCGTCTCTCCGAGCAGTAAAACGGGGCTTTCGAGATGGGCTACCTGTTGAACCATCTGCATGACCTCCCTCAGGCCAAAATCTGCGCCGACGATCTCAGCGCCGGAAAGTTCCAGGATTTGTCGATGGAGATACCGGTTGTCATCCGCCAACATGTTCTTGAGTTTGAGTACTTCCTGATGCTTCAGAGCGTTTGCCATGGCAATGGCAAAGGGCTCATGCAACATAAGCAGCAAAGAGGCGTGTTCATGGGTGTATTGGTCGGTACCCTCCGTCATGATGGCCAGTGTCCCCACGCGGTTGCCTTGAAGCTCTAAACGCAACAAAATGATGGAGATGTCAAGGCTCCGACCCAGTGTTTGAAGAACCTTTCGGGTATCGGGATCGCAATCCGGCCGGTTAATGATGGTAATCTTTTCGGCGGATGCCCATCTAAATGCCCTCTCATCCCTTCCTTCTTCAGGCATAGGAATCATCCGACCGAAATCTTGTCCCCGTTCGGACGCAACCGAAGCGATGGAGTGCACCACATTCCTACCCGGATCCAATAGATGCAGGGTCATCGTGCTCACGGGAATGAAATCTTTTATGTAGTTGAAACAGAGTCTCAGCGCTGAATCGATATCGAGGCTGCTGCAGATGCGAATGGTTGCCTGCCGGAAAAATTCGTTTTCATCCACGCTCATCGTTTTCTCCATGAAAACTGCCTTTAGGGTCTCTTTCGGGAATGGTTGAAATCCCTCTTCTTCCCCGTTCCGACTGGCAACGGGACGGGGCAGGGGAGGCGAAGCAAATTTCTGTTGTCCCGCAGCGACTTGTCATTCCCCCGCTTGACAGGAGAATCCAAAAAAGAGGATTTTGAGTATTCCGGATGCTGAGATGAAGCCATAAAACCATAAAACACCGGATGCCCCGGCTAACCCCATGCCGGGACAGGCTCCTCGAGTCCGGCATGCCAAAACCGCTGATTTTAATCAACCGATTTTCGAACCCCTCGTCTTACAGAGGAGGATTGTTCAGGCAATCATAAGACGCTGTCGATTTTACACTATGGAGTAAAATTACGCCCCAGGGTAGCATGAATTACCCCATAAGGTAAACTCTAAAATGCTTTTCTCTTTAAGTTATGGATATTGATCTTTTTAATACTCTGGCCCGGTTTTGGCTTATTCCGTTCGTGAAACTCCAATGAGAGGCTGTCATGAAATGGCTTGAAATTATCACCCTACGCTCCCCTTCAAACATCCATCGACCATTCGTAGATGAAATTGTGAAGGAGGCAGGTCATTTTGATACGCCAAAGCACCTGGTGGAAATAAAGATCTATCATCATTCCGTCGTGGAGACCGATTTGAGCATCCATATCCATTGGAATTCGGAACCGGGGAGTCAGAACAAAAGTCCTCTCGGGCTAAGGTTTTCTGATGCCTTAAGGAATCTGGGACTGCTGAATCATTCGGTATGGGTTGAGAAAGAGGCCGTGACCGTCCCTGTCAGTTCCGGCAAGTCCAGGCCCCGGAACATTCCATCCCCGGATACAAAGGACCACGGTTTAGAAAAGGTCAAAGATCGGGGATAAGGAAGGGTTATGAGGTGTTTTATGCAAATCGATGGCAGGATCAAACGAGTTCTCATCATGGGCGTGTTTTTGATCGCCTCTTTAAGCACGCTTTCGATGATAGGCTGCGACCGGTCCACACAATCTCACCCGCCCCCCCCTTTGCCGCAAGTGGCTACGGTGACGATGCAACCGGAGGAGATTGTGCTGACTACCGAATTGCCGGGCCGCATATGCTCCTGCCTGGTCGCGGAAATTCGTCCTCAGGTCAACGGCCTCATAAAGAAACGCCTCTTTACGGAAGGTTCCGATGTCAAGGCCGGTGAGGTGCTCTATGAGATCGATTCTGCTCCCTTCCAGGCAGCCGTCAACAATGCCGCGGCCAACCTCGTTGCCATGCAGAAAGCTGCCGACCGGGCACGGGCTGCTCTCGAAGCGAGCAGGGCCAACGTCATCCAGCACCGGACTACCCTGCAACTCGCGCGGATAAATAGCGAGCGGTTCGAGGGGGCATTCAAGGAGAGGGCCGTTTCCGCCAGCGAGCGTGACCAGGCGGTAACCGAGGCCGCAGTGGCCGAGGCGGCGCTGCAGGCCGCCGAGGCTCAGGTGGAAAGCGACAGGAAAGCCATAGCCGCGGCAGAAGCAGGCATTCAGCAAGCGGAAGCCTTGCTGGAAACGGCCCGGATCCATCTCGGCTACACGAAAATCACGGCACCCATCTCAGGAAGGATCGGAAGGTCCAACGTCACCGTGGGCGCGATCGTCACCGCTTATCAGCCACAGGCCCTGACAACCATTCAACAGCTTGACCCCATTTATGTGGATGTGACCCAATCCACGGCTCAACTCCTGCGCTTGAAGCGCCTCCTGGAGGAGGGCCGGCTGAACCCTGACGGAAAAAACCAGAATAAGGTGGGTCTTGTCCTGGAAGACGGCACGGCATACGCGCTGGAAGGAACCCTTCAGTTTCGCGATGTGACCGTGGACCCGACCACAGGTTCCGTCATCCTTCGGGGGATTTTTCCAAACCCCGAAGGTGATCTACTCCCGGGCATGTATGTCCGTGCGATCTTGAAAGAGGGGGTCAGCGCAGAGGCCATGCTGATCCCTCAACAGGCCGTTTCACGCGATCCCAAGGGGAATCCTCTGGCCCTAATTGTGGACGCGACGGGCAAGGTTCAGCAGAGGATGCTCGGGCTCGATCGGGCCGTCAACGACCAGTGGCTCGTCGCTTCAGGTCTTGCCCCGGGGGAGCGTGTGATCGTCGAGGGAATGCAAAAAGTCCGCGTCGGCTCTTCCGTGAAGGAGGTCTCTTTCGATCCGGGCGAAAACCGCGATACAGGGCCTCAAGCCAAGAACCGGCCCGATGGAAAATCGAACTGACGGGGGCGAGCGATGTTGTCGAGATTTTTTCTGGATCGTCCGGTCTTCGCTTGGGTCATCGCCATTATCATCATGCTGTTGGGCGGTTTGGCCATCTACAATCTCCCCATATCCCAGTATCCTCCCATCGCCCCCCCGTCGATCTACATTCGAACCATGTATCCGGGCGGTTCCGCGGAGACCGTGGAAAACAGCGTCACCCAAATCATCGAGCAGAAGATGACGGGCCTCGACCAGATGCTGTATATGTCCGCCACCAGTGATTCGTCGGGCATGGCCCGCCTCGATTTGACCTTTGCACCGGGGACCGATCCCGACCTCGCGTGGGCCAAGGTGCAAAACAAACTTCAGCTCGCCATGGCAAGCCTCCCCGAGACGGTGCAGCGTCAGGGCATTCTGGTCGGCAAGTCCACGAGAAATTACCTGTTGATCGTGGGCCTGGTTTCGGAAGACGGCAGCATGAGTAAGGATGATCTGGGAGACTATGCGGTTTCCAACATCGAGAAGGTGGTGGCGCGGGTGCCGGGGGTGGGGGAGGTGGAGGTCTTCGGTTCCCAGTATGCCATGCGCGTCTGGCTCAATCCAGACAAGCTGACCGAATACCAGATGACGATCCAGGATGTGATCACCGCACTGAAGGCTTACAACGTAGAGGTGTCCGCGGGCCAGTTAGGCGGGGCCCCGGCTCTGGAAGGCCAGCGGTTAAATACCTCCATTGTGGTTCAGAGTCTTCTCAAGACCCCGGAAGAGTTCGCCGCTGTTCCCCTCCGGATCAACCGCGACGGTTCCATCGTGCGGATCAAGGATGTGGGACGGACGGAATTGGGCTCCGAGACCTACGATATCGATTCCGCTTACAACCATAAACCCTCCGCCGTCCTTGCCGTCCGGCAGGCCGCGGGCGCCAATGCATTAGAAACGGCCGATGCGGTAAAGTCCAAGATGGAGGAGTTGAGCCGATACTTTCCCCCCGGCATGAAGGTCGTCTATCCGAACGATACCACTCCCTTCATCAAGGTGGCCATCGGCGAGGTGGTCAAGACGCTTTTGGAGGCGGTCCTGCTGGTGTTTCTGGTCATGTATCTTTTTCTTGGAAATTTCCGGGCTACCCTGATCCCGACCATCGCGGTGCCGGTGGTACTCCTGGGAACATTCGCCGTTCTCGGGTTTTTCGGATTTTCCATCAACATGCTGACCATGTTCGCCATGGTATTGGCCATCGGGCTCCTGGTAGACGATGCCATCGTGGTGGTGGAGAACGTGGAGCGGATCATGAGTGAGGAAGGACTCCCGCCCAAGGAAGCTACCCGCAAATCCATGGGCGAGATCACCGGCGCCCTCGTCGGCATTGGGCTCGTGCTCTCGGCGGTCTTCGGTCCCATGGCGTTCTTCGCTGGCTCCACCGGCGTGATCTATCGCCAGTTTTCCGTGACCATCATCGCTTCGATGCTTCTTTCGGTGGTGGTCGCCTTGATCCTGACGCCGGTTCTCTGCGCCTCGCTCCTGAAGCCCGTGCCGGCGGGGCATGAGGCGGAGAATGCCGTCTTTTTCCTGCGCCCGTTTTTCAGGTGGTTTAACCACGTTTTCTTTCGCTTCAGACGCGTATACGTAAAAATGGTCGGCAACACTTTTTCCAAAAAATTGCGATACCTCATTGCATTTGTGATGATTGTGGTCGTCATGGGCTTTCTGTTTCTGCGCATGCCCACCGCCTATCTCCCCGATGAAGATCAGGGATCGCTGTTCGTTCAGGTGATGCTGCCGACGGGATCCACCATGGAGCAGACCAAGAAGGTCGTGGGGGACGTTGTGCGCCATTTCGTGGACAACGAGAAGGAGGCAGTGGAAGGCTGCTTGTCGATCTCCGGATACGGCTTTTCCGGCAGGGCGCAGAACAATGGCATGTTATTTATCAAACTCCGGGATTGGGACCTCCGCGACCGGCCGGACCTGAGGGTCAAGGCCGTTGCCGGGAGGGCCATGGCGGAGTTTTCGAAGATCCGAAACGCCAGGATCTTTGCCTTTCCGCCCCCGCCTGTCATGGAACTGGGCAATGCCACGGGGTTCGACTTTCAGTTGCAGGACCGGGGGGGCGTGGGCCACGATGCCCTGATGGCGGCCCGCAATCAGCTCCTGGAGATGGCCGCACGGGACCCAAGATTGACCGCTGTCCGGCCCAACGGAATGGAGGATGTCCCCGAATACCGGGTCGACGTGGACTGGGAAAAAGCCGGCGCACTGGGGGCGCCAATTACCTCCATTCATAACACCCTGGCCGCGGCCTTCGGGAGCGCCTATGTAAACGATTTTATCCAGAGGGGGAGAGTCAAGCGGGTCTACGTTCAGGCCGATGCCCCCTTTCGCATGTTGCCCAAGGACCTGGAAAAGATTTATGTGCGCAATACGGAGGGGAAGATGGTCCCTTACTCGTCCATCGCATCCGGACGCTGGACGTCAGCCTCTCCCCGGCTGGAGCGATTCAACGCCTTTCCGTCATTGAATATCTGGGGCCAGCCGACGCGGGGAAAGAGCAGCGGTGAGGCCATGGAGGCCATGGAAGAGATCGCGAAAAAACTCCCCCGGGGGATCGGTTTTGACTGGACCGGCCTTTCCTACCAGGAACGGATGGCAAGTTCGCAGGCGCCGTTGCTCTATGCTTTTTCCATTATCGTGATTTTTCTCTGCCTGGCCGCGCTCTACGAGAGCTGGACCGTTCCCATTTCGATCCTGCTGGTCCTTCCCCTCGGGGTGATCGGCGGCGTTATCGCCACGATGATGCGGGGGCTGTCGAATGATGTGTACTTTCAGATCGGCCTTTTGACCACCTTGGGGTTGACCACCAAAAACGCCATCCTCATCGTCCAGTTCGCCAAGGCCGGGCTGGAGCAGGGTATGGGGCTCATCGACGCCACGCTTCAGGGCGCGAAGCTTCGCTTTCGACCGATTATCATGACCTCTCTGGCCTTCGGCTTCGGGGTCCTGCCCCTGGCCCTGACAACCGGCGCGGGCGCGGGGGCCCAGAACGCCATAGGCACGGGTGTCCTGGGGGGGATGGTAACCGCCACTGTCCTGGTGGTTATTTTCTCACCCCTTTTCTATGTGTTGATCGAAAAACTCTTCGGCAAACGGAAGAAGCGTCAAGCGGCCGAAAATGCCGAGGCAAACCCATCAGGGGATCGATGAGATGGATAGGCACCTGTTTTTTCTAATGTTTGGAATCGGCCTTGTGCTGGGCGGCTGCACCCTGGCCCCCCAATACACAAGGCCGGAATCCCCAATCCCTGCCGACTGGCCGACCGGTGCTGCGTACCAGGATGCCACAACCAAGGACGCCCCGAAAGTTCAGGAACTGAGATGGTGGGAGTTCATCACCGACGAGAAGCTTCAGAAGGTGGTCGAGGCGGCACTGAATAACAACCGGGATTTGCGCCTTGCCGCCTTGAATGTGGAAAGGGCTCGAGCCTTGTACGGCATTCAACGGGCTGAGCTTTTTCCTTCGGTCAATGCGGTCGGCTTCGGGAGCAAACAGCGCGTGCCGGCCGATCTTTCGCCGACCGGCAAACGGATGACCGCGGAACAGTACAGCGTGGATCTGGGCATCATCTCGTGGGAGATCGACTTCTTCGGCCGCATCCGGAGCCTGAAAGATAGAGCCCTGGGAGAGTATTTCGCCACGCAAGAGGCCCACCGCAGCGCACAGATTCTGCTCGTGTCCGGTGTCGTCAACGCGTATCTGACCCTTGCCGCTGATCGGGAAAACCTCAAGCTGGCGGAGACCACCCTGGAGACGCAGAAGCGCGCCTACGATTTGATTAAACGGCGCTATGAACTCGGGCTTGCCTCCGAACTGGATCTTAACCGAGCCCAAACGCAAGTGGATACGGCCCGAAGAAACATCGCTATTTATACTCAGCTGGCGGCACAAGATGAAAACGCATTGAACCTTCTGGTGGGCGCCTCTTCTCCGGTGCCGGGCGAGCTCTTGCCCCCGAGCTTGGAGAGCGTCACCCCGCCCAAAGAGATCTCCCCCGGTCTGTCCTCCGAGGTTCTCCTGAGCCGGCCGGATATCATGGCGGCGGAACATCGGCTTAAGGCCGCCAACGCCAACATCGGCGCGGCGCGGGCTGCTTTCTTTCCTCGCATTTCTCTGACCACCGCGATCGGAACCGCAAGCAGCGAGCTCTCCGGTCTCTTCAACTCCGGTTCAGATACATGGAGTTTCGCGCCACAGCTCGTTATGCCGATTTTTGATGCCCGCCTGTGGTCCGCCTATGATGCCACGAAAGCAGAAAAGGAAATCGCCTTGGCCCAATACGAGAAGGCGATTCAGGCGGCCTTCAGGGAAGTGACCGATGCACTTGCCGTGCGCGGCACCGTGGACAAGCAGGTATCGGCGCAGCAATCTCTGGTGGATGCCGTCGCACGAACCTACCGTCTCTCCGTTGCACGCTATGCCAAGGGAATTGACAGCTATCTGGGCGTCCTGGATGCGCAGCGCTCCCTTTATTCTGCGGAACAGGGACTGATAGTCATCCGCCTGGCAAAGCTCGCCAATCAGGTGCGGCTTTATTCCGTTTTGGGGGGAGGCGATGAACAGGCTACACAGGGTGGGTCATAGAGAAAAAAGACAGAATTGTATTCGACCTTTCCTTTATTGTATGCACAACAAAGTATATACTCATTAAAAATATTGTGTATCTATTTATAGAATCAGCTTATGCATAAATAACAGAAATGTACTTACCTTACCAGACAGTGGTTTAATCAGAAAGAACGTCCGATTTCCCATATAAAAATAAAAAGTTGTCTCGGCAGCAAAATCCACCGAAGGCCAGGGGGATATCCTAAAAGGCACAAATAAGGAATGCCTTCCGATACGCGCTCGTGTCGAATCGTGGGCTGGAGGCTCGATCGTCCCTATTTCATGAAACCCATGGCAGTCGCCGCAAAAGATGCTGGAAACGCCACGAGGACGGTTCGCGTAAAAGTCACCCACAGATCGTCCAGGAAGCCTCGACGAACAAGAATAGAAGCAAGAGAGAAACCAGGAATGTCACCACGTAAGCCGAGACGGCGCGCTTGAAGAAGTCGCCCCTGTGCTCGACGATCCGCTTGCGGCAGAATGCGAACAGTAACGCTGTAATCTGCATAAAAGGTTGGTCTGAACATCCTGTCACCCCATGCGTGTGGGCAACAATTCTTATAGCACGCTTTCCGAGAAGCGAGACCAAAGAGAGGGCGAGGACCGCCGGGGTTCGGCCAATCGATAGAGTCTTCCCCAGGTCCTACGCTCTTCGGTTAGCGCCACCGGCAAAGCCATCACGCACGCACCCGCCACGGGGATTTTCAGGGAATATCCCTGAGTTTCCTAACACCCTTATGTTTTACGTATATTTTATGGGTAAAACCACTCTTGTCCAAAATCGATATTTCTTTGGGCAGCATTTTCATCAAAGTCTTTTCCGGCGAAGGAACTGCTTAACCTCCCCCTTTGACAAAGGGGGACCGAGGGGGATTTTCAGAACGTTCGTGAAATCCCCCCTGCCCCCCTTTAAATAAAGCTGTACATGTCCCACATTTTCTGCTGGACACAGGGGGTTGAAGCTATTCTTGGTTGAATTATTGAAACAGATCCATGTTAAAAAGTTCAGTCAATGCAATGCCTTAGTCTCCCCTCCCTTGATGGGAGGGGATTAAGGGGAGGGTGGAAAAGGCGTTTTTTGATCACCCCCACCCTAACCCTCCCCCATCGAGGGGGAGGGAATAAGTCACTGTTTCAACAGCTCATATTCTCGCCCCCTGTGTCCAGCGGGCCCCTTTATGGGACACGTACAGTTTAAATAAAGGGGGGGGGGGTGGATCATCCTCAGGGAATCAATGAAACCTGATTTCTCAGTTTTAGATGCCAAGTTGAGAAATCAAACATTTATCGATCAAAAAGAAAAGTCTGAATTTGGGTTTATCTTGGACAGCAATGGGGTAAAACATAAAACGTCAATTTTTTCTGAAACAAATCCCAAAGGTTGCAAATAAGAAAGGCCGGGAAATATTCTGGCCACTGCGTATCCATTACTCGGGATTCACATAACATCGGATCGTTCACCCGTCAACGGTTTGCGCTCGCCCACAAGATCTTTACCATATGGGCATGATTCTTCCCGTATGAAAAGGGAAGGCACCGGAGGGCGGTCTTTCACATATTGCTTCAGGGTTTCTCGGATCACTGGAAAAGCGAGCTCATCCCACGGTATGTGGTTTAAAGCGACCAGTTCAACCTCCAGGCTTTCCTCACCGGGAGCATAGCTCAAATCGAGAAGCCGGGCCCGGTACATGAGGTAAACCTGGTTTATGAACGTGAGGTCGAAGAGAGCATAAGGGGCGATGATTTCGACCCTGGCACGGGCTTCCTCGAAGGTTTCACGAACCGCCCCGTCGGAGACCGTTTCCCCGTTTTCCAGAAACCCGGCCGGAACCGTCCATTTGCCGTAACGGGGGTTGATGGCGCGGCGGCAGATGAGGATTTTGTCCTCCCACTCCGGGATACAACCCACAACGAGCTTGGGATTTTGGTAGTGGATCGTACGGCAGGTTTCGCAGACGAACCTTTCACGGTCATCCCCGGGGGGTATCTCCAGTTTCACAGGAGCCCCGCAGTTGCTACAGTATTTCATAACGGATTCGCTTCTTTCCCCGTAAGCTCAGATTGACCTCACTCGTAATAGAGATCGTTCTCATCCTCCGTGGGTCACGTGGAGATCCCGACGTTTAGATTTTTTCCAGAAGCTCAAGGATTTTCTCTCGTTTTTTGATCTGTGAGAGCCATTCTTCCGGAAGGCTTTCCGGCCCCAGGTGGGCCCCCAATACCATTCCCACCATCATTCCTCGGCCCGCGCTGTCCCCTCCCGACATGACGGATTGGATCAGAGCCTCTCTAAGATCGTTTTCGTACTTGGCGATGAGATGGACAACACCGGGGAAGGCTTCTGGAGTGTGGCAGCTCTGACCGAACCCTGATATGGTCCGGACCGTGTCCGCATTCTTCGATTCGATGCCTTTCTTCACCCAACGGGGAATGGGAGAATCCGCCCCCTGCTCTTTGGCGATCTTTTCCACGGCCGTAACGGGGAAGATCCCATGGAGCACGTGCCAGCAAACCCTGCCGAAGAATTCCGCACCGGCAATGGGGAGAGGGTTATTGTGGGTCATTTTGGTTTGGGTTTTGGCATCCGTCACAAGCCTTTCGAGGTTGTCCCGATCGCAATAGACGATGGGAGCAATCCTGGAAGCCCCGGCAAGGTCATTGGAGGGGGAGCCCGCATCTTCAAGGGTTTTGCCCGCCTCGTAGTTGGAAAGGGTTCCCCGCGTCGCTTGATCCACGTATCCGTCGTAATTATCGAAAAGCTTTCTCCACTTCGTGGAAAAGTCGGAGGGATCGAAGCCTTTTTTCGCCGCCACCGATTCCAGCAACAAAAAAGCCTGATCCCCGTAATGGGTGAAATCGCCCCGGTCCTTGGTGGGATGGTAGGAGCTGGGAAGCGGCTTGAGAAACCTCTCAACCCTGCCGAAGGTCTTCATGATCTTTTCGGTGTCGTAAATCCAGTGCGCGCCCAGGGCCAGGGAATCTGCCAAAAAGCTCGCCATGACCATCGCTTTTGCCTTGTCATCCATAGATTCCTCCTCGAAGTCGCTCGTCAAGAAAGACGCAGTTGCTTTTCCCGAGTTGATTTAGCGAGTCATGCATGTTATGGTGTCCTCCGGCGTTTGCACAATCGAAGCACATTTTTAATCATATCCACAGGACGCACATTATTCAAGTGGGCGATTCTCGAGCAAACGGCCCGGGGGGTTGGATGGAGGAATACGCCAAGGTGGCAATCCTGGAGAACGAATTTGAGGCGGGGTTGTTGGAGTCTATTCTCAAGGAGCGAAATATCCCGCATCTCATGAGGTCCTATCATGACACTGCCTATGACGGCTTGTTTCAAACCCAAATGGGCTGGGGTCACGTGAGTGCTCCCCACTCCCGCCATCAGGAAATCCTGGAAATCCTCACCGATTTGAGAGAAGAGGCGAATCTTCCTGCTTGATGAGCGCCGCGAATCGACCAGCCAGGAGGATCACGAGCCGCCGGGAAGAGCTTTGTCCTTGAATCCTTTTCGGCATTTGCCTATCTTTTATAAAAAAGGGGGCATCGCACATTTGTGTGGGTGATCACAACATGTGGTACACCCCGATCAACCTGGGAAGCATCGTATGCTATCCTGTAACCTGTTGAATCCATTGGGAGAGCCATCGTGCTTCGATCACTACCAAACCAGAAAACAATCGTCAATTCAGCTTGTTAGCGGATAAAAACAAGATATAGGGGGTACCCACACAAATGTGCGATGCGGCTAAAAAAGGATTTGCGACGGGTGGGTTTTCGATGTTATGGAAGGGCGGGTTCTTTTGACATATCCCTCCGGACGGGTGCGGGGAGAAAAGGATGATTACCGCGGGAATCGATATCGGACACAAGAGCGTCAGCGCGCTGATTCTGGATGAGGACAGGATCATCACCCACGCCGCGCTGGTTTTTTCCGGCGGCGTGGAGGATGCTGCCAAGATTGCGTTTGACCGCGTCCTTGAGCAGTCAGGGCTGAAAAGGAGTGAGATCGATCGCGTTTTCGCCACAGGAGTGGGCAGGGAAAAAGTCACTTTCGCCGATGGACATCCGACCCAGATGCTGAGTCATGTGAAGGCTGCTCACCGACTTTTTCCGGGAGCGAGGACGGTCATTGACATGGGCGCGGAGGGAAGCCGAATTCTTCGCTGTGACGCCGAAGGAAACCTGGCCGAATTCGTGATGAACGATAAGTGTGCGTCCGGGGCAGGCGTCTTTTTGGAGACGGTCGCCGGGATGATGCGCATGCCCATCTCGGAGATCGGTCCGCTTTCCCTCAACTCCTCAAACCAGGTGACCCTGACAACCACCTGTGCCGTTTTCGCCGAATCCGAGATTGTGGCGGAGATCCACCGGGGCTCGCCAAAAGCGGATATCCTCTGGGCGGTGCACGACGCCATCGCCGCCAAGGTCGTTTCCGCCAGTAAACGGATCAAAGTGGAACCGGAGATCGTTTTTACGGGAGGCGTTGCCCGGAACAGAGGCGTGGCCGAGGCGCTCAAAAAGCATCTTGGCTTTCCCATTCGGATACCGGAAAATCCCGATATCGTCGGTGCAATGGGTGCCGCAATTCTAGCGAGGAACGCAGCCTAATCCCTTCCTTCATCATGAAACTGAGAGGAACAGATGGTTACATGCGGAATCGACGTGGGTTCTCTTTCTGCTGAGGCGGTCATTTTTGTGGACAGCGAACTCAAAGCTTACAGCCTCATACGGACAGGGCCTGACAGTGCCGAGACGGCGACGGAGGCGCTGGAGGAAGCGCTCAGGGGGACGGACGTTCGCCGCGAGGATATTGAATATACCGTTGCAACCGGCTACGGACGCGTGATTGTGCCTTTCGCGGACAGAAACATCACGGAGATCGCGTGCCACGCGAAAGGTGCCCATTATTTTTTCCCCTCGGTCCGTACGATCCTGGACATGGGAGGGCAGGACTGCAAGGCGATCCGATGTGACGGAACGGGAAAGGTCACAAAATTTCTCATGAACGATAAATGCGCGGCGGGAACCGGGCGAGCCATGGAGGTCATGGCGGGCCTCCTGCAAGTTCCCCTCGAGGAGATCGGCCCTCGATCCCTGGAATTCCAGGGGGAACCGGTCAAAATCAGCAACATCTGCGTGGTTTTTGCCAAGTCGGAAGTGCTCTCCTTGATGCGCGAGGGAGTGCCGCAGAGCGAGATCCTTGCGGGGCTATGCGAAGGGGTTGCCGACAGGGTGAGAGGGCTTATCCTGCGCGTTGGGCTGGAAAATGACTTTGCGATCAGCGGGGGAATCTCCAAGAACGTGGGAGTGGTCAAAAGGCTGGAGCAAAAGCTCGGGGTCAAAGCCCTGATCGCCTTTGAGCCCCAAATCGTGGGGGCAGTGGGCGCGGCGCTTTTCGCAAAGGAGCTGCTTCATAAGAAGAGGGGAGAGCCAAATCCTCGATCTTGATCCCCTCGGCACGCCGATCTCATCCCTTAGCCGTTCTCTTCATTTAATGGGGAGATCGCTTTTGACATTTGGAATTTGCGGCTTCCGACGACCGGTGGTCCCCGAATCTTCGTCGAAGGTGCTGGCCGCTCCTTGCGCCCTGCTCTTTGCCCTTTGCTTTCTGCTCTCTGCTCTATCCTCTAAGCTCTACGCTCTCTGCTCCAGGCTCCCTGCTTTTGCCGGCACGGGCAACCGGATCACGCACCGCGTTCCTCTGTCGGGCACAGGCTCGAGATACAGATCACCCAGGTTTTTTCTTGCGGCAAGGAGGGCGATGGGCAGACCAAGGCCTGTTCCGTATGGTTTCGAGGAGAAGAAGGGAACAAAGATGTTCTCCTGGTCCCCCGGGCTTGGGCTGTGACCGGTATTGGAGATCGCCACCTCCATGAAAGCCACGTCGGATTCCAACGGCTTTGACGAGATCCCGATGAGAGGATCTGCAGGATCCACCCCTTCCAGGCTGTTCTGGAGGAGATAGTAGAACAAGATCTCGAGGTCCACACGATCGGCTCGGACCAGCAGCACGCCGGGATCGAGGGCCATTTCCACCCGGACCGTCCTCATCTGTTCCATCTTCTCCAGCCTTTTCAAGGCCTTCTTCACGATTGTTTCCAGGTCATAGTCGGCGATAAGCGGTTCCTTCTGAAACAGGTCGGAATAGACCTTCGTGTCCCTTACCATGGCCTCAAGGCGCCTGTTTTCCTTCAAAATAGTTTCATACGTTTTGTAGAGCGGGCTGTCCGGTTCGAGGTTCCTTTGAAGCCTGAGAATGTTCCCCCCGATGACGGTGAGAGGGTTTCTAACCTGGTGGGAGATGCCTTTCACGACTTCCATGTCGCACTGGGAAGAGGCAGTGATGTAAGCGTGCGTTTCGATGAGCACGCAAAAGTCGACCATCTTGTCCAACGAAATCAGCAGGACTCCTCTGTCGTCGGGGGCGAGTCTCAGGGCGATCTGATGCAAGAACTGCCGAGCGAAAGCGTAGCCCAGGTTGATGTACCGCTTGTCCACGTTGACTTCCACGTGGCGCAACCCGCTCCTCCAGATGTAGTTGAGGGCTTTTCGACCGAGGGGGTCCTCGAAAAGAAGGGCGTACCATTGCGTCCACAGTTTCTTGAGATGAAGGCTGCGCCCTTCATGGCCAAGGATGACCCTTGTTTCAGGAATTTCACGGAAAAACCGGTGGATGCGTTCGGCGAATTCTTTCGCGCTCCCGATAAATGCGTCGCTCGAGTCGACGATTCGCTGCCGGTCGTCTTCCTTCAATCCCAGTCTTTCCTGGAACCAGGTGAGTTTTTCGAAAGGAAAAGGGATATCCACCTTCATGATAGAAAGCCTTTTTAGAGATTACCGGCTCCGGCAGGTATTTTCCAGAGATTTCTCCAGGCCGTCTCTGTATCGCTCAACACCGGATACCCGTATATTGAAAACTGAACACTCAATTACAGAAGAGGTGTTCAGAAGTCAAGTTGCCTCATGAAGGCTCAGCCTGGGCGGGGGGCCAGCCACGAATCCATACCCCAGAGAAATGAGATTAAAGCGAGGGCGTCGATCGATGTGGAACGAGCACCTACCGCCGCGATGCCGCCTAGCGTTGAAAGCAGTCCTCCATAAGGGCGCGGAGGACTCTCCGGAGGCTTAAAGAAGTGAGGTATTCTGAGGCCATATTAGCCCGAGCATCGGGCATGACCTCCGTGCTCACCGAGAGGACGGCTACAGTGGCGAAGTCCGGAAGCAGGGACAGGGCAAGAGAAGCCCGAAAGCAGAGCGGTTCTTGCTGGAGGAGATTCTCCTCCTCCAGCACCCATACAAGGCCTTTGACACGGTAAGCAGGGTTTTTGCCCGGGGCGAAGTATCGGTTGAGCCGACTTAGGAGTAGCAGGTCATCGTTACGTTATCATCTCAGCCTCAGGCCCTTTTCGGAACTATCCTATTTTTCGCCATCCATATTTGGTAGCAAGCCATTCCAAGCAAAAGAATTAACCCGAAGACATCAGTTGAGGTTCCGGGGAGGAGCAGTAAAAAAGCCCCTCCTAAAAATATCAATCTCTTAATTATGTTAATATCTCCCCTAAAATACCCCATAGTTCCGGCACCTATGAAGATCACACCGATAGTCGCTGTTATGAAAGCCAAAAGAACAGAATGTATTGGGCCTGCAAAAACGAGTTCAGGATTATAAATGAATATAAAAGGTATGATGTACTTAACCAGAGCTAATCGGATTGAAATCCATGCCGTCTTGATCCAGCTTGAGCCGGCAATACCGGCTGCCACATAAACCCCCGCACATACAGGAGGAGTCAAAGCAGAAAGCACGGCGTAATAAAAAACAAAAAGGTGAGCGGCAATCGGAAGAGCCCCAAGTTTGATCAACGCAGGGACTACCACCGCGGCTGACAGGAGATAAGCACCGGTTGTTGGAATCCCCATCCCCAGGATTAGAGAAACCATGGCTGCTAATATCAAAGCCATAAATTCCGAATTTCCACTGACACTCATAATAGCATCAGACATCTTAATCCCCAGACCGGTGAGGTTAATCAGGGCGATAATCATGTTTGCGCAAACAAGCAATGCCACTACCTGGACAAGAGACCTGCCTGCAGCTTCCGCTCCTTTGATCACAATTTTCAGGCGGCTTATAATTTCTTTTGTCTTGATATTCGTAAAGACGAACAGGACCAATGCTGCAGAGCAAGCCCAAAAAGCTGCTGCAGTTGGCGAGTAACCCCTGAAAAGGTAAATAAAAAGGACGACAAGGGGAACAATTAGGGGCAAACTCCTTGACGGTCTAAGGGTTTGTTTTACACTAGGAATTCGATCTTCTGGTACCTTCCCGAGGTTCTTTTTTTCGGATTCAAAATGAATGGAACTAAAGATCCCTATATAGAAAAGAAAAGCTGGTAAGGCTGCTGCAAGTGCAATTTTTAGGTAAGGAATTTCCAAGATTTCAGCCATTAGAAAGGCGCCGGCACCCATTATAGGAGGAGTCAGTTGTCCGGCTGAAGATGCTGTGGCTTCAACAGCCGCGGCAAAATCCCTTCCGTACTTCAGGCGTTTCATCATCGGGATTGTAAAATTTCCAGTTGTGGCCGTATTGGCAACAGCGCTGCCAGATACCATACCGAACAAAGCGCTTGCAACTGTTGAAACCTTAGCCGCGCCTCCATAATACTTCCCTGTAAGCCAGAGAGATAGGTCGATAAAGGTCTCCCCTCCACCGGTGAAAAGAAGAAAGCTTCCAAAAATAATGAATATGGCAACAATGTTGGCTGAAATTCCGGTTACGAAACCCCACATTCCCATATCGGACAGGTAAAGGACTTGGACAATGCCGTCGATCGGATAAGTGGGGTGTTTCCAGGGGTCAGGAAATATCATGCCGAAATAGGTATAGAAAAGGAAAAAAGACGTCAAAATCGGAAAAAGAATTCCTACAGCCCGTCTTCCAGCCTCTAAGACAAGAAGTATCATTATTATTCCAAGAAAAAAATCGATGGGGCGAGATTCGGCAGGATGTTCCATTATCCAATTATAATCCTTCACGATGTGGATAACTCCCCATACTGCCAGACCGATAAAAATGATATCAACGATAGGGATTTTTTTGCTTCCGGCGTTCTTTTTCCTGAAGGGCAACAACATAAAAGTGAGTATCAAAGCAAAACCAGTATGCATGGCTCTCTGCTGTAGGTTTGGAAAAGGACCAGCACCTGCTGTATAAATATGGAAAACAACAAAACATACAGCAATTACTTGGCTAATGCGGAGAACGATGCCCGTTAAATCTCGAAAACCCCCCTTTGATTTGCTTTTGTCATCTTTTGCTATTTGTTTGTCGTTTTCCGATTCCATACGTATTTTCTCCTACGTTTGAATGACTGAAAAGAGATCAAGGGTCGTATCATGAAATAAAGAGGGTTCATTTCAGTTTCTAAGAGCCAAAGTATCGAGGTATCGAACACATGCCCGGTGAAACAGCTACTATTTTAGAATTCTGTGCGCACTACAACACACCATAAGGCCACTTCTTCACGTGGAAATGGCAGTACCAAGGGGACGCGAGACTCCGTACCCACCACACCGCCACATAATCTGAATTGGCCTCGACGGTACAAGAGCCGGGGCGCCCGGCTGGAAACCTCACCCTTGACAATGGTATTTCAGCAAAAACCCGCACAGAAGGGCCTGAACCAGGCAGAGGAGAAGCGAGGTTTCATCAATGAAAATGCCCCTGTCAAAGGCACTAAAATCCTCTGTCGAACTTATCCCGGAGAGCGTATCAGTATGTCTCAAAGCATACAGTCCCTTACGACTTGCATGGCCGTCTATGCCCGAAGCTACCGAAGGGTTATCAAATCAGCTCGTCGGTCGGGGTTGGAACGAGCAACACGAGAAGGCCGCCAGGATCATGTGGGGTGAACCGATGCTCATGCCGGCCGGGAAAGAAGTAACCGATTAGTACAATCCACCGCAACTATAGTCCACCCATCCATCCAAACCTAGTGTCAAATTGCAAAAATAATGCACCGAATTTTGGAACCGTTCTCAGTCATTCCGGCGAAAGCCGGAATCCAATATTTTCAGCAGGTCCTGGATCCCGGCGTGCGCCGGGATGACGGTGTTTGGAAATATCGATGACTTTTGTAATCACGCACTAGTTACAGAGCTGGCCATACGGAAAAATCAGGTCCGGGTGACCGATATCGTTTCCTTTCTCACGCTGGCCGCCGTTTTGAAGGTGTCGCAACCTTGTGAGTTTGAAGCTACGGTAAAGTCAACCCCTGCCTCTTTGGACGTGCTCTAATCTCGGCACCCTGACCTGTGCGGTGCACGAGGGTCAGTCCGGATAAAGAAATATTTTGGTATTTTTAAAAATCGGTTTTTTTGAACCTTTTTTTTAGATCATTCGATCCCGTTCGCAATGTCATAAAGAAAATCTTTTCTGGATTTTCCTTACGACATCCTCATCATCGTCCTATTTTTTCATTTCTGGTGGTATTAATTCATCGGGGATGGTTAGTCCACGCTCACGGTAATATCTAACCGCGCCTGGATGAAGTGGTGTCTTCATTAACTTAAGGCCTGTTTTCGGGATATCATCAAAGCAGCCGGGGTAACCAGCCTTCTGGAATTCCATACCTTGGTCGATAGCCTTTACTATCTTATAGGCATCTTCTTCGGCAAAATCCTTCGGTGCCGCATAGCCGATGCCCATTCCCCAACTCGTATAGGCGCCCATTTGTTCCATGCCCTTAACGATACCTGCCGGCACATGCACAATCATAACCCAGGGCATGTTTTCTTTTACTAGCCTCACCTGCTCCTCAGTAAAAGGTAATATTCGGATTGGAGTAAGCGTCATGATATCTTTTGTAGAGGCATCCAGTTGGAGTCCTGCTCCAGTCTTCAAGTATCCTACAATTCTATTGTCTTTAATGGCTTGCACTGCGTCTGCAACCCCACCTCGATAATAAATGGGTTTGATTTTAAAGAGATCAAAAATTTCCTCACACGTGGCCTCTGTAGCGGAGCCCCTAAAACCTGGATTGAATTTTTTTCCCGTAAGCTCTTTGAGGCTCGTAACGCCACTATCTTTTCGAACCACATAATTGTCCACACCACGCATATAAATCCATAACATCCTAATCCATGGTTTTGCGTTATTTTTCCATTTTTCCCCAATACCGTTGTAGGCCTGATATGTTACACCTGGCGTAACCAAACCGAAATGAATTTGTTTATTTTCCATACGTTTAATGTTATCAACTGTTGCACCAGTTTCCACAACAGTTATATTAAGACCCTCGGCATATTTATTAAGAGCCTTAGCCATTCCTACTGCATATCCAAATTGGCTTGATGACGGACGGCACGTTCCCACAGAAAGGTACTTCGTTTCGGCCATTGCATTTAATGAAAAGATCATGGAGCATGCAATAAAAGCAGTGAATGATAGATATAATCTTTTTTTCATTTGGTTTCTCCTTTCTTGATAAGTCTCATAACCATTTAGCAACCTTAGCCCTATGAAACATTGAAGTTTTTTCACCTCCCATCTTTGTTCATTGATTTCCAAAATATCTGGAACTTGTTTTGCAATATATTCTATTGAAATGCAGCCAATCCGTCATGGCGGTTTTGGGCACTGACTATAGCGGACTTGGCCTTGGGTTTCAAGGAGAAAGGGGACGCATGATGTGGTCGTCCTTCAATTTGGCTGGAAGTGGTGGCTCAAATCATTCCGGCTTGGTGTAATGATACGGATATCGACCGCCCGATTTGAAGACCACCTCCGATTGCAGGGTGCGGAGCAACAAGACCTGCATATCTGCGCGCATGTCGTCGGAGAATTTGCAGAGGAAGGGGCGGGCGGGGGCAAAGGCCCGATCTGGTCTAAGGCGAAATCTTTTGCAGCCAAGGGGATGGAAGGGTCAAGGCCTTACGGGCGGGGAAGCGTTATCAGTACTCAATTGAATTCAAAAAGCAATGAAAAGATGTACGCTCCCCATCCGGTCCAGCAGGCGCTCAGAGATTCCGTATTGAATCTCCAGCCGGTATATCGTCCTCCAAGGCTTCCCGTTCCTCCCGGGCATCGGCAAATTCGCGGGCGATATTCCGGAACTGTTCATTGATCTCAAGAAACGCATCCACCATGTCAGGATCAAAGTGAGTCCCCCTGCCTTCCTTGATGATCTCCACAGCCGCGGAATGCGAACAAGGTACCTTGTAGACCCTCTTGCTGATCAAGGCGTCATAGACGTCGGCCAGCGCCATAAGTCTGCCGCTGATGGGAATTGCATTTCCTTTGAGGCCCTGGGGATATCCTGAACCATTCCATTTTTCGTGGTGGGAGTGTGCTATTTCTGCGGCAATGGTCAAAAACGATTTTTTGCCGAGTTTGCGGACGGAGGATTCGATCACGTCCCGGCCCACAAAGGTATGGGACATCATCACTTGAAACTCTCCCCGGGTCAACGGGGCAGGCTTAAGCAGGATATGATCGGGCATGCCAACCTTGCCGATATCGTGCAGCGGGGCTGATTTATAAAGCATGTCGATGTTTGCATCAGTGAGGAAGTTTTTGTATTTGTCGTTGTGCCTGATGTGCTCGGCCAGCAGTCTGACATACCTCCTGGTTCGTTTGATATGTCCGCCGGTTTGCGGATCGCGGTATTCAGCAAGGTTGGCCAGGCTTTCGATGGTTATGTCCTGGGTGAGGAGAAGTTCCCTCATGCCGGAGACAAGTCTTTTTTCTTCCAAGCGGTATTTGAGGACGGTCAGAAATATGTAAATGCAGACAAGGGATGCAATCGGAAACGCCGGACCGACAAACAACCCCGCTCGAAAAAAAAGCTGTTGCGCCGCCAGCCATACTCCGCCGATGAAAAACAGCATGACACCCAGGCTGAAGGAGGCATTGCTGAAGGCAAGAAGCAGACTCAAGGACAGACCCGGGAAGAAAACAAGCAGCAGGATCAGGCCGGTTGACCAGCTCGGAACGGCGATGAAATCACCTGTAAGCAGATTATCAACAACGGTGGTATGTACTTCCACCCCCGGAAATATCCGATCAAAGGGCGTCGTCACCGAGTCTTTCAGTCCTGCCGCAGAAGCTCCGACAAAAGCTATTCGCCCGCGCAGCCGTTCTGCCGAAACACCGCCACCCATGATATCCGCCGCCGATATGGAGTCATAGCTCGGGCGCGAGCCCCGGAATTTGATCAGCATCTGGCCGTGGAGGTCGACAGGTACGGAGGTTCCTTTGAAATTGATTGTTTGAAGAGCGTCTCCGTCCTTTTTGAGGAGAAGATTTTCGACCGCCTTATATTTCAGCACAACGGCGAGAGCCAGGCTGGGATAAACCTCGCCGTTGTGCTGAATGAGGAGGGGCAGGCGTCTTAGCATGCCGTCCTGGTCCGGACTGGAATTAAAAAACCCGGAAGCGCTCACCTTCTCTGAGAGGATCGTTAAATTGCAGAGAGCACCGGTGCTTTCCGGAACCCCCGGATTACTGTCGCGCTCCCCCGCCTTTTGCAAAACGGAAACCTTGACGGGGTGAAGAATGCACCTTTCCGAATGTTTTTCAAACCGGCTGAAGTGGAATTTATAAGCCAGGACGAAGGGCCCCTTGGTCAGTGCTTCAGCAAGGATCCGATCGTTATCGGTCAGTTCTTCGGGAAGCCGGTCAACGGTGAGGTTAATATGATAGGCCTCCCCGAGATGTTTCAGCAGACTCCCCGCAGAGGTTCTGTCGGGTTCGGCGAAAACCATGTCGAGGGCGATGACGGCGGGCTTCAGGGCCGCGATCTTTTCAAGCAACGCGGCAACCTGGTAACGGGGCCAGGGCCATTGGCCGTATTCCCCCAGGCTTTTTTCATCAATCTCAACAATCACCGGCCAATCGCCGGCGTGATTGTGCGGAAGCCTTTCGAGAAGCAGGTCGTAGTTCTTAAAATCCAGCGTTTGCAAAAGGGTCGGCTTGAGGGCAAAAAGGGCGGCAAAAAGCAAGGTTGACAGGATCCCCGCGAAAAGGATACGGCGGTTCCCCCGCTTGCCGGTTACCACAAAATTGTTGAAATCCGTGGTTGAAGGTCTTCCCTGGTCGGTTTCCATGAATAACCGTGCGGCGCCGACGGCGAAGTCATTTTATCACGACTTCCACCCTTCGGTTTCTTGGTTCCGCAACATTATCGGCGGTTTTAATGAGGGGGTTTCCTTCTCCGTGCGAGGTGACGGTGATATTGGCAGGATCTGCCCCGCTATCCGCCAGGATGCGGCATATCACCTGTGCCCGCTCAAGGGACAGCTTGTAGTTGTATTCCATCGAGCCGACCCTGTCGGTATGCCCCGAGATGACAATGTCGGTGGAACGTCTCTCTCGGATGGTTTGAATAATTTTCGGGAGAACGGCTTTGGACTCACCGGTCAATTCATCCGAGTCCCGCTGAAAATAGAGGATGAACTTTGCCGGGGGCGGTGGCTGTGCAGCCAAAGCTTCGGAAAAAGTGGCCCGAATCTCTTCGGTGCTGAGCGTGGTTACATCACTTGGAGCTTTATTCCGACCTGTTGCCTCCACCGATTGATTAGCCTCGGTCAAGACCTGTTTCCCGCCTTCGTTCGCCACTACCACCTGCCCGACATTGCCGTCGGGGTCCGGGATTAAGACGACCATGCTCCTAGTCCCACAACACGCTAAAACGGAAACAAAACCCAAACCGATCATTATGGTGATAATTTTTTTCATCTTCGCCTCATTGATCTGAGATTCCCGGGTAAATCAACAGACCGGTGAATGCACCGGATTGAAAGGCGGCAAGGCCCGGATCATTTGCCTTCCACCTTGACGAGAAATTGTGTTCCCCGCATACCGATTGTTGCGTCAGGAGTCTGGAACTTGACCGATTCCGGTGATTGCCGGCCGATGATGCCTGAAAGATAGGATGCAGTGCCTTTCAGCATCCTGACAAACATGGACAGCTTCCCTTTCTCGGGGGAAAAAACGTATTCATCGATCACAATTTCGCTTTTAGGCCCCAGGGACAAAATCGTGTTGTCCTCGAAAATAATCCCCACCGAGCTCTTTGGCCCCGTGCGTATGATGTCGTTCTGGTAAAGTTCGTCCCCGGCATTCACGGCTATCTTCTCGCCGCTGCGTACGACGACCACATCGCCCGTGTGCGTTTTGATTTCTCCTATTGGCGACCCCTCGCCCCTGGCGAGACATGGCAGCAGAAATGTCATCATGAAACAGAGAATAAACAGTTTTTTCATTGGTCGTTTCCCTTCACAATGTTGCGGGGTGCCCGTATCCCCGAAATTTACCCAATAGCCACATAGAAGATAGACATCTTGCACTGTAAAAAGCTTCGGGAGCCGGAGGGAGAAAAACTATGAGGCCCCCGGCAAAGAAATCCACGCCCCATCGGGGAGCTCACCGCAAATGAATTCCAGTAAAGCAGAAATTGAGGCAAAATACCATAAGATTCCCATGATCCGTTTCGAACGATCAGAAAGCGACCTCCTTTTCCGGCCTGCCATCCTGGATTCCCATGGATCCTTGTTTGGCTCGTGCGGAATCAACTTCCTTTCTGATCTGGCAACCCTCAGGGGTGGATGCATATTCAGAACTCCTGACATAGGCGCACGGTTACATCGTCATAGCTGTAGCGGATGGAATTGAGCAGCGGGCCGCTTACACCAAGACGATCGGTCGGCCCGAGCTGCTGAGGGACGAAAGGTTCGGGGATGGAACATCCCGGACGATTCCCCACGAGGTCCTCGAGCCTGTCCTCGCCGAAGCGCGTTCATCACCATATCGGCATCGAACATATGGTTCCCCGGGAGCTTATGGAAGCGAAGGTCCGGGAGTCCGTCGCCGCTCTGCGCAATGAGGGTTTTCTCATCATCGCCCGGACAAACGGCGTCCGATCCAGCAACATGGACGATGCCTTGCGGTGACCCCGGCGCTTTTTAGAAAGGAGCTGCTTCATAGGAAAAGGGGGGAGTGAGGCTGAAGGGTGGAAGGAGTTGCGGCGCCCCACGGGGTCAAGTGTGGTTCAAGGTCAGATGGAAGGGTGGCTTATTGACCCGGTATCCTAGGCGATGACCCCGCTATCCTTCAATTTCGTGATGTCCTCCCAGGTGTACCCCATTTCCAGGAGAATTTCTTCGTTGTGTTGCCCGATTTCCGGTGCGAGCCTTCGTATGGGTGGGGCCTTCTTGTTCAAGCGGATGGGCGTGGTCACGATTTTGCCAGGGCCTAAGGAGGGATGCTCCACTTGGACGATGTGCTCGTTGGCCAGAACCTGTGGATCCTCGGTGACCTCCTTGAAGCTCGTTGGAATGTGTGTCCAGACGATTCCGTGCTCATCCAGGATCCTGCCCCAATCATCTCGCGGTTTGCCGGAAAATGCTTGATCCAGGAGAGCGATCAACTCCACATTGTTCTCCAATCGCTTTTCCCGCGTGGCGAACCTGGGGTCATGCTCGAGGTCCTCGCGTCCGAGGGCCTTGCAGAGGGGAGACCAGTATGGCTCGTCAGGGAGGCAAAGGATCATGAGCCACTCTTCGTCCTGGGCTTTGTAATAGTTCACCATGGGATTGGTGATTTGATCTCTGGGGAGGCGAGGCGGCTCCTCGCCCGCGGAAAGAGCAAACTGAATGGGACAGCTTGTAACCCATGTGCCTACCCCAAGAAGAGACAGGTCCACTTGCTGCCCTTGCCCTGTCTTTTCCCTGTGATACAAGGCGAGAAGCACGCCACCGAAAAGGACGAGGCCGCTCACCTGGTCCCCGATGCCGGCATACTGCTGGAAAATGGGAGGCTGGCCTCCAACGGCCAAACCTGCCATAAGCCCGCTGCGAGCCCAGTAAGCCGTGGAATCGAAGCCGGGCTTGTTGGCATCAGGCCCTTTGGGACCAAACCCCGATGCGTGAGCATAGATGAGCCGTGGGAATGCGCAAAGGGTAGAGGAAAAGGGGCCAAATCTCCCAATCCAGATAAGCATTGTTTTCTGGCCCTGGTTTTTTTTCTTGACACGCAGGATGCTTTTGAACCAAAATAAAAAATGGAACATCGTTTCAAATATGAAACATGGTCCATCCACGTCCGAACAAAGCCTAATCGACTATTTTATGGAAGAGAGGAGGGAGTGATATGTTGGCTGCATTGCCACAGAAAAAAGAGACCCCCGAATGCCAGGCGTTTGAGAAAGGCCTCAAGGGCGGAGTGCCCTATGGGGAGCTGCTTACGGCATCTCCGCGCATCATGCGTCTGCGAGAACGTTATTTTTCCATCAAGCCTTCGATCTGTATCGAGAGGGCACGTATCGTTTACGGGTACTATTCCGATCCAAAAAACCAAGCCTTGCCTATTATCCTGCAGAGGGCAGGGGCGTTCAGGGCGGTTCTGAACAAGCTTCCAATCGATATCTATCCTGATGAGCTGCTGGCGGGGTCTCTGGGTTCCGAACCACGCAGTTTCCCGGTCATTCCAGAGACGCTGGGGGAACTGATCTCCGAGGAACTGGACACGATTTCAACTAGGCCCATTGATCCTCTTGAGATCTCGGATGCGGACAGGAAGGAACTGCAGGAAAAGATCCTGCCATTCTGGAGAGCAAGATCCCCCATGGAACGTCTCGTCAAACTCATGTCCCGCGAAGAGAAGGGCCTGCATTTCCGCGATTCCGAGAATTTCACCGTCGGTACCGGCATCTTGAGCGCCAATCCGACGATTATCGGTACCGGCGGACACCTGACCCTGGACTTCCCCACACTGCTGAAAAAGGGGTTCCAGGGGATCAAAGCCGACGCCCTATCCTATATGGAAAAGCTGAATCCCATGTCCAGCAAGGATATCGGGAAATCCATCTTTTACCAGGCCGTCGTCGAGTGCTGCGAGGGCATGACGGAGTTTGGTCTCCGGTTCTCCCGGCTCGCCCGGGAAAAGGCTGTGAGGGAATCTGACCCGGGCCGGCGGGAGGAGCTCGTGGAAATCAGTCGTGTCTGCGCCAGGGTGCCCGGCCTTCCTGCCAGGGATTTTTACGAGGCCCTGCAATCGGTCTGGTTCGCCTATTTGGCCATTCTCCAGGAGGACTACGATCGCTGCTGTTCCCTGGGAAGAATGGACAGCTACCTCTATCCTTATTACCAGCAGGATCTGGAAAAGGGGACTATGACAGAGGCACAGGTTCAAGACCTGCTGGATACTCTGTGGCTCAAGCTTGCGGCGAGGAACTTTATCAACTGGGGACCGTATAACAAGATGATCGCGGGATTCCCCGTGCAACAACAAATCCCTGTGGGGGGCCAGACACCGGAGGGGAAGGATGCCACCAATGCCCTCACCCTTCAGTGCATTCAGGCTACGATGAATACGCGCCTCAACCAGCCGAGCCTCTCCGTTCGTCTTCACAGAGAATCTCCGCCGGAGCTTTATCGGAAGGCCGCGGAGCTGGTAAGGATGGGCACGGGTCATCCTTCCTTTTTCAATGACGAGGCGGTCGTGCCGGGTCTGGTCAGGGATGGCATTTCAATTACGGATGCCCGGGATTACACTCCGGTGGGCTGCGTGGGGGTCCAGGTTTCAGGGTGCGGAAAGGGAGGGCATAATGGGGGATACCTCAACGCCGCAGCGGCTCTTGAATTTGCCCTGACCAATGGATACTGGCGCCGCGGGGAGAGACAGATCTCCATAAGGACCGGAGACCCCTCAAAATTGGGCTCATTTGACGATCTGTTCAACGCCTTTGAGCAGCAGTTCAGGTACATCATACGCGTCCTTTTGGGGATCTCCTTGAAGGCCGAATACCTGCATGAACAAATGATCCCTACGCCCTACATAAGCTGTCTCATCGACGGGTGTCTGGAAAACGGCCGCGACAGGACAAGGGGCGGGGCACGCTACAACCTGGGCATGTCCTTTCGGGCAACGGGCCTTGCCGACGTGGCCGATTCCCTGGCTGCGGTCAAGAAGTTCGTGTTTGACGAGAAGAAGGTGTCCATGGCCGAACTGCTCAAGGCACTGGATGAGAACTTCGAGGGTCATGAGCCGCTTCGACAGACCCTCCTGACCGGCACGCCCCGCTACGGCAATGGAAACAGATACGCCGACGATATCGCAGGGAAGGTATTGTCGGTCCTTTCGGATGAGTTCAGCCGGCACAAAAGCTATTTTGGCGGCAGTTTTCAGCCTGGCTTCGGCTCGGTCTCCGCTCATTGGCCTTTCGGGGCGGCGCTCGGGGCGTTTCCTGACGGCCGAAAGGCAGGCGAGCCGCTGACTGACGGTATCGGTCCCGCTCACAGACAACCCCAGAATGGTCCCACGGCCCTGCTGAGGTCCGTGGGATCCATGGATCATAGAAGGCTCTCGGGCGGCTCGATCCTGAACCTGAAGTTCCCCCCCGAACTCGTGAAAGGAGAGAAAGGCCTGGAGAGTCTGATCGGCCTTCTGAAAAGCTTTGTCCAATTAGAGGTGTTTCATTGTCAATTTAACATCTTCGATGCACAGATGATGCGTGACGCCCAAAAGCACCCGGAGAACTATCGGGACCTTCTGGTTCGGGTTGCCGGGTACAGTGCCTATTTTACGCGGCTGCCCAAGGAGTTGCAAGACAACATTATTGCCAGAACTGAGCACCATGCTTTCTAGTGGTGCCGTGTCTCATAAATTCGTTGAAAAGATTCTTGAGACTCCACCTCCCCTTGCCCCTCCCACGAGGGGAAGGGAAGTGCATGAGATAGAAAGCGTTTTCTTGCTCACTCCGGCCCTCCTTTCGTTGAGGGTCCCTTCTCAATAGAACGAGGGAGGCCGGGGGTGGAAACAATCCCAAAACCTTAAGGAGAAAAAAATGAAAAAGACCCTTTCGCTCCCTGCATGGATCCTTGTCCTGGCCGTTCTATTCGCAGCTCCTGCCTCATCCCAGGCAAAAGAACTCCCCAAAATGATCACCTTCACCTCCTACGCGGTGGGCTCCCTCGGGTACATTATCACCAGCGGATTGCGGGAGGCCGTCGAAAAAATCACGCCCATGAAGGTCCGTGTGGAACCCTACGGCACGGACGTGGCACGCATTCTTCCCCTGAAGATCGGGGAGGGGGAGCTTTGTCTCGCAACAGGTCCCACAGGGACCTGTGCCAGTTACGGCATCGCGGAATTCGGGACCGAGGACTGGGGCCCTCAGCCCATCAGGCAGGTCTGGAGAGGTCTGTCCTTGTATGTGAGTTGCTTTGCCAGGGGGGATTCCGGGATCGTATATCCCAAGGACCTCAGGGGTAAGAGGGTCCCCAAGGTGCCGGGCTGGCCCACCGGGACGTTGAGTATCGAAGGGGTGATGGCGTTTGGAAACCTCACATGGGCCGATGTGGTCCCTGTTCCTTCGAGCGGCTACGGTGAGCAGGTCCGGGGCGTGATGGAAGGCAAGGTGGATGTCGGATGGACGGCCACAGTGGTCCCTGCGGTCAAAGAACTGGGCACAAGCCCTTATGGTGTTCGCTGGGTCCTTTTGCCCCATGGTGACAGGGAGGGATGGAAGCGACTTCAGACAAAGGCGCCGTGGATCGAACCAGGACTCTGCAAGAAAGGGCCGGGGATCCCTGAAGAGGGGAATGAACTGGGCTCTTATCCTTATAGCGTCTGGACCTACGCTCAGGTGGATGAAGACGTTATCTACAACGTGGTCAAGGCCATGGATAAAGGATACGATATCTTCAAGGGGATGCACAAGGTCATGCCGGCTTTCAACATCAAGGGTGCTGTGACGGATCCCAGTCCGGTGCCCTATCACGAGGGGGCCGTCCGCTTTTTCAAAGAGGCCGGTGTCTGGACATCCGACATGGACCAGTGGCAGAGGGAGCAGCTGAAGGCCTTTGAGAAGAGGGTGTCCCGATTTAAAAAGTAACAGGACCCCTCAGTGAAACCATCACCAGGGCTCAGGGACGATCTGCCTTTTGGCTTTCCGGGGGAAGATATGACGTTTAGAAGAGGGAAATGTGCCCATGATACCCAAAGCAGATGAGAGTTCACATAAAACAAGGGGGACCAGATACCGGGATCTGCATGGGGTCCACAAATACTATTTCCGGATCTTCACCGCCTTTGCCGCCATCCTGTCCTTCGTCTACATCTTCAAGATCGTCATTTTCGGGTATGTCATGCCGGAGATGTCCTATTACGCTGTCCTCATGGCGGCCTTTGTCTCTTCCACCTTCCTGCTCTTCCCTGCAACCAAGAAGGCAGCGAAAGACAGGGTCCCATGGTATGATAACCTCCTGGCCGTCCTCAGTCTCCTGGGCCCCCTCTATATCCTCCTTTACAACATCGAGATTCTCCTCCGTGGCTGGGAGGTCACACCACCCGCTATCAGCAAGGTTCTTGCCTTCATCACATGGATTCTGATCCTTGAATCGGTGCGAAGGACAGGAGGGGCACTGCTTGCAGGCGCCATCCTCCTGGTGTCCACCTATCCCCTCTTCGCCTTTCTCTGTCCGGGCATTCTGGAGGCAAGAAGCTACTCCCTTTCACGCATACTGGGATTTCATTTCCTGGGTACAGGGAGCATGTTCGGCCTGCCCACTCAGGTCTTTTGTCGTCTCCTGATCGGATATATGATCTTTGCAGTGGCCCTAAAGGTGACCGGTGCGGCCGGCTTCTTTATCGACTTCTGTCTCGCCGTCCTGGGCAGTGTCAGGGGAGGGGCCGCCAAGGTCTCCATCCTGTCCAGCGCCTTCTTTGCCACCATGTCCGGCAGCGCCATTGCCAACGTGGTGACCACCGGGGCAGTGACCATTCCCACCATGAAGCGGCTGGGATATCCAGCCTATTACGCCGGGGCCATCGAGGCCTGCGCATCCAAGGGCGGGGTGCTGACCCCGCCGGTCATGGGGGTGACCGCCTTTATCATGGCGGACTTTATCGGTGCCTCCTATGCGGAGGTATGTATTGCAGCGGCCCTTCCAGTCTTGCTCTACTGGGTGTCTCTTTTTGCCCAGACCGATTTCTATGCGGCTAAAGCGGGCCTTCGGGGCCTGCCGAGGGAGGAATTGCCTCCTGTTTTTAAGACGCTCAAAGAGGGTTGGTTCTATATTGCGGCCTTGGCCATTCTCATCTATTTCATCTTCATGAAGAGGGTGGAGACATTCGCCCCTTACTACGCCACCGGGGCACTCCTGATTCTTACCAATTTCCGTAAGCAGACCCGACTCAGCAGGGCATCCGTGGTCGAACTGATAGAGGGCACCGGAAAGATCCTGAGCGAGCTCATGGCCATGCTGGCAGGGGTAGGCATGATCGTGGGCGGCGTTTCCCTGACCGGAACAGCCCATGCCTTTACAGGGGTCCTGACCGGCATGGGCGGGGAACACATGTTCCTTCTCCTGGTCCTCGGCGCCGTCACGAGCTTTGTTCTGGGTATCGGCTTGACCATTTCAGCATGCTACATCTTTCTTGGCATGCTCCTGGCCCCGACCCTGGTCTCTCTGGGCATCCCCGAGATGTCGGCCCATCTCTTTCTGGTTTACTGGGGCTCGGTATCCTATATTACACCGCCGGTGGCCCTGGCCGCCTATGCGGCTGCCAGCATTGCGGGGGCGGATCCCCTCAAGACGGCCATTCAGGCGGTGAAACTGGGCTTCGTGTCCCTCCTGGTCCCCTTCTTCTTTGTATACAATCCCGCCCTGGTAGCCCAAGGAACAGGTCTACAGGTTCTGACGGCCATGACTACGGCCGTCCTGGGGATTATCTTCCTGAGCGCGGGCTTCGAGGGATATTGCTTTTTCATTAGGGCCATCTCCGTGCCCGTTCGCATCTTCTTTATGGCCGCGGGGTTTCTCATGTTCCATCCCAACAGGGGAACGGATCTTATCGGTCTTGCCCTCCTTGGTGCAGGGGTGATGCTCCACTACATCCTGAAATTGGTCATTGCAAGGAGAGTCTCCTCCGTGCCGTCTCGGAATGGCATCACGGAAGTAAGCGCATAAGGAGCCCACCATGTGCCCTTTCACGTGATTTGCACAAAACCTGCCCTCGCAAGGAAAGGGAGCGGGAATGCAGATTTTTCAATAGCCCTGTGTTTCTTTCTTGGCTGACAGCCCGTATATCCGTTAAAATCCCACAAGGAGTTGTGAAGATGGACACGATTTTTCTTTCAGGGGAAGAGCAGGCCTATCAAGTGAAGGCCAGGGAGTTTTATGAAAAAGAGGCCCGACCCCACGTTCTGGCCATGGACCGGGAGAACAAGTATCCCAGGGATTTGCTGAGAAAAATGGGAGAGCGCGGGTTCATCGGCGTGCGTTTCCCTGCGGAGTGGGGAGGGGGAGGCCTCGATATCATGCACGAGGCCCTCGTCAATGAGGAGACGGGGGCCCAGGCCTACCCTCTGGCCTGCCTGCGCAGCGTGCCCCATTACTGCGCTCACATGATCTACTATTTTGGAAACGAAGATCAGAAGAAGAAGTGGTTGCCCGGGATATTCAGTGCGGATATCATCGCCGCAGAGTGCGTCTCGGAGCCCACCATGGGCTCGGATGCGGCCCGCATGCAGACCAGGGCGGTGCGCCGGGGGGACCACTACGTACTGAGCGGCACCAAGCGGTTCCAGGCCAGCGGAGCGGTGGCGGACCTTTTCATCGTCTTCGCGGTCACGAATCCGGATGTGCACCCCAGCAAAGGCATAAGCGCCTTTGCAGTGGAGAAGGGTGATCCCAACCTTATCGCCATGGAGGAGTTCGACACCATGGGGTGGCGCGGCCTGGCCATCGTCTCGGAACTCATCTTCGACAACGTCAAGGTCCCGGCCGGGAGTCTGATCGGCGAAGAGAACCACGGATTCACCAACCTCATGGACACGCTGAACAGCGAGAGGGTCCTGGTGGCCAGCGGCCTCTTGGGTACGGCCCGGACCTGCCTTGATATCGCTACCCGCTACTCTATGGAAAGGGAAGCGTTTCACCGGCCCATCAGGAACTTCGAGGCCATAAGCTTCAAAGTGGCCGAGATGGCCACCCGGCTGGAAGCGGCAAGCCTGCTGCGCACCAAGGCGGCCCGGATGATGGACAGGGGCATGGAGGTCACGAAGTTCGCGGCCATGGCCAAAGGGTTTGCCGCTGAGAACGCCTTCTGGATTGCCAATGAGGCGCTCCAGATCATGGGCGGCATAGGCTATACCACCCAGACCGACATGGAAAGGCACTTCCGGGATTTGCGGGGGGGCATGGTGTCGGCGGGGACCAATGAGATCATGCGCCTGGTGACCCAGCGGGAGTTCTATAAGGAGTATTCAGAGCAGGCCTAGCTGGTGCCCATCCAGATGGGTTCTAAAGATGAGCAGTAGGGTCAATTTCCAATTGGGAAATCAGGGATTTTTCCCTGAGGTAGTTCAGCGCCATAATTTTCAGAAACCTGCGCCGGTCAGGAAAAAGGAGAAACGGATTGCGGACAAACCGGGCCAGAACGATGCGGCTACCTGGTTTGAGGCTGTAAACGATACTGGCTGCGAAAAAAGGGAGTCTTCTTGATGGCATTCACAAAAGTCAATTCCCTGGTCAGGGGCCTGATGATCCTGGAGTCATTCAAGTCCGGTTCTTTCCGTCTAACCCTCAGCGAGATCTCCAGAATAACCCTCACCCCCAAGGCTACGGTTTTTAGGCTCCTGAAAACTCTCACGGAGATGAACTATCTCAAATATGACTCTCGACACAAGGAGTATTACCTGGGCCCCAAGGTGCTCTCACTGGGCTATTCGGTCTTACAGAGTATCGAAGTCCGGGAAATCATAAAACCTTATCTGGAAAAACTCTCGGTTGAATGCAATAAGACAGTGAATTTCGCCGTGCGGGATGAGACGGATATGGTCTATGTGGAGAGGGTTAGGGTCCCGGGCTCCATAGAGACCTACAGAACCGTGGGTTCCAGGATTCCCGTATACGGCACCTCGGTAGGGAGAGCCACCATGGCACATCTGCCCGAGGTTGAGATTGAAGGTATCCTGGCGAAACTCAAGTCCGACCCCGAGGCAAGGCCGTTTATTCAGGACAAGGACAAACTGTTTCGAATATTGGAAGAGGTCAGACGAAGCGGATATGCAACACATGACGGAGAATACGCAGAGGATATCAGCGCCTTAGCCGTGCCCATTTTCGGTCCTGAAGGCGTCATCGGTGCCATCAATCTGGTCGTTGCCAGGGGCCTGATATCGATGGATAAGTTCATTGAGAAATATGCGCCGCTCATGATTGAGACAGGCCAAGAAATATCCGACGCATTGGGAGACTTTACAGTGAAGGAGAGGCGTACCCGGTAGGCTCTCGAATACGGGAAGAGGATGGGAAGAAAAGAAGGTCTCATCTTTGATATACAGAGGTTTTGCATTCACGACGGACCGGGAATACGGACGGTCGTTTTTCTCAAGGGCTGCAATCTAAGTTGCGCGTGGTGCCAGAATCCTGAATCCATCTCCACGAGGCCAGAGATCTCCTATTCGGAAGAGCGCTGTATCCATTGCGGCGCGTGCATGGAGGCCTGTCCTTATGAAGCGATCAGCTCGTTGCCTGCCCTGCCCACGTTGAATCGAGAGGCGTGCCGGATGTGCATGGTTTGCGTGAAGGTCTGCCCTACAAAGGCCTTGCGCCAAATCGGGCAGCAAATGACGGTGGATGATGTGCTGGATATCGTTTCGGAGGATCGGCTCTTCTATGAAAACTCAGGAGGCGGCGTGACATTTTCGGGAGGAGAACCCAGCGTGCAGTTTGAGTACCTGGAGGCGCTTCTGGATGAATCGGGTCGGCGACAGATACATAGGGTTGTTGAGACAAATGGAAATATGGGGCGGAAGCGTTTCAACAGACTGGTATCAAAGGCTGAGTTGATTCTATTTGATATCAAGCACCTAGATACCCGGATGCATAAACTCTACACCGGTTGCGGAAATGAATTGATTCTGTCGAACCTTGCATATCTGGACAGAGACGGGGTTGCCTGGACGCCTCGTGTACCGTTGATTCCTGGAGTGAATGACGACCCGAATTATCTCAAAGCGTTAGGGAAAAGGCTGAAGGCCCTTGAACCCCGTGAACTTCATCTCCTTCCTTATCATCAACTGGGGGAAGCGAAGCGCAAAGAGCTGGGGCTCCCCCATGAGGGCATTTTCAAGACGATTACGCCTCTTACGGAGGAAGATGTGAAAAGGGCGGCGGCAATACTCCGGGCATGCGGGTTGGATGTGATTATCGGCGGTGGCAGATAGTAGGTGAACCGTGAACGATTAAAAACTTTCACCAGGCTCTGGAGCGAGGACTCAGAAGAAAGTCCGAGGGGGGTCATCTATACGGGTATGGGTTTTCTGTGTCAAGGCTGGCAGGGTAGCCCCGAACGGGAAGGAACCGTTCAGTCTTCACACACCGCGCTTTTTTTCACCGATGGAGGCCCTCCAAAAGAGGCGCAGACTCTGACCGAATCAGACGGGAGGAGGGAATTCCGGTACCTGACTTTCTGATGGCTCATGTCTTCCGCCGTTTTGTGTTTTTTCCCCGTGGTTGTGAACGGTTTCCATCCTGAACGAGTCGGCAAGACAATGGGTACCCTCCCAAAGGCCCAGAAAAAATGGCGTGAATTCCTGCCCAGCGTGCGTATCTTGTATCCTCCTTCCTGGATCACCCGGGTCGGCAGTCTGAGCGATCCGAACAGTGAATGGGAAGAGAATAAGATCTCGCTTTTTTGGGGCCGGAGTATGGGGGGATTTCACGTTGTGTTTCAAGGGTATAGTGGACGCTCATGTGGTCGTCCTCCAATTTACCTGGAAATCGGAGTGATGAGGGGAGGACCTTCAGCGGTGGGGAAGGCAGATCTGGGGCCATATTTTGGGCAAAGAATGACCGTTGCCTGAAAAAAGGTTATACTTCTCCCCTTAACTCGCCTCCCCATTTGAAAAATCCGGCGGGGAGGCCCTGCGGGTAAACCATGCCTAAGGCGGGCAAACCTCTGGATACTCAGTTCAATCACGCTGAAGACGTGACCTTCGGCAAGCCACTTATCGGAGGCGGGAAGCTGGGAAGTGATTTTGCGATTAGTGGGGGAATGTCCAAGAACATCGAAGTGTTCAAAAGGCTGGAGCAAAAAGTGAGGCTGAAGGGTGGAAAGAGTTGCGGCGCCCCACGGGGTCAAGTGTGGTTCAAGGTCGGCTGGAAGGGTGGGTCATTGAACAGGCGTACTAGGGGATGACCCCGCTATCCTTCAATTTCGTGATGTCCTCCCAGGTGTACCCCATTTCCAGGAGAATTTCTTCGTTGTGTTGCCCGATTTCCGGTGCGAGCCTTCGTATGGGTGGGGCCTTCTTGTTCAAGCGGATGGGCGTGGTCACGATTTTGCCAGGGCCTAAGGAGGGATGCTCCACTTGGACGATGTGCTCGTTGGCCAGAACCTGTGGATCCTCGGTGACCTCCTTGAAGCTCGTTGGAATGTGTGTCCAGACGATTCCGTGCTCATCCAGGATCCTGCCCCAATCATCTCGCGGTTTGCCGGAAAATGCTTGATCCAGGAGAGCGATCAACTCCACATTGTTCTCCAATCGCTTTTCCCGCGTGGCGAACCTGGGGTCATGCTCGAGGTCCTCGCGTCCGAGGGCCTTGCAGAGGGGAGACCAGTATGGCTCGTCAGGGAGGCAAAGGATCATGAGCCACTCTTCGTCCTGGGCTTTGTAATAGTTCACCATGGGATTGGTGATTTGATCTCTGGGGAGGCGAGGCGGCTCCTCGCCCGCGGAAAGAGCAAACTGAATGGGACAGCTTGTAACCCATGTGCCTACCCCAAGAAGAGACAGGTCCACTTGCTGCCCTTGCCCTGTCTTTTCCCTGTGATACAAGGCGAGAAGCACGCCACCGAAAAGGACGAGGCCGCTCACCTGGTCCCCGATGCCGGCATACTGCTGGAAAATGGGAGGCTGGCCTCCAACGGCCAAACCTGCCATAAGCCCGCTGCGAGCCCAGTAAGCCGTGGAATCGAAGCCGGGCTTGTTGGCATCAGGCCCTTTGGGACCAAACCCCGATGCGTGAGCATAGATGAGCCGGGGGTTCATCGCCGAGAGCCTCGGATAGTCGAGCTCCATTTTCAGGAGGGACTGGGCAGGGAGATTGCTCACAAAGATATCCGCACCTTTCACCAACCTGTACAGGAGATCCCGTCCCTCGGGTTTCTTGAGATTGATCGCCATTCCTCTCTTGTTGCGGTTATCCAGCCCGTACAGGGAAACGGGCAATTTGCTTTCATCGATCCCGACGGCCATCAGAAAGTAGCGCAGGACGTCTCCGATCGCAGGGTCCTCGATCTTGATCACCTCGGCACCCCAATCCCCGAGGGTTGCCGAACAGACGGGAGCGAACGCCCAAGTCGTCAGATCAATCACCTTGATGCCTTCAAGCGGCAGCATCCCTTCCTCCTTGGTTGGGTCAAAGCTTAACTCGTCCATCCTCCCGCACGCCCGCGCATGGTCTCGCGATGCTCCCAAACTGTTTTCCGGGGTCCACCCCGGGGTACGCTAGGTGCGACTTTAAAGGTTGAAAACCCGGGCCGCGTTACCACCGAGAAATAGGCCCTTCGCTTCATCGTCAAGGCCGAGTTCTTCCAGTCCCTCGAGAGCCCTCGCAGGTGTGATCATGGGATAGTTTGTTCCAAACATGACCTTTCGTCGGCCGTGACCTTTCATGTACCGCACAAGCTCAGGCGGATACCGTTTCGCCGTATAGGCGGACGTGTCGATGAATACGTTCTCGTGTTTGGTGGCCACGGCAATCATCTCCTCGGTCCACGGGTAGCCGATATGACCCGCAATGATCGCCAGTTCGGGAAAATCGAGGGCGACTTCATCGATATAAGGAATCGGTCGTCCGGTTTCCGAAGGACGGAGGGGTCCCGTATGTCCCACTTGGGTGCAGAAGGGAATGCCGAGTTCCACGCATTCGGTATAGAGGGGGTAGTATCGTCGATCAGTTGGTGGTAGTTTCCACACCCAAGGGACGATCCTCAGGGCGCGGAAGCCGAGCTCCCTCACCACACGGCGAAGTTCACGCACCGCCTCCATGGGTTTATCCAGATCGGCACCCGCCACACCGATAATCCGATCGGGATAGGCCTTTGCAAATTCGGCTACCTCATCATGGGAGATGAGCCACCCGGCGGGACTGCTCCACGCCGCCGAAAGCCCTATGGAAACCTTGCCTTGATCCATTGCGGCAATCGTCATTTCCGGCGTTATGACCTCGGGGCGGCCGTGTTTGCGGGTCCATCTGCGTAAGGAGGCGAACATTTCGTGGGCGGAGTGGCGCAGAGTCGGATGCTGCATCCAGACATCAATAATTCTTTTGTCTTGCATCATGGGTACACACCTCCAGGGGATTCCTCCCCGACTCAGGAGGGAGACCTCGGCAACACCGGAATGATGTGGACAGAAAGAAGCTCCCTGGGATCGATTCCCGTTTTTGCCGGAGCATGACGATCGCCAATTTCATCCAAGGGCGGCCGAAAACCATTGGACCGCCCTTGATCAATCGGAAAGGTCTCCGCGTGTCTCCTCGCAGCTACAGGAGCGACTCGACAAAGGACTGGATCCTGACGTTGAGCTGTTCGATGGAGCTGGGCGTATCCTCTGCCTCGAGTTTCAGATGGGTGAGGTTCCAGGCGTCGAACCTTTCCTTCAAAATCGCATATTCAATGGCATAGGCATCGCAATAAAGCTGGATGATATAGATCATTCCCTTGGCATCCGCTTTCTTCATCATGTCCCGGATGTAGCCTGCACGATCTTCAAAGGAGTAAATCCCCGGGGCGGGGACCTTGCGAAGATATCCCCTGGCCAGATCCTGGAAGGGATCGCCATCCGTTTCGATGAGGGTGGAGCCGAACCTGGAATTATGGGCGAAATCGTCGGTGACGACTAAGGCTCCGTATTTCTCGCACATCCTGATCACGTCCATGGCCATGTTGAAATTGACCGCGCAAAGCATGAGCCTGGGTTTGTCCCCGTTCCCCGCTGCCGCGGGCATGGAGGAGAAGAGTTTTTTCATCATTTCGTTGTGCTCCTCTACGGGGCTGACGAGGCCCGAGGCGAAAACGTAGAGAGCATCTTCGGCGGATAGGGCCGTTTTTGGCCTCTGCTCATAAAATCGACGGAAGAGTTCTCTGTTTTCGTTGAAAAGGGCAATGGAATTCCGGAGGCTGTCTTCCGTCACCTCCTGCCCGGAGATTTCCCCCAGCTCGCCGGCCAACCGCCTCAACTCTTTCGTGTAATAGTTCAATGCCGCGTCGGTGGTGGTCGACGGCGCCTTCACGAGCCATAAATGAGGAAACGCTTTCCGGTATTTCCAGATGTCGTACACGTGGCGATTGGTGTCGCACACGGTCGTCACCATGACGCCATCCACGTAATCAAAGACCCCGTCGTAGATCTGTCCGGTGATGTTCTGGCTCGTTCCGCAAAGATACGGGAGAAGTTTGGATTTCTTGTCGTAGTCGGGATTTCTCTCCTCGAAAAGCTGAATGGGAACCATGCCGGCGGCATGGATCAGTTCTTTTGGCACCAGCCCGTAGAAGCACGCAATGATTTTCTTACCGTCTTTCTTGATCTCCCGGCACCGCTCGTGGCGCGTTTGGAACTGCGCTTTAAATTCTGATATCACCTTTGTACCTCCTTCATGAATCATGGGTATTGACAGGCAGCCTATTTCTTCCTGGCTTCCAGGACTTCGATAAATCCGTCTATCTTCGTTTTGGCATCTTCCCAGCTGAAACCCTCTGCGTCCGCTTGATCTCCCTCGAAAATCAGAATCGGAATGCCGTGCCTTTCCCGGATCATTTCCACCACCTCATCCTGGCCGATGGACTGGGGTCTGCAACTGCGATTGGAAAACATGACGAGACCGTCGATGTCGTACTCCTTGAGAGCCTCATCGAAGTACGCGTACCTTTTCTCGATGGTCATGTTGCCGAGAGCGTTCGTATACTTCACGGCCAGGGTGTGAAACGGGTTTTCCACGTCGAGCCTTCCCGAAGGGGTCTTGTTCCCCCAGCTCAAGGACGTATAGGGTTCCCACACAAAGTTCGCCCCCTGTTTTTCGAAGTAGTTGATGATCTGCAAATGATGCCAGATCGGGATGCCGTTCCAGATGAGCCTGTACTTTTCCCCACCCTCGGCCGGTGTAACTCCCTTCTCGATCTGCTCTTGGTAGAACTTATAGTACGCCATGTAAAAGTCCGCCGCGTCCTTGTCTCCCAAAGAGGTCACCAGAGGAAGAATCTGCCCCGCAAGGTTTCTGAAGCTTGCCGGGGACGGTTTGTGTTTCCGCAACTCCATGATCCTCTTCCAGTAATGCCCTGCCAGATCCGAATAGTGAACCGCCTCCTTGAGCCTATCCATATCGAACCTGCTCTTGGCATTGTCCTCAATGAATCGAACCATGTCCCGGATCTGATTCTCGTAATATTCGATATAATCCGGCTGCTGGGGGTCGTCGGTCGCAGGTTGATCCACGTAAAAGGTCGGCTTCTTGAAGTGATCCCCGAGGTAGGCCCACCACGTGACGTGGAGACAACAGATGCTCACGTCCGAAATGAACAGATCCGGCTCCGGTATGGGGCCGAAAGCACACTTGTTAGTCCAGGAAATCCCCAGTCCGCATCGCGTGTAAGAGCAGATGGAACTGGAGAACTCTCGGAATCTTGCTTCCTCAAAAAACTCCTGTGCCTTGTTGATGCCCGAGGAAATCGCCGCCAAGCTTTCCGGATAGACCGGGTAGACGTCCATGGCGAACAAGACTTCACTCGGAATCCCGGCACTTGCAACGCAGATTGGATTGCCGGCTTCACTGGCGGCAACCATCCTTCGGTAGGATGCCCCCGCGCTGAGCTTCCTCTGGATCGCCAGCAGTTCGTCACTTAACTGAGGTTTTTGTGCTTCAGCCATTTCTTAAGCCTCCTAAGTCCTGATTGATAGGGAATTTTTGCCCTGAAATTCGAGCCTCCGCCGCGCAGTGCGCCTGAAGAGGAAACCCATCCTAACGCAAAGAAAAGGCGAAATGCAAGATCTTCGTTTGGAACACCCCGGTTCTTCGGCAATCAAGGTTTATGCTGCTGAGCTTTTGGGGCGGCAATCACAGCCTCTCTGCCGTTTTCCGAATCCGAACCCATGCCCTTCGAACATGTTCCCGGGTGGTGTTCGTCTGCCCGATACACAGCCTCAGTGTGTATCTCCCTTTAAGTTTGCTGTGGCTGAGAAACATTTTTCCAGATCTGTTGATTTCTTCCATCACGGTCTTGTTCAACCGCTCGAGTTCTTCCTCTCCCAGCCCGCGATCACGAGGATGATACCGAAAGCAGACCAGGTTGATGGTTTGAGGGGCCATGAGTTCGAACTGCGGATGGTCGCGGACCCATGATTCGAATTCTCTCGCAAGCTCCATATGATTTCGGATCTTTTCCCGGAGTCCCCCGACGCCGAAATGGCGGATCACGAACCAGAGCTTGAGGGCCCTGAAACGGCGTCCCAGGGGGATGCCCCAATCCCGGAAGTTCTTCACTCGCCGATCCAGGTCGGTTTTCAGGTACTCGGGCATGATTTCAAAAGTGGAAGTGAGGGTCTTTGGATCCTTGCAAAAATAGGCTGAACAATCGAAGTTGGTAAATAGCCACTTGTGGGGGTTAAAAACGAAGGAATCCGCCAACTCGACGCCGTCCAGGATATGGCGCATCTCCGGCAGGATCGCCGCTGAGCCTGCCATGGCCGCGTCCACATGAAGCCAGATGCCGTGCCGGGTGCATATTTCTCCGATGGGCCGTAAAGGGTCCATGGCCGTGGAGGAAGTGGTACCCACGGTGGCGACGACGCAGCAGGGTACATTGCCTTGTTTTTGATCCTCCACAACCGCCCTTTCCAGTTCCCCGGGAACCATCTCAAAGCCTCCTCCTGTTGGGATAAGGCGTAAATGGTCCTTGCCGAAGCCGGCGATTTTGACCCCTTTTTCGATGGAAGAGTGGGCCTCTTCCGAAGTGTATACGATGAGGTTTTCAGAGATTGCCTGTTGAAACCCCCGCTGGTTCACGGCGAAGTTCGTGGCCCTCTCCCTGGCACAGAGGAGGGCACAAAGGGAGGAGGTGGATGCCGTGTCCTGGATCACGCCGGTGAACGATTCCGGGAGTGCGAGCATTTGACGGAGCCAGTCCATCACCACTTCCTCCAGCTCCGTGGCTGCGGGAGAAGTCTGCCACACCATGCATTGAGCACCGAGTGCCGCGGTTAGAAATTCAGCCAGAATAGAGGGTCCGCTATTGTTTGCGGGGAAGTAAGCGAAGAACGAGGGGTGCTGCCAGTGAGTCATTCCGGGCAAAATGATCTCCTTGAAATCGTTGAATATGGCTTCCATGTCTTCCGGCGCTTCAGGGGGCTTATGGAGCAGACGTTTAGCGATAGCGCCAGGCTCCAGCCGGGGAAGGACGGGGTAGTCCTCGATTCCCTCCATGTAATCCGCGATCCAGTCCACGAAGGCATGGGCATGCATTCGAAAGGCCTTGCTATCCATTTCGGTTTCTCCTTGGTGGATTGGTGAATTCGTTGATTGGTTGAATGGTCGATTCGTACCGATTTTCCCATTTGACCATTTAACTATTCAACCATTCAACTATTTACTTCACCTCAATGACGATCTTGCCGATGTGTTTCCGCGACTGAAGGTGTTCGTAAGCTTGTCTTGCCTCTTCAAGAGGGAAGATGCGGTCGATAAAAGGGTGCAGTTCGCTCGTTTCGCAGGCTTGAGCAAATGAGCGCAGCTCCTCGGTAGATTCCATATAGATTCCTCGAATCGTGAGTTGCTTGGAGATCATCTCCAGAGTCATGATGGTGCTTTCAACCCCCCCCAGAAGTCCGATGAGCGAAACACGGCCCCCAATCGCGCAGGCTTTGAGAGAGCCCGCTAAACTTGACCCTCCTACCACGTCGGCAACCACGTCCACGCCGCCACCCCCCGTAATCTTCCTCACCTGCTTGGGCCAGGTTTCGTCCAGATAGTTGACGGTCTCATGAACTCCGAATTTTTCTTTCACGATGCGGGCTTTCTCCTCGCTGGAGGTGGTCAATATGGTTCGTGCACTCAGCATGCGGGCGATCTGAGCACCAAAAACGGATACCCCGCCCGTGCCGTGCAAAAGAACCCAGTCTCCCGGCTTTGCCTTGCCGTGGGTATGAATGGCTGACCACGCGGTAAGCCCGGCGACCGTCAGGGTGGAGCCTTCCGGAAAACTGAAGTGGGCGGGCATCTTGACAAGAGCGGCCGCCGGGAAGCGAACTCTTTCTGCCAGCACCCCGTCCACTCCGGGAGCGCCGACGAATGTTCGTGCCCATTCTGCACGGAGCCTGCCGGCGGGCCAGACACGGAAGGGCGAGTTCACCACGGCGTCCCCTTTTTGGAATTCGCTCACTCCGACTCCCGATTCGAGAACAACTCCCGACATATCGGAACATGGTACAAACCGAACGGTCTCCTTCTGTCCGTACTGCCCCTTAGCCATGAGCAAATCGCGGTAATTGAGAGAGACGCAGTGCACTTCCGCCAGAACCTCGCCCGGTCCGGGCTCCCCGGGGTCAGGCCGATCCTCAAGACGCAGGCTTTCCAGGCCGGTGCCTTCCAGCGTATAGCATTTCATAATGTTCCTCCTCCTCTCATTTCATTCTCGTTCCTGTTTCGGGCGATAGAGGCTTGTGCCTCAAAAAGCCACCCGCAGGGCAAAGCCGAATTTCACTCGCCATGGCTTCGCAACGGCGGGCTTTGCTTCGTCTTAAAAGGATGCCCCGCTCCCTGAGAGATCCCGCTTAGGAAGCCTCTAGAGCTTCAACAAGCCCTATTTGACTTTTCCCCACTGGGTGCCGCGGAAGGCCGCACCACAGGGTAGGTTTTCAAATGAAGGCCATTCGAAGTTTATGAGATAAGCGCTGCGATTGCAAGCGACACCGAAATGCCCCGCAAGATTCTTTGTTCGCCATTCAAAGGGGAAATCCAAATTCGCTCCGCTCTTCCCTCCAGTTTGAAACGGGGCATGTCCCCTATCTCTTGATTCCAGGATGTTTTTGAGTTAGATAGTGTCCATCCATAAATGTTTTAAATTCCCTCCCCCTTGACGGGCGAGGGTTAGAGCCTGCCCCGTCCCGACCCGGAACGGGGCCCCGTACTTGATACGGGGGTTGGGGTGATAAGCCATTGAAAACATTCAGATAGCATTCTCCAGACTACCCCCTCCCCCAACCCCTCCCACCGAGGGAGGGGAGGTTATGGATGGAAACTAGATAGTGCCCATTCATGAATTCTCATCCCCAGGGCACTGAACGGCTTAAATAGAATTCAACCGCGGAGGCGAACAATGGAATCCATGTTGTCCCCTTACAGGGTGCTAGATCTCAGCGATGAGAAGGGATTGCTCTGCGGAAGGATCCTGGGGGATCTCGGTGCCGATGTGATCAAAGTGGAGAAGCCTGGCGGCGACAGAACCAGAAATATCGGGCCATTCTACAAGGACGACCCCCATCCGGAGAAAAGCCTCTACTGGGATTTCTATAACTACAACAAGAGAGGAATCACCCTTGACATCGAAAGGAAAGACGGTCGGAAAATACTTCGCCAGCTGGTGGCGCGATTTGATCTTGTCATCGAGTCCTTTCCTCCCGGCTACCTGGACTCTCTGGGAGCAGGTTACGAAACACTGAAAGAAATCAACCCCAACCTCATCATGACCTCCATCACCCCCTTCGGACAGGACGGACCCAGCAAGGATGACAAAACATCCGATCTCCTGGCGGCTGCCGGAGGGGGGCTGGTTTACATCCTCGGAGACGAAGACAGGCCACCGGTACGGATTACCGCTGAGCAATCCTACTGTCAGGCCGGAGCTCAAGGGGCTGTCGCCTCGCTGATGGCCCTTTACTACAGGCGGACCGCCGGGGAGGGCCAGCATGTGGATGTATCCGTTCAGGAATGCATGACATGGCCACTTTCCTACACGATCCCATTCTGGGATTGCCTTGGGCAGGTGTGGGGCAGGGCTGGAAGTTTTCAAAAGCGAGCCGGTGTGAAAATGAAACTGCTTTTCCCTTGCAAAGACGGCTACGTCAACTACCGGCTCGGGGTGGCAGCCCTCTACGGTCGCTCTCAAAAAAATCTGGTGGAATTCATGAACCAGAGGGGTTGCGGGTTTGAACTCAAGGACATAGACTGGGCCGGTATCGGGATCGAGGCTCTGACTCAGGAGGAGCATGATCGCTGGGTCAAACCGGTTGAGGAATTCTTTATGCGGCACACCAGAGAGGAGTTGTATGAAGCCTCTTTGGAGTACAATTTCATGCTCTCTCCCGTCAACTCGCCGAGGGAGGTCTGCGAACACCGGCAGCTTGCCGCTCGGGACTACTGGGTGTCTCTGGAGCACCCCCACCTTGGAGAGTCCGTCACCTATCCAGGCGCTTTTTACAGGTCCACGGAGACGGAGTGGAAGCTGAGGCTGCGGGCCCCACGCATTGGGGAGCACAACAGGGAAATTTACCAGGATGAGCTGGGGTTTCCATCGGCAAAGATGGAGCAACTGAAGCAGGCGGGTATCATTTGATGTGTCAGGGCCTGGCCTCGGGATTCCTGTTGGCGTGCACTGTCATGGAAGGAGCGATGCGTGATGGCTAGAGGAAAAATCTTTGAAGGGGTAAGAGTTGTCGATTTTTCCTGGATTTTTACCGGGCCGCTGGTGACCAAGTTCCTCGCGGATTATGGGGCCGAGGTGATCAAGATCGAATCCCCAACGAGACCGGATGATGTTCGATCCATCGGACCGTACAGGGATAATCAACCCGGGGTGAACCGTAGCGGTGTTTTTCCTTTATACAATTCGTCCAAGTACAGCATGTGCCTGGATCTGGGAAAAACCGAGGCCGTAGAAATCGCAAAAACACTCGTTGGAATGAGCGACGTTGTGGTGGAAAGCTTCCGGGCAGGCGTCATGGACAAACTGGGCCTGGGTTACGGGGAACTGTGCAAAGTCAAAGCGGATATCATCATGCTCAGTTGTACCATCTACGGCCAGACCGGGCCATCTTCGATGCAGGCCAGCTTAGGGATGTTCTTCCAGTCGGAGGGTGGCGTGGTCGAGTTTATCGGGTGGCCGGACCGCGCTCCGGTGGTGGTGCCTAACCCCTATACGGACTATCATGCACCCTGGCTTGCCCTGTCCACCCTTATTTCGGCGCTGGATTTCCGGCATAGGACGGGCAGGGGCCAGCGCATCGATGTAAGTCAGATCGAATCGACGCCCCATTTCCTGGGGCCGGCCCTGATGGACTATCTCGCGAACGGCAGGGAACAGGGCCGAACAGGAAACCGCTGTGATTACGCTGCCCCCCATGGCGTATTCCGGTGCCGCGGGGAGGATCGCTGGTGTGCAGTCGCAGTATTCAACGACAAAGAGTGGACGGGATTTTGCAAGGCTCTGGGAAACCCCCTTTGGACTCGGGATGAGAGATTTTCCACGCTGATGGGCCGGAAAAAGAACGAAGAGGAGTTGGAAAGAAATATCGAGGAATACACCACAAACCAACGTGCCGAGGATGTGGTGAAAGCAATGCGCCGAGAGGGTGTGGCGGCCTCTGTCGTTCAGAACGGCAGGGACCTCACTGAAGAGGACGAGCAGTTGCGGTTTCGAAAAACCTTCATAGAGACCGAGCATCCTGAGATGGGGAACTCTGTGGTTCAGCAGGCTCCGTTTCGGTTTTCCGGCGTCTCTTCGGATTTGAGGAGGCCTCCCTGTCTTGGCGAGCATACAGAGCACGTCTGCACGAGGATCCTCGGGATCAGTGATGATGAGTTTGTAAAGCTTTCCAGTGCGGGCGTATTCGGCTAGGGCTCGAGATAGGATTCGGATATTGGGTGTCGCCTTGGTCTTATGAAATCATGATCCTCACCGCTATTTGAAACAGCTAAGGTGATACGATATTGGAAGGATTTACAGCCTTCTCTCCCGTGAGCCCCCGTGGGCGCTCATTGAATGAAATCGGTGCTCAATCGAGGAGGCCACCATGGCTTAGCTTACCCCGGGAGGAATCTTCCCATGAAGTTCTCCATGGTCGGGCAAAGAAATGGGGCTCGAATCCTGCTGGTCGGTTGCGTCCACAGGGACCCTGATGGATACAAACGCCTCCTCGATTTCCTGGAGGGTCAAAGGCCGGACTGCCTCACCGTAGAGATCAGCCCCTACTCGATCCGTTTCAGGAAAAAGCACGGAAGGAGGCTTTTTCGAAAATTTCGCTCCGCGGTCGCACTCCTTCCCGAAGGGAAAAGGACCCATCCATCCTTGAGGCCCCTGGCAGAATCCCTGAGGATACCCTACGAATGGAGAGCAGCCAGGGATTACGCGAGGCGCCTTCGCATTCCCTGCAAGGCCATCGATGTTTCCTGGGTGTCCCGCAGGCATTTGCCCCTTTTTTCCAGGGAAATGCTCAGAAAGAAAAACCTGGAAATCCTCTGTGAGGGCGTTGGATTTTCCGACCTGGAGTCGGGGATTCGAAACGAATACCTCTATGCCTGGAAAGTGTTCAAAAATCCAGAATCTTACGCTCTATTTTTCAAAAAATACTTTGAAGATCCTTTGGACCGGCTGAGGGAGAAGATCGTGGCAAGGCGCATCCGCTCCCTGGTGGAAGAAGGCAGAAGCCTTATCCACATCGGCGGGTGGTTGCACCTGATCTCTTCCAGTGAAATCGACAGCCTGGCTGCTCTTCTGAGGGACCTGGAGCCGGGAAGAAGCCTTCTCTGGTCCCCTGAGACCGACCAGGTGGGTCGGCCGGATCGCCAGTCGAGCGGCGGGATCAAGATCCGGGGGCAAGAAACTGTCGCAGAGGAGTCAACGGCCCCTGGTATTCAAAGAGTCCGCTCTGGTAGCACACTTGAAGTTCGTGCCGGTTCTACCGATACCGCTTGAACTTTTCCACCTCTTTTTTCAGCCATCCCGGCCAGAACTCCTCGTCTATGGGGTAACTGGCATCCAGTGCCTGAAAGGAGCCGTTGCCGGTGACCTTCCTGATTCTTTCCTGTACGTTGTATCTCACCTCATCGACGCCAATCAGTTCGGCGACCGCCCGGTTGATCTCTTCGAGGGATTTATCGTAGGGATTGCCATCAGGAAAAGCCCGTTGAACGGCGAGTTCATCCAGACATTCCTTGTCTCTGTGCCATTCTTTGAAGGAAGGGAAGAACATCGGCCCGTAAGAGACCCAGAATTCGATATACTGGGCCCCTGCGTTGTAGATTACCCAGGTAGAGCCGCCCTCGCTGACACTTCCCCGCACGATGCTGTCGTCTCCCATGGCGATGGATCTGCCGCCAAGCAGGGAATCGATGCCGCCGAACTTCAGGCCCACCTCCTGGGACCTGGTTCTTCGCACACCCTCCTGGAAGGTTCTTACGGCCTGCGGGAGTTTTATGAGGGCCGGAAATAAGTCTTTTCCCAGACCTTCAGCGATCCCCACGGTCACCCCCCAGCCCGACTCCGGATTGGGCACCACAATATCCGCTTTCGATGTCCTGTAATGATCAACCAGTTGCAGGCCCAACTCTCTTCTTATCTGGAAGATCTCTTTCCCTCTGAATTTGGACGCTACGTTACCGAAGTAAACACCCTGGAATATGTCCGGCATGAGGGGTTCTTCCCTGAGTTTTCTTATTTCACAGCCTCTGGAAGAGCAAATGGTCATTTCTGCGCCGTCATACTCCCTTTCGGTGAACCCATTTAATCTTCTATGGGAACAGGACTCGGAGCTCACCACGAAGGTGCCGTCAATTCTGGCATAACACAAGGGTTCGAAGGCCTTGTCGTCGTTTAGAGTGACCAAAAAGGTCTCTTTTCCGTCATGAATGAGCGCAACGAGAGCAAAGGTGGCCCTCCCATGCAGCTTGTCGATGAGCCGCCTGCCTGCCTCGAAAGAAACGCCCTCCTGGTTGATGTATTTGTGCAGCAGCGCACCGATCACTTCCGTCTTGTTATCCGTTTCAAGACCATATTCGGGTTCGAGCTCCGCCTTGAGATCGTCCTCTTTGATAAGGTATCCGTCCATGGTAAGCGCCACCTTGAAGGGGGAATCTTTCTTTGGATGGATTTCAATGGGCTCGGCATTGATTTTCTCGGCTATCTTTCTCTTCGTGTAACCGATGTTCCCAATTGCTCCCACAGGCTCAAGATCTTGAAATGTCCTCACAAGGTTGAAATCGATCACCTCCGCGATCCTGCCGAGCCCCTTATGGACATAGATCCCCTTCCTGGACCCGATGGCCAAACCCGTGCTTGCCTTGCCCCGGTGTTGACAGGCCCCGGTCGCCAGGAAAGCCTTATTCACAAGTTCATGATCGTCAAAACCGTAAATCCCCACAATGCCATCCATCCGCAAGACCTCTTCATGAAATTTTTCAAGGACAGAGAGAAGGGTATAAGAAAGCATGCCATCCCTGTCAAGGGAGAAAAAGGATTGATCCTCGCCGAGCACCGTCTCTTCCCAAATTCCTCAATGTCACCTCGAAGAAAAAGGTTATGCCCCGCTCGGTGAAGCTCCCCGCTATCAAGACTGGCGGCCTTCACAGGTAGCTTTGTTCCGTAGCTCTTATCAACCTGAAGAGTGTTTGATTAACGGGGGTTGGAATATCGTATTTTTTTCCCAGCCCAATCACTTTGCCAGCGAACATCTCCACTTCCGTCTTCCTGCCGGCCTCCACATCCTGAAGCATGGAAGTCTTTCCTTCCGGGTTTAGCCCGGAAAGAAAGGAGTGGAAGTTTTCAATATCTTTCTCGGACAGATCAATCCCGGCCGCCCTTGAGATTGCCAGGACTTCCCTCATGGCCGAGACCATGAGCTCCATGGCCTCTTGGTTGACCTGAAGAATTCCGTTTGCCGCTCGGAGTGCGGCTGAAACCTGATTGATCCCCACGTTCATCATGAACTTCAACCAGAGAATTCGGATCATATCTTTCGGGATTTCATAGGCAATTTGAGCCTTTTCGAACGTGGACTGCACCTGCCTGACCCGGTCCGAGACGCTCTCATTTTTTTCTTCTCCAAAAAGCAGTTTTCCTTCCTGCATGACGGTCACACGGTCTCCGTCTCTCGTTGCGAGAGTCCCCATGGCGGAGCCGTACAGCACCTTGTCCATGCCAAAAGCGGCGCCGATCATTTCTTCGCTGTCTATGCCGTTCATGACGGATAGAATCTGGGTTTTCGCCCCAACTCTGTTCCTGATATCTTGCATCGACTCCTGCAGGTGATGGTATTTTAGTGCGACCACGATGAGATCAGGCGATGCTGCCTGTTCCTCAGGGCTCACGATGCGGAATGCATAATGCCTGTTGTTGACCGTCAATCCCTTTTCCTTGAGACGCTTATAGCGTGCGCCTTTGGCGATTAATGCCACTGCGTTCTCGTCCATATTGAAGAACTTGCTGGCGTAGAACCCCCCCATAGCCCCGGAACCAATCACCTCGATCTTTTCCACCGGTGAAAACATGGAATCCCCCCGTCAAAATCCCGAGAAAAGCTTCTGGACCGGAATTATATCCGCCCGGGAACCGAATTGCACGAACATATTCAAAGCCCGCCGGGGTCAAGTGGCTTTTCATTTCCCGGGCTCTATGCTCTAATGCGATCGGCGCATTTGGATGCGTGCTGGCCGGTGTCCTCGCCGATAAACTGGGGCGGACCAGGATCGTCTGTTGGTGTTTAGCCATATCCGGGAGCTGTGCCGTAGCGAGCGGTTTTTTCTTCACACGACCCGGAGTTTTGACCCTTCTTTGTCTGATCTGGGGTTTTACTGTGGTGGCGGACAGCGCCCAGTTCAGCGCTGCGCTCAGTGAACTCACGGATCGCCGCTATCTGGGAACGGCTCTCAGCGTGCAGACGAGTCTTGGTTTCCCGCTCACATTCATTCCAATTGGTTTGATTCCGTCCCTGGCTGATTTTTTCAGCCGGGAGTTTGTCTTCATGGTGCTGGCGCTAGCTCCGGGGTTTGGAATCTTGAGCATGATGGGGCTACGTTCCATGCCGGCAGCCCTCGCGTTGGCATCAGGGAAAAGGTAATGGAGTTTTTATTTCTTTTTTGATTTGCTATGATTCATGGAACAATCGCACCAGAGGCAATCTGGTTGCCTGGTCTTCTGAGATTTTTCAGAGAGGATCCGTATGAGACTTGGAATCGATTTCGGCACCACAAGGACCGTTGTCGCGGCCGCGGAGAGCGGAAACTACCCTGTTTGCGCATTCTCCTGGAAGGGGGAGCTCAAAGAGTATATTCCCACTCTTGCCGCGATCAAGGGTGGATCTCTCCACTTCGGCTGGGATGCGGCAGAGGATCTCAATGATCCGGACGCAGTGGTCTTGCGCTCCATGAAGCGGCTGGCAGGCGAACTGCGACCGGAGGATCCTGTAGATTTCCTGCCGGGGCTTTCACTGACCGTGCAGGAACTGCTCACGCTTTTCCTTGAGCACGTGCGGAGGATGATCGTCGAACGCTCCGATCTCGTGCTCGATGATCGTCCGAACCTGGAGGTGATGGTTGCCACCCCGGCCAATGCCAACAGCAACCAGCGCTATATTACCATGGAGGCTTTTAGAAGGGCCGGCTTCAACGTGCTGGGAGCAATGAACGAACCGTCCGCGGCTGCCGTGGAGTTCGTGAGACGCTACCTCAGTCATCTGGGACCCAAAAGCCCTAAGAGGTACGTGGTCGTGTATGATCTTGGCGGTGGGACATTCGACACCGCTGCGGTGGGACTCGCCGGTCAGCGCTATGAGGTCATTACCAGTGAAGGAATCAGCAGATTGGGAGGAGACGACTTCGATGAAGTGATTCTGGAGCTTGTCTTGGAGCGGCTGGGGCGATCAAGAGACCATTTGAGCCCTGCCGACGAGGTGCGTCTGCTCGAAGAATGCCGGGAGCGCAAAGAAGGTCTGAAGCCCAATACAAGGAAGATGGTTGTGGACCTGAGAACCATTTTTGGACAAGAGCAGACGGTCGTCCTGGATACGGACCAGATCTACGATCGCTCTAATTTCCTGATTCAGCCAACCATCGAGGCCGTGAATACCGTGGTGGAGAGACTTCGACAGGCCGGAATCGACCCGGAGGAAAGCCAGAGCCTGGCAGCGGTCTATCTGGTCGGGGGGTCCGTGTTTTTCCCCCCTGTGTCCCGCCATTTAAGGGAGATTCATGGACGAAAGGTGAGGATGTCACCCTTGCCCCAGGCAGCGACTGCCATCGGTCTTGCCATCGCTGCCGACCCCGCAGCCCGGATCTTGGTGAAAGAATCGGTTTCGCGTCATTTCGGGGTCTGGCGTGAGCACGAGCAGGGGCGCGAGAAGTGGTTCGATCCGATCCTGCGGAAGGACACCTCGCTCGATGGAGAAACGGGTCGGCTGGTGATCACCCGCAGTTATCATCCCGTCCATAATATCGGGCACTTGCGATATCTGGAATGCAGCTCCGTGAATGAACGGGGAGAGCCCGGAGGGGACATTGCCCTCTGGAAGGAGGTCTACTTTCCCTACGATCCAGATCTGGAGAAAAATGAAGACCTCACAGGAATTGCAGTGCAGGGTCGCCCTGAACTCTTTTCCCAGGAGGTTGTGGAAACCTATTCTTACGATGACCTGGGGGTGATTCAAGTGGAGATCGAAAATCGCACCACAGGCTATCGGCGGAATTTTACCTTGAAACCTGCTCCTGGAACAGCCGATTCGCGGATCCCCGGCTCTTGACCGAAGGCCTGGAGGCATTTGCTGCGGGCGGACGCAACGGCCAACGCCAAGAAAGTGGATGAGGAATCTGGATGAATTCTCCAAAGGAGATTCAAGGGGTTTTCATGATTGCCGACCTATCCGGGTATGCGGCCCTTACCGAAGCGCATGGAGACATGTCTGCAGCCAGGGTAGTCGGCCGATACGTGGAGATCGTAGAAAACTCGCTCCAGCCTGGGGCTTACCTCGCGGAAAGGGTGGGAGACGAAGTCCTTGTCATTTCTCCCCAGGTGGATGGCGTGCTTCGAACCGCCGTCAAACTGCGAGATGAGGTTGAAAAGGAGCCTTTCTTTCCAACGCTCCACGCCGGCATTCATGCGGGCGGGATGCTGGAAGAGAACGGCCACTTCTTCGGCACTGCGCTGAACCTCACGTCAAGACTTGCTGCTCATGCGAAAGGAGAGCAGATTCTTTGCACCAGGGAAGTCGTGGACCTCGCGAGCGGAATCAGGGATATCGAGTTCAGAGCCCTTGGCGTTGTCCAATTCAAGAATATCTCTAAACCCGTAGCCATCTTTGAAGTGGTGTCCGCCCTTCAGAGGACAGAGCAAAGGGTGATCGATCCCGTCTGCCGCATGCAGGTCACACCGGGGACAGCTCCGGCCATGCTGCCGTTTCGTGGCAGCACCTATTATTTCTGTTGCTTTGAGTGCGCCAAGATATTTGCCGAGCACCCCGATCGCTACGTGGAAGACTGACGAGTGTCCAATTTGTTTTTCTGGATGGGCACTACCGAGCCATTCCTTCGCCGTCCCGATGAAAGGCCGCCTATGCGCAAGGGCTTGGGCGCCAGAAATTACGTGTGAGGCAAAACCAAGATCACGTCATCGGAGTCGTATACATTTGGCCCCTCCCCGTTTGGACCGAAGGACCCAATAACGGGAACTGTCTCACCGTTCATCGTGTAGTCGGGATCAAAGAAGTAGTTGTTGCCCCAGGGATCCTTTGGGATTGAAGCGATATAGGGACCATCCCAGGAGGGGAAGCTGCCGTCGGTGGCAAGCAGCCCTGCCGCAGCTCCGCGCAGGTCCCAGACCTCCGAATCTGCGGAAACACCGATCTCATTTGCACCGGGCCACAGCTCCGTGTCGATGCCCAACAGCTCAATGGCGAATTGAATGTTCTTGAGATCCGACTGGGCCTGGGCAATCTTGGCCCGGTCTTTGTAACCTGAAAAAGCCGGAATGGCGATGGATGCAAGGATCCCTATGATCGCGATGCAGATCATCAATTCTATCAGAGTAAAGCCCCCGCTCTGCCCGGCCGAACGCAAAATGGCCACTCCCTTTCTCTCGGCCACATGAGAGTTCCGTCTGGCTTTCATGTTTCCCTCCTGGAAGACACGGTTCTTCAAAGAAAAACCCTCTTCCTGTTCCCCTGTTTTTCCCCCAAAAAAAGTCCGGCAAAGACGACCTGGCTTTGCAGAACCACGGTTTCGGCGTGGATTCTAAAAGCCTCCGATCTGAAAGGAGAAAACCGTTCTCCTCATTTTTAGGTTTCGACCTCGTTCGGTGGTGCCCATTGGTGGATATTTCCACGTGGATGGAAACCAGGTAAATGAAAAATCTCAAGGAGATCTTCCCCCAAAAGAAAATGATTGAAAACAATTGGATACTCATCGGGGAATATCCATGGCAAGATTTGTGCCGCTGGATTGGATTCGAGGTCGAAGGATTTTGATATTTAATTTTCGATGCTTAGCCTTCGCCGAATGTTTTGGGACAGAAAAAAAGTGTACGAAATATCACAAAAGGCCGAATAAAAAATCGTACGGCTCCTCTTCGGACCTGGCAAGGATGGAAAAGGTCTAGGGTTGGATCGCGCGCCAGGGCGCGCAAGAAAACGAGTGAAGAAGCCGGGCATAGAAGACCCGGCTTTGAGGTCGAACTGCATAGGGGTGCCTGGGCCTATCCCCCCTGGGCCCGCAAGTTCTGAACTCGAAACCGGAAACGACATGGAAGCACCGAAATCCGAATGACCAAAACCCCTTTTGACATCAATCAGTCTCAAGCGCCGTTGAGGACGGTTTGTTTGGGTCATTGGAACATTCGAATCCTGAATTTGTTTCGTCTGTCCCGTCCCATGGAACGGGCGATTTCGAGATTCGGATTTCGGATTTCACCGGCAGGGCTTCATCTTACGGAATAGCCATGGCGACATGACCGCGGCCATAAGGCGTGGTTTCTTTGAAGCGAAAGAGCACATCAATGGGACGGTTGAAGAAAATCCTTTTTGCCTCCGGAATCGTTTTTGTCCTTTATAGTGCAGGGGGCTTTTTGATTGCACCGCCTGTGCTCAAGACCACCATGGTCAAGAGGCTTTCAGAGATGCTTCACCGGGAAGTCGCCATTCGGCAAGTGAGAGTAAATCCCTATGTGCTTTCTTTGAAAATTCGAGGTCTTTCTGTGGAAGACCGTGAGAAGAGCGGTCTTTTTCTTTCCTGCGATGAACTCTATGTCAATTTCCAAAGCCTTTCGCTCCTGCGCTGGGCCGTGATCGTAGAAGCGCTTGAGATTCGGAATCCCTACCTGAACATCGTGCGGACGGAACGTAAGGCTTTCAACTTCTCCGATCTGGCGCACGGAGGGCATGACAACGGAAAGTTCAGGTCATCGAGGTTTTGTCTCAGTAATTTCACCCTATCCAATGGAAGCATTGACTTTTTCGATAGATTCAAAAAGGTCGAGTGCCGCATCAAGGACTTCTTTTTGACTGTTCCATTGTTTTCCAGCTTGCCGGAACATGCGCTCGTCGATGTGAGACCGGGTCTCAGCGCCACGGTGAATGGAACATCGGTGCGACTTCTGGGCAGACTGAGACCATTTGTGCCAACCTTTGACACGGTGCTGAACTTTGATGTCCATGGTCTCAATTTGACCCCGTACCTGGCGTATGTGCCCCTTGACCTCGAATACAAGGTCATCAAAGGCCTGGCGGACTTGAAGGGTGAGCTCTCCTATATGCGGAAAAGGAAGAACGTGGATGCCCTTTCTCTCCACGGGAATCTCTCCCTGAGCGCATTCGAGGCGATTGATAAGAAAGGAAGGCCTCTCATGAACCTTCCGTCCCTCGTTATCGATTTGGCCCGCTGGGACTTCGTCACTAAAGAGGTTCACATGAGAGAGTTGACATTGGCGAAGCCGGAAATCCACCTGGTAAGAGAAAGAAACGGCAAGTTCAACCTGGCCGCTCTTTTGCCCCAAAAAAAGGGGGGCAGCGACCCCGTAAGGGAGAGCATGACCAGAGACGGGCTTCATATTCGCGTGGATGAAGTGGAGGTGCGAAATGGAATCGTCCACTGTCTCGATCGTCGAGAGCCGGCATCCTTCAGGACCACTCCGGACCCGGTAAACCTGCGCATAAGCAACTTGAGCAGCGAGAAAAAAGCCTTTTTCACCGCACCAATTCTCTCCATCAAAGAATCCACGGTAAATGTTCCTGAAAAGAGGGTAGCCATTGGAAAACTATTTAGCGAGGGGGGGAAGCTCAGCATCGAACGATCCTCCAAGGGAAGTACGAACGTCCTTGAGCTTTTCCCCCCGTCGGGGTCGCCGGCTGCCAAGGAAGGCAGGGAGGGAAAAGGTTGGGACGTGTTTGTTGAAGAGGCTGTTGTGGATCAATACTCCGTCAGGTTCAGGGATTTGACCCCGCCAAGACCCGTAAGCCTCGTCCTGGATAAAATCCACATGAACCTGAAAGACCTCTCCAATGAAAAGGACACGGAAGGCACCATATCCCTCGCCATGAAGGTCCCGGAGAAGGGGACCCTATCCATTGGGGGGAGAGTGGGCATCAATCCCCTCTCTGCGAATCTGAGAGTGGAAGTGAAAGAGTGTGATGTAAAGTCCTTTGAGCCCTATTGGGCCGAGCGTTTAAGAACGAGTGTAAAGGAGGGGGTGTTTTCCACGTCCGGCAGCCTCAGGTTGTTTCTCGGGGAGGAGCGCGGGCTCACGGCAAAATTCCAGGGCGAAGCATCGGTCTCCGATTTTTCCTCCCTGGACATGGTTCGGGTGGAGGACTTCTTCAAGTGGAAGTCCCTTTACATGAACGGGGTGAGCCTTCAATACAATCCCACCCGCATCAATATTGACGGGATCGCCCTCACGGACTTTTCTTCCCACCTCCGAATCGATGAAAAGGGAAGACTGAATCTTCAAGACCTCATCAAGAAAGTCCGCTCAAAGGACAAAACGACTTCGCAAGGCAAAAGCGATGGGAAAAGGAGAGGTTTTTTCCGGCATCCCGTCCAAGGGATCGAGATCGAGACCGTCACGCTTCAGGGGGGAGAAATCAGGTTTTCCGACCGTTATATTCGGCCGAATTTTTCCGCGACACTGAGGGAGGTGGGAGGAAGAATCTCCGGGTTGACCTCCCGGGAAACAATGATGGCCGACGTCAGCCTGAAAGGCAAGCTGAACGGCTATGCGCCACTGAACATTATCGGCAAGATGAACCCGCTGAGAGAGGACCCCTTCGTGGATCTCGATATCAAGTTCAGAAACGTCGATTTGACTCCCATGGCCCCTTACGCGGGCAAGTATATGGGATACACGATCGAAAAAGGGAAACTTTTCCTGGAAACGAACTACGTTATCGTGAGTACCAGGTTGAATTCAAGGAACAGGATCCTCCTGGATCAATTCACGCTGGGAGATCCCGTGGACAGTCCCCACGCAACGAGACTGCCCGTGGCCCTCGCCGTCGCGCTCCTCAAGAACAGGAATGGGGAGATCGAACTGGAATTGCCGGTAAATGGGCGTCTTGACGACCCGGAGTTCAGTTTGGGAAGGGTCACGCTCAAGATCGTGACCAATGTCATGGAAAGAATCCTCACATGCCCTTTTGCTTTTCTCGGAGCGATCTTCGGAGGAGGTGAAAAGCTCAGTTACGTGGAGTTTAGAGCGGGATCTTCCGATTTGTCTCCGGTAGAAGAGGAAAACCTTGATAAACTCGTCCACATCCTGTATGAGAGACCCGGTTTGAGGCTCGAGATCGAGGGACATGTGGACATCCTGGCGGACGAAGAAGCCCTGCGGGGTCGTATCCTCGAGCGGAAGCTGAAGGCGCAGAAATTAGAGGAGAATCTCAAGAAGGGTATGCCAACGGCTTCTTTGGATGCGGTTGAGATAAGACCCGGTGAATACGAGAAATACTTAACCATGGTCTATGAAGAGGAAGATTTCCCAAAGCCTAGAGGGAAGCGAGGGACCATAAAGAGACTTTCCCCTTCGGAGATGGAAAAACTGATCCTCAGCCACATTCAGATCCCCAAGCATGACTTGCGAATGCTTGCACGAAGTCGCGCGGTGAATGTGCGGAGCTATCTATTGAAGTCGGGTAAAGTGAAGCCGGAGAGGATATTCCTTGTGGAACCGAAGTTCCTCGCCCCTCAAAGGAAAGAGAACGTGCGAGAGAGCAGGGTTGATTTCAGGTTAAAATAAGCGCCGGGATTTCCTCATTACCAGTTGACAACATAAACGTGGAATGATCCCATGACGCTTTGCCCGATTTCAATGGCACGATGATTTCCGCCCGCCGGAAAAGCATCCGAAGAATCGGAGTGTCAGTGGGAGAAAGAACTCTTTGACGCAAAACATTCATCGTCCCCCGGCGAAGAAATGAAGCCAACGTACCTCTACGACCTCGATGATCGGCCCTCATTTCAATACCTCCTGGTCTACGGCTTTCAGTGGGCCTTCATCATGTTTCCCGCCCTCGTCATTACGGCCTCCCTCGCTGCAGGGTCTCTGGGCGCGGGGGGAGCCGAAAAAATGCGGTTCCTCCAGCTCACCCTTCTCACTTCCGGGCTCTTCACCTTAATTCAAACGTTGTGGGGACATCGCTATCCGCTGTTGGAAGGTCCTTCCACCGCGCTCGTGCTTGCCTTTATCCTGCTCGCCCCCTATGGTATTCGGACGATCCAGGGGGGAATGATCTTGGGTGGGAGCCTGTTGATTGTCGTCGTGCTCTCCAGGCAATTGCAGAAACTCATCCGGCTTTTCACCCCGAACGTGGTGGGAGTGATTCTGATGCTGATCGCCTTCGGGCTCCTTCGCCCATTGCTCGGGTTCATGAGTGGCGCTATGGATGGGCATTTCGATTCCGGGGGACAGACTTTTCTTCTGAGCGTGGTTCTGGTTCTTTTCATCGCGACCCTGTCCCATTGGCTCAGAGGCTTTTTGAAGACGATTTCCGTCCTGATGGGGATGATTGGGGGATCGGTTTTCTTTTATGTGCTTGGGCGTCTGCCTTGGCAGGATTTGGCCGGCGAGCCGTGGTTTTCTTTCACCGGGAAGTGGATATCGTCCTTCCCCGAATTTTACTGGCCCGCGGGAATTGCCTTCGCCTGCGCCTACCTGGCGGTCATGGTCAATACCCTGGGAAGTCTCCAGGGGATTGCCGCGATTACGAGCGAAGAAAGGCTGGCAAAGGGAATCGAGCGAGGCGTTTTTTTGAACGGTGTAGCCGGAGTTTTTAGCGGGCTCCTGGGAGTTGTGGGTACCGTGAGCTATAGCATGAGCCCCGGTGTTATTCTGATCAACCGGGTTGCAAGCCGATTCGCGGTCACCTATTGCGGGGCCCTTATTCTCCTCGCAGCGTTTCTTCCCAAGCTGGCTGCTCTTCTTGCCATGGTGCCGTCGCCGGTCGTGGGAGCGGCCCTTTGCGTGGGACTTGGAGGACAAGTAGGAGTGGGCATCTCTACGGTCGCCTCTCAGGAACTTACCTCCAGAGATTATTTTGTTGTGGGATTGCCGGTTATTCTGGGGACGGTGGTAGGGTTTCTCCCTGAAGAGATTTTTGAGGGTCTGCCGGGAGCCCTTCGCGTGTTCGTTGGGAACAGCCTTGTGATAGGCATTGCGCTCGTGCTTTTTCTGGAGCATCTCCTGCTGCGAAAGACAAAAGGGGTCACCCCATGAGAGGCGGTTGAATAAATCCGTCTGCGGTTCGCTATTCAGATTTTCGAACCCCTCGTCTTACAGACGAGGGATGGTTCAGTTCTGATTCCACCGGATGTTGCGCGCCGATGGCGATCATCCCTGTTGGGAGGTGAGGAAATGGTGTTCGGCTTTTTGCTGTTTCCGGGTCTGGAAGAGTTGGACCTGGTGGGTCCCTGGGAAATGGTCAGGATGTGGAGCAAGGTTGCCAACGGCCCGAAGAGTTCTTTGATGATCGCCGAGACGCAGGAGATCGTCCCATGCGCAAAAGGCATGTTGATCAGGCCGCATGTGACTTTCAAGGACTGTCCCCCGCTCGAATATCTCCTCGTTCCCGGCGGCGAAGGCACCAGAGCGGAAGTGGATAACGAGGTGCTCGTTGATTTCGTCTCCCGGCAGGTAAAACATTGCAAAGCCCTTTTGTCCGTTTGTACCGGCGCATTCATCCTTCACCGGGCCGGCTTGCTCTCGGGCAGAAAAGCGACCACGCACTGGGCCTCCCTGTCGCGCCTCCGTGCGCTGGGCGATGTGGAAGTGGTGGAGGAGCGGTTCGTGCGAGACGGTAACGTCTGGACGGCAGCAGGGGTCTCGGCGGGCATCGACCTGATTCTGGCTTTCATTGAAAGCGTGGCCGGAGAAGAGGCGGCCGGCAGGATTCAATTTGCAGCGGAATATTACCCTCTCGGGCGCAGTTACGCCGGCTTTCATAAAAGGGATGAGGCCCCCGGGTATCTGGCAAAGATGCCGTTTCAGAGGGAGGAATCCTGAGAATATCCTCCGAGTGGCATGGCCCTGGCCTGTGGTTTGAAGCAAGGGGAGACCGGAAGATTGCGGAAAAGGGCCATTTCTGGATGGAAACTGGCGCAGCTTGTTTTCGAGGGCACAAAAAATTGGGAGGGGAACAAGACAGATGGAAGTACCGAAATCTCTGATTGCCCGGTTGGAAGATGCAGCCCGCAAAGCCGCGACCTACAGCTACTGCCCTTACAGCAAATTTCCCGTGGGGGCTGCGGTGCTCGCGGACGGCGGGGAGATTTTTTCAGGGTGTAACATAGAAAACGCCTCCTTCGGGCTGACAACCTGTGCCGAGCGGACCGCGATCTTCCAGGCAGTTTCGAACGGGTTCAGAAGGATCGCGGCAGTTGTGCTTTACACGCCCACGTCAAGGCCTGTCTCCCCCTGCGGGGCATGCAGGCAGGTGATCCAGGAGTTCGGTCCCGATGCCAGGGTGATGAGTATTTGCAATGGCAGCGGTCGTATCGAGACCACGATTCAGTCCCTCCTTCCCGAAGCATTCGGCCCGCATGATCTGGACGAAAGCCTTCACCTGGAGGACGATGATGGGCGGTGAGACCAAATATCACATCGGCTTCGGGCGAAAAGACCTGGGCCCCCATCCTCCCACCCTTGCACTGCTTTCTGGTGACCCGGAGCGTGCCAGCAAGATCGCAAGGGATACGAAGGGGCTTCGCCTGGAAAAGGTCCTGTCGGAGAAGCGCGGCCTCAAGAGCTTTTTGGTCTCCTTGCCGAACGGACAGCGCATCCTTTCCGCAACGAGCGGTATGGGAGGCTCGTCTCTGAGCATAGTGGTCAACGAGCTTTGCGAGGCCGGTGTGAGACAGATCATCCGGGTGGGCACATCGGGTTCCATTCAACGGGATGTGAAGGTGGGCAGTGTGGTGATCTCCCGCGCGGCCCTGTGCCGGCAGGGTGCGGCGAACGACATTGCACCCCCGGAGTATCCGTCCTCCGCAAATCCTTTCCTCACCGTGGCCCTGGTGAATGCGGCCAGGGAGCTCGGTGTGGACTGGCACATCGGGATCACGGCTTCCGTCGATACCTTCTACGAAGGACAGGAGCGTATCGATACATCAGCAAACAAACACCTGCTGCGCCGGTTGAAGGGCATTACAGAGGAATACCGTCATCTTAACGTACTGAACTATGAAATGGAATGCGGCACCTTGTTCAAGATGGCAAGCGTATACGGATTCGCAGCGGCCTCCATCTGTGCCGTTTTGGCGGAGCGAACCACCGATGAAAAGGTGGTGATCGGGTTGAAAGAGGCCGCCGAGGAAAATGCCGTGAAGGTTGCGGTTCGGGCTGTCGAAAACATGGACCCGGAGTACGTGAACCCGCGCTACTGGAGATAGTATCCATACGAGCGCCGCCTGAGGCCGAAGCGGCCAGTCTAATCAAAGAGCAGAAACTTCATGAAAACGGCGTTAGATTCGGATCATGAAAGTCCCCCTTTGACAAAAGGGGGATTTGGGGGGATTTTCAGAGGCTCGTATGAAACTTCATTTTTTTACAGGTTTTGTTACAGCACTTTTAGCTTCCCCGGTCGAGTCATTCCGGACCCCGATCCGGAATCCAGTCTTGTATCCTGGATCCCCCCGGCTAACCTCATGCCGGGACAGGCTCCTCAAGTCCGGGATGACCCCAAAGTGAAGTTTCTGTCCTTTGATTAGACTGGCCCCTTCGGCCAGAGGCGGCGCTTATAAGAAATCCCCCCCGCCCAGCTTTAGAAAAGGGGGGAGTTTTTGCCTTGGCACGGCCCCATGAAGTTTTGTACAAGGCTTTTTGTTCACGTGCCTCTTCATGGTTTGACTCGACCCAACCGGCGGATTGGCCGGAACGGCCCGTCGGGCTCACTCTCCGGAGGAGGATAAAGAAAATGCCGGACAAGATCAGGAGAAACCTTGCACATGCATTCGCTGAGGAATCGGGGGATTCCGCCCGCTATGAGGCTTTTTATCTCAAAGCTGCACAAGAGGGCTACCCGAACCTGGCCAGACTTTTCAAAGCGGTGGCCGAAGCAAAGTCGGTTCACGCGCGCAGGCTGCTGCTCCTCATACGGGGAAAAATCGGAACAACCGAAGAAAACCTGAAAGCCGCCGTTCAGAGGGAGAGTTCGGCTTTCGAGAAAGCTTACCCCCGGATGGTCGAGGACGCCGGCAAGGCAAGTAAAGCCATCAAGAAAGCTTTTGCGCAGTCCATGAAAACCAACGGCGAGTCCGCACAGCTTTACAGAAAAGCCATGAGTGACCCGGTGAAAAAGGAGGAACCGGTCTATTACGTGTGCCAGATTTGCGGGCATGTCAGCATCGATCACGTGCCCGAAAACTGCCCTGTTTGTAAGGCGGTGCCGGGGAGATTCCGGAAAGTGATGCCGGGTTAAAGATCTCCGCTGAGCTTTTTCAGGGCCAAAAAGAGCGCCTGAGTGCCGGAGCGCCCGTGCCCCTGGGCCTTCACCGCGATGTAAAGCTGACGAATCACGGCCAACCCAGGCAGGGAGAGGCCCACAGCGGCGGCTTCATCCAGGGCAATCCCCATATCTTTAATGAAGTGCTCCACGAAGAAGCCGGGAGCGTAATCTCCCCGCAGGATCCGCGGCCCCAGATTGTTGATCAGCCACGAGCTGGCCGCCCCTTTCCCGATGATATCGATCACGGCCTTTTGATCGAGACCGAGCTTGGCCGCATACAGGAGGGATTCACACACCCCGATCATGTTTCCCGCTACGAGGATCTGGTTGCACATTTTGGTGTGCTGACCGGCACCGGGTCCACCCATGTGCGCGATATTCTTTCCCATCCGCTCAAACAGGGGAAGCGCTCTATTGAAAGCCTCCTTGACCCCTCCCGCCATGATGGCGAGGATCCCTTCTCTCGCACCCACATCTCCCCCGGAAACCGGGGCATCCAGGCTGTGGATTCCCCGCGGGGAAGCCTCGGTGGCGATTCTTCGAGCCAGGCTCGGTTGGCTGGTGGTCATATCCACCACGAGCCTGCAAGGACCTTCCACGCTGAGAATGCCCCTTTCTCCCAGGTACACTTCCTCCACGTCACCGGGAAACCCGACCATGGTGAAAAGGATTTCACAATTGGCAGCCACCTCCGCCGGCGAATCGCACCATTTTGCGCCGTTCCGAAGCAGAGTTTCCGCTTTGCTCCTGGTACGGTTAAAAACCGCCAGCTCGTGACCGGCCGCTTGCAAGTGACCGGCCATCGGAGCTCCCATAACCCCGGTGCCAATCCATCCAATTTTCATAATCCTCGCGCTCCTTTCTGGTTCATGCCCTCCAAGGTCATTTCGCCTTTGGGCTTCTCGACGGCTCCGGATTTCTTGCCCAACGCCCTGTTTGGCCCCGGAAACGATGGGGAAAAATCCGCTCCGGACGGGCAAGACTTTTGGAGCTTCCGGCTCCCGCATTTCAGTATGCCACAGGGTGGGTCTCTTGGAAAGGTCCTGAAGCGAAAAATTGCAGGGATAGAATCCGTCAAATGGGCGGATTCGGACTGTTCCATCAAACCCTGGCTCTTGTCTTCATTGACTTCACAGGAAAATCTGTTATCTTGAAGCGCACTTGGAAATAGAGCCCGAGGGCTGCTCCCATCCTAGACGAAAAGCGGGAATACGGGTTCTCGAACGATAAGAATACATTGAGGAACCAACTGAAATTCCGCTTCGGCGAAACGATTCCTGCCGGGCGGGACCACCGGCGGCTCGAATCCTTCTATTGCAGGATTCCACATGCACATTTTTCAACCTGTTTTGGACCGGATCGGAGGCAATGGCGCCAAGGTGTACCAATGCATCTCTTGTGGCGGCTTTGTAACGCATTCTGACCGGTTGATTCCCATACAAGGCCGGAACCGTCATTTTTTTGTGAATCCTGCGGGCGTGGAATTTGATTTCCAAACCTTTTTCTCCTGCCCGGGGGCTGTGGCTGTCGGTGGGGCTACGAGCGCCAACTCCTGGTTTTCCGGATATCGCTGGCGTTTTGCTCTCTGCCGCCAGTGCGGCCAGCACCTCGGATGGTACTATGAGGCGGCTTCGGTCTACGAACGGCCCATTGAGTTCTGGGGAATCCTCGTCAATCAACTGGTGGATCGGTCTCCCGTCCCTCAATCAGGCCTCTAGGAGGGATTGTCCATGAACAATCCCATCTTGGATCGTGAATAAACGACGCTTCACCGATACAGGCCGCTGACAGCCGCTCCGGCTTCCTCTTTGGAGACGGGTGGAAGGGGATGGGGAATCGAGGGGGGATTTGTATCCCGGTCCCCTCGGGAAGCCGTCGGTTTTGCCGGTCGTCAAGAAGGTTGGAGATGCCTCCAAGGAGCCAAGGCATTATCGAGGTTCACAGCGCAGTCCTCCTTTTCGGCTTGGCCGGCTTGTTTGGAAAGTTTCTGCCTGTGCCTCCGCACGTGATTGTTTTTGGGCGGGCTTTTTTTGCCTCAGTGGCGCTTATCCTTTTTCTGCGATGGTTCAAAGCACGTGTCTTCTTTGGTGCGAAAAGGGATCTACCCATTTTTGCCGCGCTCGGTTCCATTTTGGCAATTCACTGGATCACCTTTTTTCATTCCATTCAGGTTTCAAATGTCGCTGTCGGATTGCTGACCTATTCCACCTTCCCCGTATTTGTCACCTTCATGGAACCCTATTTCTTCAGGGAAAAACTGCGGACCTTTGATGTCTTTGCGGCACTCCTGGTCCTGGTGGGATTGTTCCTGGTGATTCCGGATTTTGAATTCAGCAACCGGATCACCCGGGGAGCGCTGTGGGGTATGGTGTCCGGGTTCACCTTCGCAGTGATGTCCCTTGTCAATCGCAGGGTTGTCCAAAGATATTCCTCCCTTGTGATTGCACTGTACCAGAACGCCTTTGCAGCCGGCGCGCTGCTTCCCTTTTTGTGGATGAGTGATTGGACCCTTGGCGCACGCCAAATCCTTTTCCTGGCTTTCCTGGGCTTCTTCTGTACGGCACTGGCACATGCCCTTTTCATAAGGAGCCTTTTATTCATCACGGCACAGTTGGCGAGCATCACTTCGGTGCTTGAGCCTGTCTACGGGATTATTCTGGCTTTCCTCCTGCTGGGAGAAGTGCCCCGAGTGCGAACCCTGTTGGGCGGGGGGATCATTCTTGGCGTGGTGGCCCTTTCAACCGGGAAGCGCAAAAGCCCAAGAAATTCTCAAGGGGAGAAGGGTTGCATTATCTGTTTTTAGGATCTTACTTTTTATAGGTTAATGGGTAAATTTTTTCCATGCTTAGAAAAATTTTACCCAGTATTTTTTGGTATTTTTTTCTACACTATGGTCGTCTACTCTTGTTCTTGATGCTAACTATCCAAATTTTCATAGAATATTTCGAGGGGTTTTGCTGTGCCTCATGGCACAGAACTTGCCTATAAAACAATGGGTTAATATATTTGGGGAGAGGGAACCGAATGGAGCCCAGGGTCGACCAATCCTCGTATGAAACTTCATGGGGCCGTCCCAAGGCAAAAACTCCCCCCTTTGTTAAAGGGGGGCCGGGGGGGATTTCTTCTAAGCCGTTGAAAATCCCCCTAAATCCCCCTTTTCGAAAGGGGGACTTTCACGATCCAACTGGAATGTGGTTCATGAAGTTTCTGTCCTTGATTAGACTGGCCCCCGGCCAGCGGCCCCGCTTATATATAAATCGTAAACCGCTTAAACTTCTCCTATCCATCTTTGACTATAAAAATTTGTACCTCAATTTTAGATTCTTACACGTTCAACGTGAGAGAATGTCTCTCAGAATGCCGAGATCTATTGGATAATATCAATACAAAAATTTCAAATATCTTTGGCTAGTTTAAGAATCTACAATCTCCGAAACACTTTCAACCGGACTGGATGCCATGAAAAAGACAATGAAAAAATGGATGAAAGGAGGTGAAACAGTCGTCATTAGGGTAGAGAAGGGTCGATTGTTTAACATTTTTGAGGAAAGGAGGGATTGAATGAAAAAGCTCAGAATTGCTTTACTGGTATGTCTGTTCGTATGCGTCGGCATTTCTCAGGCACAGGCTGCGCTCATTGACCTTTACGACTGGGGCTTTAACATTGACGGGACTACCGTCGACTCGTTGACCCTGTCAGGCGGTGTAGGATACTACGCGCCGGCCGGAGGAGATTTTGCGGGTCTAGGCGGCTCCATCGACACAAGCGCTTTTGACTTTTCCAACGGGTATCAAAGCGGGGGAGGGCTGGGGTCTCTTTCAATCACCATAACGGGCGCGGGGGTCCACTTTGTGGGTGCCTTTTTCGATCACGAAATCGATGAGGCGATAAACGGTTTCTCCAACGAAACTGGATCGGTCAGTGGCAGCCCTGCCGTCGGTCAGGCCTGGGAGATCGATGAACCCGGATATGTAAACGGCGATATTTTCGAGAATTTCCAAAGCAGTGCTCTCGATAACGGAATTGGGACGAGTGTTTATGGGGACACCTCTTTTCCGGAAGATGTTTCCGTGGCTATGGGTTGGAATTTCAGCCTGAACGCTGGTGATACCGCCACCATCGATTTTATCTTGAGTGATTTGGTTGTTCCGGCTGGTTTTTATCTCACGCACGCAGACCCTGATAGCAGCGCCAACATCTATTTTTCCGGTAACCTTACCGTTACACCGGGTGGTGAAGTACCAGAGCCCTGCACCATGCTACTCCTGGGCACCGGGGTACTGGGGCTTCTTGGCTTGGGAAGAAAGAAGTTTAAAAAAATAACCTTTCATTCATCACCTTAACGAATTTTCGGCAGCGCTTTCAATGTCAGCTTTTCAAGCTCACAGAAACGGTCAATTCATGGAATAGCCGGAGGTGGCAAATCTGGCTGTCCGGGAGTCAGTGGCTCGGCCCTGCACCAGGGCCGTTCTACCCAACCCAACAAAGTCCAAAAAAACTAACTCCGTGAAGATCCTTATCTTTAACTTTAATAGGTCTGAGGCGGTGGCCCAAAACCCGCGGTCCTCGGGAGACCGTCGGGAAGGGATGGCTGCCCTTGTCTTGAGGAGAAAAGGTGCAGCCATTTTCTTTCCGTTTGGGAGCGGTTGAAACTGGATCTTTATGGGCCCGCCAGAGCCTGATCTCTTCTGCTCCGATTCTTCGATGGAGCCGCGGGAGAGATGAATTTTCATGGAGTGGGGAAAAGATCGTCCACGACTGAAAGGGGGGAATCAGATGAAGAAGAGGAGAGAGCGTTTTTTGCTTATTCTTTCATTTCTGCTAGTCGGAATAATCGCCTTCCCGGGTATTTCCCTTGCCGTTCCTCCGGTGGTCAAAACGGTGCCATGGGTCGCTACAAACCCGCTAATCCCGCACGACACCTGGAGCGGGAAGACGATCACACTGAAAGGGACCTCTGATGTCCAGGGGGCAAGCATCCAATACACGTGGGACTTCGGAGACGGAAGCCCGGTTTTGACTGGCACCGTGACGAACCGGTATGTCATTGAGGCCGCGCATGCCTATACGGCCCCTGAGGGCACCATCTTTACGGCACGGCTGACCGTGACCGATACGGGCACAGGCGAGTTTGGAAGTAAAGTGTATTTTGTGGCAGTGCAGGCCCAGAGTCTGGAAGTGGAGGTGAACGTGGCCATCGACGAAGGGCTCTGGTACCTCCACAAGACACAGGACCGCTACACCTCCGGAGGTTCCGATTACGGTCGCTGGATCAGCGGCTATGCCGGGGCCACGGGATCGGCTTACTATTGTGTCACCGCGGCCAACGTCAACGCCTTCGAGGCCAACGGGCATCTGGAATCAGGGGATCAGAGCAATCCCTACGTGGAGACGGTGAAGCGGGGCATGCGTCAGGTCTTCGCCTACCTGCAAACCATCGCGATTTCCCCTCAGCCCGCGGGAGACCCGGACAGCAATGGGAACGGGTATGGGGTGCAGGTGGCCGGTACTTATCCCCCTTACCAGGGAGGGATGTTCATCGACGCGATCGTGGCCAGTGGCGACCCGGACGCGGTGACCACCACCGGTCAGGCACCATCGGGGGGCAATCCGGGGATCCTCGGCCGCACGTATCAGGACATTGTTCAGGACATGGTAGATGCCCACGCGTGGGGCCAAGTCGAGAACAGTGTGTGGCGAGGCGGGTGGCGCTATCAATGGAATTACTCCACCTCAGACAACTCCATTTGTCAATGGGCGGCAATCGGGCTGCTGGCAGCCGAGAGGACACCCGCGCACATCGATCCGGGTCCCGACGGTATCTTGGGAACAGCCGATGATCTGGTCATTGACTACTGGGCGGCCGTACCCGGCTGGGTCAAAACGGAGAACGAGCTCTGGCTGAATTACAGCCAGAACAGCTCCACCGGGTGGTTTGGATACACGGACCAAAACCCCATTTGGGGACCCTATGCCACTACCCCGTCCGGCATGGTGCAGCTGATCATGGACGGGCTGGGAAGGGGGGATTTCGGGTGGGACAAGGCCGAGACTTTTATGCGTGATACCTTCTGTAACACTGGCGGAGCTGGAAATGCGATCAGGGACTATTACTACGGCCTGTTTTCCTTTGTCAAGTCCATGATTCTTCATATTCCAGGCCCGATCCAGTTTCTCCAATCTCAAACCTCCGGGGTAGTCCCTATTGATTGGTATAACGCGGAAGTGAGCCAGGGTGATCCCTGCGACGGCGTCGCCCGGACCCTGGTCAACGACCAGAATGCGGCGGGATTCTGGTATGGTCATGACGCTGACAGCCGGCAATATGTTCTCGACACCGCCTGGGCCATCATCATGCTCAACCGGACCATATTCTTGGCCGGAGCGCCCGTCGCCGTGGCTGAGGCCACCCCGAACCCGGGGTTGGTGGGTGAAGCCATCACGCTTGACGGCTCCGGATCCTTCCACCAGGATCCCACCAAGAGCATCGACTCCTGGGAGTGGGATTTGGACAATGACGGCGTTTTCGATGAGACCGGCCCCGTGGTGACCACCTCCTTCCCGGCTCTTGGAAGCTTCATCGTGACACTTCGCGTGACCGATGATGCGTCTCCGGAAGCGGAAGATACAACAATCTTGTCTGTTCAAATCACCACGCCGCCCGTTCCGCCCACAGCGGACGCAGGCGGACGGTACGTGTTCTGTCCCCAGACACAACCCTGGTTCCTGGATGGAACAGGGTCGGTAAATCCCGACGAAGGCGTGAGTCTGCCCGGCGCCCCGGGCGACACCATTCAGCAGTATGCCTGGGAGCTGGACGGCTTCGACAACGACTTCGACGAGGCGTTTGGCCCTCAGCCCGACGTGACGGCCTTTTTCACCGCTCTCGGACTAGGGAGTTATCTCATCCAGCTCCGGGTGACCGACACGACGGCCAGTTCCTTCCCAGGACTTGATCCCCCGTTTGACCAGGATCTCAGCGATACGGACTCTGCACAGGTTTTTGTGAAAGATGCGGACGATCCTGCCTGTACAGGTTGCGTGGACGACCTTTTTGCCAGGCCCAAGAGCGGAAAGGTGGAGGTCACCTGGACGCACACTGGCGCGGTGAGCTACAACGTGTACCGCGGCACCTCAGCGGGTGGCCCGTACATGTTCATTGCAAACACCACTTCCACCTACGCGGTGTATATGGATACGGGTCTGACGAATGGAACCACCTACTACTACGTGGTGCGTGAGGTGGCACTCAACACCAACGAACTCTGCCAGTCCAACGAGGCCAGCGCCACGCCAACGGCCAGGTTGAGAACAAGGTAGACAGCACTTCGTTACTCACGCTAACCCACCAATGCTTAAACCGGCAGCCCAGGCTGTCGGTTTAAGCGACTATTCCCGGCTTTTCAGCAGTGAGGCCCAAGGAAACCCAAGGAAATTTTCCCCGTTGACATCAAAATTCAATGAGTGTAAGAATGCAGGAAAGTTTCCTTGAACAGGGTTGTAAGAATTCTCAACCGATCTTTCCTGCTTAGGCTGATACTCAGCCAAAACCGATGCTTTTGTCGTCAGAACGTACGCGTTTCAAGAATTATACTTCATAATCTCAAGCCATTATTAAGCAGACAGAAGTCCTTATCTTAGTAAGGTGTGCTGTTCTATTCATTTCTTCTCCGGGCTTAAGCTCTGGGTCAACCTTGTTATCTTACGAGGAGGAGCGCCATGATTAGGTGGAAGCAGAGTCCCTTTTGCCGATTTTGGGCCAAAGTTCTGGTTTTTCTGATGGTCATGCAAGGTTGGCCGCTATGGGAATTGAGCAAATCCTATGAATGGGATTCATCCAAATTCAGGAGACATCTTGAAGAGGTGCTGGAATTTTTCAGCCCCGGAGTGGCGCACGCTGGGTCCCCTGTTGCTAAGGCTGGTGGAGCCCGAGCTTTGCAAAAAAACCAGCCGCTCGGGAGCAGTACCGTTCTGGATGGGTCAGGCTCCAATGACCCTGACGGCGACCCATTGGCCTTCGAGTGGTACGGCCCGTTTGGCACGGCCTCCGGCCAAACGCCTCTCGTGTACATTCCTGAGGGCAATTATACGGTTTCGCTTGTCGTGGGTGACGGTTCGGCTCGTTCACAGGCCGATGCAGCAGCTCTTACGGTCACTTCCTGCTTCGACATCTCTGCCTCGGCTAAGCCAGGGAAGGTGGAACTCACCTGGAACCACCTGTCCGGCGCGACGCAATACGACATCTATCGGGCAGTTGAAGCGGATCCCTTCACCTTTTTGAAGATCGGGGATACCACTTCGACCTATTCCGTATATCTTGACGTTACAGTTCAGAACGAGCTCACCTATCTTTATGTCGTGGGCGCATATTCCGCAGGCGCTCCGTGCTATTCGGATGTCGTCAGTTCTCATCCCACCGCCAGCAGATCAAGGGCCAACTATGCACCGGTGGTCTATAGCTCCCCTATAACCCATGGCACCTCAGGGGTTATTTACAACTACGATGTCAATGCCACGGATCCTAATAGAGACGCGGTAGGCTACGACCTTTCGGTCTCTCCGGTCGGGATGGGGATCGACCCCTTGACGGGTCTGATCACCTGGACTCCATCCGGGACGCAGGCCGGAAGTCATCCCGTGACAGTGGAGGTCTCCGATGGGCGAGGTGGGGTCGCCTCGCAAAGCTTCTCAATTATTGTGGCTGAGGCGATCAACAATCCGCCTGTGATCACGTCCACGCCGGTTACCACCGGCACAGAAGGCGCGGCTTACAGCTATGATGTTGAAGCGACTGATCCGGATGGCGATGTTTTAACCTTTTCTTTGACCTCTTCCCCGGCCGGTATGACCATCGATCCAGCATCCGGGTTGATCCAGTGGACGCCTAGCAGTGCGCAGGTGGGTCGTAACGACGTCACCGTCCGTGTGCAGGATTCTGCCGGACTCTTTGATACCCAGAGTTTCACGGTCACGGCACGCTGCGCCAGTGAACCGCCGGAGATCTTTTCTTCCCCCGTCATCATAGTTACCGAGGGCCAACTTTACACCTATGATGTGGAAGCCATTACCTGTTGCTTGACGTGTTCAGATGAAGGTCTGGTTGCCTATTACCCCTTCAACGGTAATGCCAATGATGAAAGTGGCAACGGAAACGATGGTACTGTTTATGGTGCGATTTTGGCTGCAGATCGGTGTGGAAAGGCTGACAGTGCTTACAGCTTTGATGGGAATGATTACATAAAGGCTGACGCGACTGGGTTGCCGACAGGCGAAAGAACTACGTCGTTGTGGTTCTACGCGAATACATTGGCTACCATGCCTGTTCTGTTAGGCTATGGCGGAGATGGACCCCCGGGAACGTCTTGGTGGATGAATCTGAACCATGGTGGCACGCCAGCGTATTTCCTCGGTGTACACTGGACCCAGAGTTTGTACCTAAAGTATTACTATACCGAAAATCCAGTGGGCAAATGGATGCACTTTGCCGCAACTACAGATCCTACGGGAAGCAAGATATATTTGAATGGTGTCGAAGTCGCATCGAACAGTCAGTTTGTAAACAACACATATGTAATTGACAGGGATTTAGCAATTGGAGTAGATGTTAGCGGAGACGGAATAGCACCATTTACGGATGGAAACGTTGGGTACTTTGATGGAATAATTGACGACGTGCGTATCTACGATCGTTCACTCACTCAAGATGAAATAAAGTGTCTTGCTGCAAATTTATTAAAATACTCACTGGATGTCGGTCCATATGGTATGACAATTGATTATTCAACCGGTCAGATTCAGTGGGTCCCTGATAGCACACAGGCTGGTAATCATGTGGTGGTCGTCAGAGTGGAAGATAGTGAAGGTCTCTTCAGTACTCAAACTTTCACAGTTACGGTGGAAGGCTTGGGAATCAATCACCCACCCGCAATTACCTCAAGCCCGGTGACCACGGGTACTGAAGGAGTTGCATATAGCTACGACGTGGATGCGAGCGATGCGGACAACGACCCGCTGACCTATGCTCTTACCACCTCTCCTGCCGGTATGACGATCGATGCTGCGACCGGCTTGATCAGTTGGACGCCGACAGGAACGCAGGCAGGGAGCCATAACGTAACGGTGGAGGTTTCAGACGGGCGGGGCGGTGTTGCTACGCAAAGCTTCACAGTTGATGTAGCCGAAGCCGTGAACAATCCGCCTGTGATTACCTCTAGCCCGTTGACCACGGGTACGGAAGGGGTTGCTTACAGTTACGACGTGGATGCCACCGATCAAGATAATGACCCGCTGACCTATTCCCTTACCACGTCCCCTAGCGGCATGACGCTAGATCCAGCGACTGGCTTAATCGGTTGGACTCCGTCAGCCACGCAGGCTGGAAGCCATAACGTAACGGTGGAGGTTTCAGACGGGCGGGGCGGTGTTGCCACCCAGAGTTTCACAATTGATGTGGCTGAGGCCGTGAACAATCCCCCAGCAATTACCTCAAGCCCGGTAACCACGGGCACGGAAGGGGTGTCATACAGCTATGACGTGGATGCGAGCGACGCGGACAATGATGCGCTGACCTATTTTCTTACCACCTCTCCTGCCGGGATGACGATCGATGCCGCGACTGGCTTAATCGGTTGGACTCCGTCAGCCACGCAGGGCGGAAGTCATCCCGTAACGGTGGAGGTTTCAGACGGTCGGGGTGGCGTAGCCACGCAAAGCTTCTCCATTGATGTGGCCGAGGCGATCAACAACCCGCCAGCGATCACGTCGAGCCCAGTGATCACGGGTACGGAAGGGGCTGCATATAGCTACGACGTGGATGCCACCGATGCGGACAATGACCCGCTCAGCTATTCTCTTACCACATCCCCAGCCGGTATGGCGATAGACGCTGCGACCGGCCTGATCAGTTGGACGCCGACAGGCGCTCAAGTTGGGGATAACGGTGTTGCAGTCCAGGTTGACGACGGCAGAGGCGGGCTCGATACGCAAACCTTTACCGTCACGGTACAGGCGGCTCTCGTCACCGACCATACCCGGCCCCAGGTCACGTTGACCGTGGTGCCGTCAGTGGTCAACGTGGGTGACTCCGTTATGATCACCGTAAACACCACAGACGACGTGGGTGTGGTCTCGACGACATTGCTTGTCAATGGTGTAGCAGTTCCACTGGATGCTTCGGGGACAGCGGCGTACAGTTCCCCTACGCCCGGCGTATTCACCGCTCTGGCAAAATCCCTTGACGCCGCGGGAAATGAGGGCTCTGACAGCGAAGACTTCAGATTCCTCTCCCCTGGCGATACGACACCGCCCACGGTTGCGATCAGCGCGCCTGCCGATAATGCGAAGCTCTCGGTGCCCGCGGAGGTCATCGGAACGGCGAGCGATGCCAACCTGACCAGATATGTCCTTGAATATTCCCCTAAGGACAGGAACGAATTCGTGACCTTTGCCACGGGCACCTCATCGGTAACAGCCGACGTTCTGGGCCAACTGGATCCAACCATGCTCAGAAACGGGCTCTACGACGTCAAACTCACTGCCGAGGATGCCAGTGGCAATACAGCCTCGATTACACGGACCTATCAAATGGACGGCGAGGCAAAGGTCGGGAATTTTACGATTGCCTTCAACGACCTCACCATCCCGGTTGCGGGGATCCCCATCACCATCACCCGGAGCTATGACAGCCGCGTCAAGACTAAGGGCGACTTCGGCGTGGGCTGGTCGCTTGATGTGAACACCATGGAGGTGCAAGAAAACCGGTCGCCGGGTCAGGGGTGGGAGGTGTACTGCACACAATCGATTTTCGGCGTGTGTCTGGCATGGGGCGTGCGTCCGACTGTGACACACACCGTAGTGGTGACCATCCCCGGCCAGCGCGAGCAGGAGTTCGACGTTCAGGCAAACACAACCTATGCAATACCCGGCCTCGTACAGGGTCAACTCGCCTTTGCTGCACGGCCGGGGACCTTCTCTACCCTTGAAGCACTGGACAATGTGACCTACGATTTCCTTGTTGGCGATACACTCTATGACCTTGGTTTAGACGTAATCAATCCTGATCGTTACCGGTACTCTGCTGTGGACGGAAATGTCTTTGTGCTCAATCAGTGGAGTGGAATCGAAAGCATCACGGACACCAACGGTAACACCATTACCTTTGGAGCGAATGGGATCATCCACTCTGCCGGAAAGAGCGTTACGTTCACAAGGGATGGGCAGGGTCGCATTACCGCCATCACGGAGCCGATGGGAAATACCATTCAGTATTCATACGATTTTTATGGGGACTTGGTGAGCGTTACCGATCAGGAGGGGAATACCACCCAGTTCACCTACAACTCCGTCCATGGTTTGGTTGACATCATCGACCCGCGTGGGGTGAGACCGGCTCGAAACGAATACGATAATGACGGAAGGCTCGTCGCGCATGTCGATGCCAGCGGAAACCGCATCGAATACACCCACGATGTGGGTGCCCGGCAGGAGGTGATAAGCGACCGGTCGGGGAATATTGCCGTATACGATTATGACGAGCAGGGAAATGTCCTGAGCAAGACGGATGCCCTTGGCAACACGACCGCTTACACATACGATGCTCGGGGCAATAAGCTCACGGAGACCGACCCCTTAGGAAATACCACGACCTTCACCTATGATTCGCGGGACAACATGCTCACCCAGACCGATGGGCTCGGAAATACCACCACCTACACTTACAACAGCAGAAACCAGGTGCTCACCACTACGGATCCCCTTGGAAATGTGACTACCAGTACTTACGATTCCAGGGGAAATCTCCTGTCTACAACAGACCCATTGGGCAATGTGACGACCAACACCTACGATGCCAGTGGGAACCTGCTCACCACCAGCGATTGCATGGGGAACACCACTACGTACGTATATGATGCCTCCGGCAACCTGATCAGGCAGACCGATCCCCTTGGCAATGTGACCACCTATACTTACGACCTCAATGGCAACCAGCTTACCCAAACAACCACACGCACGGATGAGATGGGCAACCCGGTCACCATGACCACGACCAACGAATACGACGGCCTCAACCGGTTGATCAGAACCACGGACGCCGAAGGGAATGTGAGCGACACCGAGTACAATGCCATCGGCAAGCAGTCTGCGGTGGTCGACAAAAACGGGAACCGCACGACCTACGCATATGACCTGATGGGGAATCTCGCCCAAACGGACTACCCGGATGGAACGATCGAGGCAGCCATTTACGACGCCAACGGCAACAAATTCCTCTCGACCGACAGGGCGGGCAGAAGTACCCTGTATGAATATGATGCTCTCGATAGGCTGATCCGGACCACCTTTCCGGACGGGAGTACGACCAGCACCGAGTATGATGCAGCAGGCAGGGTCATTGCCACCGCGGATGAAAATGGAAACAGAACCACCTATGAGTATGATGCCGCTGGGAGACGGACAAGGGTCACCGATGCGCTCGGCAATGTCACCACATTCTCCTATGATGCCAACGGCAATCAGACGGGCATGACCGATGCCAATGGAAATACGATTGTCTATGAATATGATGCCCTAAATCGGCGGATCAAGACTGTCTTCCCCGATGGCACTTTCACCACCATAGGGTACGACTGTCACGGCAGGAAGATTTCTGAAACTGACCAGGCCGGGATCACCACTCAATTCGAATACGATGCCCTGGGACGATTAACCAGGGTCATCGATGCCCTGGGCGGTGACACCAGATACGCATATGATGAAGTGGGCAATAAGGTAACGCAGACCGATCCTAATGGGCATACGACCAGATGGGCGTATGACAATCTGGGCCGTGTTGTAAAACACACCCTGCCGCTTGGCATGTTCGAGACCTTCACCTACGATCCCAACGGGAACGTCCTGACTAAAACGGATTTTAACGGCGATACCATCTCATACATCTATGATGCTATCAACCGGCTGACAAACAAGACCTATCCCGATGCCTCTCAAGTGTCCTTTACATACACTGCCTCAGGGCAGAGGGAGACCGTAACCGATACAAGGGGGGTTACCGCTTACACATACGATTCGCGGGATCGGCTCACTGACGTTGTAAACCCTGATAGTAGCTGGCTCATGTACACCTACGACCCGAGAGGGAATCGCACATCCGTAACCGTGCCCTCAGGGCGCACCGACTATACCTATGATCCTTTGAATCGGCTAAAAACGGTCACGGACCCTGGCGGCGGCATCACCACATACACTTATGACGCAGTGGGCAGCCGGGCCAGTGTGACCTATCCGAATGGTACCGTCGCCAGCTACACCTATGATAGCCTCAATCGTCTGATCCACCTGGAGAACAGGAAGTCCACCGGAGAGATTATTTCAAGTTATACATACACCCTTGGCCCTGCCGGAAACCGCACAAGGGTTGTCGAGGATTCAGGAAGAACGGTCAATTACACCTATGACAGTCTTTACAGGTTGATCGAGGAGGATATCACTGAACTTATTTTGGGAAATGAAACCATATCCTACACCTATGATCCCTTTGGTAACCGCTTGACAAGGACGGATTCAACGGGCACGATCAACTACACCTACGATTCAAATGACAGGCTTTTAACCGAGGCGGCACCGGGCTACACCAATACATACACCTATGACGATAATGGAAACACCAGACGTAAGTCAGATGGATCAATAACAACCAACTATGGCTATGACTATGAAAGCAGATTGACCGGTGCGCAAACGGGTGTTAATCAGATCACTTATGGATACGATTCGGATGGGATAAGGGTGATCTCCACGGCAAATGGTTCAGCAACTTTTTATTTAGTGGACAAAAATCGTGATTATGCTCAGGTACTGGAGGAAATGGACGCGGTTGGATCTTTAGTCGTGAGCTATATTTATGGAGATGATCTAATTAGTCAAAATCGGTCTGGATCGATAAGCTATTATCATTACGACGGTCAGATGTCTACAAGGAAATTGACAGATGGTTTGCAATTAATAACAGACGAATATGTATACGACGCATTTGGAATACTGTTAAACAAATTCTGGACAACCATAAACAGTTACCTATATGCAGGCGAACAATATGATCCGAATATTATGTACTACTATTTACGTACAAGATATTATGATAATGATCTAGGAAGATTCATTACATTGGATCAATTCAAAGAAAACCTTTACGATCCATTGAGTCTTCATAGATATTTGTACGCCAGGAACGATCCTATTAATAAAATTGATCCAAATGGAACATATGCTGGTGCCATCGCGGTGCCGATAATAACTATTTCACTAGTTGATATTCTCCTCGCTGCACTTTTCACTTTGGCGATTGTCGGAATTATCGAGTACTTAAGAAGAATACCAATTCGACTCAATCATTACACAACTTGGAGTGTTTTACCTCTTATTATGATATCCGGAATCGATAGTCCAGAGGGCAAAAATTATTTTACGCCCGATTGGTATTTTACAGGGAAGACTGCGAAGAGTAGACTGTCGCTACCTAGGGAGCCCGACTTATTTATCAATTTGACATTGTTCCTGGGAACTGATGGTCTAATTGGTCCATCAACCGTGCAACCTGCGCATGGAGAAATAGGAGGGGGTATGGAATATTATACGGCAAAGAGGATACCATATGTGACACGAATGCCTGTTATCATTCCGGTTTTTTAAAATTCGATAGTGTTTGCGAAAAAAACTCCGATCTGACGGATGACTAGGAAAGGGATCCCGCGCATGATAATAAAAACTAAAAAGCAATGGGATAACCTGGAAAGGCCCTTGAAAGAAATAGATAACTTGTTGCTTGATTTATGCAACAAGGAAGGTTTAAGCTTTCAAAAGAATTATCATAATTGGCCGAACCGATCTTTAATCTGGTTGACGGAAGATGGAGTGAACCGAAAGCTTGAAATAGCTTTGAATGAAAAGATGGAGGCTTTTAGATGCCTAGGATATGCTTGGTATGATGATGAATTCGGTAAGAGAAAAACGAAAATAATAGAACTGGAAGAAGATATTCATAAGCCGTTACAGTCTTTACCATCGAGTAAAATTATTGAATATTTAAGGAGAATAGGCGACATTAAGATGGTGGGTCTATAGCCTTTCCAGAGTGGAATTGTGGAGGTGGGCACGTTCGTGATATACGACTCCTGCGAAATAACTCTTGTTGTGAACGATGAAGATCACAACGACCATGCCCGCTTGACTCAGACTTACCCCGAACAGGTGAATGTCAACCGGCCCTTCAGAGATCTGGCAACATTCTTCGATTCCATCCGCTACCTGCGCATCGTCTGAAATGGGGGACGTATATAAGATAAGATTCCTGAGAAGTACCTCTTGCTTTTGGAGCATTATTATGCTAAAGGGAATCATGTATAAAAAGACGAATCCCCAACAAAAGTTATTTGGTGTAGACACTCAGTTATCCCCCAGCCTGCGTAACCGTTGTAGATTCCCAGATTAAATGGACATGAAGTAGGGGAGGATTTTCAGAATAGATTGACAGGAAGGGAGAGATTGTCGAAAAGAATGGGTCTCGTGTAGAGGCCTTTTTTGTTGAAATGAAACGGGGTGGTGAATCTTTGCAGAGAGCCCACCGCCCCGTTAGCAAAACCAGGCCATCTGACGATGGCCTTACCCTTTTCTGTCTTGATAGTTACTGTCGCCGCCAAAATCAAAGATATTTTCATTCAGGGTCGTCAGTACCCATGGGTAAAGCCCCGACGTTGTCCCCGATGTCGCGAAAGCGGGGTATGGGGACACGGGTTTGTCCGGGCGTATTTCGATGGCTTTAGTGAAGGTTTATGGCTCAGGCGATACCGTTGTCCTGGGTGTGGCTGCGTAATCCGTCTGAAGCCTAAGGGCTACTTCCGCCGCTTTCAGGCCTCCATCGAGAGCATCCGCTCTTGTCTATCCCACCGGATCAAGAGAGGGCGCTGGCCTGCGTTTTCTTCCCCTTCCCGACAAAGGCACTGAAAAAGCGCTCTTGCCAGGCAGGTAGAGGCCTTCCTGGGGAAAACATGGTGCAAGGGCTTGCTGGCTGCCTTCGATCACCTGGGCGACCAAGGCCGGATCCCCGTAAGTCAGGCCATCTAATCTGAAACGCTCTTCTTGTTGAATCCACCCTACCGAAGCGTGCTCTTTTCCCGGCCTCAGATGTTGAGGTAGAGGAGCAGAAAATCACACAAGGAGGAGAACGCGATGAATGAAGAGCAAAAAATGGATGTGGCTATCTTCCGGTTTGGGGTGATCAGTGACTTTGTCAACGGAAAGCAGCTTGAACGTGGAGAGCAGGACCGTGAAATGGCGGACGTACATAAGATAATAACTCAAGTTTCGCACCCCAAGATGGGGGTAGAATCCTTCAGTATCTGGTCTAGCGCGGTCAAATAAGAGTGAACGTCTTCTTCAAGTTCGAAGAGCGCAAAGATTTTTGAGAAACTGATTTGGAAAAGGCCGCGGAAGA